>Ga0310811_10001911_pt1 | contig 25870 bp, 4 predicted proteins | sample YCmetagenome_FD_207642 | JGI IMG/M metagenome (GOLD analysis project Ga0310811, IMG submission 207642) | Soil microbial communities from experimental microcosm in Duke University, North Carolina, United States - YC | ecosystem: Engineered > Artificial ecosystem > Soil microcosm > Unclassified ... | reverse complement strand
TGTGCTGGATCAGTGGGGAGAACTGGTGCCGCCCGGAGGAGTAGGGGAGCTCTATATAGGAGGAGCCGGGCTGGCGAGAGGATACTGGGGAAGAGCGGAGTTAACGGCGGAGCGATTTGTGCCAAATCGTTGGAGAGAGGGCGAGCGGTTGTATCGGACAGGGGATGAGGTGAGGTGGAGAGGAGAGGGAACGCTGGAGTTTGTCGGAAGAAGTGATAGGCAGGTGAAACTGCGAGGATATCGTATCGAGCTGGGAGAGATCGAGGGAGTGCTGGGAGAGGTGCCGGGCGTGCAGCAGGGAGTGGTGCTATTGCGACAGGATGAGCGTGGCGAGAAGCAGCTCGTCGCTTATGTTGTAGCCAGTCTCACTTCTGAAGAGAGCACCGGTACGGCGTTGGAATTCAAATCTACCTTGCGCCGTTTCCTGCAAGAAAGGCTACCAGAGTATATGGTGCCCTCCTTCTTCGTGGCTTTAGAGCGGATGCCACTGACGCCTAATGGCAAAGTGGATCGTCGTGCACTTCCTCTTCCTCAGGAGATGCAAGGAGTGATCGAGGGAACCATCGTAGCTCCGCGCAGTGTGATTGAAGAGAAGCTGATGGTTCTCTGGTGTGACCTGCTCGGCTTCCAGCGTTTGAGCATTCTGGATAACTTCTTTGCGCTGGGCGGACACTCGTTGCTGGCAACGCAGTTGATCTCCCGCGTGCGAAACGTCTTTCGCGTCGAGGTACCACTGCGCACGCTATTTGAAGCGCCAACCATGAAAGAACTGGCTGCTCGTCTGGAGGAAGTATTGCACAAGGAGCAAGAGAGACAGGCGCTGCCGCTTGTGCCAGTCGCTCGCACGCAGCCATTGCCACTCTCATTTGCGCAACAGCGTCTCTGGTTCCTCGATCAGCTTTATCCTGGAAATACCGCATATCTGATATCCAGTGCCAGGCGTTTGCGTGGAAAACTGGATAGCGATGCACTGGAGCGGGCTCTGTATGAGGTAATACAGCGGCACGAAAGCCTGCGTACGACTTTTGCGTTGCGGGATGATCAACCAGTACAAATCATTCATCCGCTGGGAAGTTTTCATCTCCCAGTTATCGATCTGCGCGGACTGACAGAGGCCGAACGTGAACGTGAGGCTACACGGCTGGCACAGCAAGAACTGGGGCAACCCTGTAATCTGGAGCGTGGTCCTCTCTTCCGTTCCTGGCTGTTATATCTCAATGCGCAGGATTACGGATTGCTGCTGACGATGCATCACATCATCTCGGATGGCTGGTCTATAGATCTGTTTGAGCGCGAAGTAGCGACCTTCTATCGCGCCTTTGCTGCGGGCGAACGCGTTTCTCTTCAGCCACTTACATTGCAATATGCCGACTTTGCCACCTGGCAGCAGCAGTGGTTGCATGATGAGGTGCTGGAAGAACAGATTCGCTATTGGAAGAAACAATTGGCCGGGATTGTGCCTTTGAAGCTTCCGACCGATTATCCTCAGTCTTCTGCCAGGAGCTCGCATGGCGCTGCTCACCACTTCCAGTTGACGCCCGAGCTCTCCAACGGCCTGCTTACCTTGAGCCATCAGGAAGGGGTCAGCCTCTTTATGGTGCTGCTGACAGGTTTCCTGATCCTGCTTCAGCGATACAGCGGGCAGGAAGATATTGTGGTCGGAACTGACATTGCCAATCGCAATCGTACCGAGATTGAAGGCATGATTGGTTTCTTTGTCAACCAGCTCGTATTGCGCGGCGACCTTTCAGGCAATCCCACTTTCCGCGATCTGCTCAGACGCATCAACGGTATGGCGTTGGAGGCGTATGCTCACCAGGATCTGCCTTTTGAAAAACTGGTCGAGGCGACACGACCAGATCAAACCTTCCAGGAAACGCCGATCTTTCAGGCCAAATTGTTGTTACGAGAGATGCCGCATGAGGCGCAGCTACAGGCATTGGAACTGCCGGATATTGCAGTTAGTTCACTGTCGACTTCAACTGAAGTTGTACAGAACGATCTGATTGTGCATTGTATACAGACGCCTCTGGGGTTGCGCGGTAGCGCCATGTATCGTACCGATCTCTTTAAAGAGGCCACGATAGTGCGTATGATGCATCACTTTACCTCGCTGTTAGAACAAATCCTTGCGAACGCGAATGCTCACCTTGCAACGTTAGAGCTGTTGACCAGGGAAGAAAAGGAGCTGCAACTCATGCAACACAAAGAGCGTGAAAGCGCAACCTTTGCGCGCTTCAAGACGACAAAACCCAAACCAATGAGCCTGCAACAGGAGCAACTGGTGCAGACAGGCTATCTTCAAGCTGGAATGACCCAGCCGCTGGTGATTCGTCCCGCTCATACCGAACTGGATATTGTGGATTGGGCGAAAAACAATCGCACATTCCTGGAGACTGAGCTGCACAAGCATGGAGCCATCCTCTTCCGTGATTTCCATGTTCCTGCTGCTGCCGAATTTGAGCGCTTTGCTCTGACGATCTGTCCTGACCTCTTCCGTGAAAATGGCGAGCATGTGCAGGCAAAAGATGTGGGAAGCGGCAATCTCTACACACCAGTCTTCTATGCTCCGGATAAGAAGCTCCTCTGGCATAATGAGAACTCGTTTAATGCTACCTGGCCCATGAAGATCCTCTTCCATTGCGCATTGCCCGCAGAGCAAGGAGGCGAGACTCCTATGGCCGATAGCCGTACCGTCTTCCAGCGTATTGATCCTCAGATACGCGAGCAATTTTTGCAGAAGGGGATCATGTATGTACGCAACTATGGTGAAGGGCTTGGTCTGTCCTGGCAGGAAGTTTTCCGCACGAACGAGCGCGCGGAAGTAGAACGATTTTGTCGACAGGAAGAGATCGAGTTTGAGTGGAAGGACGGAGATCGTTTATGTACACGCCAGATACGCCCCGCGGTCATCAAGCATCCCGTTACTGGTGAGTGGGTCTGGTGGAATCAGGCAACGCACTGGCATACCACCTGCCTGGACCCCGCTGTACGTGAGTCGCTCCTGACGCTTTTCTCCGAAGAAGATTTGCCTCGCACCTGCTACTATGGCGATGGTTCGCGCATTGAAGATACGGTGATCGAACATATCTGTGAGGTGTATCAGGAAGTGGAGGTCAGCTTTCCCTGGCAGCAGGGCGATATCTTCATGCTTGACAATATGCTGGTTGCGCATGCGCGTAATCCCTATCAAGGACCACGCAAGATCTATGTCTCGCTGGGAGGCATGACTTCTCTGCATGAAATGAAAAAGTGGCGCAACGAATAAGAATATCCACCTTTATGCTATCGATTTTCATATAGTACTGAAATATCAGACCGATTAGTGCAGGGATAAGCAATATGCAGCAGACGCTCGAAGGCTTTCGCCTCTCGCCCCAACAAGCCCGCCTCTGGTGGTTGCAGCAGCAGTGCCATGCCTACCGTTCGTATTGTTCTCTTCTGATCGAGGGTGAACTTGATCGTGCGGCTCTGGATCGGGCCATGCAAGAGATCATTGCGCGCAATGAGATGTACAGAACACACTTCCGTCGTCTTCCGGGTGTCGCTATGCCAATGCAGGTAATTGCCCCCACGCCTTCATGTGTCTGTGAGCAGCACGATCTCAGCCAGCACGAACAAACTGCACAGCTCGAAGCGCTTATTCAAAAACAACTGGCAGTGCCAGTAGACCTGGAGCAAGGCGTGCCATGCCATACTCTTCTGGTCACGCTTGATCCACAAAAGAACGTTCTGCTGATCTTCTTTCATGCACTCTATGCGGATAGACAAACCCTGTATGCCTTCGCTCGTGAACTGGCTGCCCTGTATCAGACAAATTCATCACAGGAACAAGAAGTGGTGCAATATGTCCAGTTTTCCGAATGGCAGCATACGCTCCTGGAGGAAGAGCAGGAAGCCGCTGAACGAGCCTTCTGGCGCGCGAAAAATCTGGCCGACCTTTCGACGCTTTCTTTGCCCTTTGCGCAAGATAACGGTCTGGATAGGAGCTTTACTCCGGCAGTTTTCAGCATGGTGCTAGATCCGGTTGTTGCAAGCAACATGACAACGTTTCTGGAACGTTTCCCATATACACCGGCTGTGTTGCTCCTGGCATGCTGGTGCGTGCAGATCTGGAGACTGACGGAGCGCGCAGAGCTACTGATAGGCTTAGGCGTTGATAGCCGCGTCTATGAGGAACTGGCAGAGACAGCCGGTTTGCTGGCGAAATATCTTCCTCTGACCTGTCGCCTCTCTGCCGAGCAGCGTTTTGAGGAAGTGCTCGCTCAGATTGCTGCTAACTATACAGAACTGTGCGCGCTCCAATCCTATTTTACCAGCGAGGATCTGGAAGGAGTGGGGCATGCATCCCGTAGCTCTCGTGCATGTCTCTATCCCTTCGGTTTTGACTTTACGGTATTACCCGGGACATACCATGCAGGTGCAACCACATTTACGGTGCAACAATGTTACGCCTGTCACGAACCATTTAAAATCAAGCTTGCCGCTGTACAGACTGCCAGCGCCCTCAGGCTGGAGTTTCACTATGCGACGGAATGCTTTGATGCGTCAGCTGTCGAGCGGCTGGCGGGACAATTTCAGGCGTTGCTGGAGAGTGCCATTCGGCAGCCACAAGCGTGTATCGATGATCTGGAACTGCTCCCACCAGCGGAGCGCAGACAGATACTATTTGCGTTGAATCAAACCCAGGCCCCCTATCCAGAAAAAGCCTGTATGCAGCATTTATTTGAAACACAGGCATCTCGTACGCCGGATAGCGTGGCCGTGCAATCTGACGAGCATCAGTTGACGTACGCTGCGCTTGATGTGCACGCAAATCAGCTTGCCAGGCATCTACAAACGCTGCATGTCGGACCAGAGGTGCTGGTGGGGATCTATTTCGCGCACTCGTTGGAATTAGCCGTTGGTATTCTGGGCGTTTTGAAGGCGGGAGGGGCTTACCTGCCACTGGATAGGCACTATCCGAGGGAGCGTCTGACCTATATCATCGATGATGCTCGCGTTGCGGTCGTGCTTACCAGAAGCGATATGCAGAGTGACATCTCTTATCATGCTCAGATCGTCTGTCTGGATACTGATTGGTCACGCATTGCGCAACAGGACAGAACATCACCGCTCATAGATGTATCACCTGCGAATCTGGCCTATGTGATCTACACGTCTGGCTCAACGGGTCAGCCAAAAGGTGTGATGGTCCCTCATCGGGGGCTGGTCCACTATGTAGACTGGGCGTGCCGGTATTATGCCTCTGATCGTGCAGGTGGCTCGCCTGTCCATTCTTCGCTGGCGTTTGATCTGACGATCACCAGTCTCTTTCCCGCATTGTGCAGCGGACAGCGTGTGGTGATGGTGCCGGATGAGCAGGGCATCGAGGGACTTGGTGCTGTGTTGCGCGAGGGACCAGATTTTAGTCTCGTCAAACTGACGCCCGCTCATTTAAATATGCTCAATCACTATCTGGAGGCCGATGAATTTGTTGGAGCGGCGCAGGCACTGGTGATTGGTGGCGAGGCATTGTATCGCGAGAATCTGCTTCCCTGGCGTCATCCGGGCATGACAACGCGGCTCATTAATGAATATGGTCCAACGGAGACAGTAGTTGGCTGTTGTATCTATGAAGTCCCCATCGTTGAGGAACTGCCTTCCACGATTCCCATCGGTCGCCCTATTCCCAATACCGAGCTCTATCTGTTGGATACGCGCTTGCGTCCTGTTCCCATTGGCGTACCTGGAGAGCTCTATATTGGAGGCATCGGGGTCGGACTCGGCTACCTTGGGCGACCAGATCTGACTGCCGAGCACTTTATCCCCCATCCTTTCAGTCAGCAACCGGGTGCTCGCCTGTATAAAACGGGTGATGTTGCACGCTATATCTCGTCCGATGGCGTGCTGGAGTACCTGGGGCGTAGTGATCATCAGGTCAAGCTGCGCGGCTATCGCATTGAGCTGGGAGAGATTGAAGCTCATCTGCGCCGTCTACAGCAGGTGCGCGATGCGGTGGTCATACTCCGTACCGATGCCTCTGGCAATCCCCTGCTGGTGGGCTACGTCGTTCCAAATCAGCAGCAGGTGCTGACCAGTGAGACCCTGCGCACTGCCCTCAGTCTCTCGCTGCCAGAATATATGGTGCCCTCTGCGTTTGTCTTCCTGAAAGATCTTCCTTTGACGACCAATGGTAAGGTCAATCGTCAGGCCCTGCCTGAGCCAACTTTTGAGAGCGAGAGCAGTCGTTATGTCCCACCTCGTACTCCGCTTGAAGAGATCCTGGTGGGCATCTGGGAAGAGGTGCTCAAGGTAAAACCGATAGGTTGCCGAGACAATTTCTTTCAGCTTGGTGGACATTCTCTCCTTGCGACACAGGTTATTGCTCGTTTGCGCCGTACATTCAAGATTGAGATTGCGGTGCGCAGCCTCTTTGATGCGCTGACAGTAGAGGGTCTGGCTCTACAGGTTGAGCAGGCCCTGCACCAGCAGGTGAGTGTGCTGGTTCCTCCTCTCGTCTCAACGGAACGCACAGCTGATCCGCCCCTCTCATTTGCGCAACAACGCCTGTGGTTTCTTGATCAATTGGAGCCGGGCGGTACAACGTATCTCATCCCGCATGCTTTATATATGCGAGGTGCTCTGGATGCTACTGTGTTAGAGCGTAGCCTGGAAGAACTGGTAAGACGCCACGAGAGCCTGCGGACAACCTTTTTCGTGCGTGCGGACCAGCCTGTGCAGGTGATCCATCCGGCTGGTCGATTCTATTTGCCACTGATCGATCTCAGCTCGCTAGCTGAAGATGCGCGTGAGCGCGTGAGCTTGCAATTGGTGAGGCAGGAGGCTCAGCGTCCCTGTGATCTGACACGAGGACCACTGTTGCGTGCCTTCCTGTTGCGCCTGCAAGATCAGGAGCATATTTTCCTGATAACTGCACATCACATTATTTCCGATGCATGGTCGGGAGAGCTATTGATACGCGAACTGACGGAACTGTATCAGGCATTTGTCGCTGGCGAGCCTTCCCCGCTATCACCATTGCCCATTCAATATGCCGACTTTGCGCTCTGGCAACGTCAGTGGTTGCAGGGAGCAGTGCTGGAAGCGCAGCTAGATTACTGGAAACGACAACTCGCGGGTGTCGAGGTGCTGGAACTTCCCACCGACTACCCCCGTCCTCCCATACAGACCTTCCGGGGGGCATCCAGCTCTGTATTGCTTCCCTCTTCCTTGTATGAAGCATTGCTGGCCCTCTGCCGTCGCGAAGGGGTGACCCTCTTCATGGCATTGCTGGCGGCCTGGCAGGTAGTTTTAGCACGTTATAGCGGCCAGACCGATATCTGTGTGGGCACCCCCATCGCCAATCGCACACGGGCAGAGCTGGAAGGGCTCATTGGCTTTTTCGTGAACACCCTGGTAATGCGTACCGACCTTACCGGGAATCCTACTTTTGCGGAAGTGTTGGAACGTGTCCGTGAAGTAGCGCTGGGAGCCTATACCCATCAAGATGTACCTTTTGAACTGCTGGTCGAAATCCTGCAACCGGAGCGCGATTTAAGTCGCTCGCCCTTTTTTCAGGTCATGTTTGTGCTTCAAAACCGCGTTGAGAGTACGCCCTCTCCACAAGGGTTCATAGTGAATTCTGTGCAAACCGGGGATGTCGTGGCCAAGTTTGATCTTGCGCTAGCTGTTGCAGAGAGCGAGCAGGGTCTGCGTTGCGGCATCGAGTATAACATTGATCTCTTCAAGGAGAGCACGATTGAGCGCATGTTGGGACACTTGCTGACCTTGCTTGAAGCCGTCACAACGCAGAGCACTGTTCCGTTGAGCCATGTGTCGTTGCTAACCACCTCCGAACGTACTGCGTTGCAGGCCATCTCAACTGGTCCCCAGGGGCGCTGGCCGCAAGAGCAGCAGGGACCCCTGTTGTTGCATCGGCTCATTGAAACGCAGGTGGATCGTACTCCCGACGCCGTGGCGGTGCAGAGCGAAGAAGGACAACTGACCTATGCCGCTCTGGACGCACGTGCCAATCAGCTCGCCAGCACGCTGCGTCAACGGGGCGTGGGCCCGGAAACGCTGGTGGGGCTGGCGGTGGATCGGTGCCTGTGGTTGCATATCGGCCTGCTGGCGATCCTCAAAGCCGGAGGGGCGTATGTGCCGCTGGAACTGTCCTATCCCGACAGTCGGTTAGCGTTAATGCTGGAGCAGAGTGGAGCAGGGTTGGTGCTCACCACACAGGAGCAGCAGGCGCGTTTTGAGGCCATGGCGCAAGGGGTCCCACGAGACGTGTTGGTGCTGGCGTCGTCAGGGGAGCAAGAGTGGCGCAATCCGTCCCAACTGCGCCTGTCGATCTCGATGGAGGGCGAGCACCTGGCGTATGTGATCTTTACCTCGGGATCAACAGGAACGCCGAAGGGGGCGATGAATACGCATGATGGGATCTGCAATCGCTTGTTGTGGATGCAAGAGCGCTATGGGCTCATGGGACAGGATCGGGTGTTGCACAAAACGCCGATTGGCTTTGATGTCTCGGTGTGGGAGTTATTCTGGCCGTTGATCACGGGAGCGTGTGTGGTGCTGGCGCGAGCGGGCGGGCAGCGAGAGAGCCGCTATCTGGCCGAGGTGATCCGTGAGCAGGAGATCACGACGCTGCACTTTGTGCCCTCGTTGCTCCAGGTGTTTGTGGAAGAGGAGGAGGTGGGTCGTTGTAGGAGCGTGCAACGGGTGATTTGTAGCGGAGAGGCGTTGAGTTGGAACGTGATTCAGCGGTGTGAGCAACGATGGGGAGCGGCATTGTACAACCTGTATGGGCCGACTGAGGCCGCAGTGGATGTCTCGGAGTGGGCGGTGAAACGAGAGGAGGAGGGAAGCGGTGGAGGGGTGCCAATCGGGCGAGCGATCAGGAACCTGGCCTTGTATGTGCTGGATGGGCAGCAGGAGGAGGTGCCGATAGGAGTAGCAGGAGAGCTATATATCGGGGGAAGAGGCGTAGGGAGAGGCTATGTGGGAAGGCCGGAGTGGACGGGAGAGCGGTATGTGCCAGACAACCAGAGTGGAAGAGCGGGAGGGAGGTTGTACAGGACGGGAGATCGAGCGAGGTGGAATGAAGAGGGGGAACTGGAGTATCTGGGGCGAATGGATCAGCAGGTGAAGATCAGAGGCGTGAGGGTGGAACTGGGAGAGATAGAGGCAGTGATAGAGGGGATGGAGGGAGTGCGAGGGAGTGCAGTCGTGAGCAAGAAAGAGGCAGGAGGAGGAGCGAGACTGGTGGCGTATGTGGTGGGAGAGGTGCGTGTGGGGGAAATCAAAGCGTATGTGCGAGCGCGATTGCCGGAGGCGCTGATGCCGGGACAGATCGTGCTGGAAGAGCACTTGCCGCTGACGCCCAATGGCAAGATTGATCGTCGCGCTCTGACGCAGCGGAAAGATCTACTGGAAACGTCTGAAGCCGAAACAATTATCCCTCGGAACCAGATTGAAGCCTTGCTCTCTACTCTCTGGTGTGATCTGCTGGAACGTCCACAGATCGGCATGCAGGAAAACTTTTTTGAGGCAGGCGGCCATTCTCTGCTGGCAACGCGCCTGATCTCACGGGTGCGCGCTGTATTAGGCGTAGAATTACCGCTACGCAAGCTGTTTGAGGAGCCAACAATCGCGGGTTTCGCTCTCCTGATAGAAAATGAGTTGCGCCGCGAACAGGGACGTAGCACGATAGCGCTGCCGGTTCCCGTAGATCGCACGCAGGATCTGCCATTGTCTTTTGCGCAACAGCGTCTCTGGTTCCTGGATCAGTTGGAGCCAGGCAATGTTGCCTATGTCCTCTCAATTGCGGTGCGGCTGCAAGGCATGTTGCACCTGCAAGCGCTCGAAGACAGCCTGGGTGAACTGGTACGACGACACGAAATTCTGCGCACCGTCTTTCGCATGAAAAGCAGTGTTCCGGTACAGATTATCCTGCCTGCTGAAACGACCGTCGCCCTGCCGATTTTTGATGCAGGTCACCTCCCACCTGAACAACGTTTGACTGTGGCCCGGGAAATTGTACAACAGGAGCAATGCCAGCCCTTTGATCTGGCAAAAGGGCCGTTGCTACGTGTGATGCTCGTGCGCCTGGATGCTGATGAACATGTGCTGGTAATCTCAATGCATCATATTATCTCAGATGGCTGGTCAATAGACGTGCTGGTGCGTGAACTCAATAGCCTGTATACAGCCTCGCTTGCACAGAGACCGTCACCCCTGCCTGATCTCGCCATTCAATACGCTGACTTTGCTTGCTGGCAACGCCAATGGTTGCAGGGAGAAGTATTGCAGGAGCAACTGGCCTACTGGATGCGACAACTGAGAGGCTGTACTCCATTGCGTCTGCCAACCGATCATCCGCGTCCGACCAGAGTGAGCTATCGCGGCGCAAGCCACTTCTTTGAGTTACCGGCTGATCTTGTAGAGGCTCTGTACAGCCTGGGGCGCCGCGAGGGTGTCACGCTCTTTATGAGCCTGCTGGCAGCCTTCCAGACGCTCCTGTATCGCTATACGGGACAGACCGATATCACAGTTGGCACGGACATTGCCAATCGAACCTATATTGAGACGGAAGCTCTCATCGGCTTTTTTGTTAATCTGCTTGTGCTACGCAATAACTTGCATGGTGCACCCTCGTTTCAGGAAGTGCTGCATAACACACGCGAGATGGTATTGAGCGCTTATGCCCATCAAGATACTCCCTTTGAATTGCTGGTGGAACAGCTGTTGCCTGAGCAGATGCTTGATCGTATGCCCCTGGTGCAGGTTTTGTTTGTCCTGCAAAATCAGCCATTAGCGCAAGCACAGCTGCCGGGCCTGCAACTTAGCCCGTTTCAGGGGAGCGAAGTCGAGAGCGCTAAATTTGATCTGGCCCTGTTTATCACCGAGGGAGATGGGTTACACGGCGTAGTGCGCTATAGCCGGGATCTGTTTGAGGCGCAGACCATTGCTACAATGATATCCCGCTTTGAAACGTTGCTCCGCCATATTGTTGCATCGCCTGAGACTTCGATTGATGTGCTTGATTTTTATACGGAGACGGAAAAGGAGCGGCAGGCGCAAGTGAGTAAAGACTCCCTGCGGAAATTGCGGACGGCGAAGGGGAAGGCTATTCAGTTCCCATCAAGCGATGCTTATGACTAGTGGAAGGAGTAATCAGCAGTGCGGTCAGCAGCAGTAAGAGGATTTAGCCTCTCCATTCAACAACTCCGGCTCTGGAAGATACAGAGCTATAGCCGGACCAGCGTTGTTGTGGGGCAGATGTGTATCGAAGGCGACCTTGATGTGGAGATTTTTCAACAGGCTTTGCAGCAGCTGGTCGATCGGCATACGCTGCTGCGGACGCGTTTTGCTCGCGTGGTCGGCATGGATATTCCAATACAGGTTATCGACGAGGAGAAGGATGTGACCTGCCCTCTGGTCGATGTGGCCGCAATGTCTCCCTCCGCACAAGAGCAGCACATACAAATCTGCCTGGATACGTTAACACTGGCCCCCGCCGATATTGAAGAGGAAGACGCTTTGCGCTGCGTTCTGCTGCGTCTGAAGGATGCTCATTATGTGTTTTTGTTGCGCCTTGCGCCTCTGTGTGCCGATGCGACTACGCTCAAACTGCTGGTGAGCGAACTGGCGCAATTGTATCGGGCCTATCTGCGAGGGGAGGAACTGCCCGAGGAGCCTTTGCAATATATTGATGTCTCAGCGTGGCAGGATGGATTGCTGGCAGAAGAGGAGGCAACCGAGCATGCTAATTTCTGGCAGAGAATCGATCTTTCCTCATTGGCGACGCAGCGTCTCCCTTTTGCCCGTACCTCTCAGCAGGAGCTACAGCCTTACGTTGTGACGCAACGATTTCAACTGACCAGTTCAATACCATCCCCTTTGCAGTTACAAGGGACACTGCAACGAACAGGCGTTTCGCTGGAAGCATTGGTGCTGGCTAGCTGGCTAGCTGCGATCTGGAGATGTACTGATCAGGAAGCCACATTGATGGGCGTTGTGTGCGATGGACGGTATCATGAAGAACTGGCTACCACGCCGGGACTCTATAGCCGTGTCCTGCCTATGAATATCTCGCTGACCGGTAAGCAGTCTCTGGAAAAAGTTATGTTGCTGGTACAGTCTTTTCTGGATGAGGCGAAAAGGGAGCATATCTATTTTCCGTGGGAACTGGAGACGACGCAGGCGGGGCAAACTCGTCCGCGCCTTTTCCCCGTTACCTTTGCCTATGAAGATTGGCCTGCCAGTCTGCCCGCAGGCGACATTGTTTTTTCTCTGGAGCAGAGTATCAGTTGCCTGGAACCATGCGGGTTGCATTTGCAGGTAGTGCATACAGGACAGGCATTGCAGTGTACCTTGCATTTTGATGAGCAGCGTTTTTCTTTTGCACAAATTCAGCGCCTGGGCAATATTTTGTCGATATTTCTCGCAACCAGTAGTTCAACCCCTCAAGCGCTCATCGAAACGGTGCCGTTGCTTTCGCCGCAAGAGCAAGAGCGGGTGTTGCAGGGTTTGCGTTCGCCAGCTCCGATTGTGCCATTTTCGTCTCTGATCCAGGCTTTTGAGGCACAGGTAGAGCGTTTCCCTGAGCAGATGGCGGTTGTAGGGGAGGACGAGCAACTGAACTATCGTGAGCTGAACAACCGTGCGAATCGGCTGGCTCATGTACTGCTAGATGCCTCTGTCCAGCCGAATGTGCTTGTTGGTCTCTATGTAGAACGCTCGGCGCATATGCTGGTAGGTCTACTGGCAGTGCTCAAGGCTGGTGGGGCGTATGTTCCTCTCGATATAGACCAGCCGACTGCCCGTTTAGCCTCCCTGCTCGATGATCTGCACATGCCGGTTCTATTGACGCAAACACATCTACAGGCAAAGCTGGCCGCTTCAACCTGCCGTGTCTTCTGCCTGGATGCCCCGGAAACGTGGGGAGGAACTGGCAACGAGTCCAATCTGCGACACGTAAGCGATCCAGATCAGCTCGCCTATATAATGTATACCTCTGGCTCAACGGGGAAGCCAAAGGGTGTCATGATTCGGCAAGGAAGCATCGCCAATTATACGTTTGCCCTCTGCGAGCTGTTGGCGCTGGAGCCGGGACTTCACTTTGCAACTGTCTCGGCACTGGCTGCGGACCTGGGCAATACCTCGATCTTCTGTTCGCTTGCTTCAGGAGGATGTCTGCATATTCCCGGCTACGCAACCGTGACCTCGGGAGAAGCCTTTGCTGACTATGCGCGCCAGCACACGCTCGATGTGCTCAAGATCGTACCTTCTCATCTCACAGCGCTACTGGCTTCCAGCGGGGGACGAGCTATTTTACCACATCGTTACCTGATTTTAGGAGGCGAGGTATTTTCCTATAGCCTTTTGCGTCAGTTGGAGCTCCAGGAGGGGAGTTGTTGTGTCCTTAATCATTATGGGCCGACCGAGACCACGATTGGTGCTCTGGTGAATGTTCTGGGAAAGCCGGGTACGGAAACACGTGCTTATGCTCTGGGGACGAGTGAGGCTGCGACTATTCCTGTTGGTAAGCCTCTCGCGGGAATGAGTGCGGTCGTACTGGATCGCTTTGGGCATCTCGTACCCTCTGGTATGACGGGAGAGTTGTATATCGGCGGTGCAGGTCTGGCTCTGGGATACTGGCAACAGCCGGAGCAGACTGCACAACGTTTCATTGTTCGTGCGGGAGAGCGCCTGTATCGTACCGGTGATCTGGTGCGCTATGATGAGCTGGGATGTCTGGAGTTTATGGGGCGTGCCGATGCGCAGGTCAAACTGCGCGGGTATCGTATTGAGCTGACAGAGATAGAAATTGTGCTGAGCAGGCATCCCGGTGTACGCGAAAACGTTGTGGTATTGCGCGAAGATCAGCCAGGAGAACCGCGTCTGGTTGCCTACGTGGTTGCGCACCATCCGCTTCCTGAAGCCGAAGAGCTCCGGCAATTCCTGGCTGCGCAGATCCCGGCCTACATGGTCCCCGCGCACTTTTTGTTCTTGCGAGCCCTGCCTCTGAATGCGAATGGCAAGGTGGATTGGCGTCAGCTTCCAGTGCCAGAAAATACGCTCCAACAACGGAACTTCGTAGCGCCACAGACGCCCTTGCAGGAGATCGTCGCAGGCATCTGGCAAACTGTCTTACATGTGAAATCGATCGGCATACACGACAATTTTGCCAGTTCAGGTGGTCATTCTCTGCTTGCGACTCAGATTGTTTCGCGCTTGCGGCAGGCTTTACAGCTTGATGTGCCACTTCGTACCCTTTTCGAGTCTCCCACTGTAGCGGGCTTGAGTGAGCGGATCGAAGCAATGCAGCGCTCCGATAAGACGCATGTGCTTCCGGTGCCTGTGGCAATTCCACGTACTGCAAACATCCCTCTGTCCTTTGCTCAGGAGCGGCTCTGGTTCTTGCACCAGCTCAAGCCGGAGAGTACAGCGTATCATATTCCGCTCGCAGTGAGTCTGACTGGCAAACTGCACTTTTCGGCCCTGTGGCTCAGCTTCGATGCCATCATGCGGCGGCATGAGAGCCTGCGCACAACCTTTCAGGCAGTCGATGGTGTTCCTCAGCAGATTATTCAGCCCGTCCCTGCTTTTGCGCTCCCACTGATTGATTTATCCGGGCTGTCGGATCAGATACAGCAAGACTGCGCACGACGATTGGCAGAACAGGAACTGCATACTATTTTTGATCTGGCACAGGGGCCATTGTTGAGAGTATGGTTGTTGCGTATCAATAAAGATACGCATGTTTTATCGTTAACGATGCATCATATCATATCAGATGCATGGTCGCGAACGATCTTCTTGCAGGAATTGACAACGTGCTATAACGCCTATGTTCAGGATGTGCCTCCCACGTTGCCAGAATTGCCTCTGCAATATGCTGATTTTGCTAACTGGCAGCGCGACTGGTTGCAACAGGGTGTTCTCCAGATACAGCTTGACTATTGGATCAAACAATTGAGCAATGTGCCGACGCTCGATCTTCCCACTGACTATCCTCGCCCGGCATTACAAACGTTCAATGGAGCGTATGAGGTACATGTTTTGCCTGAGTCGCTCAGTGCTGCCCTCAAGCAACTTAGTCAGCATGAGGGTACGACCCTGTTCATGACCTTGCTGGGCGCTTTTCAACTCTTGCTGGCCTGTTATAGCGATCAGCATGATATTGTGGTGGGCACACCGATTGCGAATCGTTCCTGGACCGAGGTGGAAGGCTTGATTGGTTTCTTCAGCAATACGCTGCTGATACGCACTGATCTGAGCGGAAATCCTACCTTTCGTGAGGTTCTGGCTCGAGTACGCGAGGTAACGCTCCAGGCATATGCCCATCAGGATGTACCTTTTGAGAAGCTGGTTGAAGTGCTACGGCCTGTGCGCGATATGAGCCGTTCGCCTCTCTTCCAGGTACTGTTTATGGTGCAACATGCCACACCCGGCGATGAAGGTTTGCATGGATTGACCGGTGAATCGTTCACGCAAGAGCTCTCGACCGCGAAATTTGATCTGACCTGTTCTGTGATTGATACGGGAAAAGACCTGCATTGTAGTGTGGAATATAATACGGATCTCTTCACAGCTCAGACGATCCGCCTGCTTTGTGAACGCTGGCATGCCTTGCTGACGGCTCTGGTTCAGAATCCCGAATTGCCTGTAGACACACTTTCTCTGGTTTCAGATGAAGAACGCACGCGTGTACAAACGGTGTGGAATGCGACGGATGATAACGAGATACAGGCTGTCTGCCTCCACACTCTCTTTGAAGAGCAGGCTGTGCGCTCACCGGATGCGGTCGCTGTGGCCTCAGCTACCGAGCAACTGACGTATGCCCTGCTCGATTGTCAGGCTAATCAGCTTGCACAGTATCTCTATTCGCTAGGAGTCAGACCAGATACGGTCGTAGGAGTATGCATAGAGCGTTCGCCACTGCTGGCGGTGTGCATTCTCGGTATCCTGAAGGCTGGAGGCGCATATTTGCCCCTCGATCCGATCTATCCGCAGGAGCGTCTGGCTTTTATGCTACAGGATGCACATGCGACGGTTCTTCTGACGCAGAGCCATCTGGAAACGCTTTTACCGATCTCGCAAGCACGCGTGGTGCATATCGATAAAGACTGGCCTGCGATTGCCCATAGGGAGAGTACTTCCCCGGCAAGCGGTGTGGGGGCAGAGCACCTGCTCTACGTCATCTATACCTCTGGTTCGACGGGCACTCCCAAGGGGATCGCCATGCCACATCGTGCGCTTGCTCATCTTATACAGTGGCAACGTCGGCATTCGCAGGCTGGTCTGGGTACGAGAACATTGCAATTTACCTCGCTCAGTTTCGATGTGGCCTGCCAGGAACTCTTCTCGACCTGGGATACGGGGGGATGTCTGGTGCTGGCGACACCTGAGCAGCGCTATAGTATGTCCAGTATGCTCGCCTGGCTGGCCGAGGCAGCGGTTGAGCGACTCTTCTTGCCTTTTATCGCCTTGCAACAGCTTGCTCTCGCGGCCACGATGCAGCCTGAATGGTCGGCTCCTTTGCGTGAGGTGATTACTGCTGGCGAGCAATTACAGGCGACGATGCCCTTGCGACAATTCTTTGCCCGGCTTCCTGGATGCCGCTGCTACAACCAGTATGGGCCTGCCGAGAGCCACGTTGTCACCGCTCATCAGCTCGCGCCTCAGCCAGATCAATGGCCGCTTTTACCGCCTATCGGAACGCCGATTGCGAATACGCGCATGTATCTCCTGACAGAACAACTGCAACTGGCCGCCATTGGCCTGATTGCGGAGATCTACATTGCAGGCGCAGCGCAGGCTCGTGGTTATGCATATCGTCCGGATCTGACGGCTGAAAAATTCTTACCTGATCCCTTCAGTTCCTCACCCGGTGGGCGTTTATATCGCACAGGAGATCTGGCTCGTTATTTGCCAGATGGCTCTATTCAGTTTCTGGGCAGGCGTGATCAGCAGGTGAAGTTGCGCGGTTATCGCATTGAGATAGGAGAGATTGAAGAGCAACTGAGCCGTCACGAATATATCGGGGCCGTTGCGGTCACTATCTATGAGCCTGCAAATGGGGAAAAGCGCCTTGTCGCGTATGTGGTCCCTAGAGGGGGGAAAGCGGTGAGTGGCGAGGAATTGCGCCGCTATCTGCAACGATCGCTCCCTGAATATATGCTCCCGACGATCTTTGTGAAAGTCGAGTCCTTGCCCCTGACGCCCAGCGGTAAAGTCAACCGCAGCGCGCTCCAGCCGCCAGAAGTGGGAACGCTTCTGGAGCGTGGAACGACGTATCAGGCTCCGCAGACAGAGATAGAGCGTGTCATCGCAGAGGTCTGGCAGGAGGTGTTGACGGTTGAGAAAGTGGGATTGCTGGATAACTTCTTTGATCTGGGAGGGCATTCATTGCTGGCAACCCGTGTCCAGCATCAACTCCAGGAGAGGCTGCAACAGAAGATAGCCCTGGTAGACCTGTTTACTTATTCCACAGTGAGTGCGCTGGCGCAGTATGTGAGCCGTGGACAGGAAGAGCAGCAACTGGCTCTTTCCTCCATCCAGCAGCGTACTGCCATGCGTAGAGAACAGGCAAAATGGCAGCAAGAGCGGCGTAAAACCCGTCCTACAAGGTCTTAGAGAGGAAAACAGGCTGAAAATGAGTAATGCGGGTTTAGATGACCGCTTTCAAGGGAATGAAATAGCGATTGTGGGTATGGCTGGCCGCTTCCCCAAAGCTCAAGATCTAGCTATGTTCTGGCAAAATCTGCGGAATGGGGTCGAGGCTGTGACATTTTTCTCGCCTGAGGAACTGAGCGCGGCAGGCATTGCCCCTTCAATGGTGGAAGATAAAAACTATGTACCGGCCCGGGGCGTGCTGGAGGATATGGATCTCTTTGATGCCGCTTTTTTCGGCTATAGTCCACGAGAGGCTGAAGTGCTTGATCCTCAGCATCGCCTCTTCCTGGAATGTGCCTGGCAGGCTCTGGAACATGCTGGCTATGATCCTCTCACCTATCCAGGAGCGATTGGCGTCTATGGAGGAACAGGCTCCGATACAGCCGCTTATTATACCTATCTGCTTGCTTATTTACTACAGCATCCAGAAGCGATGCAGTCGTTCGATGCCTTTCAAGTAATGCTTGGCAATGATAAAGATTATCTGGCGACGCGGGTCGCCTATAAGCTCAATCTCCGTGGACCGGCTATCACCGTGCAGACTGCATGTTCGACATCGCTGGTCGCGGTCCATTTAGCGTGCCAGAGTTTGTTAAATGGTGAGTGTGATCTGGCCCTGGCCGGTGGTGTCTCGATCCATGCAAATCAACAAAGCGGCTATTACTACGAGGAGGGCGGGATTGCCTCGCCCGATGGGCATTGTCGAACGTTTGATGCGCAGGCACAGGGGACGCTTTCCGGTAGCGGGCTTGGCTGTCTCGTGTTAAAGCGTCTATCCGAAGCGATGGAGGATGGCGATACGATCCATGCTGTTATTCGCGGGACGGCATGCAATAATGATGGCGCGGCCAAAGTTGGATATACGGCACCGGGCGTTCAGGGTCAGGCAGCAGTGATCGCCGAGGCTCAGTCCATGGCTGGTATCTCGCCCGAGAGTATCAGTTATATTGAGGCGCATGGTACGGCGACCCCGATTGGAGATCCTATAGAGATTGCTGCGCTGACACGCGCTTTTCGGGCCCATACTGCACAGAAAAATTTTTGTGCGATCGGCTCGGTGAAATCAAATATGGGACATCTGGGAGCAGCGGCGGGTATGGCGGGCCTCTTGAAGACGGTTCTGGCGCTCAAGCATCAGGAATTGCCACCAAGCTTGCATTTGCAGGAGCCGAATCCACAGATTGACTTTGCCAACAGTCCATTCTATGTGAATACCAGTCTTGCTCCCTGGAAAGATGATCGTGCTCCCCGGCGTGCGGGCATCAGCTCTTTTGGCATTGGCGGAACAAACGTGCATGTAGTTCTGGAGGAGGCTCCCCCACTACAACAAACGAGTGCTCCTGTGCCCCCCTGGCACCTGCTCGTACTCTCGGCGCGGAGTGCTTCAGCGCTTACTCAACAGCGCATGAACCTGCTGGAGCATTTGCGCGCACACCCGGAGTTCAGCATTGCCGATGTTGCATTTACGTTGCAGGTCGGGCGTAGTCGCTTCGGTCATCGACATGTTGCGGTTTGTCGGGATCTTGCAGATGCTCTCCAGGTTCTGGAGATGGCAGATCCCACACGCCTTCTCTCTTCGCATGAGGAAGCAATGCAACGCCCGGTCGCGTTTCTCTTTCCCGGCCAGGGTTCGCAGTATGTAGGGATGGGGCAGGAGCTCTACGCACATGAGCCGGTTTTTCGTTCCATTGTTGATCGCTGTGCTGAGCTGTTGAGACCCGTTCTGCAACTGGATATTCGTACCCTCTTATATCCTCAGGAACTGGTCGACCCCGAGCGTGAGAGGCAGTTAACCCAGACCTGGCTGACGCAGCCGGTTTTATTTGTGATCGAGTATGCGCTGGCGAAGTTATGGGAATCATGGGGAATTGAGCCACAGGCGATGATCGGCCATAGTATCGGCGAGTATGTAGCTGCCTGTCTGGCGGGAGTCTTCTCGCTGGAAACTGGCTTGCAACTGGTGGCAGCACGTGGACGCCTCATGTATCAGGTGCCGACGGGCGCAATGCTTGCGTTGTCATGCACAAAGGCCGCTGTTGAGCAACTTCTCGCAGCGTTACGTGCGCCATTCGCACAGCAACTCTCGATCGCTGCGACAAATGCGCCGTCTCAAGTGGTGGTCTCGGGCCCTGCTGAGGCGATAGCCGCTCTGGAACAACTTCTCCATGAGCATCAGATGGAAGGCAGGCGCTTGCATACCTCGCATGCTTTTCACTCGACCATGGTCGAACCAATCCTTGATCTGTTCGCCTCTCAACTCCGATCCATTCGCCTGCATCCTCCGGTGAAGCGCTACATCTCTAACCTGACAGGGGACTGGATTACGCCGGAGCAGGCGACCGATCCGCAGTACTGGGGCCAGCATCTACGCCATGAGGTACGCTTCGCTGATGGTATGCAGCTCCTGTTAAGCGAGCCGGGCATGGTATTCTTAGAGGTCGGCCCCGGACGTACATTGAGTAGTCTGGTGCGCCAGCAGGATCAACTGGTTGGGTCTGCTGCTGGACCTATCGCAATCTCTTCGCTGACGCGTGCCAGCGGAGAGCAGAGCGAGCTACAAGGCTTGCTTACTGCTCTGGGGAGGCTCTGGTTATCCGGTGTCGTTATACCCTGGACAGGTTTCCATGAGCAAGCACAGCGCCACCGCCTGGAACTCCCTACGTATCCCTTTGAGCGCCAGCGCTATTGGATTGGCTCTCCTGAACCTGCCGGAAAGAATGGGCACCAGCCTGCCAGGCCATCTGGGGCACCGGTAAAAATGGAGATTGAGCACTGGTTCTATCTGCCATCCTGGAAGCAGGCTGTGCTGCCAGTAACGCAGGAGCAAAAGGAAAGCGTGCAACAAAAGATGCGCTGGCTGCTCTTGTTGGATGCCTGTGGCGTGGGAGCTCAATTGGCGCAGCAGCTTCTTGCGGAAGGATGTGACGTTACTACGGTTATACCGGGCCGTCATTTTGCCCGGACAACTTCCTCGAATTACAGTATATGCATACAACGACGTGAAGATTATCTGACCTTATGCTCTGAATTGTTTGCCAGGGACCAATCGCCAGTGCAGATTGTTCATCTATGGAATGTGACTGCGGCTTCGCAATCAGAGGCGCAGTCCGAAGCGTTGCAGGATGTCGCGTTTTATAGCCTGCTCTATCTGGCACAAGCGCTTGGGGAACTCAGTCAGAGCATTTCCGTCTCGATTGCTGTAATCTCCAACCAATTGCAGGAAGTCATTGGCGACGAGATACTCTCTCCCGAAAAAGCTCTGCTGTCAGGTCCCTGCAAAGTGATACCAATGGAGTATCCCTCCATTGCCTGTCGTAGCATCGATATTGTCTGGTCCGGTGAGGAAAATGGCGCGGCCTCGCGGACCGCATATCTCGCTGAGCAGATTCGCGTCGAGTGTCTGGCCTCTGCTCCGGAGACAGTGGTGGCTTTGCGGGGCAAGTACCGCTGGATACAATGCTTTGAACCTGTTGCACTTCCTCCAATCGTGGATCAGCAGACTTTGCCGTTGCGTGAGGAGGGTGTGTATCTGATTACTGGGGGCCTGGGAGGGATAGGTTTGACCCTGGCTGAATATCTGGCTCGTACAGTGCGTGCCACTCTGGTGCTGATCTCGCGCTCACGCCTGCCCGAGCGCGAGAAATGGGTGGCGTGGTTGGAGACGCACAATGAACAGGACTCCCTCAGCGCGAGTATTCGCCGAGTGCTGCAATGTGAAGCGTTGGGAGCACAGGTTGTGGTGATCTCTGCCGATGTCACGGACGAGGAGCAGATGCAGGCACTGATGACTCGGCTCTATGAGCGCTTTGGTACAGTGCATGGGGTGATCCATGCGGCTGGCGTTGCTGGTGGTGGTGTACTGCAATTGAAAACACCCGAGATGGCGCGGGCCGTGATGGCCCCCAAAGTGCGCGGATTACGTGTGCTAGAGAAGGTCTTGCAGGGCCGGAAGCCGGACTTTCTCCTGCTCTGCTCCTCTTTGAGTTCCGTTCGGGGAGGAGCCGGGCAGATCGATTATAGTGCAGCGAATGCGTTTCTTGACACATTTGCATGTTATTATCTGGCAACTTACGGCGTACAGACGATCTCGTTGGATTGGGATACCTGGCAAGAAGTGGGAATGGCTGTCGATACACCGCAGCCCGCTGATCTCCTGGAACAACGGCGGAAGAATCGTCGCTTTGCTATTCTGCCGGAGGAAGGGATCGAGGTGGTGCAGCGCGTGCTCGCTCATCGTTTCCCGCAAGTGATCGTGTCAACCGTCGATCTCCAGGCGAGACTTGCCTCGTCAGTACCACGTGATAGTGGTATGGTTGCGTCGGGACAGGCTTCTCTCGAACCACCACCATCGGCGGCCCATAATCGTCCAGCATTGACCTCGGAATTTGTCGCACCTCGTAACGATCTGGAAGCGCAGGTCGCCTCTATCTGGGGAGCGTTACTGGGGATCTCGCAGATAGGTATTTATGACAACTTTTTTGAACTGGGAGGACACTCCTTGCTGGCAACCCAGGTGGTATCGCGTTTGCGCAAGGAACTACAGATAGAGATGCCTCTCCGTCGTTTTCTGGAGAAGCCAACCATTGCAGAACTCGTGATCATGATAACACAAGAAGCGCAAAGCATGATCCCCGTGGAAATTATTCCCGCTCTGAACAACGATGCAGAGCAGCTACTGCTTGCAACCCTATCAGATGCGGAAGTAGATGCATTACTACGCGAAACATTAGCTGAAGAGTAGGAGCCTGGCATGCATTCTTCCTTCGACTCGCTCGGTTCGCTGTCGCCAGAGGAAAAACGGCGCTTACTGGCGCAATTGATGCGCGAAAAGAGCAAACGGACGAAAACCGTTCCGCTCTCTTTTGCCCAGCAACGGCTCTGGTTCCTCGATCAACTGGAGCCAGAAAGTGTGGTCTACAATATCGGTCTGGCCGCACGGATCAAGAGCAAGGTGCAGGTCAGGGTGTTGGAGCGGAGTATGCGTGAGTTGGTGCGGCGGCATGAGAGTTTGCGCACCACATTTAGCGTTCGGGAAGGGACACCGCTTCAGGTTATTCATCCTCAGCCAACGGTCGCTCTGCCCTTCTGCGATCTACGCGGGCTGACCGAAGCAGAGCAACTCGCGTCTGCCTTACAGCTCTTTCGCCAGGATACGCAACGACCTTTTCAACTCTCAATCGGGCCTCTTTTGCGTAGTACGCTGCTCTGTCTGAATGATGAACAGTATGCTTTGCTCTTGAGTATGCATCATATTATCCTCGACGCCTGGTCTTTGACGATTCTTATGCATGAGTTGGTAAGCCTGTATGAGGCTTTTGTACAGGGGCGACCATCGCCACTGAAGCCTCTGCCGCTGCAATACGCAGATTTCGCGCTCTGGCAGCGCAACTGGTTACAGGGCGAGGTGTTGCAGGCACATCTGGATTACTGGAAGCGGCAATTGAACAACGCCACGCCCCTGGAATTGCCCACGGATTATCCTCGACCGACGGTCAGTAATCACAGGGGGGCAGATCATACTTTTATGTTACCACTCGAGCTCTCCAATGAACTGCTGGCACTCAGTCGGCAGCAGGGAATGAGCCTGTTTATGCTCTTGCTTACCGCCTTTCAGATCCTGCTCTATCGCTCTACTGGACAGACAGATATCGTGGTCGGCTCTGATATCGCCAATCGAACGCATATGGAGACAGAGGGACTGATCGGTTTTTTTGTCAACTTACTGGCATTGAGAGCACGGGTTGATGGCACGTTTTCATTTCGCAGTCTGCTCCATCAGGTACGTACGATGGTGCTGGATGCCTATACCTATCAGCATCTGCCGTTTGCCATGCTGGTTGAACATCTGCATATCGGGCGGGAGCGCCGCCAGATGCCCCTGGCACAGGTGCTCTTTGTGTTGCAAAACGCTCCCAGAACTACAACAAACGAGGCCGGGATGAAGCTCGAACTGCTGCCCGCAGAAACTACGACCGCCCGCTTCGATCTGGCGATGTTCATGCAGGAGGGGAGCGCAGGGATAAGCGGGACGGCTGTCTACAGTACGGAGCTCTTCAAGCGCGAGACCGTGGTGGCTCTTGTCCATCGTTTCGAGGTCTTGTTACACAGTATTGTTGAGCGGCCAGATGTTTCAATCGATCTGTTGGATCTCTATACGCCGACAGAGAAAGATGCGCTGGCTGAAGAAAAGAATGCGCAACGTAAAGCGCGCAAGCGCACTCTGAAGCAGGCGAAGGGCAAAGAGATTGAGATTGTGTAGAAGGAGTTGAAAATCTGATGCAAGCGACAGGTTTGAGGGGCTTTAATCTTTCCATTCCGCAGGCGCGGCTGTGGTCGTTCCAGCAAGAAAGCCCGGCATATCGTCTACAATATAGCGTTCGATTAGAGGGCGTGCTGCATGTCTCTGTCCTTCTCCAGGCGCTCCAGCACCTGGCTGATCAGCATTCTATCTATCGAACCGAGTTTCATACCATTCCAGGCCTGGATTACCCGTTACAGGTTATTGCCGAGCAGGTCGCTGTGCGCTGTGAGGTTATCGATCTGGGAGCTCTGTCTTTGACCGATCAACGTGAACAACTCCAGGCGTGTTTTGTAGCTGCACAATCACTGGCCTTTGATATGGCACAGCCTGAACTTTTTCGCGTCAAATTATTTCGTGTGACGCAGCAGGAGCACGTTTTGCTCATGAGCTTGCCTGCGTTATGGGCCGATGACGCGACCCTTATTCAGGGGATAGCGGAGATAAGTCGGGTGTATACTGCGCGCCTGCACCATGAAGATCTCGACGAAGAGCCTCTGCAATATGTGGATGTCGTCTCCTGGCTGGATGAGCTCTTGCAGGAAGAAGACGAGGAGAAGCAACACCAGTATTGGCATAAGTTGGACCTGTCTCACCTTGAGACGGTATCTTTACCCCTGGCAGAGAAAGGGACGCAGGCGACCGTCAGCCTGCCCGCTGGATATCCAGGAAGTCGCTTTCAGCCGCGCACGTTCGAGCTTACAGTGGAGAGGGAGCCAGTTATTGCGCTCCAGAATCAGGTACAACAGCACCAGGTGTCAGTGTCCGGCTGGCTTCTGGCTTGCTGGCAGGTACTGCTCTGGCGTTTGACGGAGCAGGCAAATCTGCTCGTAGGGGTTGCCTGTGATGGCAGAATAGATGAAGATCTGATCACTCTGCCGGGACTCTACACACGTTTTGTGCCCATATCCACCGTGCTGGCCGAACATTTGCCATTTGAGCAGGTTGCGGCAGTGGTGCAGGCGCAACTTGAGCAGGCGCAGGAAGAGCAACTCTATTTTATCTGGAATGATCGTAGCGGATCGGTATGCTCAGAGCAGGGAGTGCGGCTCTATTTCCCTCTCTGTTTTGCCTATGAGGTTTGCCCCTCCCATTTTCAGGCTGAGCAACTGACCCTGACGCTCGACCAGCGCTATAGTTGTACTGAACCGTTTTCGCTCAGGCTCAATGTCTTGCATAGCGAGGGGCGATTGCGGCTGGCGTTCGATTACGACCCGCAATGTCTTGGGCTAGAGCAGATACAGCGCATCGCCGCCGTATTTCATACCTTATTACAGGGGACGGTGATGCAGCCAGGAGCTACCCTGGGATTGCTTCCCCTGTTATCTATAACCGAGCAAGAGCAGATGGCACAGATGGCGTGTGCTCCGCAGGTACCTCTGGCTGAAAAGGTACTGCATCAACGTTTTGAAGAGTACGTCGTCAGGCAACCAGAGCAGCTTGCCATTATCTGTGGCTCCGAGCAAGATATATATCAATATACATACCAGGAACTGAATCAGCGGGCGAATCAACTGGCACACGTCTTGCGCACGCGTGGCGTCGGGCCTGGTGTGCAGGTTGGCCTCTGTACGATGCGCTCTGTGGATATGCTGGTCTGTCTGCTGGCAATATTGAAGGCCGGTGGGGCGTATGTGCCTCTCGATCCCGAAAGTCCTCCTGAGAGGCTGGCGTATCAGCTACGAGATATCCAGACTCCCTTTCTCCTGACGCATCGGGTAGCCCTATCATATCTCTCCGCCTGGGAGGGAGAGCTGTTGTGTCTGGAGGAGATTCAGGATGAGCTGGCGCAGGCTCCGCAGACGAATCCGGTATTGCTTACCATCCCTCAGGACCTCATGTATCTCATTTACACCTCAGGTTCGACTGGTCTCCCGAAAGGCGTCATGATCTCTCAGCAGA
>Ga0310811_10001910_pt1 | contig 25880 bp, 23 predicted proteins | sample YCmetagenome_FD_207642 | JGI IMG/M metagenome (GOLD analysis project Ga0310811, IMG submission 207642) | Soil microbial communities from experimental microcosm in Duke University, North Carolina, United States - YC | ecosystem: Engineered > Artificial ecosystem > Soil microcosm > Unclassified ... | reverse complement strand
CCCGCTGACCTCGGGATCAGCCGCCTGGAGCCGCCCGGTGGTGGCCGGACCGCAAGTCATCACATTGTGTACCTTACATACCATTTGGCTGATATGCAGGTTAAAAAATGACTTAAGGTATTGAGTGCCTGCTTTGCCCCACCAGTCTCAGGCGGCGTACGGCGAGGAGGATGTTGGCGGGTTTGCCCTGCAAAACCGGCGCGTCTGCGGCTGACGCTTATGCGCGTCGGGTGAAAGAATCGGGGAATTGGCTAATTTACGGAAACCACGATTACCCGGCCCCCGGCGCCACTGTCTAGATTCGAGCTCAGGATGTGACCGAACAACTCGACAAACGAGCGGACACCACGCGGCAACATATCCTCCGCGCGGCTTCGCGCCAGTTTGCGCGCAAGTCTTACAGCCTGGTCAGCCTCGACGACATCCTCGCCGACGCGGAGGTGACCAAGGGGGCGATGTACTTCCACTTCCGGTCCAAGCACGCGCTGGCGGCAGCGATCATCGAGTATCGGTTCCTGTTGGCGCGAGCCTCGGTCGACGAGCTGATCGCGCGCAGGCTGTCCGGCCTGGAGACCCTGATCGACATCTCGTATCTGGTCGCGGTGGAGGATATCGGCGATGACATCGCCAGGGCCGGATTGAACCTGCTGGAGTCCATCGGGCGCACCGACGGTCTGCAGGCAAACATGCTCGGGCAATGGGTTGATGCCTTCGCCACGATCGCAGGCAAGGCCATCAGGGATGGCGACATCATCGAGGGCCGCGATCCGCGGGCCATCGCGCGGCTCTTGGTGTCGATGTACCTCGGCCTGCGTCAGACGAGCAATCTGGCTGAGCCCGAGCACTTTCTACGCGACCTGGAGAACCTGTTGGTGCACGCGCTACTAGGTTTCGTCAAGCCCGACCGGGTCGACTACCTCAACCAATTCATCAAGCGGCGCACCGCGGTAGCGATCAAGAAGGCGACGCCGCTGTAAGCCGATGCCATAGGATGCCCTCCAGGCCATGGCCGCCCTCGGTCGGCAGAAGGAACTCCCGGAGGTACTCGGACAATGGTGCGCCAAGCGCGATCCGAGGCCACCCGTAACAAGATCATCGGCGCTGCCGTTCAGTTGTTCAACGAAATGGGTTACCCGGCTACCGGTTTGGGCGACATCATCGAGCGCGCAGATATGACGAAGGGCGCGCTGTACTACCACTTCGATTCAAAGGAATCGCTCGCGACTGCGGTCATCGAGGAGGGCAGCGCTCGCCTCGGCGAGGCGTTCCGCAGCATTTCCACCTCCGCTGCGCCCGCCCTGGAAAGCATGATCCATGGAGTCTTCGTCGTCGCCGACCTGATGGCCACCGACCAGATCGCGCGCAGCGGAACACAACTCTTGCGAGCCTTCGGTGAGTTCAACGACATAGCCGCGCGCACCTACGGCAGTTGGACTGCGGAGATGACGGAGCGTACCCGCCAGGCGATCGACGAGGGCGACGTCCGAGCCGACGTGGATCCGCGGGCGGTCGGCGAGACGATCGTCGGCGCCATGCTGGGGGCAGAACTGCTGGCGAGCGCGACTACCGCCGGGGCCGACGTACTGAAGCGCGTGGGACGCGTGTGGCAGGTGCTGCTGCCCGCGATTGTCAGCCAGGAGTCGTCGTCCTACTTCGAGGAGTTCCTCGCGCGCGAGTCGATGCGGCACTCCGCTGCTCCTGTGGCCGACTGACTAGAGCTCCTCCACCCACAATTGCTCGGTCAGGTCCTGGAACGTCGCCAGGGCGACCGGATCGTCGCCGCGCAGCAGAGCCGACTTGCTCATCCGCGCGCGAACGATGGAGCCGTCCTGGTGTACGAGCTCGACGATCAGGTTGGCGTACGCACGCACCACTGACACGGCCGATTCGTCGGCGGGCAGGGTGTGAAAAATCTGCCGAAACTTCAACGCACTGACCACATCAGCCGGGTAGCCGAGCATCTCTGCGAATGCCGCGTTCGCGAAGAGGATGGTGCCGTCCTCCGCGATCGCCAGCACTGGCACCGGAAACCGTTCCAGCACCACCAACGCAGGCAACTCTTTTAGAAGCGTCATCGGATCCTGGCCGTCCAGGCCGTCTCGTCGCCGCTCCACGTCCCCGATTATGGCTGGTCCGCGCCACTTCGTCACTCAGAACCGGCCGTGTTCTCAACCGGCCTCGTGCGCGACGCGCTGACCGGCCGCGGTCGCCTGAACGGGCATTAACTTAATCGGACCCGCTGTCACCTACTTAACTAACTAGGTTTACTGTGTCTGCATTGCCTCCGGCAGACAGGGGAATCCGATGGACCTGGCATGGTCGGCGACCGACTTGGCGTTTCGCGATGAAGTGCGCGCCTTCCTAGCCGAGAAGCTGACGCCTGAACTTCGGCAGGCCGGACGCTTGATGACCAGCGTGTACGCCGATCACCAGGCAAGCATGGAGTGGCAGCGGATCCTGCACGAGCGCGGTTGGGCCGCGCCGGCGTGGCCCGTCGAGCACGGCGGCTGCGACTGGAGCCTGACCCAGCACTACATCTTCAGCCGCGAGTCTCAGTTGGCAGGCGCGCCCTCGCTGTCCCCGATGGGCATCCGGATGGTCGCCCACGCCATCGTCAAGTTCGGCACGGACGCGCAGAAGGACTTCTTCCTGCCGCGGATCCTGACCGGCGAAGTGTTCTTCTGCCAGGGCTACTCCGAACCCGAGGCGGGCTCGGATCTGGCGGCACTGACGATGGCCGCGGTCTTGGATGATGGCGCCGGTGAACTGATCTGCACCGGCAGCAAGATCTGGACGACGCACGCAGGCGAAGCGAATTGGATGTTCGCGCTTGTTCGCACATCGAAGACGCAGAAGAAACAGCAGGGCATCACGTTTGTGCTGATCGACATGACCACGCCGGGCATCCAGATCCGGCCCCTGGTGATGACGTCGGGCGAGGAGATCCAAAACCAGGTCTTCTTCGACGAGGTGCGGGTGCCGAAGTCGAACGTGCTCGGGCAGATCGATGACGGCTGGACAGTGGCGAAGTATCTGCTCGAGTTCGAACGCGGCGGCGGCGCAGCATCGCCCGCGCTGCAGGTGATGGCCGAGGAGATTGCGACGGTGGCCGCCGAGCAGCCCGCACCGGGCGGCGGCAGACTGCTCGACGATCCGGCGTTCGCACGCAAGCTCGCCGACGCGCGGATCCGCACCGAGGTGCTCGAGATCCTCGAGTATCGCGTGCTGGCCGCACTCGCGAGCGGCGGTCACCCCGGGCCCGGAGCCTCGATGCTCAAGGTGTTGGCGACCGAGCTGAGCCAGTCGCTCACCGAACTGGCGATGGAAGCCGCCGGTCCGCGCGGACGCGTTTACCAACCCCACGCGACATTCCCGGGTGGGCCGGTGTCCGAGTACGAGCCACCACCGGACGGCTACGTCAGCGGCGATGAGTGGCAGGCCGTCGCGCCGTTGCGCTACTTCAACGACAGGGCCGGCTCGATCTACGCCGGCAGCAACGAAATTCAGCGAAACATTCTCGCCAAAGCGGCCTTGGGGTTGTAAATGGACTTCAATCTGAGCAAGGAACAGGAACTGCTGCGCGACGGGCTGGGCAAGTTCCTTTCGACGCGATACGACCTCGAGAAGAGTCGCGCCGCCGCCAAAACGGGCGCGGGTTGGCAACCCGACATCTGGCGCGGATTCGCCGACGAACTCGGCATCCTCGGCGCTGCGCTTCCCGAAGATCTGGGCGGAATCGGCGGTGGCCCAGTCGAAGTCATGGTGATCGCCGAGGCGCTCGGCCATGCACTGGTGGTGGAACCGTACGTCGACACGGTGGTGGTGGCTGGCGGACTCCTGCAGCGGGCGGGCGGCCCGGCGGCCACCGCGCTGCTGGAGAAGGTGGTGGCAGGAACGGCGATAGTGGCGTTGGCGGCCGCAGAGCCCGGGTCCGGTGAGCACTGGCGGGATGTGTCGACCGTCGCCGCCCGCGAAGCCGATGAATGGGTGCTTACCGGGTCGAAGATCGTGGCGATGAGCGCACCGCTCGCCACACATCTGCTGATAACCGCGCGCACGCCGCGCGGGCTTTCGCTGTTCGTCGTCGAAACCGACTCGGCCGCTTCGGGAATCGAGGCGCACAACTACCGCACCGTCGATGACCGGCGAGCATCGGACCTGGTGTTCGACGGACTGCGGCTGCCCGCGGATGCGCTCCTTGGCGAAGAGGGCGAGGCGTGGCCATCGTTGGACCAGGCACGCGACGAGGGCGCTGCGGCGGTCTGCGCCGAGGCGGTCGGCGGTATGCGAAAGGTGTTGGCCGACACCGTCGAATACTGCAAGCAGCGCCAGCAGTTCGGCCAGCCGATCGGCACCTTCCAGGTGCTGCAGCACCGGATGGTCGACATGTACATGGAAGTCGAGCAGGCCGTGGCGGCGACCTATCTCGCGGTGCTCAACCTCGACGCGGACCCGGACACCCGTGCGCGGGCGGTGTCGGCGGCCAAGGCAACGATCGGCCGGGCTGCCCGATTTGTGGGTCAGCAGGCGGTGCAGCTGCACGGCGGCATGGGCATGACCGAGGAGCTGGCGATCGGCCACTACTTCAAGCGGCTCACCGCTTTGCAGTACGAATTCGGCTCGACAGACCACCACGTGGCGCGCTATGCGCAGTTGACGAAGAACTAGTCGCCATTCAGCGCACGGGCATCGCCTTGCCCTCGGTGAGCACCAACAGCTGTTCGTACGACATGGACATCACCGAATCCGCGGTGCCCGCCGCGGTCCAGATGACCGGGTACTGAACCAGCGTCTCGTCCACGATCGTGCGCAACCGGCTCGGGTGACCAGTCGGTGCCACGCCACCGATCACCTGGTCGGTCGCGCTGCGCACCAACTGCGGATCGGCCTTGCGGATCGCGTTCGCGCCGAGCGCACGGGCCAGCAGATCGGTGTCGACGCGGTGCGCGCCGCTGGCCATCACCAGCAGCGGCTCGCCGTCGCAGTCGAACACCAGGCTATTGGCGATCGCGCCGACCTCGCAGCCCAGCTGCGCCGCCGCGGCAACCGCGGTCTTGGCGTCGGCATCCAGGATTTTGATGTTGGGCTCAACGCCCGCGGCGGCCGTCGCGGTCGCCACCCGAGAATTTCGCTTGTCCACGTTTCGTAGGGTAGGGGTGTGAGCTCGCGTGGATGGATCCTGTTCCTCGCGATGAGCATCATCTGGGGCATCCCGTACCTGATGATCAAGATCGCCGTCGAAGGCGTGTCGGTTCCGGTGCTCGTCCTCGCCCGCACCGCGGTCGGCGCGGCGGTGCTGCTGCCGCTGGCGTTCAACCGGCAGACCCTGACGATCGTGCGCACCCACTGGAAAGCTCTGCTGGGGTTCGCGTTCTTCGAGATCATCGCCGCGTGGTGGCTGCTTTCGGACGCCGAACGCCATCTGACCAGTTCGATGACCGGCCTACTCATCGCCGCATCACCCATCATCGCCGCGGTCCTCGACCGCTTCACCGGCGGTGAACGGCTTGGCTACAAACGCATCATCGGTCTATCGATCGGCATCTCGGGGGTGGCGGTGCTGGCCGGGCCGCACATCGGCGGCAGCACCTGGCCGATCATCGAGGTGTTGATGGTGGCCACGTGTTATGCGATCGCCCCGCTGATCGCCGCACGCTACCTCGCCGACGTGCCCGCGCTTCCGATGACCGCGGTATGCCTCGGCTTCGCCGCGCTGGTGTACGCCGCGCCTGCAGCGGCCACCTGGCCCCACGAGATGCCGTCCACCCGAGTGCTTTTGGCACTGGGGGGGCTGGCCATCATCTGCACGGCGCTGGCGTTCCTCGTGTTCTTCGCGCTCATCCGCGAAGTTGGAGCCGCGCGTGCGCTCGTGTTCACCTACATCAACCCCGCGGTGGCCCTGGCCGCCGGCGTCATCGTGTTGCACGAGCCGCTGACGGCGTGGAACGTGGCAGCGTTGGCCCTGATCATGGCGGGTTGTGTGCTCGCGACCCGGCGACACCCGCAGGCAGAACCCGAAGTCGTGACGGAGGCGACCGCGGCGCCGCGGTGAGGCCTGGTCAGCTTCGCATTCTGCACACCCACATGTGTTGGATGTGTGATCCTTAGCCTGGGCGTGGAATGAATCGGCGGTCGGGGGACCTATTGCACACCTTCGTTCGTGGCCAGGCACGTAAGTGAAGCCCGCGCCGTTCGACTACCACTGCCCCGGTGAGCTCTCGGAGGCGGTCGCAATACTGCAGCAGTATGGCGACGAGGCCAAGGTGCTGGCAGGCGGCCAAAGCCTGATCCCCCTTCTATCGCTGCGCCTTTCACGGTTCGACCACCTTGTCGACCTGCGGGCGATCGAGAAACTCCGCGGCGTTACGACCGACAACGGCTCGATTCGGGTGGGAGCCATGACCACTCAAGCCAACCTGGCCCGAAGCGAAGACGCCGCCGCGGTGCCCCTGCTGGGCAAGGCGACGTCGCACATCGGCCACTATCAGATCCGCAATCGCGGCACGATCGGCGGCTCTCTTGCGCATGCCGACCCCGCGGCGGAATACCCTGCGGTGGCGCTGGCGCTCGACGCCTCATTCGAGGTCGTCGGACCAAGTGGCAGCAGGCGCATTCCCGCGGCTGACTTCTTCATGTCGACCTGGGTGACGGCCATCGAGCCGGACGAGGTCTTGGTGGCGGCCCACTTTCCCGTCTGGTCGGGCAACTGCGGCTGGGCAGTCGCTGAACTCGCTCGCCGCGCGGGCGACTTCGCGATGTGCGGCGCCGTGTGCGGTATCCAACTCGACGGCCAACGTGTGAACCGAGCGGCGCTGGCGTTGTTCGGCGTCGCAAGCGCACCCGTGCGCGCACACGCCGCCGAATCGGTGCTCACAGGGACGTCGGTGGATGATCTCGACCTGACGGAAATCGGCACAGCGGTCGCCGCCAGCCTGGATCCGCCAAGTGACGTCCATGCGTCCGGTGAACAGCGTAGAAGGATGGCCAAAACCCTTGTGCCGCAGGTTCTTGCGGCCGCGATCGATGAGGCGAGAAATGCGTGACATAGCGCTGAATGTGACGGTCAATGGGGAACGGCTCTCCCGCACGGTGGAGGCGCGGCGCACGCTCGCGGATTTCTTGCGCGACAACCTGTCTCTGACCGGCACACATCTGGGCTGTGAACACGGCGTCTGCGGGGCGTGCACGGTATTGGTGGACGGGGATGCGGTGCGCTCCTGCCTGATGTTCGCCGCGCAGGCCGACGGTGCCGAGGTGACGACGATCGAGGGGCTCTCAGAGCACAACGGCGAGCTGACCCCGATCCAGGCCGCCTTCCAGGCCGAGCATGCACTTCAATGCGGCTTTTGCACACCGGGTTTCGTCGTCTCGGTGCACGCCTTCCTGGCCCAGAATCCGCATCCGTCCGACGACGAGATTCGCGATGCACTGTCGGGCAACCTCTGCCGTTGCACCGGATACCAAGGGATCATCGCCGCGGTGAAACGCGCAGCGGACAACGGGAGTTCGTCGTGACCGCCGGCCGGTTCATGGGGCAGGCGATCGCCCGATCGGAAGATCCGCGCCTGCTGACCGGACGCGGCCGCTACATCGCCGACGTGGTGGTACCCGGTGCATCCGACGCGGCGTTTCTGCGCAGCGAGGTGGCCCGTGGCCGCATCCTCAATCTCGATGTCGAGGCGGCCCGGTCGGCGCCCGGCGTACGAGCCGTCTACACGGCTGCCGACCTCAACCCGCTGGTGCACGACATCACGACGGCAGGCATGCCGGATGCACCCTTTCCACCGAAGTACTGCCTGGCCGAGAACGACGTCCGGTTTGTCGGCGACCCCATTGCCCTCGTCATCGCAGAGAATCGTTACCTCGCCGAGGACGCCGTCGAGCTCATCGACGTGGAGATCGAGCCGCAGGATCCGGTACTCGACGTAGCGGCCGCCTGCAATCCCAACAGCGCACTGGTGCATCCGGAAGTCGGCACCAACACACCGCAGACCATTCCTCAGTTCGGCGACCCCGAACTCGAACAGGCCTTCGCGGATGCGGCTCACGTGGTCCGCGACACCATCGTGATGCACCGCTATGTGCAGGTTCCGATGGAGTGCCGCGGCATCATCGCCGACTGGGACCCGTACAGCGAAGAGCTGACCGTGTGGAGCTCGACCCAGAGCGTGCACGGGGTACAGACATTCCTGGCCGGATTGCTCGGCATCGGCACCAACAAAATTCGGGTCCTGCAGCCAGACGTCGGCGGCGGGTTCGGGCAGAAGACCAGCATCAATCGCGATGAGTGGGCGGTGGTGCTGGCCGCTGTGCGGTTCGGAAGGCCGGTGCGCTGGATCGAGGACCGACGCGAGAACCTGACGGCGGCGGCCCACGCGCGTGATGAGTCGATGGACCTCTCCATCGCACTGAACGGCGACGGGACCGTCACCGCCATCCGCGGTGACTACGTCGAGAATATCGGCGCATATCAGACGATGGGATCCAGCGGGATGGGCGCCTTCCTGGCCCCGTTCCTGACGAACGCGTACAAGATCCCGAAGGTCGGGTTCGGGAGTCGGGCCGTCTACACCAACACCTGCGGCAAGGCGCCGTACCGTGGCCCTTTCCTGATGTACGCGGTCGGCATCGAGCAGTTGATGGACACCGCTGCCCGACAAATCGGAGTCGACCCGCTAGAGTTGCGCCGCCGCAACGTCATCCGAGCCGAGGACCTGCCGTACACGTTGCCCAGCTTCTTGTGCTACGAGTCGATCACACCCGCGGAGACACTCGACGCGGCCGCGTCGATGATCGATTACGACGGCTTCCGGGCCGAGCAGGCAGCCGCCCGAGATCAGGGGCGCTACCTCGGCATCGGTATCAGCCTGTGCGTCGAACCGTCGGCCATTGCGTTCAGTTTGATGGGCACCGAGGCCGCGACGGTTCGCATGGATTTCACCGGTAAGGTCACGGTGGCGATCGGAAGCTCGAGCACGGGAATGAGTGTCGCGACAACCATGAAACAGGTTGTCGCGGAGCAACTTGGCTGTTCGCTCGACGACATCACCATCATCCAGGGTGACACTGCCACCACTCCCTATGGCGCAGGCACATCGGGCAGCCGCAGCGCGGTGCTGTACGGCAACGCGGTGGCGGGGGCCAGCGTCGAACTGCGGTCGAAACTGCTTGCGATCGCCGCGGATGCACTCGAGGCGGCAGTCGACGATCTCGATGTCGAAGACAGCCGCATCTTCGTCCGCGGCACGGCAACCAAGGGAATGAGTTTCACCGAACTGGCCCAGGTGGCCTATGCAGGCCATGACATGGTGCCGCCCGGTGCGGCGCCGGGACTGGAGGCGTCGCACCGCTACAAGGCGCCAACCTTCACGTTCTCCAACGCGTGTCACATCTGCACCTGCGAGGTCGACATCGACACCGGCCGGGTGACGATCCTGCGGTACGTCGTCAGCGAGGACTGCGGGCGGATGATCAATCCGAAGGTGGTGGAGGGTCAGGTCTTTGGCGGCGTGGTCCAGGGATTGGGCGGAGTGCTCTACGAGCACATGATCTACGACGACGACGGCAATCCGCTCACCAGCACCTTCGTCGACTATCTGCTGCCCACCGCTTCCGAGGCGCCCACGATCGAGGTCGGCCATATCGAGTCCCCTGGCCCAAACCCATTGGGCGTCAAAGGAATGGGAGAAGGTGGCGCGATTGCGTCACCCGCCGCGGTGGTCAACGCCGTCGCCGACGCGCTCGCCCCTCTCGGCGTCACCATCTCCGGCTCACCTCTCGGCCCGAAGCAGATCCTCGATTTGGTCGCCGCCGCGAGCCACTAAGAGCCCGGCTTACTTCGAGTCGACTTCGTCCTGATACTTCTTTGTCATGTGGTCGATCGCCTGAAGCTGGGTCTGGGCGAGGTCGTCCCGCACCTCACTCGCGCGCGCCGCAGCGTCCAGCGTCGGCTGCGCCTGCCCTTGGAAGTGCGGAATGACCTCGGCCGCAAAGAGTTCAGCGGATCGTTTGGTCGCCGCCGGGTTCGCCCATTCGTGTCCCATCTGCAGGAAGCAGCCGAAACCACCGGACTGATCCCACAGCCGCTGCACCTGGGCGCGCGCCTGCTCGGGCGTGCCGATCACGCCCGCGCCCGCGTCGTTGATGACATTGATCATTTCGTCGATCTGATCGCCAGGGATGGTCATCTGCGGGAACGCCGCGACCTTCTGGAAGTACCGGAACCACGGCTCGATCCCAAATCGAACGTCGGCGCGGGCCTGTTCCTCGGTCTCGGCGATGTGCATCGGCCCGACCAACGTCCAGTTGTTGCGGTCGACCTGCGTGCCGAATACCGCCGCCCGCTCCTCGACGATTCCCCAGTGAAACGCGAGCGCATCGAAGCCCTCGACCACCAGCGTGGCGCCGATCGACAACAGGCCGACGCCATGCTTACCTGCCAGCCGCGCACCCGTCGGCGAGGCCACCGCCGCCACCGCCAACGGAATGCCGCCGCCGGAATACGGCGCGAGTTGCAGCCGCGCATCGATCAGCTCGTGGGTGGGAGTTTTCGCCGACACCGTCTCCCCCGCCAACAGGCGCACAACGATGTCGAGGTTGGTCTCCAGCAGCTCGCGAGTGTCGGTCGGGGTCAGGCCGATCATCGCGCTGTCGCTTGGCAGCGACCCCGGTCCCATTCCGCCGATGATGCGGCCATGGGTGAGGTGGTCGAGCAACATCAAGCGGTCGGCGACCCACAGCGGGTTGTGGTACGCCAGCGAGATCACGCCCGTGCCGAAACGGATTCGCTTCGCGCGCTCCGCAGCTGCGGCGATGAAGATCTCGGGCGAACTGATGATCTCGCTGCCCGCGGAGTGGTGCTCGCCGTACCAGACCTCGTCGAAGCCGAGCGCGTCGAGATGCTCGGCGAATTCGAGGTCGCGCTGCAGGGCCAGCGTCGGGTTGGTGCCCGCGCGGTGGAACGGGGCGATGAAGTATCCGAACCTCAACCTGGCCATTGAGCGCCTCCTTGCGCCGAGCAATCACTAGATCAGACCCACTTTCGCACGACGTCGTCGCTTGATGTGCGACAGTTCGCCGATGACGGGAAACGTCGCCGTGATCGGCGCCGGGCCCGGTGGGCTCGTCGCTGCGCGCTGGCTGCTGGCACAGGGGTTGGAGCCGACGATCTTCGAACAGGCACCGACGCTGGGCGGACAGTGGAGCGGGCTTCCCGGGCACAGCGGTGTGTGGCCGACGATGCACACCAACACCAGCCGCATCCTGACGGCCTTCAGCGACCTCGAGCACGAGACCGACCTTGTCCATCCGTCGGGCCGCGACATTCTCGACTACCTCCATCGCTACGCCGCGACGTTCGGGCTCCTGTCGCGCATCCGGCTCGGCGCCCGCGTCGACTTGCTCAGCCGATGCGACGACGGGTGGGCGGTGCAACAGGGCGGCTCGACCGAGCGGTTCGATCGAGCGGTGGTGGCGACCGGCAGGTTCCAATGCCCCACCATCCCAACGGTTCCCGGGCTCGACACATTCACCGGCTCGGCGGGTGTGACCTCCACGTACCAGTACCGGGTTCCCGGGCCTTACGTCGACAAGCGTGTGCTCGTTGCAGGCGGCGCGATCAGCGCGCTGGAGATCGCGGCCGAACTGGTCCACGTCGGTGCGGCGCGCGTGGTCCTGACCCAGCGCCGCCAGCGCTACGTGCTGCCCAAGTTCGCCGCGGGTGTCCCGTCCGACCATCGGATCTTCACGCGTTACGGCACGATCGCGGACGAGCGGCTGCCCACGGCGGAGATCGACCGACAGTTGAAAGAGATAGTCGTCGAGGCGGGCGGGAGCCCCGAGCAATACGGTGCGCCGGCGCCGGACCCGTCGTTGTTCGCCGCGGGTGTCACCCTGAGCCAGGATTACCTGCCGCTGGTGGCGGACGGCCGGATCACGGTGCGACCGTGGATGCGTTCCGTCGCCGGCACCGAGGTGACGTTCGCCGACGGGACTGCCGAGGAGTTCGACGGCATCGTCTTCGGCACGGGGTTCGATCTTCACCTGCCGTTTCTGAGTCGCGATGTGCGCGCGGTCCTCGGCATCGACGCGGTGCACCTCGAGGCTGATCGCTATACCTTTCACCCCGACCTGCCGGGGCTGGCCTTCGTCGGCATGTGGGAACAGTCGGGTGGCTATTTCGTGCCGCTGGAGCTGCAGGCGAGGTGGATCGCCTACACGTGGGGCGGCGCGGTGCCCGCGCCGAGTGCGCCAGACCAGCGGGCAGCCGTCGACGGGCATCGCGCCCAGCGCGGGCTCCCGCAGAAGACCCGGATGAACCTGGCGACGGTCGCCTTCGCGCGAGCGGCAGGCGTCGAGCCCCATCTGGACAATTGGCCGCACCTGCGTCGCGCCCTGCTCTTCGGCCCGCTGGCGCCGAGCTGCTTCAGGCTCGAAGGTCCTGATGCGCTGCCCGATGCCCCGGCCCGGTTCGCTCGCGATGCCGCGGCGTTCGGCGCCATCGACTCGAGCGAACTGACCGAACGCGAACAACGTTACTTGTCGCTGGTTCAGAGCGCCGAGCTAAGTCAGGATGATCGATCCAGCTAAGCGCACTCACCACAGGTTTCGCACCAATTTTGCCGCCAATCTCAAGGCCATGCGATACCGTTCGAGCCACGTCGGGCGTCGCGGCGACTGTGAGGGGAAGTTCGTGGCAAAGCATCGCAAGCCGAAGAATGGTCGAGTCTCGTCAGCAAAGCGGGCGGACCGAAATCGGCAGTCGCCGTCCCTGGTCCTCGTCGGCACCACTGCCGCCGCCCTGTCGGCCGTCCTCGTGTTCGGTCATGCCACGAACACCACCGCGTATAGCCCACAGGTTGAGCTCACCGCCGCGACGATCGGCATCGGCGGACGCGGCGACCCAGGTGGCGTCAACATCCCGCACAAGTTGCAGGGCAATGTCCTCATCCCGCCGGACTTCAACTACATCCCCGTCGTCTACCCAGCGGGGTTCCAGATCGACAACAGCGTGAATACCGGAGTGCCGGTGCTGGCCGACACAATCACGAACAACACGCAGGACGCAGAGGGCCACGATCAGTTCCTGCTCGTCGTCGGCTACTCGGAAGGAACCATCGTCGCCGAGAAGGTGCGGCGCAATCTCGATCCCACGGACCCCGGCGCTCCACCCCTCAATCCCACCAATGACCCGACCCAACCGGGATTGATGTGGGTCATGATCGCGTCGCCGAATGTCCCCAACGGCGGCATTTTCAGCCGATTCCCAGGCTTGAAGATTCCGTTCTTCGTCACCTCGAACGGCGCCGCGGAACCGTCTCCGTACAACACCACATACGTGACGGATGAGTACGACCCGTATGCCGACTTCCCCGCGTACTTCAACCCGTTCTCACTGGCGAACAGCCTTGTCGCCGTGATGTACGTCCACCCGGACCAGTACTACGACAGCGTCGACTACAACCCCTTGGACCCCGCGGCAACGACCGATCCGAATGTCTTGGTGAAGACCGTGACGAACAGCGCAGGCGGACACGACACCTATGTGTTCGTCAAGGCCGAGCATCTGCCGCTGTTCGCACCGGTGCGCCAAATCGCAGGCATCGTGCATTTGACGCCACTGACCGAGCCGATCCTTGGCAGCGTCGAGCCGCTGGTCCGGTTACTGGTGGATATGGGCTACACCGATCGCGAAAACCTCAATCCCGAAAAGCCCGTTCAGTTCTCGTTGATCACCCCGCCAGGGAAGGTGCTCGGGGCCGCCGCCGGGGTTCCCGGTGCACTCGGGCAAGGCGCCACCAATCTCGTCAGCGGAGCCGAGGCGCTGCCCGGCTCGATCCCATCGCCGCTTGCTGCGACGGACTCGCCGTCGATCAATGCGAAGTCGCTACCTCAAGAGGAGCAGGAGCCGTCGTCCGCGGACACATCCACGACGGAGCCGCAGGCGACCACGCTGTCGGATCCGGGACCGAACCTTGGCGAGCTCACCGAGGACGGCAACAAGGCCACACCGACGACGCCAGGCAAGACGACGTCGCCCAAGAAGAACCCGTTGACTCAGTTGGCCGACTCGGTGAAGAAGTTCTTCTCCCCGAAGAAGAAGGCGGAGCCGTCGACACCGAGTCCAGACTCCGACTCCACCGCGAACAACTCGAGTTCGCAGGCACCATCGCAGAATTCGACGAGTAACGCCGCCGCCTGACGATTACGCGTTGAGCGCGGACTCGCCGATCACACGTCGCGCGCGCAGGTCTTCGATCTCGTGGTCGTCGACGCCGAGTTCCCGCAGGATCTCCTCGTTGTGCTGACCCAGCGTCGGCGGCGCGGTTCGGTGATGGCGACTGGGGCCGGGCGTCATCCTGAACGGCCAACCGGGGTAGCGATGCGGACCGGTGACGGGGTGCTCGATTTCCTCGTAGTATCCCCGCGCGTCGAGTTGAGTCAGGTGATACATCCGGTCGGGGGTGAGCACCCGTTCAGCTGGGACTCCCTGCGCGTCGAGAGCGCTGACAACCTCTGCGGCGCTTAGGGTTCGCGTCCACGCGGCGACCACCGCGTCGAACTCGTCGTGGGTCCGGCGGGGTTCTGCAGGCAGACCGATCGCCGCGACGATGCCCGCCCATTCGGCATCGTCACGCACAGACAGCGCCACAAACTCGTCGTCTGCGGCGGTTGGGTAGACACCTTGCAGGTGACCGCGGCGACGATTTCCTTCACGTTGTTGCACAACGGCATTCATCGTGTACTCGATCACCGGCTCGGCGGCGACGCACGCCGCGACCTCGATCTGCGCGATCTCGACGAGTTGCCCTTCGCCCGTCCGCCGCCGATGTTCCAGCGCCGCGAGCAGCGCCACGCCCGCGTGCGTTCCGACGATGGGGTCGGCGGGTCCCTGCAGGTTGCACGGCGGGCCGTCGGCGTAGCCGGTGACGGCCGACATCCCCGACGTCTGCTCGAAGTTGAGCGCCCAGCCGACGTAGTCACGCCAGGGGCCCTGCAGGCCGAATCCCGGCATCCGCACGAGGATCACATTGGGATTGAGCGATTGCAGGGACTCGTAATCCAACCCGAAATGCTCGACCACCCGTGGCGAGAAGTTCTCGATGACGACGTCAGCGTCGCGCGCGAGCCGACGCGCCAGTTCACGGCCAGGCTCGGACGTGAGGTCGAGCGTGATGTCGCGCTTGTTAAGGTTGGTGCCCTGCCACATGGCACTGCGTTCATACCAGCGATCGCCCTCGAAGGACCACGCCCCCGAGTAGCGATGGCCGTCGGGGCGTTGGATTGATTCGACCTTCACGATCTCGGCGCCGAAAGCGCCGAGGTAGCACGTCAGGTAGGCACCCGCCCAGAAGGTGGTCAGGTCCAGAACCTTGATACCCGCGAAGGGCATCGATGGCTCCGCGGCCGCCCCGGCATCCCGCCAATCAGACGAGTCTACAAACGATTTGACGGTCACTGAATCACCGAGGCGAGGAGCGGGACGCGGTGCCGCCACGGCGGTGCGCGACAGCCGGAAGGGGGCGCCCGGTCTGCGAAACGACCAATCGTCGCCACCACCGTCGACGAAGAACCCACGCTCGGCGTACTGCGGGCACTGCAGCACCGTCGCCCCGTCGTTGACGGGGGCAGCGGGAATCCGGAACGCCTGGCTCAGTTCGAGGATCTCGGCGACAGTGTGCGCCGACAGCCACGGTTCAGACTTCGCGAAGAACTCTGCACGCTCGACGCCGCCCATCATGATCGCGATCTGATGTTCGGCGTACGCCGGCAGATCCAGCATCGTGCAGACGTCTAGCCAGTGCTGCCCCGTAAGACAATTGATACCGATCCACCCGTCGGCCGCGCGGACGACACCCATCAGCGGCGCCGAGCGGGTGTTACTCGGTCGACCGAGTGCCCGCATCCGTTCAGCCATCAACATGGGATAGGGCAGCGTTGACAGCAGCGCCTCCATCACCGAAACATCCACCTCGACAGTCCCGTTCGTGCTTGCCGACCGGGTTCGTAGCGCGGTCAGAGCCCCGAGCGCCGCGTAGCCGCCTGCGACATACTCGGAAATCCGCGCGCCAGCCCCCACCGGTGGTCGATCGGGATCCCTGTTGTGAATCCAGCCCGATGCCGCCTGCATGGTCAGAGGGGTGGCGACCCGGTCGCGAAGCGGCCCCTCCTGCCCGAAGTCCGAAATGCGAACGACGACAAGGCCGGGACTAACGGCCTCCAACTCGTGGGTGTCAAGGCCCAAGCGTGCAAGAGTTCCCGGTGGAAGGGCTTCGACCAGGACGTGCGCATCGGCGATCAACCGGCGTGCTGTTGACACGTCGCACTCGAGATCCAGTGTGATTCCGCTCTTTCCGGCATTGAGATACTCGAACAGACCCGAGCGGTTCGGATCGGGTATGCCACCGGGGAACGGACCCCAGCGGCGCAGCGGATCTCCCGCGGGCGGCTCGACCTTGATGACCTCGGCACCGAGGTCGACCAGCAACTTGGTGCAGTACGGGCCTGCGATGTCACCCGCGATCTCGACGACGCGCAATCCTGCCAGCGCAGCGGACGGGAGCGAGTCGGGCATGACACTCCTCACCGGGTTTCAGTGGATCAACACATGGTCTACACCTGTCGGATTCTCTGCGTCAATCACGGTAGCCAACTCGGTTGGTAAACACCGCAATCACTGCTTGTTGACAGTGTCACGACCATCGAGTAGACACAATCTTTATCGGACAGATTCGTTTGATATGTCCGATACGACTCCATCGAAGGAGGCCGCACTGCGTACCAAGGTCCCGCTGCACTCCCCGGACTTCTACACCGGGGATCCGTACCCGGCCTATCAGGAACTGCGTGCGCAAGCACCGGTGTGCTGGAACGACGACACCGAATTCTGGGCATTGCTGCGCTATGAGGACATCCGCTTCGTATCGACCAACCCGGACAAGTTCTCCTCGACCAAGGGCATCACCATCCCCGACCCCGTGATGCCGAACCCGGTTCAGGAGGGCAACCTCATCTTCACCGACCCGCCGCGGCACCGGCAGCTGCGCAAGCTGATCAACACCGGGTTCACCCGCCGACAGGTCGCGATCCTGGAACCGAAGGTGCGCGAGATCGTGTACGGCGTGCTCGACGGTGTGCAGCCGGGATCAACCCACGACTTCGCCGAAGAGCTTGCGGCGCCGTTGCCGACCCGGATGATCGCCGAACTGCTCGGCGCACCCGCCGACGACTGGGAGCAGTTTCGCAGGTGGTCTGATGCGTGTACGGGCAACGCCGATCCCGAAATCGAGCTGGATTCGCTCGCCGCGGTCGGTGAGTTGTTCGCGTATTTCCAGCAACTGATCGCCGCCCGGCGCGCCGAGCCGCGAAACGACATGTTGTCGGTATTGACCACCGCCGAGGTCGACGGGGCCAAGCTGACCGACGACGATCTGCTGAACTTCGCGTTCCTGTTGCTCGTGGCGGGCAACGAAACCACCAGGAACCTGATCGCGCTGGGCACGTTGGCACTCATCGAGCATCCAGAGGAAACCGCCAAGCTGACCGCAGACCCCACGCTGATCCCGTCCGCCGTGGAAGAGATGCTGCGCTGGACCAGCCCGGTGACTCACATGGCGCGGGCCGCGACGGCGGACGTCGAGATCAGGGGCCAGCACATCCGCGAGGGCGACATGGTGGTGATGCTGTACGGCTCGGCCAATCGCGACGAGGAGGTGTTCGGTTCCGACGCGGAAGAATTCAAGGTCACTCGTCATCCGAATCCGCATATTGCGTTCGGGTGCGGCGAGCACTCGTGTGTTGGCGCTCAGCTTGCCCGCCTCGAGGCGCGGGTGTTCTTCGAGGTGCTGCTCGGGCGATATCCCGATCTCGAGCTCGTCGGCGACGTCGACCGGATGCGGGCCACGATGGTGCCCGGTGTGAAGCGGATGCCGGTGCGACTCGGAACGGCGGGCTGAGCATGTACCTGGACTTCACGCCGGAGCAGAAAGAGCTGCGCGCAGAGATCCGCGCCTCGTTGGAGGCGGTGATGACGCCGGAACGCGCCTCCGCTGTCGCAGGCCGGATGGAGGGCGGGGACGCAGTCAAAGAGTGTGTGCGCGCGCTCGGGGCCGCGAACCTGCTCGGCGTCGGCTGGCCGAAAGAATATGGCGGGCGCGGCTTTACCGCGCTCGAACAGTTCATCTTCTTCGAAGAGGCGCAGCGGGTGAATGCCCCCATCCCCCTCGTGACGCTCAACACCGTCGGACCGACGCTCGCGCAGCGCGGGACCGACGAGCAGAAGCAGACGTTTCTGCCCGCAATCCTGAACGGCACCGTCGAGTTCGCGATCGGCTACTCGGAACCATCCGCGGGCAGCGATCTGGCGTCCCTGCGCACCACCGCCGTGCGCGACGGCGACGACTACGTCATCAACGGCCAAAAGATGTTCACCAGCGGCGCGGCCTACGCCGACTACATCTGGTTGGCCGCACGCACCGACCCGAACGTCAAGAAGCACAAGGGAATCTCGATATTCATCGTGCCGACATCGGCGCCAGGATTCTCGTGGAAACCGCTTCACACCATGCCGGGAGTATCGACCTTTTACACGTTTTACGACGACGTGCGGGTGCCCGCCAGCTCGATCGTGGCAGGCGAAAACGAAGGCTGGGGACTGATCACCACGCAGCTGAACTTCGAGCGAGCCGCGCTGGGGAACATGGGTGCGCTGGAGCCGCTGTTCGAGAAGACGTTGCAGTGGGCCAGGACCACCGAACGCGACAGCGGCCGAGTCATCGACCAGCCGTGGGTGCAGCAGGCGCTCGCGAAGGTCGAGGCGCAGGTCGCGGCCTACAAGATCATGAACCTGCGGGTCAACGCTGCCATGACCAAAGGCGTGCTGGGCATGGGCGAAGCGTCGGCGGTCAAGGTCTTCGGCACGGAGTTGACGCAACAGGTGGCCCGTGAACTGCTCGAGGTACTCGACGGGGCGGGCACTCGCAAGGGCGACGATGCCCCCCTGCGTGGCGCGCTCGAATCCGCGTACCGGATTGCGGTGATCAACACGTTCGGCGGTGGGGCCAATGAACTCCAACGCGACATCATCGCGATGGCGGGACTGTTCATGCCGCGCGCACCACGCGACCTGCGGGCAAATCAGAGTGGAGATGCCAAGTGACAGATCCAGAGTTCCGCGCCAAGATCGACGCGCTGATCGGTAAGCCCACCGGCGGTTCCGGAAAGCCGACCGTGGCGCCGGACCCCGTGAACCAGCCGATGATTCGGCACTGGGCGCATGCGATGGCCGATATGAACCCGGTCTATCTGGACGCCGAGTTCGCCGAGCACTCGAGATTCGGCGGCATCGTGTCTCCGCCCGTGATGCTGCAGACGTGGACGATGCCCGCGCCGAAGATCGAAGGGATCGCCGAACGCGGCGGTGTGCCAATCGAGATGGGCCGCAATCCCGCGGCATTCATCGAGGAGGCCGGGTTCACCGGCATCGTCGCAACCAATTCGGAATTCGAGATCGAACGCTATCCGCGGCTGGGCGACGTCATCTCGGTGACGCAGGTGTTCGAGGACATCTCCGACGAGAAGAAGACCTCCCTCGGCACCGGTCACTTCATCACCTGGTTATCGACCTACACCGACCAGAACGGTGAAGTGCTGGGCCGACAGCGGTTCCGGGTCTTCCGATTCAAGGCCGGCAACTGATGGCGACCAGACTGGCACCGACGGTCAGCCCTGACAACGAGTTCTTCTGGAACGGGCTGCGCGAGCACAAGCTGTTGATTCAACGATGCAAGGGATGTCAGGCGCTTCGGCAGCCGGCACGCCCGATGTGTCCGACGTGCAACTCACTGGACTGGGACACCGTCGAATCCACCGGCCGCGGCACGGTGTACAGCTACGTGATGCCGCAGCATCCCCCGATGCCACTGATGGAATACCCGTACATCGTGGTGCTGGTCGAACTCGAGGAGGGCGTGCGGCTGGTATCGAACCTCTGCGAAATCCCCCCTGCAGACGTCGAAGCCGGCATGCCCGTCGAGGTGTTCTACCAGACGTTCGACACCCTCGACGGGAAGGACCTCGTCCTGCACCAGTTCCGGCCGGCCCGGTAGAAGAAGCGCAGTCACATGGACTTCACGTTCACCGAGGAACAAGAGACGATCGCCAAGGTCGCCAGGCAACTGTTCGAACACCGTGCGACGCCCAAACATCTCACCGATCTCGAAGCCGGCGACGTGCGCTACGACGCTGCGCTCTGGCGTGAGCTCGCGACAGCGGACCTATTGGGAATTGCGTTGCCCGACAAGGTCGGCGGCAGCGGTCAGGGCTTCCTCGAGCTGGCATTGGTTCTCACCGAGGTCGGCTGGAGCGTCGCGCCGGTGCCGGTCTACGCCACCCTTCTGCTCGGCGCAGACACCATCGCCCGGTACGGCGATGAGGAACAGCAGCAGCGGTACCTGCCCGACGTGGTCAGCGGGACACGACTGCTCACCGCGGGCCTGACCGAGCCCGGGCACTCCGATCCGACCACGCCCGCGACTACCGCACGTCGTGACGGCGACGGCTGGCGCATCGACGGAGCCAAGGCGTTGGTGCCAGCGGCGCAGGTTGCGCACACGCTGTTGATACCCGCCACCGACGATGACGGTGATGCGTGCCTGTTCCTGGTCGACGCGGGCACCATCGGACTCGACATCCGACCCGCCACGACCACCAACGGTGAGCCGCACGCCGACGTGTCTCTGGACGGTGTAATGGTTTCCAGTGGCGATCGGCTCCTCGGCGATGGCACCGAGATGCTCGCGTCGCTTCGCGCCCGCGCACTGGTCGGACTCTGCGCGATCCAACTCGGCGTGACCGAACGTGCCCTTCGCATCGCCGCCACATACACGACGGAACGTGAGCAGTTCGGCAGGCCGATCGGCAGCTTTCAGGCGGTGCAGCAGCGAATGGCGGACGCCTTCATCGATGTCGAGGCGATCCGCTGGACGATGTGGCGGGCCGCCTGGCTCCTCGGCCAGGGCCGAAAGGCCGACCGCGAGGCCGGCATCGCGAAGTTCTGGGCCGCCGATGCGGGCGCCAGGGTCGCGGCGACTGCCCAACAGGTGCACGGCGGCATCGGCATCGACACCACCTATCCCCTGTTCAGGTACTTCCTATGGGCCAAGCACAACGAGCTGACGCTGGGTTCGGCGTCCGCACAGTTGGCACGGCTCGGCTCCGACTACGCAGAAGGAGAACGATGACGACCACCACCCTGGACTGGCGCGACATCAACGTCGGCGACGAGGTCGCGCCGCTCGAAATCCCGGTCACCGCAACGGTCATCGTCGCCGGCGCGATCGCATCGCGAGATTTCATGCCGGTACACCACGATCCGGACTTCGCCAAGAAGCAGGGTTCGCCCAACATGTTCATGAACATCCTCACCACCAATGGACTCTGCGTCCGCTTCCTCACCGACTGGGCGGGCCCGGAGGCGATGGTCAAGAAGTTGGCGATCCGGTTGGGAGTGCCGTCGTTCCCCAACGATCCACTGAGATTCACGGGCAGCGTGACCGGCAAGTCCGAAGGCGTCGACGGAGAGGGGTTCGTCGAGGTCGCATTCAAGGGCAGCAACAGCCTCGGGGATCACGTGTCGGGCACGGCGACGCTCAGCCTGCTGGATAGAACCAAATGAGTTCGCTCGGCGGGAAAGCGGCGATCGCGGGCATTGGCCAGACCGAGTTCTCCAAGGAGTCCGGGCGAAGCGAACTCCAACTCGCGTGTGAGGCAGTCAAAGCCGCGATCGACGATGCCGGGCTACAGCCCAGTGACATCGACGGAATGGTCACCTTCACGATGGACTCCAGCGACGAAATCGACATCGCTCGAAACGTCGGCATCGGCGACCTGACGTTCTTCACTCGGGTGCACCACGGCGGCGGTGCGGCGGCGGGAACCGTGCTGCAGGCCGCGATGGCGGTGGCGACGGGCACGGCCGACGCCGTCGTGTGCTACCGCGCATTCAACGAGAGATCCGGCTTCCGATTCGGTGGCGCCACGGCGCGGCCGACCGCCGAGACACCGCTGTTCATGGCGAATTACGCACCGTTCGGGCTGCTGACACCGGCAGCGTGGGTGGCGTTGCACGCCCAGCGCTACATGTCGACCTATGGGGTCACCAACGAGGACTTCGGTCGCATCTCCGTCGTCGACCGCGCCCACGCGGCGCGCAACCCCGACGCCTGGTTCTACGAACGCCCGATCATGCTTGAGGAGCACCAGAACTCGCGGTGGGTCATCGAACCGGTGTTGCGCCTTCTCGATTGCTGCCAGGAAAGCGACGGCGGTGTCGCGCTCGTGGTCACCACTGCCGAACGGGCGCGCGACCTGCCCCGGCCGCCTGCGGTGATCACCGCGGCGGTACAAGGCGCGGCCCGGGATGGCGAGATGATGACGAGCTATTACCGTGACGACATCACTGGACTGCCGGAGATGGGCGTGGTCGCCGAAAAGCTCTGGCGCGACTCCGGTCTCAAACCCACCGACATTCAGACGGCATTCCTCTACGACCACTTCACCCCTTTCGTATTCGCACAACTGGAGGAGTTGGGCTTCTGCGGTCGCGGAGAAGCCAAAGACTTCGCGACGGTCGAGAGGCTTTCGCTCGGCGGCGAACTGCCGATCAACACGAACGGCGGCCTGCTAGGCGAGGCCTACATCCACGGGATGAACGGCATCACCGAGGGCGTGCGCCAGGTGCGCGGCACGTCGTACAACCAAGTGGAAAATGTTGAGCACGTGCTCGTCACGTCTGGAACCGGGGTGCCCACGAGTGCGCTCATCCTCGCGCCGGACGACAGAGGCTGATGCGATGACCGTCGAGACGACGCTGACCGACACGCGCGAAGTCATCATCGAGGCTGCCATGGCCTGCTTTGGCAGGCACGGCTTGACCAAGACGACCGTCGTCGACATCGCCAGGGCGGCCGAAGTTTCGCGGAGCACGGTCTACGAGTACTTCCGGGACAAGTCCGAGATCGTTGAGGCCTGCGCCGAACATTCATCGCAGCGCTTCTACCGCGAGATGGCACGGGCGATGGGTCGAGGGGAATCGCTGGAGGACAAGCTGACGCTCGCGGCGGTGTTCGTCACCAAGGCCCGGCAGTTCGTCGAGCCCGAAGTCTATTTCGACGCAGACGAAGTGAGCCTGCTGCTCACGAAGAACGCGGCGGTGCTGCTGCGCGAGTGCAGTGAGTTCCTCGCGCCGTATCTCGCCGCGGCGAAGCTCACCGGTGAGGTGCGCAAGGACCTCGACGTGGGAGCCGCAGGCGAGTGGTTTGCCCGCATGCTCTTCTCGTTGTTCAGCACACCGTCGTCGACGCTGAACATGGACGACGATGACGTGGTCGCAGACTTCGTACGCTCGCACGTGGTTCGGGGGTTCACCGGCGACCGGGCGAGTCGGCCCAGATAGTCACCGTCCGCCGAGCGACCCGAGGAGATTACTGAGCAAGGTCAACAACCCGGTGAGCGGATTGCTGACCGGTTTCGGTGTCGTCGTCGGCGGCACCGTCGTCACCGGCGGCGTTGTCGTCACCGGTGTCGTGGTCGGGATCGTGGTGGCAGTCGTGGTGGTTGTGGCTGTCGTGGTGGACGTCGGAGTCGTCCCGGGGCCGTGCCCGTCGGCCCAGACGATCTTCGCGCCGGTCAGCGGACTCCAGGTGATCTTGCCGTACTCGAAAGTCGTGTACGTGCCTGTCGGCCCGCCGCTTTCGTCAGTGGTGGCCAAACCAAGTTCGGGCACCCACACCTTCGCGGTGTGGCCGGCAGCAGAATGTGCACCCGTTGCCTCCGAGTACCACACCCGGAGCCCGGTGGACTTGTTGAAGTCCTGATAGCCGTTGGCGAATTGCGTGGTCGGCGAGAGCAGATACGAACCCGCTTTGGCGGCGACGGGATTCGGCGAACTCACGAACCCGCTCGCGGTCTGGAAGACCGTGCTGACCGTGCGCACCTGCGCCCACTTGCCGTCGGTCGTCTTGTAAACCGGCGACAGCACACTGCCGAGCCCCGCATCGTTGACAGCCGAGAACTGCTGGTATTCAGCAGATTTCGGGATCGCGCCCGAAGCCCCGGACTTCACGGTTTGCGCCGCTGTTTTCGGCGTCCAGTCCGTGTGGTAGATACCGAGAGTGTCCTGAGAGCTTAGGCTGCCGGTCTTCCGATCACGCGTGGTGTAGATGAACATCGGCCCGGCATAGGGCAGTTCCTGCCACTTCAACAGGATGTCGGCGATGTACTCGTTTTCCTTGGCCTCGCCGCCGCTCGACGCGGGCTGGCCGTATTCCGTCGCCCAGATTCTCTTGTTGTCGTCGCCATTGGCGATCATCACTTTCCGCACATCCATCAGCTGCTGGAGCGGCGAGTTCGCCTTGCCCACACCGCCGGAGAACTTGAGGGTGTAGAGGTACGGATGGAAAGACAGGGCGTCGAAATAGGGCTTGGCACCCGCTGCGTACATCTGCGTCACGTATGCGACGGGGTTGATGGTGAGCGACCCAAAGCTTTGAATGGCTCCGAGTCCCGCGCTCACCACAACGATCGATGGATCGATCGCCTTGATCTTCGGGTAGGCGGCCTTGAGCAATTCGGTGTACGCGGCGGGGTCCGGCTTCGGAGTCGAGAACGTCACCGAGTTGGGCTCGTTCCAGATTTCGACTGCCGCGATCTTGCCGACGTAGCGCGCCACGAACTTCGCCACGAAGTCGGCGTAAACCGCCGGCGATGCGGGAGTTCCGCTCAGAGACTGGCCGCCGCTGACCACCGCCCACTTCGGTGACGAGTTCACCATGCCGACGACCGCGATGTTGCGGGCGGCGGCCGAGTTCACCGTCTTGTCGATGCTCGTCCAATTCAGGTTGCCTTGGGTGGCTTCGACGCCCGCCCACGGGATCATCAGGCGGACCGCGGTGACGTTGGTCGCCTTGATCATGTCCATTGTCTTGTCGACGCCCGCCTGGTCCAGCCCCCAGACATCGGAGTCGGCGATGGCCGTCGTCGTCGGCGCCGGGTTGATGCTCGCCACGGCGGTCACGAACACCTCGCGCGGATGGCCCTTGTGCACGAGGTCCTTGCTGATCGTCGTGGTGCACACCAATCCGACGATCACAGCCAACACTGTGGTCAGAAACGCTCGGCGGTACCCGCGACGTCTGCTCTGGCCCACGGTCCACCCTTGAGGTCGGTCCGCGCGAAGCGGAGGTCAAGATCCACCTATCTTTGCTCGATACCGATCTTGACGGACAAAGTGGCGGTTGCGACGGATGTGGCCGGTGTGTCGCATGTGCCGAGCTTGAAAAGGCAAATACCCAGGACGCCGTACGTGGCCCGCCGAAACCCACAACGATCTGGGCCCGCGCCGCCATTAGCTGCGCCCGGCGACCGGTCGCCGCGGCCCGGTGTTGGTGGTTGCTGGCCATCCAAGGGCGGCCAGATCGCCTCGATGAATAGTCCTGAGTAGCAGTCAATCTCGTTGACCTAGAAGATCCACCCCAAGAGCGGTCCGCCGGTTTATCGTGAGCCGGTGGAGGGCACGTCTTTTGGCCGTTACCAGCTGCTTGAGCTGCTGGGCCGCGGCGGAATGGGCGAGGTATGGCGCGCCCACGACACCACCATCGACCGAGTAGTCGCGATCAAAATGCTGCTACCGCACTACGCCAAAGACCCCGACTACGAAAAACGATTCCGCCGCGAAGCCCGCGCCGCAGCCCGCCTCGATGACCCCCACATCGTGCCCATCTACGACGTCGGAGAAATCGACGGCCGCCTCTACGTCAGCATGCGCCTGATCAACGGCGTCAACCTACAAACCCTGCTCGACGCCGGACCACTGGAACCCACAC
>Ga0310811_10001909_pt1 | contig 25883 bp, 24 predicted proteins | sample YCmetagenome_FD_207642 | JGI IMG/M metagenome (GOLD analysis project Ga0310811, IMG submission 207642) | Soil microbial communities from experimental microcosm in Duke University, North Carolina, United States - YC | ecosystem: Engineered > Artificial ecosystem > Soil microcosm > Unclassified ... | reverse complement strand
CCTGCTGGATGCGGTCGGCCAGCTTCCTGGCGCGCGCTGCGTCCATGCTCACGCTCCCTCGTTCGATGTACGGCTGACGCGCCGGCCGTTCGGTCTATTCCTCGTGGTCGTTGAACAGCCGCTGCCGTGCCGACAGCAGCTCGATCTCGGGGTGGTAGGCGACCACTCGCTCGCACGCGTCGAGCACCTCGTCGCAGTTGGCCGCCGACGCGGAGACGACGGCGACGCCGATCTCCGCGCGACGGTGCAGGTCCAGATGGCCGGTCTCGGCCACGGCCACACCGGGGAACCGCCGCTGCACCTCAGCGATGAGCGGGCGGATCACGGAGCGCTTCTGCTTCAGCGAATGAACGTCGCCGAGCAGGATGTCCAAAGAAAGAGCACCTACATACATGGGTACGTGTCCACGTCTCGGACGGTTCGGCCGCCGCCCGTGAGGGCGGCGGCCGAAGACGTCAGCTACGCGGCTTCTCCCGCATCTCGAACGTCTCGAAGACGTCGTCGATCTTGATGTCGCTGTATCCGAGGCCGATACCGCACTCGAAGCCCTCGCGGACCTCGGTCGCGTCGTCCTTGAACCGCCGCAGGGACACGACGTTCAGGTTGTCGGCCACGACGACACCGTCGCGGATGATGCGGGCCTTGCTGTTGCGGGTGATCGTGCCCGAGCGGACCAGCGCACCGGCGACGTTGCCGATCTTCGGCACCTTGAAGACCTCGCGGACTTCGGCGGTGCCCGTCTGGACCTCTTCGAACTCCGGCTTCAGCATGCCCTTCAGGGCCGCCTCGATCTCCTCGATCGCCTGGTAGATGACCGAGTAGTACCGGATGTCGACGCCCTCGCGCTCGGCCAGGTCGCGCGCCCGGACTTCGGGGCGGACGTTGAAACCGATGATGACGGCGTTGTCGTCGGCGATCGCGAGGTTGACGTCGTACTCCGTGATCGCACCGACGGCGCGGTGCAGCACGCGGAGGTTGACCTCCTCACCCACATCGATCTTGAGCAGCGCGTCCTCGAGGGCTTCCACCGAACCGGAGACGTCACCCTTGATGATGAGCTTGAGCTCGTCGACCTGGCCCTTCTCGAGGTCCTTGAACAGCTCCTCGAGAGTGCGCCGGCGGCCGGACTTGGCCATGTCCGCGATGCGCTGGCGGGCCGCCCGCTGCTGGGCGATCTGACGCGCCATCCGGTCGTCGGTGACGACGATGAAGTTGTCACCGGCGCGGGGGACGGCGGTCAGGCCGAGCACCTGGACCGGACGCGACGGGTCGGCCTCGTCGACCGTGTCCCCGTTGTCGTCCAGCATCGCCCGGACGCGGCCGAAGGCCTCGCCACAGACGATCGAGTCGCCGACCCGCAGGGTGCCGCGCTGCACGAGCACGGTCGCCACGGGACCGCGGCCCCGGTCGAGGTTCGCCTCGATGGCCAGGCCCTGGGCGTCCATGTGCGGGTTGGCCCGCAGGTCGAGCTCGGCGTCCGCGGTCAGCACGATGGCCTCGAGCAGGTTGTCGATGCCGGTGCCGTTCTTCGCGGAGATGTCCACGAACAGCGTGGAACCACCGAACTCCTCGGCCACCAGGCCGTACTCGGTCAGCTGGGCCCGGACCTTGGTCGGGTCCGCACCCTCCTTGTCGACCTTGTTGACCGCCACCACGACCGGCACGTTCGCCGCCTGTGCGTGGTTGAGCGCCTCGATGGTCTGCGGCTTCACACCGTCGTCGGCCGCGACCACCAGGACGGCGATGTCAGTGGCCTGCGCACCACGGGCACGCATGGCGGTGAACGCCTCGTGACCCGGGGTGTCGATGAAGGTGATCTTCCGCTCTTCACCCTCGTGCACAGCCGTCACCTGGTAGGCGCCGATGTGCTGGGTGATGCCGCCGGCCTCGCGGGCGACGATGTTGGTGTTCCGGATCGCGTCGAGCAGCTTCGTCTTACCGTGGTCGACGTGACCCATGACGGTCACGACCGGCGGACGCGGAGCGAGGTCCTCCTCGTCACCCTCGTCCTCGCCGAACTCGATCTTGAAGGACTCGAGAAGCTCCCGGTCCTCCTCCTCCGGGCTGACGACCTGGACGACGTAGTCGAGCTCGGCGCCGAGAAGCTGCAACGTCTCCTCGTTGACCGACTGGGTCGCGGTCACCATCTCGCCGAGGTGCAGCATGATCTGCACGAGCGAGGCGGGGTTCGCACCGATCCTGTCGGCGAAGTCGGCCAGCGACGCGCCGCGCGGAAGGCGGATCGTCTGCCCGCCGCCACGCGGAGCCTGCACGCCACCGATCGCCGGGGCCTGCATGTTGTCGAACTCTTGACGCCTCTGACGCTTCGACTTGCGACCACGGGTGGGCCGGCCGCCGGGACGCCCGAAGGCACCCGCCGTACCGCCGCCACGGCCACGACCGCCGCCACCACCGGGACGACCGGCGAAACCGCCGCCGCCACCACCGGGACCGCCCGTGCCGCCACCAGGACGACCGGTGCCCGCGGCACCCGTGCGAGGACCGCCGAAGCCGCCACCGGGACGACCGCCGCCGCCACCGGGACCCGGACGGCCACCGCCGCCACCAGGACCCGGACGACCGCCGCCGCCACCAGGACCCGGACGACCACCGCCGCCACCGCCACCGGCGGGACGGCCCTGCGGCATCATCATCGGGTTGGGGCGCGGGCCACCGGGACGAGGACCACCGGCGCCGGGACCAGGGCGAGGACCGCCCGCACCGGGACCGGGACGGGGACCACCGGGACCGGGACGAGGACCGCCCGCACCGGGAGCGCCCGTACGGGCACCCGGCGGACGCGGCATCGCTCCGTCACGGCCGCCGTCACGACGCGGCTCGCGAGGGCCGCGATCTCCGCGGTCGCCACGATCGGGCCGGTCGGTGCGCTCAGGACGCTCGGCGCCGCCGTCGCGGCTGCCGGGACGCGCGGGACGCTGACCCATGCCGCTGGCGGTCGAGGAGAACGGGTTGTTGCCCGGACGCGGGCCACGGGGACCCGGCTTGGGACCGCCGGGACGCGGAGCGCCTCCGGAGGGCGCACCCGGGGCCGCCGGCGCACTCGACGCAGGCCGGGGGGCCGGGGCCGGTCGCGGACCGGGCTTCGGCGCTCCGGGACCGGCGGGCCTGCCGCCGGACGCCGCCGGACGCTGAGCCTGTGCCGGGGGACGGGTGACCTCGGGACGCGCCACTTCAGGCTGACGCGTCACCTCAGGCTGGTGCGCCACCTCGGGCTGGGGAGCCGGCTGGGCCGGCTGCGTCGGATGGGGCATGGGAACCGGACGCGGCGCAGGCCGCGGACCCGGCTTGGGGCCTGGCTTCGCCACCGCGTCGGCCGACGGGGAAACAGGCGCCGACGGGGCGCCACCGGCCAGACTCTCGGCCGGCCTCGGCGCGGGCCTCGGCGCCGGACGCGGGGACGGCTTGCCGCCACCCCGGGAGGCGTCGCCCTTGCCGAACGCCTCTGTTAGTTTGCGGACGACCGGCGCCTCTATCGTTGAAGACGCCGACCTCACGAACTCGCCCATCTCGGTGAGCTTGGCCATCACGACCTTGCTCTCTACCCCGAACTCCTTGGCGAGCTCGTACACACGGACCTTCGCCACTGCACTCCCTAACTCGGCCCGGGAGGCTCGCAGTGCCGCCGGACCATCGCTACCTGGACATACTCATCGCCGCGTGCTCATCAGGCGCTCATAGCAATCTGACTCCGCCCATTCAACTCGGCGTCCTTACATGACAGTTCTTCGTACGTCGGCCCCAGGCCGAATTCAGGGGCCAGCGGTAACCATTCACCCGGGGCTTACCCCTAGTCAAGCCCCTCAAGGTGAGCACGCAGACGCGCCACTTCGAGCGCTCCCTCCGCGCGAAACGCGCGAGAGAACGCCCGGCGGCGTTCGGCGAGCTCCAGACAACCCAAAGACGGATGCAACGAGGCACCGCGTCCCGGAAGCCGTCCTCGTAGGTCGGGGACGATGACGCCATCGACCACTACCAGGCGGAGCAACTCGGACTTTACCGTGCGAACCCGGCACCCCACACATGTTCTCAGTGGGGCAGCCTGGTCACCGCTCTCCAGCTTACCTTGCCGAGGCATCGGCGGGATCAGCCGGTACCTCCTGAGCATCCGACCGGATGTCGATGCGCCATCCGGTCAGACGCGCGGCGAGGCGGGCGTTCTGGCCCTCTTTGCCGATGGCCAGCGACAGCTGGTAGTCGGGCACGGTCACCCGTGCCACCCGGCCGTCCAGATCGATGACCTCGACCCGCGAAACACGTGCGGGCGAGAGCGCATTCCCGACGAAGTCGGCCGGATCGTCCGACCAGTCGATGATGTCGATCTTCTCGCCGTGCAGCTCGGTCATCACGTTCCGCACGCGGGAACCCATCGGACCGATGCAGGCGCCCTTGGCGTTCACACCGGCCTTCCTGGACCTCACTGCGATCTTCGTGCGGTGGCCAGCCTCGCGCGCGATGGCCGCGATCTCCACCGTGCCGTCGGCGATCTCCGGGACCTCCAGGGCGAAGAGCTTCTTCACCAGGTTCGGGTGGGTACGCGACAGGGTCACCGAGGGACCCTTCGGCCCCTTCTTCACCTGCACGACGTAGCAGCGGATGCGCTCGCCGTGTGTGTACTCCTCACCGGGGACCTGCTCGTTGTGCGGAAGGATGGCCTCGATCTTGCCGAGGTCGACCAGCACGACGCGCGGATCCTTGCCCTGCTGGATGATGCCGGCGACCAGCTCGCCCTCGCGGCTGGCGAACTCGCCGAAGTTGATCTCGTCTTCCGCGTCGCGCAACTGCTGGAGGATGACCTGCTTGGCCGTCGTGGCCGCGATCCGGCTGAAGTTGCCCGGAGTGTCGTCGAACTCCCTGGCGACCTCGCCGCCTTCGTCGAGCTCGGCCGCCCAGATCGTCACGTGTCCCGAGACTCGGTCGAGCTCGGCACGCGCCTTCTGCGCCGCGCCCTCCGTGCGGAAGTAAGCGATCAGCAATGCGTCCTCGATCGCCTTGACGACCAGGTCGAAGGAGATGTCCTTCTCCCGCTCCAGGCTGCGCAGGACGCTCATGTCAATGTCCACAAGGTTCCCCCTAGCCCTCGTCGTCGATGTCGTCGTCGCCGAGGTCGTCCAGGTCGTCGTCCGCGTCGTCGAGATCGGCGCCTGAGCGGCTGAACTCGACCTGCACACGGCCTCTGACCAGTTCCTCGAACCCGAGGCGGCGCGTCCCGTCCAGCTCGACGCCGGAATCGTCCGCGCCCGTCACGCGGCCTTCGGCCGACGTGCCGTCCTTCAGGTCCGCCTTGACCAGACGGCCGGTCGCGCGCCTCCAGTGGCGCGGCTCCGTGAGCGGGCGGTCGACTCCAGGGGAGGTGACCTCCAGGACATAGGGACCTGTGCCCAGGGCGTCCGTCGCGTCGAGCTCCTTGGAGATCGACAGGCTGACGTCGGCCACGTCGTCGAGGCTCACGCCGCCGTCGCGGTCGACCACCACACGCACCAGCCTGCGCTTGCCCGCCGGAGTGACCGTCACGTCCTCGAGATCGAAACCGTCGGCGGCGATCACCGGGCCGAGCAGTTCCGCAAGGCGGTCGCGTCGAGCACCGTTGCCCATACCGACCTCCCATTTGTTCGTTTGACTCGCCCGATGTGCCAACAGCCTATCGACACTATGGGACGGAAAGAGCGCCACACCCGGCGGCTACCCGACACGGGCACGACCATCCGCACGAAGCGGTGACCACTGGGCGGCGCGCCGTACGATGCTGTGTCGTGGAGCACACAAGCGGGGGACACCTCACGAGGCGCGCCCTGCTGGGCACGGCCGTGTCCGGGTTGATCGTCTCCGGCTGCTCGTCCATCTCCTCCGGGCCGCCCGAGCAGAAACCGGTGGATCCCCAGGTCGTGCTGCTGAGATCGCTCATCGCCGCGAAGGAGCAGATGATCGCGCTCTACCAGCGCGGGACGCTTTCCGGGGATGTGCCGGCCACCGCGCTCGAGCCGTTCCAGGAGCGTCACGCCGCCCATCTGGCGGCCTTCCGCAAGATGCTCCCGCCGGATGCCACGGCGAGCCCCTCCCCGACGGGAACCCCGTCGCCGGTCCCGACATCCGCGGTATCGGTCAAGAAACTGCGTGACGCGGAACGCAAGGCGGCGGCCGGGAGACCCGACCAGATGGCGACCGCGTCTCCCGCGCTCGCCCAACTGCTGGCAAGTGTGGGCGCCTGCGAGGCCGTGCACGTGATGGCGCTGGGGAGGCTCCGTGGCTGACGCCCTCGCCAAGGCACTGTCCGCCGAGCACGCGGCGATCTACGCGTACGGGGTGATCGGCGCCAGGACGTCGGGAAGGCTCCGCACCCGGGCGACGACGGGATTCGACGCGCACCGGGCGCGCCGCGACAAGTTGCGCTCGCTGATCACCCAGCGCGGCGGTTCCCCTGCCGAGCCCGGCCCGACCTACCAACTGCCGTTCGAGGTCTCGTCCTCGTCCGACGCGGCCCGCCTCGCCGTGCTGGTGGAGCAGCGGCTCACCACCGCCTATCTCGAACTGGCCGCCGACCCGGACGCCTCGGTGCGCCGTGTGGCCGCGCTGGCCGCACAGGAATGCGCCACCCGCGCGTACGGCTGGCAGCCCGCGATCGCGGCGTTCCCCGGGATGCCGGGGCAGACGGCCTCGCCCGCGCAGTCGAACGACGCGAGCGAGACCACAGACGACACGACAGACGAGACGACGGAGGAGACCACGGACGCGGCCACCGATACGGCCGCGACGATCGACCCCACGCCGCTCGCCTCGGAGCCGTCCGCCGCCCAGTGAGCGGCCGCGATCAGGCCTGGGCGGCCGCCAGGACGCGATCCACGGCCTCAGCGAGCGGGATCTCCTCCTTGGTCCCCGCCGCACGGTCGCGCAGCTCCACGACGCCCTGGGCGAGCCCGCGCCCGACGATCAGGACGGTGGGCAGCCCGAGCAGCTCGGAGTCCTTGAACTTCACGCCCGGCGACACCCCGGCGCGGTCGTCGACGAGGACCCGCAGACCGCGCGACTCCAGCGTCTCGGCGAGCTGGGCGGCCACCTCGATCTGGTTCTCCTTGCCGGTCCCGACGATGTGCACGTCGGCGGGGGCCACCTCACGGGGCCACACGAGGCCGAGCTCGTCGTGCCTCTGCTCGGCCAGGACGGCCACCGCACGCGAGACGCCCACGCCGTACGAGCCCATGGTGATCCGGATCGGCTTGCCGTCGGGCCCGAGCGCGTCGAGCCCCGCGGCATCGGCGTACTTACGGCCGAGCTGGAAGATGTGGCCGATCTCGATGCCGCGGTCGATCGACAGGGGGTGGCCGCAGCGCGGGCAGGCGTCCCCGGCCCTGACCTCGGCCGCCTCGATCGTGCCGTCGGCCTCGAAGTCGCGCCCCGCGACCACGTAGGCGGCGTGCTTGCCGGGCTGGTTGGCGCCGGTGACCCACGCCGAGCCCTCGACCACGCGGGGGTCGACCAGATAGCGGATGCCGAGCGACTTGAGGACCTGCGGGCCGATGTAGCCGCGCACCAGACCGGGGTGACGGGCGAAGTCCTCCGCCTCGAAGATCTCCGGCACGCCGGGCGCGAGGAATGCCTCGAGCCGCTTGAAGTCGATCTCACGGTCGCCGGGAACGCCGATGATCAGCGTCTCGAGCTTGTCCGATCCCGGCGTGCGGACCTTGACCACGATGTTCTTCAAGGTGTCCGCCGCGGTGATCCCGAGGCCGAAGTGCTCGTTGACGTGGTCGACGAGGGTCTCGATGGTGGGCGTGTTCGGCGTGTCGAGCACCTGGACGGCGGGCTGCTCGGTCCTGACGGCGGGCGGCGCGGTGGTGACCACGGCCTCGGCGTTGGCCGCGTAGTCGCAGTTGCGGCAGGCCACGAACGTGTCCTCGCCCGTGGGAGCCTTGGCGAGGAACTCCTCCGAGGCCGACCCCCCCATGGCACCCGACATTGCGAAGACGACGCGGTAGTCGATGCCGAGCCGGTCGAAGATCCGGATGTAGGCGTCGCGGTGCATCTCGTAGGAGCGCTTGAGGCCGTCGTCGTCGAGGTCGAAGGAGTAGGAGTCCTTCATGACGAACTCACGCCCGCGCAGGATGCCGGCCCGGGGGCGGGCCTCGTCGCGGTACTTCGTCTGGATCTGGTAGAGGGTCACCGGATAGTCCTTATAGGAGGAGTACTCCCCCTTGACCATGTCGGTGAACATCTCCTCGTGGGTCGGCCCGAGGAGGTAGTCGGCGCCCTTGCGGTCCTTCAGGCGGAACAGCGTGTCGCCGTACTCCGTCCACCGGCCGGTCGCCTCGTAGTAGTCGCGGGGCAGCAGCGCGGGGAAGAGCACCTCCTGGGCGCCGATCCGGTTCATCTCCTCGCGGACGACCCGGGCGACGTTCTCCAGGACGATCTTGCCGAGCGGCAGCCAGGAGTAGATTCCGGGGGCGACCCGGCGGACGTATCCGGCGCGGACGAGCAGCTTGTGGCTCGGCACTTCCGCGTCCGCCGGATCCTCACGCAGGGTGCGCAGGAACAGGGTCGACATACGCAGCAGCACGGCTACTCCTTGCTCGTGAGAGCTCTCGAGCCGCGTCCTGCGGAAAGCTCGCGGAGACCGGCGTCTGAGAGACGACGTGAGTACGACGTGCACCAAGGGTATCCAGTCCCGGCCGCGTGACGCCTCCACGTTTGCGCCTAGCCCGGCGCGCGCCGGTCACAGGAAGCCCTGGAGCCTTCCCACGCCGATCAGCAACGCCGCGAGGACGGCCATCGCGGCGAAGGATCGAAGGCGCGCGGCCGGCGTGGGCCGCAGGAGCACCGTGAGGGAAAGGGCCAGGGCCATCCCTGCCCAGTCCTGCCAGGGATGGCCCCATTCGACCGCCATGCAGCATTCGCCGCCTTGCCGGCCGAACAGATACAGCAGTGACGACACCGCGGGGATCAGTTGGGCCTGCAGGAGAACGGCGAGAGCCAGATCGCCGCGAAAATCGGCGCGTCGTGTCAGGAAGGCCAGCAGGACTCCGACCGGCGGCAAGATGAGCGCCGCCGACAGTCCGGGACCGAAATCGCCCGCGCCGAGGCCGAAGGGGCCGAACGCGACAGGCCACCCCCCGAGCAGGTCGGCGGCCGCTCCACCGGCGTAGGCGCCGAGAGCGAGAATCAACCCGGCGGCCGTCGCCTGGCGCGGCCCGGGAGCCGATCGACCGCACAGGACCACGACCAGGAAACCGGCGAACCGCGCGAAGAACGACTCGGTGACGAGATACGCCTGTGACACGTCGCCACCGCGATAAGTGATCACCTCAGCGACGCCGCCGAGCACGAATGCCGCCGCGAGGACGAGACCGGCCTGCCGGAGCTCACGCGACTGCGGAACCAGGGGGGAACTCGCCTCGGCGACCATCTCCGCATTGTGTCAGCGCGACAATCACGCCTCGCTACTCGCGAAATCCCGCAGATCAGCCAAGACAACAAGATCGCACTAAGATCATAATTTTCTTTGACAACTAAAGAAAACGGACCAATCACTCCTTTCGCGTAATTTGCGACATCGGCGTCCGATTTTCATGATTCACTTCGCAGCGCAGTCTCCGATCATGAACCCCCCTAATTGGAGAATCCATGCGGCCTGCCCTCATCAGGCGTTCCCTGCTCGCAAGCTGCGCGCTCGCCGTCGCACTGACCGCCGTCGCCGCTCCCGGCGCCGCGGCCGATCCCGTGACTCCGGTGCCGGTGTTCGCCGAGGACCCGTACGCCAACGTCACGGCCCCCGACTACAGGCTGAGCTACGCGCTCAGGGAGGCCGAGACGCGTGCGCTCGCCAACCCCGATGTGTACGGCCAGCCGTACGTCTCGAGTGGCACGCTGGTCACCGCCGTGACCAGCGCCGACCTGGAGAGCGAAGCAGGGCGGCCCGTGTCGCTGCCGCCCCAGCTCACGCCCCCGGATGACGGGACGGCGGACCTGAGCGCGGTGCCGCCGCCGGAGGACAAGGACGCCGTCGCCCCGCCCGCTGAACCCTCCAGCGTCGGGGGATCCCCCGCGTCGGCCGCCTCGAAGGAGAAGGCGGCGAGTCCCGCGTCCGCCTCCGCCACGAACCCGTGGATCATCTATCCCAAGGTCCACATCGTGAAGTACAGCTGGAACCGGCTCAACGCGATCAAGGACGAGGTGGTGACGCTGACTCCTGACGTCCTCCCGGACAGCGGCAAGATCCTCAACGCACTGGTCCAGCCAGAGCTGGACCGGGTCATCGTCGAGGCCACTGCCGCCAGTGACGCGCTGCGCCTGGGGCTGGCGGTCCGCTACGGCTCGGACGCCGTCGCCATCCGGCTCGTCGACGATCCCGGCCTCTCCCAGTTCGACGCGCGGCAGAACGACACCAGCAACGGCGGCTTCTACGGGGGCGCCCGCATCCGCACGAGCGTCGGCACCTGCACCAGCGCGTTCTCCTGGCGTTACGACGGCTACAAGGCCATGATCACGGCCGGTCACTGCACCACGTCCGGCGGCGCCGTCTCCACACCCGTGGAGACCATGGGGACCGTCGTCAAGGACACCTGGTCCAACAGCAAGGGGACCGTGCTCATCGACGGGCAGTCCGCCTACCACGGCGACGCCTCATTGATCAAGCTGAGCGGGAGCAAGACGAGTGCGGCGCGCATCTACGTGGGCTCCAGCACATCCACCTCGAGCCGGGCCGTCGGGGCGATGTGGTCGCGGCGGGCCAGCTCTGGCGACCAGTACTGCACTGGTGGCGCGACCACTGGAGAGATGTGCGGCTGGAAGGTGAACGCCATCCGCATCAACCACAAGTACAGCGACGGAACCGTCATCAAGAACGCGGTGCGCGGCATCAAGCAGGGCCAGTGCACCATCGGCGGCGACTCAGGCGGCCCCGTCTACACCGTCACCTCGGCCGGCAAGGTCGTCGCCAAGGGAATCCACAGTGGAACAGGGGGTGGCGGCTCCGACCACTGGGGTGGCGCCTTCGATCCCTGCATCGAATACTTCACCGACATCTGGGACCCGTATACCGCCTTCCCCGGCATCCTCGCCACAAGCTGACGAGTGCGGCCCGGGCGGCACCTGCGGCCGCCCGGGCCTCAGCCGCCGAGAAGCTCTTCCCAGTGTTGCCTCTGGGTGACGCGTCTGCCCGCGGTCACCGCGCCGTCGAGCGTCGCCGACATCCGCCACAGCCCCGGACGCGCCCGCAGCCGCGTCATCCCGATGGGATCGACGGCCCGCAGCACGAAGCTGACGCCCATCACGTCGAGCGTGGCCATGGAGGCGGTGACGAGACCGGCCGGTCCGGCCAGCGAGCCGGCGAACCCCGGCTCCTGGACGCGCTCCATCAGCAGCGCCGCCACCTCGGAGGCGTTCGGCCCGTCACGCCACTCGATGTGCCAGGAGTGGTCGCTCCCCCGCCACCAGGCGAGGTCGCGGCAGGCCTCGAGCATCTCGGCCTCGCCCGCCAGTACGGCCATGACCCGGCCTAATGCCTCGTATCGCCGCGCGTTCGGCGTCCGGGCGTCGTCGCGATCAAGGCTCGCGTGCGCCCCGATCGCGTCCCGCCCCCCGCGGAGTCCCGTCATGTCTGGGAGGGTTTCATCATTCGGCCGCCTCGTCCCGGAGTTGCCGTCTTTTGGGCCGCGGCAGGAGCTCTCGTGGTCTAGGCCGCCTCCGGGCCGGGCGGTGTGCGCCCCGCCGCGGACGTGAACGAACCGCACGTCCGCGCCTCCCTCCCCGGCCGCGCCCGTACGGCGGCGCACGGAGACGGGCCTGCCGGGACGGAAAAGTCGCGACCGGAACCGCCTTTTCCGGTCGCCGCCGAAGGCGGGCGGTCATTTCGTCCAGGTAAATGAATGACATCCTTTATTGAAATGACACATCATTTGCCCGGAAATTTCATCTCATTGCCCCGACCGCGGTCGAACGTGATACTCACCGCGTGCGTCCTTTCCGGATAACCGCATGGAGGAGAGCCGATGGGCGAGAGGATCTGGAGCCGCCGCGAGACGCGACGCGCGGTGGGCATCGACCTGGGAACCACCGACTCCGCGGTGTCCGTCCTCCGGGGCGGCGTGCCGAGTGTGGTCGTCAACGCTGAAGGCTCGCGGACCACGCCGTCCGTCATCGCCTTCACCGAGACCGGTGAGGTCCTCGTCGGCGAGGCCGCCAAGCGGCAGGCCGTGTTCAACCCCGGCCGGACCGTCCGTTCGGTCAAGCGCCGGATGGGCACCGGCTGGACCGTCGAGATCGACGGCAGGACCTTCACGCCGCAGCAGATCAGCGCCCTCATCCTGCGCAAGCTCAAGGAGGACGCCGAGGCCCGCCTGGGCGAGAAGGTCACCGACGCGGTGATCGCCGTCCCGGCCTGCTTCGGCGAGGCCGGGCGGCAGGCCACCAGGGAGGCCGGCGAGATCGCGGGCCTCAACGTGCTCCGCATCGTGAACGAGCCCGCCTCCGCGGCTCTGGCCCATCGGCTGAACCGGCTCAGCGCGAGGAAGGAGCAGACGGTTCTGGTCTTCGACCTCGGCGGCGGCACGTTCGACGTGTCCCTGCTCGACGTCGGCCCCCACGGCGTGAGTGTGCGGGCGGCGAGCGGCGACGCCCGCCTGGGCGGCGACGACTGGGACCGACGCATCGTCGAGGAGCTTCTGAGGCGCTACAAGGTCACGCACGACGCCGACCTGTCCGGGGACGAGCAGGCTCTCCAGCGCCTCGGGGAGGCGGCGGAGAGGGCCAAGATCGAGCTTTCCGACAGGTCGCAGACGGGCGTGCACATGGCCTTCAGGAAGTCGCGCCAGGCGTTCCCGCTGTTTCTGGACCAGACCCTGACCAGGCGCGAACACGAGTCGATCACGGCCGACCTGCTCGATCGTTGCAGGGCCCCCTTCCACCAGGTCACCGAGCGGGCGGGAATGAGGGCCTTCGACGTCACCCATGTGGTGCTGGCCGGCGGCGCGACCCGGATGCCCGCCTTCTCCGCGCTGGTCAGGGAGCTGACCGGCAGGGAGCCCATCACCGCCGGCCCGAACGAGTCCGTGGTCCTCGGCGCCGCCCTCCAGGCGGGGGAACCCGCGGACGAGACCGCGGAACGGGCCTCCACCGACCGTCTGACCCGTTCGATCGGCATCGAGACCAGAGGCGGCGTGCTCACCCCGATCATCGAGCGCGGCGCGCCGCTTCCCGCGAGGCGGGTGGAGGTCTTCACCACGGCCGATGACGGCCAGAGATCGATCAAGGTCGCGGTCTTCCAGGGGAACGACGGACGCGTCGCCTCCGCCACGGAATTGGGCAGGTACGAGGTGACCGGAATCGACCCCGCTCCGCGGGGCCTTCCACAGATCGAGATCACGTTCGCGGTCGACGCCGGCGGGCTCTTCAGCGTGTCCGCGCGGGACGCCGGCACGGGGAGGCCGCAACCGGTGACGCGCCTGGACGGCCCCGCCGACCGGTGACGACCGTGTCCGCGCGAGCCGCGCGGGAGCCCGGGACACCGGCTCAGGACACCGGCCTCCGGGCACGGGAACCCGGACAGGGGGACCCGAGCGGACACGGCGCCGGACAGGTCGCACGCCCAGGTTCTGGCCCGGAGGGGTGCCGATGATTGAGAATCACGGGGAGGACGTCTGCAAGTGGAGGCCATGATGGCGTTGCGCGTAGCGGTCGTCGGATCGGGTCCGGCCGGGATCTACACGGCGGAAGCGCTGACCAAGCAGGCCCAGGGGCCTGTCGAGATCGACGTGCTCGAGCGTCTGCCGACGCCCTACGGGCTCGTGCGGTACGGCGTGGCCCCCGATCACACGTCGATCAAGTCGATCGCGGGTTATCTTCGCCGCGTGCTGGAGGCGCCGGGCGTCCGTTTCCTGGGCGGCGTCGAGTTCGGCTCCGACGTGTCGGCGGACGACCTGCTGTCCTGCTACGACGCGGTCGTCTACTGCACGGGCGCCATGGTGGACAGGCATCTGGGCGTGCCCGGCGAGGACCTGCCGGGAAGCGTGGCCGCCACCGACTTCGTCAATTGGTACTGCGGGCATCCCGACGTGCCGCCCGACACCTTCTCCCTCGACGCCGAGGACGTGGTGGTCATCGGGGTCGGAAACGTCGCGGTCGACGTGGTCCGCGTGCTCGCCAAGGGGGCGGAGGAGCTGCGCGACACCGATGTCCCCGACGAGGTCCTGCGACGCCTGGAGGCCTCGCGGGTCCGGCGGATCCACATGGTCGGCAGGCGAGGACCGGAACACGCCAAGTTCACCCTCAAGGAGCTGCGTGAGCTCGGCGAGCTGATCAACGCCGACATCCTCACCTTCCCCCACGAGGTGGAGGTCGAGGACCTCACCACGCTGTCGCGCCAGACCCGCGGGAACGTGGAGGTCCTCCGGTCGTGGTCCGAGCGCGTGCCCGTGGACCGGCCGAGGCGGCTGGAGGTGCGCTTTTGGCTGCGCCCTGTCGAGATCCTCGGCGTCTCCCGTGTCGAGGGCATCCGGCTGGAGCGCACGCGCCTGCAGGACGGCCGGGTCGTGGGGACGAACGAGTTCGAGACCATACCCGCCGACATGGTGATGCGGTCGGTCGGCTACCAGAGCGTCGCGCTGGCCGGGGTGCCCTTCGACAGCTCCACGATGACCGTGCCCAACGTGGCGGGCAAGGTGTCGGACCGGCAGTATGTGGCGGGCTGGCTCAAGCGGGGGCCGACCGGGGTCATCGGGACCAACAAGTCCGACGCCGCGGAGACCGTCCGCACACTGCTCGCCGACACGGCGCCCGGAACGGCCCGCATCCGTCTGGACGATCTCCTGAGCGCCCGCGGCGTGACTCCCCTGACCTACCAGGACTGGCTCGCGATCGAGGCCGCCGAGTCCGACCTGGCCACGGCGCTCAAGCGGGGCGAACGCGTCAAGCTGGTCGGCCGTACCGCCATGCTCGCCGCCTGCGGGCGGGTTACCCATCCCGCGCAGGACGCCACGCCCTGACCTGGGCCGTCTGAAGGACGGGCGGCCCGGCGAAGCCCGGCCCTATCCACGAGGCGAGGGCCGCGCCCCGTCCGGCAGCGCCGGCTTTCCCCGATCGCGGGGGTCTCTGCGAAGATCGGGCCATGGACACGACGCTGGCCGAGCCGGACGAGTCGCTCGAGGGATTCGACGAGGCTCATCGTGGGCAACTGGAGCGCTATCCGGCACAGGAGATCGCCTGGCAGCCGGTGCACACGGTGTACGTCCCCGCCGACCGGGTGACGCCGGGGATCGTGGCCGACTGGCGGCACGCCGCGATGGAACTGCTGCACCGGCACGTCTTCGCGCCCACCGAGCTGGCTTCGCTGTTCGGTCTCGACATCGACCTCGCGACGCCCGTCCACGACCGGCTGAGGAAGAAGGTCGCCGCGGAGCCGATCGAGGACCTGCGGATCGACTTCGAGGACGGCTACGGACTCCGGTCGTGGGACGAGGAGGACCTCCACGTCGAGAGCGCCGCCGCCGCGGTCGCGGCGATGCACGAGGAGGGCACGCTGCCCCGGCGCTGGGGGCTGCGGGTCAAGTCCTTCGCCGACGGGGACCCCCGCCGGTCGATCCGCACGCTGGACGGCTTCCTGACCGAAGTCCTGAAGCGCACGGGACGCCTGCCCGACGGGTTCGTCGTGACCTTCCCCAAGGTCCTCGTCGAGGCCTACCTCGGGCAGTTCGCCCGGTGCCTGGAGGCGCTGGAGGAGGCCCTGCGCCTCGACCGCGGCACGCTCAGGTTCGAGATGCAGGTGGAGGCGCCGCAGACCGTGCTGTTCCTCCAGCGGACCGCCGATCTGGTCCCCTCGCTGGGCGGACGGCTGGCCGCGGCGCACTTCGGGGTGTTCGACTACACCGCCTCGATCGGCCTGCCGCCGCACGAGCAGCGGCTCGACCACCCCGCCTGCGATCATGCCAGGCACGTCATGCAGACGGCCCTGGCCGGCACCGGAGTGGAACTCTCGGACGGTTCGTTGGCGGCCGCTCCAGCCTCAGACTCGGCCGAGGACGTCGGCGAGCTTCTCCAGCGGCATTCCGCCCAGGTGCGCCACTCGCTGGCGCACGGCTACTACCAGGGCTGGGACATGCACCCATCCCATCTCATCAGCCGGTTCGCGACCGTCTACGCCTTCCACTACAAGTGCTACGAGGCCTACGCCGAGCGGGTCCGCGCGTGGGAGGACCGGCGTGCCGCGGAGGGCGGCGTGCTGGACGAACCCGCGACGATCAGGACTCTGGTCTCGGCCCTCGCCCGCGCCGAACACGCGCTGTCCTGACCCGCGTCTCCTCCCGCGTGCTCACGCGGCGGCGCCTTCCCGCGGCCGGGCCTGCGGGTGATCTCAGTCGAGGTCCACGAGTTCCCGCCACGCGCGCACGCGGGCCGGGTCGACGGGCAGGCTCCACGACTCCCGTACGGCGCTGCCGACGTGGAAGGCCCTGATGCCGTAGTTGAGCAGCACCGGGACGTGCTCGGTCCTGAGCCCTCCCCCGGCGAGCGTGAGCGGGCCGTCCCCCGCCTCGGCCCTGGTGCGTAAAACCGCCAGGCCGTCACCCACACCATCGGGAGAGCCCGCCGTGAGCACGGTGGCGAGGTTGGGCAGGAGCCGTACGGCGCGCCAGGCCGCCCGGACGTCGGCCGCGTGGTCCACGGCCCGGTGGAACGTCCACGGCAGCGGCGCGACGGCGTGGATCAGCGCCTCGGTGGCGTCCATGTCCACGGAGCCGTCGCCGGTGAGGAACCCGAAGACGAATCCGGCCGCGCCCGCCTCGGACAGTTCCTTGACGTCGCGGCGCAGCCGGTCCAGTTCCTCGGGCGTCACGCCGAAACCCGCGTTGCGGCGCAGCATGACCATCTGCGGCAGGCCGCACTCCCCGGCGATCGCCGCCACGGTGTCCGCCGAGGGGGTGAGCCCGTCGGAGCTCATGTCGGCCACGATCTCCAGGCGGTCCGCACCGCCCTCCTCGGCGGCCACCGCGTCGCGCACGTCCAGCGCGATCACTTCCAGGAGAGATCCGGTCATGATGCGAACAGTATCGGGTCCCTTTGCGACGCCGTACGGCATCCGCCCCTGTTCAGGCCCGGATCAACTCCTTGTGAGCATCGATGTCAAGAGCGCGGCCGTATCCCGCCCCGCGGGCGGGGCGCTCGAAGAGCGCACCCGAGGCGCGGTGCGGCAGGTCCACCGTGCGCACGTGGCGGAACCCGAACCTGCGGTAGTAGGCCTGCAACCGGGGGTTGTCCTTGGCGCAGTCGAGACGCAGCCAGCGCCGGCCCTCCTCGGCGGCACGGCCGGCGGCCCAGTCCAGCAGCACCTCGCCGAGCCCCTGTCCCGAGTAGGCCCTGCTGACGGCGAGTTTGTGCACGTACAGGGCGTCACCCGGCCGGTCGTTCCTCGTCCAGAACTCCGGGTCGGCGTGGCCGTCCAGCGCCATGGTCGCGGCGGGAACGGGATCGCTCCCGTCGTCCAGCAGGTACATCGTGCCCTGCTCGATGAGGGGCTCGATCCGTGCGGCGGGGAAGCCTCCGTCCGGCCACTGGTGCACTCCGGCGGCGTTCAGCCACTTCGCCGCCTCGGCGAGAAGGGTGAGCACGGTCGGGAGATCGCCCGGCTTGGCGCGACGGAGCGTGAGTTCGACCGGCAGATCGAGGGTGTTCGTGGGCATGAGAGAGTCCTTCCGGTGCTGAGCGAGTTGATGTGAACACGAAGAGTGACGACAGCACGCCGCACGGCGGCCGCGTCAGCGAAAGGCGGAAAGCAGCGTCAGGGTGCCCGAGCGTTGCGCGGTGATCGCTCGCGGCGGGCGCACAGCCAGAGACGACCCCTCCGGCGAGGGGTCATCCGTGTTTCGTCAATGACGTTCCAGCTCGTATCTGATCAGGTGCTTGTCGGCGGGGAGAACCGACACGGCGACGCGCACCGGCGTATCGCCCGAGTCATATCCAACTCGGACATAAACGACAACTGGCGTACCCGGTTCCAGCTGAAGTTGCAATGCTTCATCCGGAGTCGGCATACGTGCCGAAATGTCGTCAACAGCTCGGACTTGGTGATGTCCGAGCTCCGCCAGTACGCGGTTGGCCCCGCGTTTGATGTCCCCCGGCCTCGCGATCTCCGAGTCTCCGACGAGATCGAGCGGGAAATACGAGTCATACGTGTTGTACGGCTGGCCGTCCACGAAACGGAGACGGCGGCGGACGACGGCGAGGGAGTCGTCGCCCAGGGCGAGACGGGTGGAGACGTCCTCCGGGGGTTTGACGATCGAGACCTCGATGTTCTGATCGGCTCTGCGGCCCTCCGAGGTGACCGCGTGAACGAACGAGTCGAAACGGGGCTCACTCTGGTCGAGCGGGAGGAACTCGTCCTGGGGACGCATGAGAAGGGGCCGGCGCTCGCGTACGAACGTTCCTCGCCGGCGCATCCGGAGGATGAGACCCTCGTTCTCCAGCTCGCCCAGTGCCAGCCGTACCGTGTTGCGGCTGACGCCGTGCGCTTCCATGAGGTCGGTCTCGGTCGGAATCTGGTCGCCTGGCGCGAGATCACCCGTATAGATGGCCCGGCGTACTTCGGCGGCCACCTGTTGGTAGAGCGATGATCGTGCCATCTTTCCTCAATCTACCCTTTTGTTCCAACAAATCTAGACGATCTCGGTCTGCCGGGGAACAACCCCTTGACCTGACCCCGCTGGGCCGCGCATTATCCAAACGTTGGTACAAATCCATCAAATGGGGGTGGGAGCCGGTGCTAGCGGTCCGCGCGGGTACGCCGTACTTGCCCTGGCGCGATCCCGGCGAGGCGACCCGTTTGCTTCGCTACGCCCTGCACCGGCAGGGATTCACCCACACCTATCAGAGCAATGGGAACGGCATGTCCGTGCTGTCGGTATCTACCGAACTGACCGTCTGGTGCAAGAACGGATGCTTTGTGTGGAGCGAAGGTGACCTGGTGGTCACCCATCCGTCCGACGATCCCGACGGCGCGACACGCCTGATCATGCGGCATTACCGCGTGCCGGAGCAGCAGTCGGACGACGGCTGATCCCCCTGAACTCCGCGCGATCAAGCGAGGCTTCGACCCCAACCCTCGCCGGGGTCGAAGCCTCCCGCCGGGGAGGTGCGCGTCCTGGCGGGTCCCCCACGCCCGCCAGGACGCGTCGCCATCTCGGCGACGCGTCCGCCCCCTCGCCGGCCTCCACGCCGCCGACGACCGCCCCGCCACGGGAACGCCGCTGAGACCGCCCTGGCACGGGACCGACCGGTCGGTATGCTTCGGGCATGACTCTGTTCTCGGTGGAAGGCAAGACGGTCGTCGTCACCGGCGGCTCCCGCGGGATCGGCAAGATGATCGCGGCCGGTTTCCTCGACGCGGGCGCGACGGTCTACATCTCCTCGCGCAAGAAGGACGAACTCGAGGCCACGGCGGCCGAGCTCGGATGCCATGCCGTACAGGCCGACCTGTCGGGGCCCGAGGGCGTGGAGACGCTCGTCGAGGCCGTGTCGGCCCGCGAGGACCGGCTCGACGTGCTGGTCAACAACGCCGGCGCGAGCTGGGGCGCCCCGCTGGAGGAGTATCCCGAGCACGCCTTCGACAAGCTCTGGAACATCAACGTCAAGGGGATCTTCTTCCTGACCCGGCGGTTCCTTCCCCTGCTCAGGGCGTCCGCGTCGGCCGACGACCCGGCACGCGTGATCAACATCGGCTCGATCGACGGCATCCGCGTCCCGGCGATGGAGAACTACGCGTACTCGGCGGCCAAGGCGGGGGTCCACATGCTGACCCGTCACCTCGCCCACCAGCTCGCCGTGGAGTCGATCACGGTCAACGCCATCGCACCGGGGCCGTTCGAGTCGAAGATGATGGCGTTCGTCCTCGACGACCCGGGAACGCGCTCGCTCGTCGAGAACTCGGTGCCGCTGGGGCGGATCGGCAGGCCGGACGACATGGCCGGCGCGGCCATCTTCCTGGCCTCCCGGGCGGGCGCCTACCTCACCGGCGCGGTCATCCCCGTCGACGGCGGGATCTCCACCCACGGCTGAGCCCGCCTCCTGGGAAGGGACCGACCGCCTAGGATGACCGCCATGACGCAGGTCGCGGTGTGCGGACCGGCCGACTGCACTCCCGACGAGGCGGCGGCCGCCCGGGCAGTGGGCCGCCTGCTGGCCGAGCGCGGCGCGGTCGTCCTGTGCGGGGGTTACGGCGGTGTCATGGCCGCGGCCGCCGCGGGCGCCCGCCGAGCCGGAGGCGTCGTCGTCGGCATCCTGTCCGGCCGGGATCGGACTGGCTCGAGCCGCGACCTCACGGTCGTGATCCCCACCGGCATGGGCGAGGCGCGCAACGCCCTCCTCGTCCGCGCCGCCGACGCGGTCATCGTGGTCGGCGGGTCATGGGGCACGTTGTCCGAGCTGGCACTGGCTCGGCGCGGGGACACTCCCGTGATCACTCTCGGCGGGTGGCGGGTCCTCGACTCGGCCGGAGAGCCCGTCCCCGGGCCGGTTCCCGCCGCCGACCCGGCCGACGCCGTGCGCCTCGCCCTGGCCTAGTTCTACAGCTTGATTTCGTGATATCTGAGCCGGCGTTTCCAGTAGTGGCTGCTGCGGGCGCGGGTCTGCTGCTGGCGTCTGCGGTGTGACCAGGCAAGGGCGAAAGTCGAGTGGTCGGGAGATGACGTGGGTCATGTGTGCCAGGACACGCGACGGGTCACGGCCAGCGCACCTCCGGGGTGCATTCCACGAACCGCGCGTACTGCTCGAACGCCCGCTCGACCTCCGCCCGGTCGCTTCCGTGGAGCGGTACGAGCGGCTGAACGGCGATCCGCACCCGGCTTTTCGCGAGGGTGCGTTTCCAGGTGGCCACGACCCGGCCGGCGCGTACCACGGTGGACCGGAAGACCCCGTTGTTGCCGGGGGTGATGGCCGCCTTGTGCTCGTCGGCGACCATGAGCGAGCGGTCCTTGTAGCCCAGCAGGTATTCGTCGAACCCCGGCAGCACGAGCACCTCGTCGTCGTCGCCGGCCGGAGGAGGGGCGGTGTCGAGGAGCGTGGCGTCGAGGTACGCCTCCACTCCGTGGACGGTCACCCGGGCCAGCGCGTCGCCGGCCACAGCGATGCCGCGTTTGGCGTCGGCCGCGGTCAGGCCGGTCCAGCCCGCGAAGTCGTGCCGGGTGGTCGGCCCGCGGCCGCGGAAGTAACGCAGGGCGACGGTGCCCAGCGCCTCGTCGCGCTCTGGCCGGTGCGGGTCGGGGACCCACTCGTCGAGCAGCACGAAGCTCTGCTCGTTGCCGATGTTGGGGGCGATGCACAGCAGGCCCCGCTGGCTGGCGTAGCACAGCAGGTGGTAGCCGCGCTGGCCACTGGCGTCGATGCCCTTGCCGGCCAGCACGGCCAGGCACTCCGACCGGCTCAGCCGCCCGCCGCCGGCCAGGGCCGAGCCCAGCACCTCCATGGCTTCGACAACGGTCTCCTCCAAGAGGCCGAGTTGCTCGTGCCGCCTCGCCGCGCCGTTCAGCACCCGGACACCCATCAATTCGAGCATCCAGCGGGCGTCGCGGGACGGGACGAAATGGATGGTGCCGCGCATCGGCCACGTGCGGAGCGCCTCCCGCCGCTCAAGCGCGGCGGTGACGTCGGCGGCGGTGTATCCGGGCAGTCGCGCGCCGAACGACCACAGACCGCTGGCCAGGTCTTGCGCCTGCATCGCCCCGAGCCAGGTCACCACTTCGGCCACGCCCGACGCCCGGCCGGCGCCACCGGCCGACGCTCGTAGCAACAGGCTGGACATCCGCAGGCCGAGCACCTGTTGGGGGGTGAGTTCCACTGATTGCCGCCTCCTCGCGGTCACCGTAGCCGTCGCCGCCGACAATCCCGCCGGAGTGATCGTCTGCTGGTGAGCCGGGGTCATGAGGACTTCGGGGATGTCGATCGTCAGCGCGGGGTGCGGCCGAGGTAGCGGAGCAGGTCGTCGACGACCGGGGTGGAGGAAGGGCTGTCGGCAGCCTCAGCCTCTACCACGGGAGCGTAGGCACCCCACTGGCGCAGCGGTTCGACGATACCCCGCGCGACGGCGAGAAGGTGGCCGGCGAGCTCGTCGTCGAGCGGGGACGGCTGGCCCGTGGCGATCGCGATGTCCCATGCGTGCACGGCGGCGTCGAGCGCGCACATCACCGCGGCGACCGGAGTGGGCAGGTCACCGTGCGGCAGCGGCGTCGGAACGGTCTCGGTGTCGTCGGACACCGCCGCCCACGCCGCGGCGGTCTGCTCGACGGCGTCTTTCACCAGCTCCGCCGCAGTGCCGTCGACTGCTCCGGAAGGCGAGAAGGGGTCGTAGGCCGGACCGTTTCCGATGCCGAGCATCTTCGCGTAGGCGAGCTGGTCACCTGCGGCGTGCTGAATCACCTGGGTGACCGTCCATTCGGAGCACGGGGTGGCGTCGTCCCCCTGGCCGTCCTGCACACCCGCGACGCTGTTCTCCAGCGCGCGGTACGAGGCGGCCAGCACCTCACGCCAGACCGGCTGCAGGGAGGTGGGGGTGTCGGTGGCGTTCATGATCTGCCTTTCGATCTCTTTCTTGCTTGCAACACCAACCTAAAGGCCTATTAGGCTACTTTCGTTCCTAATAGGTTCGGGGGTAAGAAAGAGATGGCTCCGACGACAACCCGAGTGCTGCGCCTGCTGTCCCTGCTGCAGGACCGGTCTTACACGGGCCGCGAACTCGCCGAGCGCCTCGGCGTCGCCGAACGCACACTGCGGCAAGACATTCAGCGCCTCCGCGAACTCGGCTATCCGGTGCACGCCGTGCGCGGCGCGGTAGGCGGATACCGGCTCGGACAGGGCGCGAAGATGCCCCCGCTGCTGCTCGACGACGACGAGGCGGTGGCCGTGGCGCTGGCCGTCGGCCTGGCCGAGGACGGCTCCACCGGGATCGCGGACATCGACGCCAGCCTCACCCGGGCGCTCGCCAAGCTCCAGCAGATTCTCCCGAAACGCCTGCAGCGCAAAGTAACCGCCCTGCGGTCGGCCACCGCGGTCGGGCCCGCCACAGTCGGCTCCCGCGAGCCGGACGCCCCGGTGCCCGCCGCCACCCTCACTGTTGTCGCGGGCGCGATCCGCGACGGCGCGACCCTATTGGCGACCCGCGCCGACACCGAAACCGAGGTGGAGCCCTACCGCCTGATCAGCTGGCGCCGCCGCTGGTTCCTGGTCGCCTACGACCTCGGCGCACACACCTGGCGGGCGCTGCCCGTCGCCGACCTGACCCGCGTCCGGTCCGCGTCCCGCCGCTTCGCCGCCCGCTCCCTGCCCGACGACGACCTCGTCGCCTTCGTCCTGCGCGAAGTCGCGCAGACCGGCTGGAAAGTCCATGCCCGCGTCACCGTCCTCGCCCCCGCCGAAACCGTGATCGCCCGCATCAACCCCGCCGTCGGCGTCGTCGAAGCCGTCGACTCCCACACCAGCATCCTCGTCACCGGTGCCGACGCCCTGGAGACCATCGCCATCTACCTCAGCATGCTGATGATGGACTTCCGCGTCGACGGCCCACCCGAACTGGTCGCCCACATCCGCACCCTCGCCCGCCGCTACACCGAGGCCCTCGACGGGTAGGTCGCCGGCAGGCCACGCACGTGCGCGCCGGCCGTACGCCGCGGCTCGATCCGCCCGAAGCGAGCCGGGGACGGCCGCGCGGCACCCGGCCCCGGGCACGGCTCAGAGGCTGTCGGCCAGCACCCGCGCGAACAGCTCCGGCGCGTCCAGCTCGTAACGCAGGAAGAGGTACGGCTCTGCGGCCTCGAGCTCCATGAGCACCGGCTCCCCGTCGGGCATGCGGACGAGGTCGACCCGGGCGTAGAGCAGGCGCTCCCCCACCTTGCTCAGGACGAGCTCCGCGAGGGCGAACTGGTCGTCGTCGGGATCGCGCAGGCGCGCCCGGTTGGCCTCGTCGATCGCGGTCTCGGTCAGCATCGGGTGACGCCGTACGGCATGGCTGAACTCGCCCCCGAAGTAGAGGAGGGACAGCTCCCCCTCGTGCTCGACCGCCTTGACGTACGGCTGCACCATGGCCGTCCTGCCCGCGCCGACGAGCTTGGCGACGTGCGCCTCCGCCAGATCCCGATCGGCGGTGCGCATCGTGTCGCGCGCGCCGGACGAGATCGCGGGCTTGACGACGTACTCCTCCCAGTGGGGAAGCTCCGCGTTCGTCCCCGGCTCAGCCCAGTGGGTGGGCACGGTCGGCACGCCCAGGCCGCGCAGGTAGGTCTTGTCGGTGTTCCACTCGAGCACGGACGCCGAGTTGAACAGCCGTGTCGCCTGCTCGACCCTCCGGGCCCAGGCCGTGAACTCGTCACGGCGCTCGATATAGTCCCACGCCGAACGGACGACGACGGCGTCGAACGAGGACCAGTCGGCCCGGGGGTCGTCCCACGTGAGCGTCGTCCCCTCGATCCCGGCTCCCAGCCAGGCCCCCAGGAGGATCTCCCGCTCGTCGTCGAACCGCGCGACAGGATTGTCACAGGTGACGTATGCGACCTTCATCGAGTTCTCATCTCCCCGTTGTCGGCGACCATCGTACGGACCCGGGACGAGCGGGCAGAAACGGCGTCAGGCCTGGCCTGTCAGCACCTCCGCGGCGGCCTGGCCGCACACCCGGGCCGAGCCGTGGGTGGCGATGTGCACCGCCCCGAGGTCCGTACGGCCGGGCAGGCCCATCTCCACGATCACGCCGTCCGGGCGGGCGGCCAGGACGTGTTCCACGAAGTCCAGCTGCCAGGCGTGCCGGTGCGCGTCGCGCACGACGATGACCAGAGGCCGGTCGGCGGCCTCGCACAGCACGCGGTCGGGGGCCCCGTCCCCGGCCTCCGGCTCGCTCAACCGGGTGACCGTGGTGCCGGGCAGCAGCTTGCTCAGCGGCTCACCCGCCCCCCACGGCATGCCCTTGTCGATGGCCAGATTGGTCTCGGGCGCCAGTTCGACCACGTGGGCGGCCACCACCAGGGGCAGGACGGCAGGCCCGCCGGGCCTGCGGGTGACCCTGACGGCCCTGCGGGCCGCGGCGAGCCCGATCTCGTCGGGAAGCTCCGTCTCGGCCGCGGCGGCATGCCATGAGGCGAGTGCCCGCACCCGGACCGCCGCGTCGGCCAGCCGCTCCTCGGGCAGGGTGCCCTCGATGACGGCGTCGACGATGGCGTCGCGGATGAGCTCGACCGTGGCCTCGTCGGAGTTCTCCCCGCCCACGCAGATGGAGTCCGCGCCGGCCGCGATGGCGAGCGCGCTGGCGCCGCCCAGCCCGTAGCGTCCGGCGACCGCGGCCATCTCGATGCCGTCGGTGACGATGAGCCCCTCGAAACCGAGCCGATTCCGGAGGAGGCCGGTGAGGATCTTCGGGCTGAGGGTGGCGGGGAGTTCGTCGTCGTACGCGGTCACGAGCAGGTGACCCGTCATGACCGAGCGGACGCCCTCCTGGATCGCGGCGCGAAAGGGCCACAACTCCACCTCGTCCAGCTCCTCCGCCGAGGCGGTGACCCGGGGGATGCTGTGGTGCGAGTCCACCGACGTGTCGCCGTGCCCGGGGAAGTGCTTGGCGCAGGCGGCGACCCCGGCGGCCTGCAGTCCCCGGATCCAGGCCGCGGTGTGCCTGGCGACCAGAGCGGGGTCGGCGCCGAAGGACCGGAGGCCGATCACCGGGTTGTCCGGGTTGGAGTTGACGTCGGCCGCCGGCGCGAAGTCGATGTTCACCCCCGCCGTGCGCAGGTCGCGTCCGACGTCGCGGGCGACCTGTTCGGTCAGGGCCACGTCGTCGACCACGCCGAGCGCGTAGTTCCCCGGACGGGAGCTTCCGGTGCGGGCCTCCAGGCGGGTGACCTCGCCGGCCTCCTCGTCGA
>Ga0310811_10001908_pt1 | contig 25896 bp, 18 predicted proteins | sample YCmetagenome_FD_207642 | JGI IMG/M metagenome (GOLD analysis project Ga0310811, IMG submission 207642) | Soil microbial communities from experimental microcosm in Duke University, North Carolina, United States - YC | ecosystem: Engineered > Artificial ecosystem > Soil microcosm > Unclassified ... | reverse complement strand
AGCTGGAGTTCGAAGCTGAAACGACCGATCCGGTAGGTGGTGCTGAGGTTGGCTTCGCTCCAGGCATGCAGCTTGGCCGTCGGGGGCGTGGTCCCGGAGGCGGCGTTGGCGAACTGCGGTCCCGTGAGCTTGTCGGTCAGGGCGACGACGACGGCGTCGTCATCGGCGAACAGGTTATTATGCTCGAAGCGCGCGCCCAGGCCTGCGGTCCAGAACGGAGCCTTGGCCAATTGGCGGCCGTTGTAACCGGGGTTGAAGGGATCGTCCTTGCCCACGGCGCTGTTGAGCGCCCCGTTGCCGAACAGGCTGAACTCCTTGTTCACCGCGTAAGTGACCTGGGCCTCGATTCCCTTGTAGGTCGCGCCGCCGAAGTTGGTCTCGTAGGTTTCGTTGGTGGCCGGATCGGTCAGGCTTTGGATCTTGTGCTTGAAGTCGATGTAATAGATGTCGCCATCGAAGGTCAGGTTGGCGCGGCTGAACACGGTGCCCAGCTGGTAGTTGGTCGATTCCTGCGGCACCACCTTCTGCTGCAGCGGGTTGTTCACGTAGAGCGAGCTGATGTTGGGAACCAGGAAGCCCTGGGCGAACTGGGCGTAGACCGACCATGTCGGCTGGATGCGATAGTTCACGGTGAGGAAGGGCAGGGCCTTGGTGTAGGTGTTCTCGGTGTAGGACGGTTGCAGCGAACCGCTGATCGCCAGCACCGGAGCGTGCACATAGAGCTGGAAGTGGACGTACTTGGCGCCCGGCGTGACGGTCAGTTGGTCGGTCGGCCGCCATTCGAACTGGGCGAACAGTTGATACTGATGCCAGCCCGAATATTCGAGATAGGCGAGGTTGAGCGGAACCTGGCAGGCGCCGTTGTAGGTCTTGCCCGGTGCGACCTGGACGCCATAAGTCAGCTGGTTGCTGCAGCCTGAGGGGCCGGGGAAGAGGGCGGCCTTTTCGCGGTAGTCGGGACGGTTGGTGACGAGGTCGATGTCGTAGCGGTGGCGATTGGTCTTGGTCCACTCGTACATGCCGCCGACCGTGGCCGTGCCGACGCCGAAGTCCTTGGTGAACTTCAGGGTGTCGCCGTAGACCCGGTACCAGTTGAATTTCAGATAGCCCGGGATGCCGGCGGTCTTGGCCGAGGACGGATAACCCGAGCCGCCGGCGGGATAGGCGCCTTGGGTCAGGATGACCGTGTTGGCCGCGGCCAGGGCGGCGGCGCCGAGGGTGTTGTCGGCCGCGCCGTTGAAGGCCGACTTGGTCTTGTTGCTGTACCAGTAGGTATAGGAGGTGTTGTCCACCTTGAGCCCGTCGCCCAGGTCGGCGTTTTCGCGGACGTAGCCGAACTCGGTCTCCTTCTTGGTGTAGTTGTAGTCCTTGAAGGTCGCCAGGCGTGGGTCGTTGCTGAGGCCGAAGCGCTTACCATAGGCTTCGGTCTGGGCGACCGTGGCCGGGGTGACGCTGTCGCTCTGGTAGTAGTCGTCGTAGTTGTGGGTATAGAGGGCGGTCACCGAAACCTTGTCGGTGATCGGGATCATACCCTTGATGAACTGGTTGTTGCCTGCGCTCGGGCTGTTGGTCAGGTAGCCCTTGGTCGAATATTCCATCGCGTTGAAGACGAAGTTGGCGCCTTTCAGCTTGTCGACCGGGCCGGTCGCGACGGTGGTCACCGCCTGGTAGGTGCCGAAGCTGCCCACGGTCGCGGTCTGGCGCGCCGTCAGGTGGTCTTCGAAGGGCAGGGAGAACAGGTTCACCGAGCCCCCGAAATTGGCCTGGCCGAGGTCGGCGGCCTGGCCGGGACCGCGGTCGATGACGATCCCGCCGATGGTCGAGGATGGGAAGAACGAGTTGGCGTGGTGGCTCGGCCCGTTGGTGTCGCCCCAGGCGATGCCGTCGTAGGTGATGTTGAACTCACCGTCCTGGAAGCCGCGCAGGGTGATCTTCGAGCCGTCGGTGGCGCCCGGTCCATTGGGATTGCCGGTCGTGGCCATCGAAGGGGCCAGGATGGCGGAGGTGGTGAAGTCGCCGACGCGCGGGGCCGATTCCTCGATGAACCTGCGGGTGATCACCGCTTGGGGCTCGGTGGCGCTGAGCGAAGAGCTCACCGGCGCGACCTGGGCCGCCTGGTTCTTCGCGGTCGTCACGACCACCGCATCGACTTCCTTTTCGGTCGGTCCCACGGTCGTGGTCTCGGCGGCGAGGGCGTGGCTGGCGATGGCCAAGCTCAGGCTAAGGGCGAGGAATGAGCAGGAGGCGAGAGCCTCCGCCCTTGGGCGAGTGCGCGTAGACATGGATAGACCCCCTTGATGAACGAGTGGCCGGGGATTGGAACCACCGCCTGGCGCCGCCTTCGTTTCGCGGGGTGCAATAATCGAGGCTGTCCGATTTTTCCCGTGAAGTGTTTGTGAAAGAAACGTTGGGAAACTGTGATCTTTCTGGCGACGCAGGAGTGGGATAGGCCGGATTTAATGCCTATACGGACGATTTTTATCTGACGATTTCTTGTATTTTCGAGAACTGTCGGAGTGATGGTGAAGGCGCCGCCGGTGCGGCCGGGCGTCAGGCGATGACCGCTTGCCCAATCGGCCTGGCTACGCCCAAATCGCGCGCATGAAGCTGCTGCTGGTCGAAGATGATGGCGAGGCCGCCGCCTATGTGAGGCGCGGCCTGTCCGAGGCCGGACATACGGTCGACTACGCCCAGAGCGGGCGCGAGGGCCTGAATCTGGCGATCAGCGAAACCTATGACGTCATCATCCTCGACCGGATGCTGCCTCAGGTCGAAGGGCTGACGATCCTGCGCACCATGCGCGCCTCGGGCGTCAGCACCCCGGTGCTGTTGCTGACCGCCCTCGGCGGCATCGAGGACCGGGTCGAGGGCCTGGAAGCCGGAGGCGACGACTACCTGGTCAAACCTTTCGCCTTCTCCGAACTGTCGGCGCGGGTGAACGCTCTGGCCCGCCGGCCGCCGACCCAGGCGGCTCCCACCGTACTCCAGGTGGCCGACCTGCGCCTCGATCTGCTCAAACGGGTGGTCACCCGCGCCGGCAGCCGGATCGATCTGCAGCCGCGGGAATTCCAGCTGCTCGAATATCTGATGCGCCACGCCGGGCGCGTGGTCACCCGCACCATGCTGCTCGAGGCGGTCTGGGGTTTTCATTTCGAGCCGCGCACCAACATCGTCGAAACCCACGTCAGCCGTCTGCGCGGCAAGCTCGAGCGGGGATCGGGACATGAGCTGATCCAGACCGTGCGCGGCGCGGGCTATCGCCTTCGGGTCCCGGACTAGATGTTGCGCTCCATCAGCCTGCGCCTGGCCGCGCTCTATACGGCCCTGTTCGCCCTGGCCGTCGCGGTGCTGGGGGCCATGATCCTCTTCGCCACCCGCGAGGCCCTGGCCCGGCAGTTCGAGGCCCGCATCACCACGGAATCGGTGGCCCTGGCCCAGGAATTTCGCACCGAAGGCCTGAACGGGGTGCTCCAGGCCGTGCGGGAGCGGGACAGAACCCCTGGCGCCCTCGACTATGGGTTCAAGGGCCCGGGCGGCGTCCCTTTGGCCGGCCGGCTATCGACGGCGCGGGCTTCTTCGGGATGGTCGGTCGTCAGCCTGCCCAGCCGGAGCGGGCGGTCCAGTGCGGTCCGTCTGTTCTCCACCGACCTGGGGGGAGGCTACCGGCTATTGGTCGGCGACGATCTCGAACAAATCGAGGCCCTGGACGGGGTGGTGCTGCGCGGCTTCGCCGTCGCCCTCCTGGGAGTGATCCTGCTCGGGGCCGCGGGCGGCTATGCGCTCAGCCGGGACATGCAGCAGCGCTTCGCGGCGATGTCAGGCGTCGCCGAGGCGATTATCGACGGCGACCTGGCCCGCCGGGTTCCCCTGCGCGGCGAGATGGACGACCTCGACCGGCTGGCGGCGACCTTCAACCGGATGCTGGACCGGATCGGCCAGTTGATGGAGAGCCTGCGCCAGGTCTCCAACGACATCGCCCATGATCTGCGCACCCCGCTCACCCGCCTGCGGCAAAGGCTGGAGGCCGCTTTGCGCACCGCCGACGCCGAGCAGCGGGCCGAGGCGGTGGAGGCCGCCCTGGTCGATCTCGACGCCATACTGGAGACCTTCGCCGGTCTGCTGCGCATTTCCGAGATCGAGAGGGGGGCGCGGCGGGCGGCCTTCAGGCCCCTCGACCTCGCGGCCACCGCGGGCCTGGTGGTCGAGGGGTTCGCCCCTTCGGCGGAGGAGGGGGGGCGTTTCCTGTCGCTGGTCGCCGACGGGCCGGTTCCGGTGGAGGGGGACGCCGAGCTCCTGGCCCAGCTGGTGGTGAACCTGGTCGAGAACGGGCTTCGCCACACCCCGGTCGGCTCCGCCGTCCGGGTGGTGGTCCGCCGCGACGAAGAGGGTCCGGTGCTGAGCGTGATCGACGACGGCCCCGGCGTGGTCATGGCCGAGCAGGAGCGCCTGTTCGACCGCTTCTATCGCCTGGAGCGCAGCCGCTCGACCCCCGGCAGCGGGCTAGGGCTCGCCCTGGTCGCCGCGATCGCCAAGCTGCACGGGGCCCGGGCCGGCCTGTTCGACGCCGGGCCGGGCCTGGAGGCCCGGATCAGCTTTCCGCCCCACGGATAAGCCGGCCACATTGGGATTTTGCAATCTGGCCGCCATCGCCCCGTCACCCGCCTCGCCATAACGTCGAGGGCCAATGGGACGTCGAGCGATAAGAAGCCTTGCCTTGGCGGGGGGATTGACGCTGGCCGCGGCGGTTAGCCTTGGCGGCTGCGCGACCTATCACGCGGCGCCCCTGGCCACGGCGGCGGACGACAAACCCGCCATCGCCGCCTTGCGGGTGGAGGTGGCGAGCCTGAGGGTTGCGCCGCTCAAGCCGATCGTCGTCGACGCCCGCGACGGGCTCGACCCGATGGAAGTCGCCGTCCTGGCGGTGCTCAACAACCCGGACCTGCAGGCCAAGCGGGCGGCGCTGAAGGTGAGCGAGGCGGAGGTGTTCGCCGCCGGCCTGCTGCCGGATCCGCAGATCACCCTCGACGTCGCCAACCCCATCTCCGGTCCGGACACCCTGACCGCCTATGGCGTCGCCGCGAGCTTCGACGTGGCCGGGATGCTGGCGCGGGCGAACGCGCGCAACGCGGCGCGGTCCACGGCCCGCCAAGCCGATCTCGACCTGTTGTGGGCGGAGTGGACCACGGCGCAACAGGCCCGGCAGCTGGCCGAGACCGTCCTCGCCAACGAACGCCGGGCCGCTTTCCTGAAACAGGTGCTCGACCTCGCCGCCGACCGGGCGGGGCGCACCCAGGCCGCGCTCGAGCACCGGGACGTCGACCTGCAGACCGCGGCGGCGGACCTGGCCGTCAAGCTGGACGCCCAGACCCAGCTGGCCGCCGCTGAGCACGACGCCCAGAAGGCCCGGCGCGACCTCAACGCCCTGCTGAACCTCGACGCCGGCGTCGCCGTGCTCCTGACGCCCGATCCGCGCCAAGGCGCCTATGACGAGGCGACCTTGAGCCAGGCCCTCGCCTCGCTGCCCGCGCGCCGTCCCGACCTCCTGGCGCTGCAGGCCGGCTACCAGGCCGCCGACGCCAAGCTCAGGGGCGCCATCCTGGCCCAGTTTCCGCTCGGCAGCATCGGGGCCGCCTTCGCCCGCGACACCGCCGGGGCGGTGACCACGGGGGTGTCGGCGGTGCTGAACCTTCCGATCTTCAACGGGGGCCGCGGCGTCGTGCGGACCCAGACCGCCACCCGCGAACAGCTGCGGGCCGAATACCAGGCGAGGCTCGACCAGACCAAGGCCGAGACTGTCAACGCCGAGGCCGAGCTGGTCAGCGCCCGGATCCAGGCCGAAGCCCTGCGCACCGAAGTCCCCCGCCTGGAGGCCCTGATCCGGCCGGCGGTGGCCGCCTATGGACGCGGCGACATCGACAGCCAGACCTACCTCACCCTGTCCCAGAACGCGCTTTCCCGTCGCGCCGATCTCGACCAGCGGGAGTTGACGGCCCGGCTGGCCGTGATCGCGCTCGAGAGCGCGCTGTTCCTGCCGCCCGCCAGTTCGAGGGTTTCGCCATGAGCCGCAACCGTATCCTGGCGATCCTCGCCGTCCTTGTCCTGGTCGGGGGCGTGATCGCCCTGGCGCTCTCGCGCAAAGGGGGCGAGGAGGCCGAGGTCGAGGTCAACCCGGTCGCCGTGGTCACCACCGCTCCGGTGCGCAGCCAGAGGGTCGAGGACGTGATCTCGGTCTATGGCGTGGTCCAGGCCGACCCGTCCGGCAGCATCACCGTCGCGGCGCCCAAGCCGGTGATCGTGTCGCGGATGCTGGTGCGCTCGGGCCAGACCGTCGCCCGCGGCCAGGCCCTGGTCGAGGTGGCCAATGCGCCGGCCGCCGACCTTTCTTACACCCAGGCCGCCGACGCCGAACGTTTCGCCAGGACGGAGCTCGAGCGGGTGCAGCGGCTGTACGACGAGCGACTGGCGGCCGCCGACCAACTCACCGCGGCCAGGAAGGCCCTGGCGGACGCCCAGTCGGCCCTGGCGGCGCAACAGAAGCAGGGGGCCGGGCGCGCGCGCCAGACCATCGGCGCGCCGGAGGGCGGGGTGGTCACGACGGTGTCGGCGGCGGCGGGGGATCACGTGGCCCAGGATGCGGCGCTGCTGGTGCTGAGCCGCGCTGGGGCGGCGACGGTCAAGCTGGGGCTGGAGCCTTCGGCTGGGACCTTCGCCCCGGGTCAGGCGGTGACCATCCGGCCGGTGACCGGCGGGACGACCGTCGCCTCGCACATCGCCATGGTCGGCCGCGCCGCCGATCAAACGACCAAGACCCTGGACGCCATCGTTCCGCTGAACGGCGCCCCCCTGCCGATCGGAACGCCGGTGCAGGGCGACGTGGTCACCGGCGCCCGCACCGGGCTGGTGGTTCCGCGCGGGGCCGTGGTGTTCGACGAGACCGGGCCGCACCTGTTCGCCATCGCCGGCGACAAGGCCAAACGCGTGTTCGTCACCGTCGGCCGCGACCTTGGGGACGACATCGAGGTGCGCGGGGTTCCCGCCGGGGCCCAGGTCGCCGTGGAAGGCGCCTATGAGCTCCAGGACGGCATGGCGGTGAAGGTCCGCGGCAAATGAATCTCGCCCGGGCGGCCTCCCTGCGGCGCCGATCGCTGCTGACCCTGCTTTCGATGCTGGTGGCCGCCGGTCTGGTGGCGGCCTTCGTCATGCCGGTGGGACTGTTCCCGACCGTGCTCTTTCCGCGCATCGCCGTCACCGTGGACGCCGGCGACCGGCCGGTCGACCAGATGGAGGCGGTGGTCACGCGGCCGGTGGAACAGGCGATCCGGGCGATCCCCGGGGTCCAGAACCTGCGTTCGACCACCAGCCGCGGATCGGCCGAGCTGTCGATCAACTTCAGCTGGGGGTCCAACATGGACCTGGCCCTCCAGCGGGTCGAGGCGGCGGTGTCGCGAAGCCAGACCGTCCTGCCGGCGGGAACCGTGTTCGACGTCCGGCGCATGGATCCGACCGTGTTTCCGGTGGCGGCCTACAGCCTCACCTCGAGCCGGGCCACCCCGGTGGAGCTGCGTCGCTTCGCCGACCGTACGCTGGGGCCGGTCCTGTCCACCATCAACGGCGTGGCCAAGGTGAGCAGCCTCGGCGGCGCTCCGGGGGAATATCGGGTCGAGGCGGACCCGGCCCGGCTGTGGGCCCACGACCTGACCGTGGACGACGTCGCCACCGCCATCACCGGCGCCAACGTGCTGTCCGGCGCCGGCCGGATCGAGGACCGCGGCAAGCTGTTGCTGGTCCTGGCCGACTCCCGCCTGACCACGCCGGCCCAGATCGCCGACGTGGTGGTCAAGACGGTGAACGGCACGGTGGTGCGCGTGCGCGACGTGGCCGAGGTCAAGGCCGAGCCGTCGCCGCAATGGATCCGCGTCACCGCAGACGGCCGGGATTCGGTGCTGGTCCAGGTTTACCAGCAGCTGGGCGGCAACACGGTCAAGATCGCCCACGACGTCGAGATCGCCCTCGCCAAGGTGCGCGGCCAGGGTCCTGCCGACATGCAGGTCAAGGCCTGGTACGACCAGAGCGAACTGATCCTCGGCTCGGCCTCGTCCTTGCGGAACGCCATCTTCGTCGGGGTGGTCCTGGCCGCCCTGGTGCTGCTCGTGTTCCTGCGGGACTGGAAGATCACGCTCGCTGCAGTGGTGGCGGTTCCCGCCGTCCTGGTCGCCACCACCCTGGTGCTGCAGGTGATGGGCCAGAGCTTCAACATCATGACCCTGGGCGGCATGGCCGCGGCCATCGGCCTGATCATCGACGACGCCATCGTCATGATCGAGCACATCGACCGCCGGCTAGCCGAAGCCCATGCGCTGGGCCGGGGGGTGATCGACCGGGCGGCGGCCGAATTCCTGCGTCCGCTGTTCGCCTCCTCGGCCGCCACCATCGTGATCTTCCTGCCGCTCGCCTTCCTGACCGGGGTGACGGGCGCCTTCTTCAAGGCCCTGTCGATCACCATGGCGGTGTCCCTGACCCTGTCGTTCCTGATCGCCTGGTGGCTGGTGCCGGTGATGGTCGACCGATTGACCGGCAAGCGCAGCGAGGTGGCCGAGGTCGATCCGAACGGCCCGATGATGCGCCGCTACCGCGGGATGCTGGAGGCGGCGGTGGGCCGCCCGATCCTGGCCGTGGGCGGGGTCGCGATGCTGGCCGTGGTCGGCCTGCTCAGTTTCATGAGCGTCGGCTCGGGCTTCATACCCAAGATCGACGAAGGCGGATTCATCCTCGACTACATCGCCCCTCCTGGCATGTCGTTGACCGAGACCGACCGGCTGATGCGGCAGATCGAGACGATCGTTCGCGCGACGCCCGACGTGCTGACCTATTCCCGCCGCACCGGGGCCCAGCTCGGCGGGGGCCTGACCGAACCCAATACCGGCGACTTCTTCATCCGCCTGAAGCCCAAGGGGCGCCGGCCGATCGAGCAGGTGATGGAGGATATCCGCGGGCAGGTGGCCGGAAGCGTGCCCGGGGTCGAGATCGAGACGGCGCAGCTGATGGAAGACCTGATCGGCGACCTGACCGCCGTCCCGCAGCCGATCGAGGTCAAGCTGTTCAGCGACGACGCGGCCCTGCTGCAGAAGACCGCTCCGGCCGTGGCCGAGGCGATCGGCAAGGTGCGCGGCGTCGCCGAAGTGAAAAGCGGCGTGGTGATCGCCGGCGACGGATTGGATGTCCGCGTCGATCCCGTGCGGGCTGAACTCGAGGGCATCGACTCGGGCGAGGCCGCCAAGCAGATAGAATCCCTGATGTCGGGCTCCGTCGCCACCCAGATCCAATCCGGGGCCAACCTGGCCGACGTCCGGGTTTGGATTCCCCCTGCGGCCCGCGCCCGGGTGGACCAGCTGGGAGGGTTCATGCTGAAGTCTCCCGCCGACGGTCATCTGCTCCCCCTGTCGCGGATCGCCTCGATCCAGGTGGTCACCGGCCAGGCCGAGATCGCGCGGGAGAACCTGCGCCGGATGGATGCGGTCACCGCCCGCGTGGTCGGCCGCGACACCGGTTCGGCCGCCGCCGAGGTGCAGCGCACCGTCGCCCGGGCGGGGGTCCTGCCTGCGGGCGTCACCTTCGAGATGGGCGGTCTGTACGCTGAGCAGCAGGCGGCGTTCCGCGGCATGGCCCTGGTGTTCGCCGCGGCCGTCGCCGCCGTGTTCGTGCTGCTGCTGGTGATCTACGAGAGCTTCCGTATCGCCATCTGCATCCTGATCATGCCGCTGGCGGCCGCCTCGGCGGTGGCGATCGGCCTGTGGTTCACCGGGGTCGAGCTCAACATCATGGCCCTGATGGGCGCGACCATGATCCTGGGCATCACCACCGAGGTGGCGATCTTCTATTTCACCGAATACGAGGCGCTGCTGCGGGAGGGCGTGGCTGCGGACGCCGCCCTGGTCCAGGCCGGGATCAACCGGCTTCGTCCCATCGCCATGACCACCCTGGCCGCCATCCTGGCCCTGGCGCCGCTCGCCCTGGCGCTGGGCGGCGGGGCCTCGATGGAGCAGCCGCTGGCCATCGCCATCATCTCCGGACTGTTCGCCCAGGGACCGCTGGTGCTGCTGGCCATGCCGGCCCTTTACCGCCTGCTGGGCGGCGGCCGGGCCGGGGAAAGGCCATCCAATCCGGCGCCGCGACCTGCGGCCGAGAGCACGGGAGAGACACATGCATAAGGCTCGACTGATCGTCGCCCTCGGGGACGCCGCCGCCGTTGCGGCCCTGGCCACGGTCGGCGCCCCAGCGGGGACCGCCCAGGCCCAGCAGGAGCTGCTGCCGATCGCCTTTCCAGGTGCTCTTTGAATACGGCGATAATATTCGCGTAATTGGGATTTTCTTACTGTAATCTTTTTGGGGACTCGCCATGAAATTCACGCACGTGCCCACGATCAATACCCGTTACTGGAGCGGCATCGCCCTCGCCAGCGTGTTCGGGACCAACCTCGGCGACTTGTACGCCCACGAAAGCGGGCTCGGGCTTCTCGGCGGCCTGCCGATCCTGGTGGTGCTGTTCCTCTGCGTCTACGCGGCCGAGCGTTTCGACAAGTTTGGCCACGACGCCTATTACTGGCTCTGCATCATCATTATGCGCACGGGCGCCACCAACATCGCCGACTACATGGCCGGGCGGCGGCACATGCACATCGACCGTCTGGAGCTGACCGTCGGCCTGGGGGTCCTGTTGGCGGTTCTGTCCTTTCTCGAAGCCCGAAGCGACAAGGTCGCGAACACGCCACACGCGCTGAAGACGCTCCCCAACACCAACCCGCTGTACTGGGTGGCCATGCTTACGGCGGGGGTGTTCGGGACGGTGTTCGGCGACTGGTGCCAGGGCGTCGTCGGCCAGGGACTGGCGGCCGTCGGCCTCACCGCCATCCTCCTCGTCGTCCTGATGCTTTACCGCAAGGACGTGCTGAAGTCGGTCCATGGCTACTGGCTGGCGATCGCCGTCGCGCGGACCACCGGGACGGCGATCGGCGACTGGCTCGCCGAAAGCAAGGTCGCCAATCTCGGCCTCTCGCTGGCCACCGTCCTGAGCGGCGTCGCCTTCGTCGCCGTGCTTGTACTATGGCGGAGCCGCCGGGTCGCCGAGGCGACCCCCGCCGGCTGAACCGGCGGCGGCCCTCCGCGGCGGCGGCGCAACGGCAAGGTGGCGACCGCCCACGCCACGAGGATCACGGGTCCCGGCTGGCGCGCTTGCGTCAGCCGGAGTTTGGACGGAGTTGGCCCGACGCGCCGAAAACCGGAGCGATCTCAGGTCCTGTCCACGCCGTGGCCAGCTTCGGCTTGGTACGGAAGATGGCCGCGCTCGACCAGGCGCCTCAGCGCTTCGTAGGCTTCTCGCAGTTCCTCGTACTCGGACCGCAATTGAGCCAGCCGGGTGATGTCCGCCGCGGAGCGCTCGTTCTGTTCGGAAAGGACCAGGGCCGTCGACACCCAGCGGGCGCGGGCGGTGGCCACGGCGACGGCGAGATGCTGAAACTTCTGCGCGCTGGCGTCCCGGAGCGTTTGGCTGATCACGGCGCGGTTGGCGGCGAAGGCGGTATAGTCGATCTGCTCCAGCTGGCCCCGCAATCGGCGCTGGGCCTGCGGATCGACCATGGCTTCGGGTTCGAAGTGGTCGGGAGCGTAACTGGTCGCCCGAAACGTGCGCAACGAAGACATTTAAGACGCCTTCCCGATGATGAATCTTCTCAGAAGATGCTCCGATAAGATTGCCAAAGTCGGAATCGAATTCCTGGTCTCTATCGCGAATACCGGCGCTGCGTCCTTCAGCCGTTCGGTCTCCAGGCCCTGTCGATCGCCGACTTCTCGGAAGGCGTCGGCTCGCCTGTCCACAGCTCTGCGCGCCTTCGACCGCGCCGGGCGGCTCGGGCCGCGCCGGCAAAATAAACGTTGTTCACACATTCAAGGGCCCATGGCATTTGCGTCGGACGCTCAGGCGCTTATCTGTGCACGGGAAATCGACCGGGTTTTGAAGGGGAACCGCTCGTCCTCCCCGACGGGCGGGAGTTTGTCTCATGGCGGTTATTGAACAGAACGGGCCCGCGACGGCGGCGCCCGCAGCGGCGGCGCCGCCGTCGTTAGGCCGGCGGCTGCGGTGGCCTTTGATGATCGCCGCGCCGGTGATCCTCTTGATTGTCGCCGTCTTCGCCTATCTGTCGGGCGGGCGCTTCCAGTCCACCGACGACGCCTATGTCCAGGCCGCCCGAACGCCGATCAGCGCCAGCGTTTCCGGCCGGGTGGTCGAGGTGCTGGTGCGCGAGAACCAGAAGGTCCGGGCTGGCCAGGTGCTGTTCCGGCTTGACCCCAGGGACTTCGACACCACCGTCGCCACCGCGCGCGCCCAGCTCAGGCAGGCGGAGGTGCAGGCCCGTTCGGTCCAGGCCGGCTACGCCCCCCGTCAAGCCGAGGTCGAGGCGGCTCAGGCCGACCTCGCCTATCGTCAAAAGGAGCTCGCCCGCCAACGCGGGCTCACCGCAGCGGGCGTCGGATCCCAGCGGGACCTCGACCAGAAGGCCAACGACGTCGTCGACGCCCGTAGCCGCCTTGCCGCCGCCCGCACGAACCTGCAGCAGGCGCTCGCCGCCATCGGCGGTCCGCCGAACGCGCCCCTTTCCAGCTTTGGCGAGGTCCAGGCCGCCAAGGCCGCCCTCGACCGCGCCTTGCTCAACCTTTCCTATACGGTGGTCGTCGCGCCTCAGGATGGGACGGTCGCCAAGGTCGATCAGCTCCAGGTCGGCTCCTACGTCACGGCCGCCCAACCCTTGTTCTTCGTGGTCGCGCGGCGGATGTGGATCGAGGCCAATTTCAAGGAAAACCAGCTCACCTATATGCGCGTCGGCCAGCATGGCGCGGCGCGCATCGACGCCTTTCCCGATCGGACCTTCCCGATCCATGTCGACGGCTTGAGCCCCGGCACCGGGTCGGCCTTCGCCCTGCTGCCCGCCGAAAACGCCACCGGCAACTGGGTCAAGGTCACGCAGCGCCTGCCCGTCCGCCTGGCCTTCGACGACCCTGAGGCCGCCCGCGAGCTTCTGCACGCCGGACTCAGCGCTTCAGTCAAGATCGACACCCTGCACCGGCGCAGCCTGTTGGGCTCCAAGCCGCCGTCGTCCCAGACGAGGCCCGCGGGATGAGCTTCGCTTCGGCCATGGCGGCCCGCCAGGCCGGTCCCTTGAACCGGCCCCTGATCACCTTGTCGATCATGGCGTCGACGCTGATGGTGGTGCTCGACACGACCATCGCCAACGTGGCGCTGCCACACATGCAGGGCAGCCTGAACGCCTCCCAGGACCAGGTGACCTGGGTGCTGACGTCCTACATCGTCGCCTCGGCGATCCTGACCCCCCTGACCGGTTGGCTGGCGACGCGGCTGGGACGCAAGAACCTGTTCCTGATTGCGGTGGCCGGGTTCACCGTCGCCTCCGCCCTTTGCGGCATCGCCACCTCGATCGAGGAGATGGTGCTGTTCCGGTTGCTGCAGGGGGTGTTCGGCGCGCCGATGCTGCCGCTGGGCCAGTCGGTGCTGCTCGACATCAATCCGCGCGAAAAGCACGGCCAGGCCATGGCCATCTATGGGATGGGGGTGATGGTCGGCCCGATCATGGGGCCTGTGCTCGGCGGGTGGCTGACCGAGGCCTACAGCTGGCGGTCGTGCTTCTACATCAACGTGCCCGTCGGTCTTCTGGCCGCGGCCGGGGTGTTCCTGTCCGTTCCCGGCCAGAAGCACGACAATCCGCCGAAGTTGGACTTGATGGGGTTTCTGTTCCTGAGTCTGGCGCTGGGCGCTCTGCAGATGATGCTGGACCGGGGACAGGGCGAGGACTGGTTCCAGTCGCCGGAGATCTGGATCGAGGGCGGCCTGGCCCTGTTGGGATTCTGGTGGGCGGCGATCCAGACCGCGACGGCCGCCGACCCATTCATCAAGCGGGCCTTGCTGAGGGACCGCAACTTCGTCACTGCGACCGTGCTTGGGTTCTTCCTCGGCGTCATGGTGTTCTCGACCACGGCCCTGCTGCCGCCGTTGATGCAGCGGCTGATGGGTTACTCGGTGCTGGAAAGCGGCCTGGCCCTGGCGCCCAGGGGCATCGGCACCCTGATTTCCATGTTCTTTGTCGGACGGCTGATTGGCCGCGTCGATGCGCGCCTGATCCTTCTTGGCGGCTTCATCCTCTCGGCGACCGGCGTCTGGCTTCTGGCCGGGCTGTCGTTGCAGGCCGACAGCCGATTGATCGTCCTCTCCGGCGTGATCCAGGGGATCGGCCTGGGCAGCCTTTTCGTACCGCTGTCGACCATCGCCTTCGCGACCATGCCGCAGGCGTTGCGGACGGACGCCTCGGCGCTGTTCACCCTGGTGCGCAACATCGGCTCGGGGGTGGGCATCTCGATCATCAATGCGGTCCAGCTGAACAATATCAGCGTGGTCCGCGGGACCCTGGTCGAACAGGTGAGGCCGGACAACCTGCTGGTCCGGGCCTTGCCGACGGCTATCAATCCGGCGACTCCGACAGGCCTCGCCCACCTCGACGGCGAGATCACCCGCCAAGCGTCCATGGTCGCCTATGTCGACGCCTTCTACCTGACCGCGATCTTGTGCGTGGTCTGCACGCCGCTGCTGCTGCTGCTGCGCTCGCCCAGACGAAATGCCGACATCGATCCAGCGCACACGGTGATGGAATGAGTCTCATGTCCGCCCCGCTCCGTCATCGCCACGCCGTCTTGTCCCTAACGCTGGCCGGGGCCCTGGGCGGCTGCGCCGCCGTGGGCCCCGATTTCGTGCGGCCGGCGCCGCCGACGACCCCCGGCTATTCGGCGGCAGGCGAGACCGGACCCGATAGCCAGCAGATCCAGCTTGGTCAGGCCGTGACCGGGCGGTGGTGGGACTATTTCGGCTCCGCCGAGCTCGACGGGGTGATGCGTCTGGCGGTGGCGAACAACCCCTCCCTGGCGGCGGCCGACGCCACCCTGGCCGCCGCCCAGGCGCAGATCCGGGCGACGCAGGCCGAAGCTTCGCCCCAGCTCAACGGAACCGCCGGGATAAGCGGCCAGCGGCTGAACCTGAGTTCGTTCGGTTTCGACGCCTCCTCGTTCCCGGGGCTGAACCCCAATCCCACCTTCGCCCTCTATTCGGTAGGCCTGGCGGCCAGCTATTCCATCGATCCGTTCGGCTTGAACAAGCGTCAGGTCGAAGGCGCGAGCGCCCGCGCCGAGACCCTGGCCCACCAGGCGGATGCGGCCTACCTCACCCTGACCGGCAACGTCGCCGTGCAGGCGGCCTATATCGCCGCGGCCCGGGCCGAGATCGCGACGGTTCAGGAGATCATCGCCGACGACCAGCGCATGATCGAACTGGCCCGTACGGCCCAGGCGCTGGGCGGCGAGGCCGAAACGCCGCGGGTCAGCGCCCAGGCCCAAATGGCCGCCGACAATTCCCGGCTGCCGTCCCTGCGTCAGGATCTCGCCAACGCCCGTCACGCCCTGTCGCTGCTGGTGGGCAAGGCGCCGGCGGACTGGTCGCCGCCGGACTTCGACCTGGCGCGCCTGACCTTGCCGCCGCGGATTCCGCTCAGCCTGCCCTCCGAACTGGTGCGCCAGCGGCCAGACATCCTCGCCGCCGAGGCTCGGCTGCACGCGGCGACCGCCGACGTCGGCGTGGCCACGGCCAAGCTCTATCCCAGCCTCGATCTCACCGCCGCCCTGACCCAGAGCAACCTGTCCATCCCAACCCTGTTCACCAGCCAGGGAACTTCGGGGAGCCTCGCCGCCCAACTGGCCGGACCCCTGTTCGATGGCGGCCGGCGCCGGGCCGAACGGGAAGCCATGCGCGAGACCGCCCGCGCCGCCCTGGCGACCTACCAGGCCACGGTGGTGCAGGCTTTTGGGCAGGTGGCCGACCTGCTGCAGGCCCTGGCCCAGGACGAAGAGGCCCTCGCCGCCCAGGGCCAGGCCCGCGACGCCGCGGCCGCCTCGCTGCGCCTGGCTCGCGCCGCCTACCAGGGCGGAGCGAGCGGTCTATTGCCGGTGGTCGATGCGGAGCGGCAGTTCAACACCGCCCGGCTGGAGTACGTGCGGACCGAAGCCCAGCGCTACGTCCATACCGTGCAGCTGTTCGTGGCCACCGGCTCGGGCCTGCGCGATGCGAAGCCGGCGGCGCCGGCCGTCTGAGCGGGGCCGGCGCCTGGGTGCGCTTGCGAAGGTGGCTGCGCGCCGCCTTAGGGCCGCGGAATGGCGTCGATCATGGCCACGGACAGTAGGACCGGTTCGGTGGACCGGTTGCTCCAGGCGTGATTGACCCCCTGGATGACGGTGCAGTCGCCGGGTTGCATCCGCACTTCGTCGGTGTCCGTCATCAGATAGACCTCGCCCTTCACGCAGACGATGAAGTCGAGCGTGTCGGTCCGGTGCATGCTCGGATGACGCTGGTAATCCTCTTCGGTCGGCATCCGCTTCTGCTGGGTGTCCTTGTGCAGCGCCTGGACCTTGCGGCGTTGCGCTTCGGGATCGGGATCGTCAGGGAAGATCTCGAGCATGCGGAAGGTGGCCCCGTTGGGCTTAGGCTCGCGGCTCACGGACGTCAGCGAGCGATCGCCGGGAATCTCGTTGTCGACCGGCGTCTCCGCGGTGGCCCAGATCTCCGCCCGGTAATAGTGGTTCGGCTCTTCTTTGATTTTCGTTGCTTCGGTCGACGTCACGCAGGATTTATTCTGCTCGTTCACGCCGATTACATACCGCTTCCACTTAGCCATCGAGTCCACTCATTGTCATCAGTTTGGACGGAGGTCCGTACGGTCGGCTTTCGCCCTATCGAGCGCGACTGTTCGAACACGAAAGTGACCTAGTCAATTGCCGATGTGGGCCTTGCGTCCATATTTCCGCAAGCGGACATGGTGCCCGCCTTTGCGCGCAAAACCCTTTCAAATCCATCGCCGCAGGAACCTGCAGCCTTTTCGGCAAGAGCCCGGCCTCGGCCGGGTGTCCGGAGCGTCGGGGAAAGCCCCCCGTTCACGCGCCCGGATCGGCGACCAGTCCGACGGACTGGATTCCCACCACGGCGCAGGCTTCATCCTGGTCGGGCATGAAGCCGCTGACGCCTACCGCACCGATGATCTCGCCAGCGGCGTTGCGAATCAGGACGCCGCCCGGCACGGGCACGATCTTGCCGTCCGACATGGCCATGAGCGCGTCGAAGAAGGCCCGGTGATTTTCAGCCCTGGCGACGAAGTTGCGGGAGCCCACGCCCATGCCCAGCGCGCCCCAGGCCTTGCCGCGCGAAATGCTTTCGCGCAGCAGGCTCGAATTGTCCTCCTTTTGGAAGGCGACCAGGTTCCCGCCCGCATCGAGCACCGCCATCGTCATCGGCGGCATCTTGTTGGCGCGGGCATGCTTTAGGCCGGCGTCGATGATTCCGGAGGCTTCTGCGAGCTTGACCATGAGAAGGCCCTTCTTGGGTTTGGGAGGGTTGAACGTTTAACGACCGTGTCGCCGCACGGTCGCGCAAGGTCAAGTGAGCGCGCGCCATATTCACGGCCGCTGAGGGCAAAATTGCCACCCCGCGCAGCCTTCCGTCCGCCGCCCCAGAATTGACGCCCGAGCGTGGATCTGGCGATCCGAACCGGGCGATCGCCGGCCCGTCTTGGCATAGTTTTCGTCTAAATCATGGCGATGCTATGGGTTTATTTCAATAATATGGCCGCAGCGCGGCCGATTTTCAGAATACTGTAAGTTTAGCGAAATGCGTCGGCGAGGCAAAACCTCGATATCAATTGAAGTGTTATTAAATATGTTGAGCAATCAACGTTCGCAGATAAGACGGCGGAATGTTGGCCGGGGCGTGTCCTGCGTTCTGGCGACAAGGTCTCCGCCGAGTTGCGGGGGGCAGTAAAAGCAAATCCCAAGGGGAGTTGATCAATGAAGCTTATCGTGGCGCTCTGCGGTGGCGCGAGTCTGCTGGCCATGGCCCCGGCCGCCTTCGCCCAACAGGCCCCCGGCGACGGGCCCGTGGCGACCGCATCCACCGATGTCGGCGCGGTGGTGGTGACCGGGTCGCGGATCGTGCGCAACGGCTACGCGGCTCCCACGCCAGTGACCGTGGCGCCTGTGGCCCAACTTGAGGCCGCGACGCCATCGACCATTCCCGACGCGCTGAACAAGCTCCCCGTATTCAACGGGTCGACGGCGGCCAACGCAGGCTCGAGCGGCAGCGGCGTCACCGGCAACTTTCTGAATCTGCGCTCTTTCGGGATCAACCGCACCCTGGTGCTGATGGACGGCAGGCGCGTGGCGCCGAGCAACTTCAATGGGCAGGTCGACGCCAACTCCATTCCTCAGCTTCTGATCCAGCGCGTGGACGTGGTCACCGGCGGCGCTTCGGCGGTGTACGGCTCGGACGCCGTCACCGGCGTGGTCAACTTCGTCGTCGACACCCACTTCACCGGACTGAAGGGGGTGGTGCAGGACGGTATTTCCGACCACGGCGACATGCCGTCGTTCAGGGCGGGCCTGGCCGGAGGCGCCAAGGTCTTTGATAACGCTCACATCATCTGGAGTTACGAGCACTTCCAGGAGGGCGGTCTTGTCCACGAGCAGCGCACGTACGGCGAAAACCGCGCCAGCTACGTGGGGGCGGGGACGGCGGCCAACCCCTATGTCCTCGTCAATACGCCGCGGTTGTCGAACAACGCGTTCGGCGGCCTGGTGACCAGCGGCCCCTTCGCGGGGCAGCAGTTCGTGGGCTCGGGCACGCTGGCGCCCTTCAATCCGGGCGCGCCGACCACCCTCGCCAATATCGCGACCGGCGGCGACGGCGCCTATTACAACGCCGAGCCCCTCTATGCGTCTCAACGGTCGGACCAGGGCTTCGCCCGTTTCGAATTCGAAGTCGGCGACTTTGCGACGGCCTATATGCAGGCGTCCGGCACGGAGACCCACAGTCACGCCCAGGCGTCCAACAGCACGGATACGCTGACGATCTTCAGCGGCAACCCGTTCCTGCCGGCGGCGGCTCAAGCGCAGCTGACGGCGACCAACACGCCCAGCTTCACGATGAACAGGCTGCCGCGGGACCTCAACCTCGACTCGACGCAGTCGCAGCAGACCGACTCGGGAAGCTTCACGGCCGGCCTCACCGGCAAGATTTTCGACCGGTTCAAGTGGGACGCCTACCTGACGCACGGCGAAAGCCGGTTCCGTCAGCACCTGACCAACAACATCAATACGGCGAACTATCTGGCCGCCATCGACGCGGTCAAGGATCCCGCCACCGGCGCCGCCGTCTGCCGGGTGACCCTAACCAATCCCGGACTTTACCCTGGGTGCGCCCCGCTCGACGTTTTCGGCACGTACAATGAATCGGCGGCGGCCAAGGATTTCATCTACCAGGACACCCAGTTCCAGGTCCTCAACAAGCTCAACGACTATGCCGTCAGCCTGTCCGGGGATGCGTTCAACAACTGGGCGGGACCGGTTTCAGTCGCCTTCAACGCCGAGTACCGGGCCCAAAGCCTGGAGGAGACGACCAACGCCAATCCGCTGGCCGTTCCGAGCTTGACCGGCATCCAGTTCGGCAAGGCCCCCACCTCGGTCTACGCTTACGCGACGGTGGCCCCGGTCAAGGCGGGGAATAACGTCAAGGAGGCGAGCGCCGAGACGGTCATCCCCTTGCTCAAGGGCGCCGCCTTCGCCAAGTCCCTCGAAATCAGCGGGGCGGTCCGCTACGCCGACTACAGTTCGAGCGGCGGCGCCACCACCTGGAAGGTCGGCCTCGACTACCAGCCGGTCGATGAGCTGCGGTTGCGCGCGACGGAATCGCAGGATATCCGCGCCCCGACGCTCTACGACCTCTACGCCGGTCAAAGCGTCATCGTCCAGAACCTGACCGATCCCCATACGGGCGTCAGCAGGGTCGCCAATATCATCACTCAGGGGAACCCGAATCTGGTCCCGGAGGTCGCCCATACCGTGACCTTCGGCGCGGTCTATTCGCCGTCGTGGGCGCCGCGCTTCCGGATGTCCGTCGACTATTACGAAATCAAGCTGGCGAACGCGATCACCTCGATCCAGGGGAATCAACCCGCCACCTTGAACGAGTGCGAGACCTCTGGAGGAAGCTCACCGATCTGCGCCTTGATCGTGCGGCCGCTGCCGTTCAGCGATCACTCCGCAGCGAACTTCCCCACGACGGTGCTCACCGAAAACCTCAACATCGCCAATACCTACACGCGGGGGATTGACGTCGAGGCCAGCTACAACACCGATCTGGCCGCCATCTGGGCCAGAGCGCCGGGCGCGCTGAATTTCCGGGTCCTCTATAGCTACCAGCCAGTCCTGAAGACGCAGAATTTCCCGAATGCGGTGGTGACCAACGCGGCGGGCGCGGCCGCCACGACGGGAACGCCAGGGGTCGCGGCCAACCGCGCCACGATCATGGTCGGCTATCAGCTCGGGCCGTTCTCGCTCGATTGGCAGACCCGCTATTCCGGCAAGCTGAATCGGAGCGGCAACCCGTCCCTGGTTTTCGCCGATCCACCCCTGCCGGCGATCATGACCAGCGACATCAACGTCGCCTATCGGTTCAAGGTCTCAGGTCACGACCTGAACGCCTTCGTGAACGTGCAGAACCTGTTCAACCAGCCGCCGCGTATCTCGCCGAACCTCACCTATGCCGGCATTCCCGGCTTCGGCAATCCGATCGTTCAAGGCGATGACGGCATCGGCCGTTACTTCACCTTCGGCGTTCGCATGAAGTACTAGCTTCGAAGAAGGGCGCGCGGTCTGCCGACTGGCGGCCGTGCGCCTCTGCGGTTTTTGCACCCCATCGAGCCTGACCCGTCAGGGGAGGGCGGGGCGCCTCAAGGGCCTCACCCGAATTCCACCGCCGAAGCCAGCACGTAGCCTTGACCGCGCACGGTCATGATCAACTCGGAGGCGCGGGCGTCGTCGTCCAGCTTCTGGCGCAGGCGGCTGATCTGCAGATCGGCGATCCGCTGGTCTGAAACCTCCGCCGAATTCGGGTGGGAGGTCAGGGTGAGGAGTTGTTCGCGAGTCAGGACCTGATTGGCGTGCAGGACGAAAAACTTGAGCAGGCTGAATTCGCTGCCGGACAAGACCACGATCCTGCCTTTCTCGTCGGTCAGGCGGCGGTTTTCGAAATCCAGCGTCCAGCCTCGAAAGAAGGCGCGCTTCGGCGGGGACGCTTCGGGCGGCTCCAACGGTACGTAGGCGCGGCGCAGGACGCTGCGGACGCGGGCCACCAGTTCGCGCGGATCGAACGGCTTGGAGATATAGTCGTCGGCGCCGACCTCCAGCCCGATGACCCGATCGATCGGCTCGGTGCGCGCCGTCAGCATGATGATGGGGATGTCGCGCCGGCGGCTGGTGCTGCGGCAAAGCGAGAGGCCGTCCTCCCCCGGCAGATTGAGATCCAGCAGGATGAGGTCCACGGCATGGGCGCCGAGCACCGCCGTCATCGACGGGCCGTCGGCGGCGGTGAGGATCTGATAGCCCGCCTTGGTGAGCACTTCCGCCACCAGGGTGCGGATATCGACGTCGTCGTCGACGATGAGAACGGTCTGCTGGTGCGGCGTCGTCGCCGTCGCCTGGGCGTTGGTGTCCGCCGGAGCGCTCGTCACAATGTCATCCCTGCACAACCCAATAAAAAAGGGCGGCCATTCGCCCTGCCAATGGCTGCGCTCTGTTGGACCAGAATACCTCCCGCCGAGACCGGGCGAAAGCCCCGAAACATGTCGTAATATAGCGAAATATTTCAACTGGGCATGGTGTCGACAGGGAGTGACATCTGAACTTGGCTTTAATAAATATATTTGTGGGGCTGGTCAGTGCGGGCATCTTGTCAATTATCGCTGACGGGTATCGGGTATTGGCCCAGCCATTGACGCGTGCCGGCGCACTTTGCAGTGCGCCCCGGCGCCCAACGGGAGGCTTTGAGTTACGAGCGCGAAGCGAGACCTTTGCGGGACGTCCACCGGCGGTGAACTCGCCACGCAAACATGGCGATATCTCTTGACCGACTCGAGGCCTCGCAAGCCCCTTGACACCGGGCTTGCCGACCAGAATTTGGCGGCCGGGATCTATCAAGCAATAATCATAGGGAACGACTGAAAATGAATGCTTTCGGCAAGACGATCCTAGGCGTTGTTCCGCCGTCGCGCGGCAGGACGATGGCGCTCGGCGTAGGCCGCGCCGCGGCGACGGCCGCAGTGCTGCTGGCCCTCGCAGGCTTCCAGCCGGGCGTGGCCCGCGCCGCCGATGCCCCGCTCCTGCGGACCAACCAGGTCTCCGTCGGCGGCGGGATGCACGGGGCGAACCGTCCCTATTCCTATTATGTGGGGTCCAAGGCCAATCGCCAGGGCTACAACATGGTGGTCTACGCCTTCCACGACAACGGGCAGACGGCCGAGGAGTTCGCCCGGACCTCGGGGTGGATAAAGCTCGCCGAAGACAACAATTTCGTCGTGGTGTTCCCGGAGGCCGCCAATAAGACCTGGTCGCCGAATGCGAACATGGAAGACGAATATCTGCGGATAATGTTCGATCACTCCGGCCGAAACTTCACCACCGGCGAGACTCCTCCGCCCCAAGCCGGCGGCGGACGCGGCGGCGCGGCCCCCGCGGCGGGGCCCGCCCCCGCCAACGACGAGGGCCCGCGCCCGGCGCCCGCGCGCGGGGTCCCCCAGGTCCGGGCCGGCGCCTGGCAACCTTGGAACTACGTCACCGGCGTGGGCGCCGGCGCGATCGTCGCCCAACAGTTCGCGATGAGCCACCCGGACTTGGTCGCCGGCGTGGCGACCCTGGACGGCAGGGTCTTCGACTCCAATTACGTCAAGGGGGCCGAACTGGCCGAAGGGGTCAACGAGAACCAGCGCGGCGAGAAGGCCGCCACGCCCGTGTGGCGGCCTCGCAAGATGGATTTGCCGGTTCCGGCGTGGCTCTTCACCTCGGGATCGCCCAACCCAGCGGAAGCTCGGCTCGAGGCCTATTGGAAGCGCGCCGATGCGGTCGCTCCGGCGGCCAAGACCCAGAACCTCGGCGGTTTCCAGACAACGGTCTACACCAGCCCCGCCAACGCGGTGTCGCAGGTCCGCGCCACCGTGGCGCCGGCCGGCGCCAAGTACGATCCGGCCATGACCTCGGCGATCTGGAACTTCTTCAGCCATGAGGCGCGTTGGAGCGACTCGCCCACCGGCACGCTCGGGACGATGCTGCCCGAGGCCGACGTCAACAAGATGTTCGACGTACGCAGTGAGGTCGTCGGCGACCGCACCTACAAATATTACGTCAAGACGCCCTCGACCTACCGCAAGGGCGGTCAGTCGCTGCCTCTGGTCATCTCCCTGCACGGGGCGGGCTTCCCCGCATGGATGTACCTGAGCCAGATCAAGATGCACGAGGTCGGGGAGAAGGAAGGCTTCATCACCGCCTATCTAAACGGTCAGCAGAACCGTTGGGACTTCACCCAGCCGGAGGGCCCGGACGCCAAGGCGATCGAGCAACTGATCAACGAGATGGCGACCAACTACGGCGTCGACCGGTCGCGGGTCTATCTGCAGGGCTTCTCCTTCGGCAGCGGCATGACCTATGCCGAGGGGATCACCCACCCGAAGCTGTTCGCGGCGGTTTCGCCCAACAGCGGCATCGGCGACATGACCCCGGCGGTGCTCGCCTGGCCCGCCGCCGACCTGAAGACCAAGGGCGACACCCGTATCCCGATGATGGTCGTCTATGGCGGCGTTGACGGGGGCGGCAGCACCGACGGCCTGATCCCGGCGGTGGGCGTGATCAGGACCGCTGTCGACTACATGAAGGCCTATAACAAGATCACCACCCCGGACCGGATTGAGCGCTTCAACAGCCCCAATTCGGCGCCCTACGACCTCCTGGTCCCCGGCGCCCGGACGTCGGTGAGCGGGGTCGATGCGCACTACAAGGGCGGGCGCTTCAAGCACTACGACTACTTCAGCGCCGACGCCAAGCCTCTGCCCCTGTTCAGCCTGGTGTGGGTCACCGACATGCCCCACGGTACCGATCCTCGGCAGGCGCAGATGATCTGGGACTACTTCAAGCAATGGCGCCGGAACGCCGACGGGACCGTGACCTACACCGCGGCCCCGGCTGCGGCCGCAACCAAGGCCGTGGCCGCCAAGACGACCGCGACCAAGACGACTGTGACCAAGACCGTCGCCGCTAAATAGACGGTGGGGTCAGGGGCCGCAGCGGCGACGGACGCCGCTGCGGCCTTTTTTTGCGCTTAGGCTCGGTCGCCGGACGATCGCGATGTCGAAACGTGCCGGCGGCCGGCGCGGTGTGGCGGGAGGCCGCAGTCCACGACGCGCGGGTTAGCAGAGAAATCTATTCATCGACGACCGTCCCTGGGGTAAGCCGTGCGGCGGACTGGGGACCAACCCAACCGTAGACCGGAGCCGTCCGCAGAGGCATGGCCCGGATCTTTTGGATCAGGCGGCGCACGGCAATGGTCGCGCCTGCTTCAGCTTTCCAAGGTGGAACTATGAAGTCGCTTGTCATCGCCGCTATCGCCGTCTCGGGAATAGGGGGCGTGGCGCCGCCGGCTCATGCCGCGGCCCCGCCGGCCAGGCCAGCCGCCTTTGGTCCTCGCGACATTACCGGGGTCTGGATGCAGACTGGGCGGCCGCAGCAGATCACCTATCCCCTCACGCCGGAGTATCAGGCGATCCTTGCGAAGAAGCTGGCGGACATAGCGGCGGGCAAACCGGCCGAGGCCAACCCTTGCGTGCCAGGCCCCCTGGTGCGGATGATGACCCTGCCGGTCGCCCCCCTGGAAATCGCCCGGGTCAGCGACGACCGGTTCGTCGTCACCAAGGAAAACCAGTCGATCTATCGAATCTACCTCAACCGGGGGCACAAGTCCCCGGAGGACCTCACCCAGGGTCTGTACGGCGACGCCGTCGGCCACTGGGAAGGCGACACCCTGGTCGTGGACACCATCGGTCTGGGCGGCAGCACCGAGATCGAGGGCCGCACCCCCCACTCGGACGCCATGCACGTGATCCAGCGTTTCCGCCGCATCTCGGCCGACACGCTCGAGAACAGGATGACGATCGACGACCCCAAGGCCTTCACCCATCCGGTCGAGGTCACGGCGACCTACACCGCCCATCCCGATTGGGAATTGGGCGAGTTCTTCTGCACCAATGAGCGGATGGTGGTTGGTCCGGACGGCAACGCCGTCATATTGCCGGCAAATTGACCAGCCCTGCTGGTCTTCCTATGTCTTGCTGAGAGGTAGTCCCATGAAGCGCCTGATCCTGGCCCCTGTCGTCCTGGCCGCCGCCGCGCTCTTCGCCGCTTCGGCCCTCGCCCATCATTCGGCGGCGATGTTCGACACCAAGACCGTCGTGATCCCGAACGCCGTGGTGAAGGAATTCCAGTGGACCAATCCCCACGCCTGGCTGCAGGTCATGGTCCCGACGGCGACGGGAACCGAAGAATGGTCCCTGGAGATGGTCGCCCTCGTCGGCCTGGAGCGGGCGGGCTGGAAACACGGCACCCTAAATCCCGGCGACAAGGTCAAGGTGCAGATCAATCCGATGCGCGATGGCACCAAGGGCGGTCGCCTGCTCGACATCACCCTGCCGGACGGCCGGGTGTTGAGCGGTCAGGCCCGGCCGGTGGGAGGCTACTGAGCCGCGGCCTGGCCGCGGCTGATCAATCCCCCGATTGAGAGGCCGTGCAGCGCATGGCCGCGACCTCAAGCCGGTGCAGCATGGCGACCAGTGTCGCGATCTCTTCCCGGCTGAAGTCGGCGAAGATGGCGTCTTCCAGCGCCAGGGCCTTGGGCGCCACCTGTTCGTAAAGGGCTCGTCCCGC
>Ga0310811_10001907_pt1 | contig 25898 bp, 35 predicted proteins | sample YCmetagenome_FD_207642 | JGI IMG/M metagenome (GOLD analysis project Ga0310811, IMG submission 207642) | Soil microbial communities from experimental microcosm in Duke University, North Carolina, United States - YC | ecosystem: Engineered > Artificial ecosystem > Soil microcosm > Unclassified ... | reverse complement strand
ATATTGTTACCGCAATGGTGCGCGACCACCTAGTCAAAAATGGGATTGTCTGCTGGCCTTCACTTGTCGCTAGCACCATGAATATGCCGACTGTGGATAAAGACGGTAACTTGGCGAAACAGGCGCGTTACGAGGCAACTTATGACTTTACCTTCGCCAATATCGATAAGCCAGAAGAAGTTATCGTGATTCGCATTGAAGCGCACGCGATGGACAATGCCGACAAAGCCCCCGGTAAGGCTTTGAGCTATGCCAAAAAGTACGCTGTGCTTAAGCTGTTTGAAATTGAAACAGGAGAGGATGAAGAAAGCCGCGCTCCTGAACGTGGATTATCCGATGATCGAGTGGAATTACTCATTACAAAAATCAAAGTGGCAGATGGCGAAGCGAAGAAGCAAGCCTACAAGGATGCCATTGCCGAATGTGTGAAAGTCAATGACGTGGATTCAGCGAACAAGATCAAGGCAGCCGTATCATGATTCAAGGTTCTGATGAATGGAAACAGGCGCGCTGCGGATTAGTCACGGCTAGTCGCATCTCGGATATCATCGCTACTACGAAAAGCGGCTACTCGACTTCACGGGCAAATTACCGTGCACAATTAGTGGCTGAACGGCTTACGGGAATCGTCGCTGAATCTTATACCAATGGCGCAATGCAATGGGGAACGGATACTGAACCATTGGCGCGTGCTGCTTATGAAGCGGAAACAGGCAATATGGTGAGAGAAATTGGCTTTGTTCCGCATCCTGGCATCAAGCTTAGTGGCGCATCTCCGGATGGGTTGATTGATGATGATGGGCTGATCGAAATCAAATGCCCGATTACAGCCACCCACATTGATTATCTATTAGCTGACAAAGTGCCGGATAAGTACATCCCGCAAATGGCGTGGCAACTTATTTGCACACAGCGAAAGTGGTGTGATTTTGTCAGCTACGACCCGCGCATGAATGAGGAATTGAGGCTGTTTTTGGTGCGATTCACGCCTATCCCAAGTTATCTTGAAATGCTGGAAAACGAAGTGAGTACGTTTTTGTGGGAAGTTGATGAAATGGTGCTGAAATTGAATAATCTGAAATCAGGGAAACAACAATGAAAAAATTCACCAATGACGTGCTGTTCTGCTATTCCATCCTGGGAGGTTTTATTTTTATCTTGGGTGTTGTGCTATTGGTGGCGGATTGGATAGATGGATTATAATATATGGAGCTGTGTAGTAATTCTACACTAAGGTGGCGTATCGGGTTCTCCCACCCTATTTAATAGACTAGCTGACCGAGAGTAATGCTTCCTATGTTTTCCATTACCACAGAATACGCTAGCAGGCCCCGACCTAATTTTTGAGATATGAATGTATATTGCTTATCTAATAACTAGGCTTGATTCCATTGGAACGGCTCGTTTTCACCAGACATATACGCTATCCAAACAAATACCACGCCATCAACCCAAGACAAGCAAGAACAATAAGGATTAACGAGGCTTCAACTTCAATGAAGGTATTTTCGTCATTGTGGTATGGGAGTTTGATTTTCACTTAATCGCTTCCTGTCCCCGCTCGAAGTCCTGCAACTTCACTAATTGCAAAGTCGTCAAGGTGCAGGCTTCTTCAAGGCTTGATCGAGCAGGTATTGGGTCGGCGGGGTCTGCATCAGTTCCTTGGGGGCTGGCTCCCGTGTCGGGCAATTGGCTGCCACTGGTATTTGTTGGGGTGTTACACACGCTGACAGGCTTAATACTAACAACATGCTTGATAACGGGATGGCTCGCATAATAATCCTTTACTTGTTGGGCGGCTTGGGAGAATTCCTGCGCTGTTTTCACGGCGACTTCATGCGCTGTTTGCTCTTTTTGCTTAGTTTGCGCGTTTTGCAGGTCACCCACTGCTTTAACTTGGGCGATAGTAGCTGTAAGGCTTGCGTTATCGCTCCGTAAGCTCTTTATTTCATGTTTTAATAGGCTGATATAGGCAAACAGAATTAATGCGATAGCGAGCGTTAAAATGGGCTTCCAGTAGGTTTCGAGAAATAACATTAGAAGAATCTCCAAAGGGCTAGCGCCGACATGCAAACCAGATCAAAAATAGTAAGCACCACGATAATCATCATCTGCTCGTCTCTTTTAAGCGACGATTCGTAATCCAGATGGTTAGAGGTCAGCCAGAGATAGAGGAAAGCGCCGACTAGAGCGACTAAGGCAAGAGTAAGGGTTATCATGTTTGCATCTGCCATTGCCCGGTGGACATTTGTTTCGACATTCGATTGGCTCGTGATGGGGTTTGCGATGCCCAATTGGAATCGAGCATTTCCGTGGAGGCTTGTTCATAGTCGCCCGTTCGTACAAATTCCAGGAACTTCTTGAAGTTCATCAGTCCAGTGATACCTAGCTGGAAGCACATATTGCACAGAACCCCATATCTCACAGTATCCAGTGAGGTTGTCCACGGCATGTTAATGGATAGCTGGTGTCTGACCTTTTCAATATCGTTATTGAGTAGATAAATGCACTCGTAATGGGTCAGCCCTGCGCCCACCCTATTTGAATCAATCAAGCGCCCTATACCGATAGTCCATAACCCCAAACTATCTTTATAAGCGGTCAAGCGTTCGCCTTCCTCGCCGATGAGCTGCTGAGTCAGCATGTTAACGAGCTGTGCACCATCCATCATGTTTCCTTTCTGTCCGACATCCTGCGTCTATGCGTCGCAATCAATCCGCGCAAGAGAACGGAAGCGACATAGACACAAGTCCCTATCGGGATAAGGTGGTTCCATCTTCCCTGTAGGCTAATCACGCAACCAAGGAAAATGACCGATAGCCCGACCTTTTCGATAATGTTGTCGGTATTGATCTTTGAGCTTATTTCCATGACGACGCAACTGATCGCCAGTAATAAGTAGATAGTATTCATCGAGTGAGTCTCTGGATTATGGCATCGATGGCGTTCGGGGTCTTTTCAGAGATTTGGATAACAATCCCCATGCCCCATAAGCCGATGCTGAAATAGATTGCGGCTTGCAACCAACCCACCGGAACCGACCAGTATTGGATTGCAGCGCCCCCAAAGATGGCTGCCGTCACTACTCCGCTGACAAAACTGATAAAGGTTTTAACGGGAGTCTGTCGCTCTCCTGAATAGGCGGCAAAGGCTGAACCCAAAACTGCTGGGAATAACCATTTAAGAGCAGCGAACATTTTTATTGTTAAGGCTTCCATCATTTCCCCGAGTTAAAAATTAATCACAATTATTAGTGTTCTCCGTAATCCCAGCCACTGGCTTGCCCGTAGTTCGGAGATGTAGAGCCAATAGCTGCGCTCTCATCAGTCTGGAACCGGAGGTGAATCGCAAAGCGTCCGTTTTGTTTCCAGCCAAGCCCGAGTTGTAAGAGCCTGGTACTGGATAGGCGCATCCCAAAAAAGACCGCCAAAGGAAAGCCTAGACGTAGGAAAAATTGAGCGTTGTAGTATTGATGGTTCCCTGTGACTCTAGGCCATAGGTTCCACTTACCGTCTTCTTTGAATATCCAGGCAATGCCGATGGTATGTACCTTGGTATCGTCGATCATGAATGGCCACATATTCAGGTACTTGTCATACCAACTGCCGTAGTCCTTTGGATGGAGTGCCATTATTTCACCAACTGCAATAATGATTGCATCATACCGGAGGCTGATTACGCAGTCCGCGACGGTAATTAATCCTATCCCACACGATTTGCTGCATATCCGTCTTTAGGATAGAACCTTTTTCCAGCAAGGATACAATCAAATCCTCCGAGGCGCGTGACATATACTTGTCTGATTCGGCCAATAACTCGATAGTAGTTGGAAGCGGGGGTGGCGGGTCTGCGCGTAGCACATCCGCTTCTTCTTCGGTAATCGCCACTAGGGAATCAGGGATAAACGCATCCTGCGAACCATCTGCCTCATAGGCATAGAGCTGATTTGTGGAAGGGTCTTTAAAGTATTTCATTTTTAGCCTTTAGCGAAGTTCAAACCAATAGACGAGTGTTGCGCTAGTAACATTTGTTACTAGATATGTTGCTCCTTGCGGCACTATTGGGGTTAAGGTGCCAAGCCCATACCCGGCTCCTCCGGACTGAGATGATTGTCCTTGAATCACACCGTTGATTGAGTACGAAATAACCCCACCTACGGTAGCCGTCGCATAAACAGATAGCTGAATTGGTTTCCCAGTCGTGTTGGTGTAAGTTGTTCCGAAGGCTCTGCTGCCAAGTACGTTCTGCCAAGTCTGCCCATACCCTAAACTGGCGAGCGCCGCTAGTGCTTGACCACCAATCCCTTGCACCAATGTCGGGTTGCTCCATGCGCCAGCAGTATTTACCGCATCTACAAAGCCAGTAACACGGAAAGGAACACCAGTTCGAGCTGTCGTTGAATAAATGACATTTGCCGCTGTAGAGGATGCGCTTATGGCGGTCGTGTTAATGAGCGTGGTTTCATCCAGGTTATTCCCCCCCGCCAGATTGACCACAAATTCTTCCAGCGTCCCGGCATTGTCCAGCAAGCCTTTGACCAGCCTTCCCGATAGCGTTGTCGCTACCCCAAGAGTTGCACCGGATGGCACGACAAGCGATGATGCAGATGAAAGCGTGCGCGTATTGGGTGCTCCACTTGTCAGAGTCGTGGAGCGGAAATCCATCACGGTAGGATTAGTGGTCAGTGTCAATGCACCGGAGGCTTGCGTAGCGGTTACGGATTGCACTTTGCTACCTAAATTAGCCCCACCGTTAATATCCGCCAATCCAGCCAAGGTAATATCTTTATCTGGGGGTGTCATGACTCGCGTGGTTGCGGTAGTCAGTCCGTCTACTTCAAACCTTACTTTCTTAGTGGCATCCGCTGAACCGATAACGATGGGGTTAGTGTCTACGAAAGCACCAATAGCCGCGCCGCTTTGCGGTAGGTAATCCACGCATTTCCAGTTACCGGATCCCAATGACCTGAACTCGGCGACATCACCATTTGCGGTTGTGATGTTGGCTGAACCCGGAAGTATTAATGAAGTTGCGTTATGGGTTAAGGTTAAAGCCCCGGTAAACCTTACAGTCCGTCTAATCCCAGCAGCAATAGTTCCTAGAGCGGTGATCGTGGTTGTACCTGTTACATCAACAAACTCGCCCGTAGCCGCGCCGATATCAGTGGTCGAGGCTGAGGCAATGTCCGCGCCCTTGGCATTAGTGGCTCTAAGAATCGCAGAGATGGCACGGATAAAGTCATCGCCAGCCGTTGGAGACTCTGAGCCTGCGGGAGAATTTGATGCAGCGGTCGTCGATAAATCCGACATTACGGAAGGAACTGCCATAGGGAACCTTTCACAAACATATCAAAAAGTTTGACTAATAAAATAAATGGGGGTATGTTTGTTTCGTCTTCAACAAACAGGAGTAAAAAATGTCTTACAACCCGATACAACTAGGGTCATTGGTAGCGTTTGTTATTGTCGCTTGGCTGTTCAGGGCCAGAAAGTAATCCTGGTGTAAGTAGGAATGGTGTTCCTGTATAGCCAGCTTGAGCCGATGGCGTTGCTAACAGACTTTGATAAGGCTTCGATAGTAGTAGGCTTCTAACCATTGGCCTGCCAGCCATTGCGGTTAGTAACAATGGGTTGCCAGAAGCACCCGCGCCGATAATCCCTGTCGCGTAATCCAATGGGCTTAATCCAGGGGCAGAACTAAGCATTTCCCGTGCAGCGGTTGGGTTGGCTTGGGCGAACTGTGCAACGTCTTTCATGCCGCCAGATAACGGTTTGCCTTTTTCTAGCTGTTTGGCAAGCTTGCCGCCCACAAAATTACCTGTGCTTTGATTTAAAGCCGACTGAGCAGAATATGTTTTAGCAATAGTCTGGCGTGCATTCTGGAAATTCTTGATTAAATCGTCTGGCGCGCCTATAACATCCAAATGGCGACTTAATTGATCTTCTAAAGCATTGGCTATTTCCTTATTCGCCTTGCCTAAAGCAGTATTCCCGTTAGCATAAGCACTATTGGCGTTGTCTCTTAACACCCGTATCGCATCCACACCGGCTCCTGCTTCAAACTGCGGTGTTTTCATGGCATCCACCAAGTCCACAACATCGTTTTTAGCCAGCATGGGGAATGATTTAGCTGCGCCTTGGTAGTTCTTGGCGATATTGTCCAAAGCATCCATATAGGTCTTATCGGCGGTCACATTGCCTGTGTTTTTAACCGCTTGGTAAGCATCTCCAGCATCCCGGCGAATATTATTCAGTACATCCACAGAAGCCGGAACATTAGACGGAATGCCTAAATCAGATTTCACCAGATCATTAATTACCTGTTGGTTCTTTAATGAGGCGGCTTGGCCAGTGGTAAGCTTGCCTGCATAACCTTCCAGTAAATTATTAACAATACCTGGGTTGGATTTTGATGGTGGGACGACAAACTGGCTAGACTGCGGCAAATTGCCAGAAACAGCATTTCTAGCCTTGTTGTATAGACTTTCAATCCCCGCCGTGCCAACAGGCACTCCAAGGCCGCCGAGTAATGATGCACCAAACTGCACTGCTGGCGGGGCATCTGCCTCTCTGGCTGCGCCTCCTGCTGTTCCTGAGCCTATCGCCCCCGCCGCTTGCAGTCCAGGGCGCACCATCATGTTTTGTGCCACGCCTTTGACGACTGGAGAATTAACAAGATTTCCTAAAGCTTCTGCGCCCTTCATCAGTCCGCCAGTGCCTACTAGCATACGGCTTGCGTCTCCTACTACACGTTCCGTTGCATTCTGAGGTTCTGGAAGTCCGATAGCATTGGAAACCATATTCCCGACATCGTGCATGGTGGCGAATTGCCGAGGTTGTGGACGATTGCCTGTAATCAAGTCCTGTGTGGTTGCTTGCGGTGTTGGCATCACGCCGTTGATCGCTTTAATCACTGGATCAGTTACAGTGCCAATGAAATCCGCCCCACCTTCAACCAAATGCCGCGCCGAAAGTCCTAGTTGACGTGGCAGCTCTTTAGCTGCGGCTATGAGCGTATCGGATGAGGTGGTAGCCGGGGCTGGAGCAGGCTGTGCTGGTTGATTATTCATCGCCACAATCGCATCAGCCAATTGATTAGCCGCTTGCGTATCACCAGCGTTGTGCGCGTTGACTAGCGCGTCTTGCAGCTCGTTTATGGTCGCCATTTATTTGCTCTTGTACTTGTTGACCAAATCATCTATCGGATTGGATTTTGCTTGGGGAAACATCGGATGACTGTTGGAGTATTGCTGTAACTGCTCGTAGAATCCTTCGTCTATCGTGCCGTTTTTCTTGCGGTAATCACGAGCCAAACGGGCAACGTCCTGATCGCGTTGGGCTAATGCAGTCATGGAGCTAGCAATCTGTTGACGACCTTGGGGAGTCTTTTCAATCCCAGGAGTCATGCTGCGCAGGAATTCACGGTCTTGATCTGACATCGCCCCCGGCATGCCTGCCCCTCCGCTTGGGTTTCTCAATTCCAGCGCCATTTCGTTCGACAAGGCTTGGGCAGCTTGTTTGTTGCCTAAATTGGGATCGATATTCAGTCCGAGCGATTGGGCTGCGGAAGCCACTTCCACGCCTGCTGGAGTAAATTTTCCAGTGTCTACGCCTTGCAATAGTTGATTCAGGCGGTTCACCTTGTTTATCTTTCCGGTAGCCGCTAACCCGGCTTTTTGAATGTCAGCGTACTGGTCGCCAAAGTATTTCCCTACAGTCTTTGCCTCTTCGCCTTGTTGTTTCATGTCGATATTGACGTTAGAAGCCCCTGCACGCTTCTGACTGATTAAGAAGTCGTTAAACGAACCTCGATAGCCTTGGCCTTGCGCGAACTGGTATTCCTGAACAGCAGAAGGCAAATCAGGCTTGGCATAATTCTGCGTCGTATCGGGTTTAGAGAGGTCAACAATCTGACCGTTAGGCGCAAATGTATACTTGGCTTCTTCAGGCGCGGTAAACACAGGCTGGAAGGTCTGTGGATTGACCAAACTCTCGCCCTTACCCACCTTGATCGGCGTGTTGTCTTTCTTTAACCCTTGCATATAGGCGAACTTGGTAGCTCCGGGGATAGAATTGTCACTCATGACATTCTGTAACAGCGTTTGCGTGTTAAAGCTTCCAGGCTGTGCGTTCCATTGATAGTTCTGTTGCGGAGTTACGCTCGGATTAGTCACATCGGTTGGATTGCCTGGAGTCAATGGATTTGTGCCTTGCATGGCTTGATTGTTGGCATCCATGAAGCCCATATTAGGCGTGCTGTCACCCGGCGTATAAGCACCCGTGAAGGCTTTAGATAGTGCATCTTCGGCTTGGCGTTGGCGTGCTTCTTGATCTGCATCACGTTGCATCTTCTGCATCTGCAAGGCTTGTATTTGTTGCAGTTGTTGCTGGTGACGTTGCTGTAACGTATTTTGTATGCCTTGCTGTGCACCTAGTCCTAATGCGGGGCCGAAACGTCCGTAATGCCCTTGGTTATTCGCAAGGATACCGAGGCCGATATTCAGTAATGGGTCATTTCCGGACAATAGTCCGTTTAATGGGTCTGGACTGCCGCCCGTTTCTCCGGGCATGAAGTTGAATAAGGCCATGTCTTAGCCTCCTTGACCGTTCAACAGGCCGAAGGGGAAGCGGAAGCTGCCTTGAGGCGCATTGAAGGTTTGCGGGTTACTGCCTGAAGAAACTAGTTGCGACGGCATGTACCCCAATAGTCCACCGTTTAGAGCGTCAGAAGCTTGTCCAGTCAAACGGTTAAATTGGCTCTGTAAAGAGCCAGGTGTAGACATGGGGGCTTGTGGCTGGGCTTGGGTTTGTTGCGAGTTCTGAGACTGTAGTGGACTCAGCCAGCCATTTTTCTGGTAGAAGTTGAACTCATTGGGACTTATTGGACTATTGCCGATAAAATTAGCCACTCCGGCAGGCATGTTATTGAGGTAAGGGGTGTGGTTGTAATTGATGATATTTGGATATGCCATGATTTTTCCTTAACTGAATAAACCGAGTAGACCGCCTGCGGCAGCACCCCACGGGCCACCTAGACTAAAGCCAGTCGCTGCTCCGCCTAACGCTCCGGCTAATGGGCTGGATTGGTTCGGATTGGGGGATGTTGAAGTGGAACTCGAACCCACGCCCATGCCGGTACGAATCACATTGCCATAGGCATCTAACTGCGCTTGTGGGTAGCCGATATAGTTGTTATAGAGGCCGTTGGCTTGGTCTAGGTATTGCTGCGCGAGTCCTTGCCGTGCACCGCCAACGCCTAACAGGGCTTGCGCATCGGTGTAATCGGTCTGCCCTAATGTCGGAGCCAAAGCCTGATCTTGCATCTGTCTATTGCGTTCGTTCTGGTAGTTCTGGCTGTAGATATTGGAAGCAGTATCAGCGAGGTTTCTCGTTAAGAGTTCCTGATTCGCACTTGAACCGAAGTTGCTATTACCGAATTGAGAATTAACCCTGCCTGTAACATCGTTGAGAGCAGTATCAACGGTATTCTTGAGCCAAGGGTTTGAATCTGGGTTCATGTAATCGCCGTTCAAGGTTCCCAAGGCATTCTGTTGGGCAGCATTCACCACGGGGGAGCCGTTAATCGCTCGTTGAGTAGTCATGGCAAGCCCATACTGCTGTTCAGGAGAAAAAGGGGCTATCTGGTCACCAGAATTGTATTGGAACGGAGTCCCGTACTGTTGCTGGCCTTTTTGCAGGTAGTCCGTGAGGAAAGGTTGCACCCCGCTCCATGGAGTAACTGTCTGTGTAGAGCTTTGCGTACTTCCGCCGCCGCCTTTGCCCATAATTATTTCCTTTTTAGATAAACTTGGTCATCATGATTTGGGTGGAACCGAAACCACGCTTGCTTAATACTTTTTCCCAGCCCTTGCGCCCAACGAATTCCATCGCGTGCGCCCCTTGTTCTGCACCCCATTGACTCACCGTGTCTATCAATACATCCAGCCACATTTCAAGATCACGTCCAGAAGCTGTCACGAACCGGATACAGCGCATTTGCGGGTAATTAATGACTTCGGTGATTACTACGGCTCTCAAAATGCCGTCATGAAGCCCCCACAGCTGCATTTGCTGAGCCTCTAGCGCATCTTTTATGTCGTCTAAGGATAATCTACCGCCGTCGAGTTTTAACGCCTCTAAGACGCTGTATTTAACTTCCGGCCACAAGGCCAAATCCAGTCCGACGCAGATCAATTGCCGGTCAACACTCTGCAAGCTAGGAAAGTCCCAGGGGCGACAGTGCAGCACCAGCCCAAGATTAGATACTTGCTCCCCACTCCGCCTAATTCGGATGGAGCGGAGTTCGCTACAAAGTCCCCAACGGCATACGTCCCCGTAGTCGGAGCAGCGGTTAAGGCATTCGTTTTCGCTGTCATGATGCCTTCAGAGAGATTATTTAGTTGGTTCTCTATGTTCTGAATGATTCTGGTAAATGTTTGCGCGTTGTATTCGCGTGGGACTTGATTGAACTGGTTGAGTCTCATTCCTCGCCGTCTTCCTCGTAATCTATATTCATCTCATTGGTTACCGCATTCCCGACTAAGTCAAACTGCAACCGATGCCATCTGGACGACCTTAAAACATCGAACCTGGATAGCCCCATTGTCGTTGTCGCATCCTGCGTCAATGCGTCGCCTTGTGAGGCTTTATAGAAGTTGGTCATCGTTGCAGAAGTGGGAGCGGTGAGCCACTTTGGTTTAACCCGCTGGAGGATAAAGAACAGGTCATCATCACCCACGTCTCCAGTAGTAAACGAGCTATTCCCGGCAATCGCGGATAGAGACTTAAGATCATGGGTCGTGTCGAATATCCCCGGCGTAAAGGTGCCTGAAGTCCAGAACGGTGAATCCCATGACAGACTTGAAGGAATAGTGTCCCACGAGGCGTAAGGTATCGTATCCCACGTTATCCCTCCTGCAATGTACTCCAGCGCCGCTTCAATCGTCCTGTCATCCCGCCCCCAGCGGTTTTCGCGGTAATGGTAGACGACACACTTATCAATCGCCCCGTTCCCGGCATTAGAGGGGTAGAAGAAATACACCCTTGAATTAACGCGGTCATGCAGGGTTTTAATCCGGTTGGCATAAGCGGTGTTGAGTTCGGCGTATACGGTCTTCCTTAACGGAGAACCTATCGGAACAGGTCGTGAACCATCAAACCGCCAGAAGTCATCCGCCCCCATGAAAATATGTACGGGGTTATCTGCGGAGCCGATATTGACGACGGCCTCTTGAGAATTACATCCGGCCTCACCCGGAATCTGTTGCACATCCCACACAATAGGAACGCCGACATACGTGCCGATATACATGGCGCGTTCTTTGTAGAACACAATCTGGTTGCCGAAACGTCGAGCGGCAAAGATACGCCCCGGCGCAGAAGTTAGTATATTGGTCGCACATTGGGTCGAGATAGCAGGAACCCAATCATCATAAGTTCCTATCGCCGCACACCACCATCTATTCTGTGAATCGCCATAAGTAGCCTCGTTGGTATCGCACAGGAATACAAAATTACCTACCGTCTCCACGATAGAGGCCTTGGGGGCCGTATTCCCACCTTTTACCACATCGGCAAACGTAGTAGAACTGGAGAATTGCAAGGCATCGGACTTCGCTACAGCGAGAGTTGTGTCACCGAACTGTGCGAATCTCCAGAAATTGTCTGCCCCTAACGTATAATTTCCAGATAATCTGGTTCTGTCCGTCCAAGTCGTGGCTGTGAGTTCGTAGAGTTTGGTCGCACTACCAGCAATCAATCTGGATGAGTTGTCATTCTTGCGTACAGCGGCAGAGCCAAAACAAGCGGCAGCTAGCGCATCATAACCTGGGTCAGAAGGGCCTGGAGCGGCTTGCATGCCTCGCTCTGTCGGTATAAAGGCCGAACAGGCAGTCAAGACTCCGGGAGCCGTTGGGTCTATATCCGGCGCATATCCGGTCAGGGAGAATTTCATGCAGCAATCACCCGCATTGCTGAACCGGAGAACTTGCCATGCTTATCAGAATCCATTAACTGGTCGATGACCCCTTGAGTCAAGGCGTTGTATTTCTGGTAATCGTTAATGTTCTTGGTCTTGTTGGATGCTTCCGCCAAGGTCGCATAGAGATACACATCCTGATTGTAAGTCAGCAGCCAATTAGTGGTGTTCGTCGCCAAATCTGGAATGCGTTGGTAATACAAAACACTCAGGCTATTGGTAGTCGTGGTATCTGACAGATACAAGTTCCCGCCTTGGATCGTGAAGTAACGCGACGGATTATAGTTGCCACTGGTCAAGATCGGGTATTTCAGATAAAACTGTTCTGGCGGCAGATATTCTAGTTGTATAGGCGTAGCGATATTCAGGTAAATACGTCTAAACTGTAAAAAGTCACTGGGTAACGCCACAACGCCATTGACCGGAGACAAAGAGGAAATGGCTTCCATCTCGCGGCAACGCAATGCCCGGTTAAACTTGGTTTCTGCCAGCGTGATAAAGTCCGGGATCAGGCTGGTCAGATCGCTACGACTAAGCCAGTTGGCGACGGCGGTCTGAAGCTGCGAATAATTGGTAATTGCCATTTAGCATCCAGTCTTTTCTTTGGCCTTTGAAATGCAGGACATAACAGTCCTTGCGCTCGTCTGCATCCTTGGGGGTGTAGTTATAGTCATTACAATCTAATTCGAGCACGGTAAACCGCTTTGAATCTGCGGCGAGTCTGACACTGAGTTGATCGCCCCACCATTTATGCGCGGATTCCGGCATGCCCAAGAGTAATTTGTAAGCGCTTTCCCAAAAACGTCTACTTTTGGAGAACATGACCCCAGTGTTATAGGGCATGTGCGCCACAATATCCGTACCGTCCTGGTCGAGTATCTTCCCTGTGCGCTTGGTCAAGGCCACGTCGAATTCTTTACCGAGAATGAAGGAAATGTCCTTCAGCAGCAGGATATCGGTATCCAAGGTAATCCACTCCCCATCCAGCGAAGCCAGGTGCTGCATGCGGAAGGTCATCAATTTGCCGTCAAAGGGTTTTCGGATGACTTCATCTACTCCGGTAACTTTAGGTGTATTCAAATCGGTCATTTGCACGATGATCGCATGCGGCATGACGTTTCTAACGCTCTCGACCATCTTGGCGGGGAGGCTTGAGTCTTCCCCCACATGCAAAAAGCTTACTTTAACGCGGGATTGTTGAGGTACTTGGACTGCATGGGGAACTTCAACTCTTGTTCGCTGTTCTTCTGTGCCAGGATGAACAGGCTGGCTTCCTGCGGTACCAGGATTCTTTGGAGGGCGTCCACGTCGAACCATTTGTTATTTACCTCTCCGCTCATGGCTAGGATTTCCCAGCCGTTTTGGGTGTAAAAGTCATAGAAAAGTGTTGGTTGCAGGCAGTAAAAGCCATGATTAACCATGCTTAACGGTGGTGTGTGCATGATATATCCGCCTAACTTAACCGCATTTGCTGCATTTAACAGCGCTTGACCGATATTGAAGCAGTGTTCGGTCGTGCCACAGTCAAGAACTAAATCGTATTGCCCAAGTTCGTGCGGGAAGTTGAGGTCTGTGACTGTCTCAACACCACGACTCGCCACGATATCGATACAGGTTAATTGACTTCCAAGCTGCTCGAATACATCCAATGTTTCCGGCAATGGTTCGGTTAATCCGTGCCATTTATGCGAATCGTTGAACTTGGTCGGTTTAATCCCGGTGACTTCTTCGCAGGCTTCCTTGGTCATGACCAGATCAGGATAGGACAGCGACAGAATATCCTTACACTTCAACCTGGCAATAATGCCTAATGCCGAGGATTTAATGCCCAAAGATCACATCCCTGCCACTGGTGGCTAGTTCTTTATAACCTAGGTTTTGCAGTAACAATCTTGCTGAGTAGTTCAAGGGTTGATGGGGCAAGTCCTTTTCCTCAATCAACACGACAGGTCGATATTTCTGTAGCTGTGAAAGCATGCCGATCAGGGCTTTTTCTTCATAGCCTTCCAAGTCTAATTTAACAAAGTCTAAGGCTCCATAATCCGGCAATGGTGAGAGTTTCACCCCCTTCCCTTTTACCGCATGCCAGCAACCTGAATTATTGCCATGTGCTAATGCCACTTCTTCATCCATGTCGGATAATCCGACTCTTGAAAGAACGACGTTATTACATTCCAAGGTATTTAACACCAGACATTCAAAGTTATGGTGGTTCGGCTCAAATGCGGCCACAAGATCGAACTTGTAAGACAGATGCCTAGTCCATGAACCGACATGCGCTCCACCATCGACGGCTACCTTGAAGTTCTTGACGAAACTAAGAGCTAGTTCTAGATTATCCAGTTCAAAGACATCTGCGCCCTTGAAGTAATTGGCGAAATACGGGTCGCCATCCGGCACCCAGGTATTACCAGCGCGTAGCATGCAGCCGTTCCGCGTGGACAGATTTGCCCATCAAGGCTTCCCACGATACCGTCGAATTCGCGGCCTTGAGTTCGTTCTTCCAGGTATCCACATGCTCCAAATGTCCAACCTCTGGAAAGGCAGGGATGCCCATCGTGTAATGAATCAGTTTCGCATTGGGGTTAGGTTCGTCATAGCCTACACAATGGTTCCACTCCTTGGGTAATTCCCCGACTTCCCCGAATTGCAGGTTTTGCGGCAGATCGTGTTCGATATAATCCGGGGTCAATAATTTACATTTCTCGCAGTTGAACAGCATCAAAGACGGCCATTCAAATCTATCTTTGGCTTTCACGACTTGCACGGCATATCTGGGGTCGGCCAGTGAAAACAGTTCTGCTATATCGCCCAATACCACCATATCCGCATCCAGGAATAAGGCTGTGCCTTTGAAATCCATCAGGTATGGAGGCAAATACCTGGTATAAGTGAAATCGGTCAGCCCTCTACGGGTAATCGGTAACTGTTCGATCAATAACGGCGTAATCGCCACCGGAACACTCGCCCTGGCGATGATAGACGACTGTAAAACAGTAAAGGCGATCGGTTGACGAACGTCTACCCCAATAAAAATATTTAGCATACATGTTTCCAAATTGCGCCAATCTTACTGTTATGCCGCCTTGATATATTGAGCAAGCTCATCTCCCACGGTTTTAATGATGCCTGTCCAGTCCTTACCCTGACGGAACAATTTAACGCTGTTGTACCAGACTTTCTTGTCCCCGCTCATGCCATAACGCCAGTGCGGCTTGTTCGGAACGAGTACCCAGCAAGGCTTACCCAATGCCCCGCACAGGTCTACTACGGCGGTAGTAACGCTAATGACCAAGTCCAGTTCATCTACCAATGCCGCGGTGTCGTCATAGTCGCTGGTTTCCGTCGCTCTTGCCCAATGATGGATTTTTATCCCGTGCTTCTGCTCGAATGCGGCTAATTCAGTCGGCGGCTTGTACTGCAAACTGACAAACGTACAATCTTGCTTAAGGATGGGTAACAGTTGTTCCAACGCCACGCTGCGTCTTTGGCTATGGGTATCCTTTAAGCCGCCTGTCCAGGCGATGCCGACTTTCGGCTTGGTGCCTAGGCTGTCCAGCAGGACTTTCCACTGCAATTTACGTTCAGGGTCGGCCTTGAGATAAGGCTCGCCGTCAAAGTCTTCGGTTTTCGTGCGGTAATGCCAGCCTAGAGAACCGGAGAGGCACCAGTCGTCAAACGCATGCTGTGCCACCCAAGACGGGTTTTTCTCGAATCTTGACCCATAGACATTAATCTTGGGAAAACTGCGCTTAAACAGCCCTTCTAGGCGTTTGTCGCACTCTAAAATCACTTCGTTGTGTTCAGATGCGTCGTTGATCATGCTGGCGAAGCTGATTTCGTCACCGATGCCCTGTTCGCCTCGTACATGCAGGGGGATACCTCTCTCACCGCGCCAGTAATCTGCATCCTCGCGCCTAGGCTCAAAGGTGCGGTGCTTCTCGTTGCCCACCATGTATTCATAACCATCCCAACCCTCTGTCCAGTTGCCCAGCATGAGGTTGGCATAGCCCATCGTTTCATGCACATCCCACTGATTATGGTCGATGGACAAAGATTTCTTGCATAACTCTAATGCAGCTTGCGGCTTTCCGTCATTCACTTCAGCGAGGGCTAGATTATTCATTGCCGCCCAGCTCTTGGTGTCTAGCTTCAGTGATCTGTGTAGATAACTTCTGGCCTCGACCGGATTCAGCATCTTCAGGCAAATCAACCCGAGATTATTCCAGATGCCGGGGATTCTGGGCTGCAACTCTACCGCTCTTTTATACAGGTTATATGCCAGTCCATAGCGTTCTGCCTGCATGAAAGCTTGGGCTGATACACATAAGGCATCGACCTCATTGGGGGAGTCGTTGAGTATCCTGGAAGCGATTCTTAAGGCTTCGTCCGGCTCACCATTTTCTACGCAATGGATAGCGTCCAGTATGCTCATCTATGCACGAGTCTGGTAGTTTTGAGATAGCTGTATTCGGGTTTGTTCACTTGCTTGAACAGTTCTTTTCTGTCGCTAATATTAATTCCGTCCGCATGCCATTTCATCAATACATGGTCTGGAATGTGGGCATAATGCAGCATGTCGTTCTTCATGCCTTTGCGGGTATAACTATCATCGTTTTGCAAGGTCTTGGAGGCTTCCACCTGTGCATTCAAGGTATCTTCGCCCTGAATCGATTCCAGATAACTGGTGTCTGTCAACTCATCGTAATAAAACCACTGCGTGGTATCAGTAAACGGGTCGTAATCGAAAAAGCGTTTTTGCATAAGAAAAAAGGGAGAGCTTGCGCCCTCCCTCCTAGGTTACAGCGCCGGGTTAATGTCCGAAACTTTCCCGGATGCCTTCTCGTTATTGGATACCAGCGTCAGCTCGGTGAGAATCTGCTTCTTCTCGCTGTCGCCCGTCTTCGCCAGATCGAACGCCTGGAAGCCTCGCAGCGTCGAGACTGTCCAGTAATCCATGTCCAGCACCAGGATATTCTGGTCGCGCATGAAGCGGTTCGGGACGATCTCATGCTCACCAAAGTCCGAGATGTAGAGGTCTACCCCCGAAATGATGGAAGCCTGATTACGTCCCGGCACTTCACGGTAACGTGTCGCTACGCCGTTGAAGGAACCGGAGATTTTGCTCTTGGTCGCAGCGCCCACCATGAGTACACCGGGTTCACCGCCCGCTACCCAGCAAGCCTGGATAATGGCCTTCAGGTTGGCTTCCGTCACTGAACCCGCTACCGTGGAATCGGTAGGGGATGCGACGGTACCACCGGAATAACCCGGCGTGGTTTGGGCTGTACCCGTACCGACAGAGGTCTTGTTTGTGGCGATCCACGACTCGACTGAAGCCAGAGTAGCGCCGGAACCTGCGGCACCGGAGGTGGAGGCTTGGTTACGCACCAGAGCATATTCCACATCGCGCTTGAGTTCCTTGGTGCGCTTCTTCATCTGGTAGGCCAGTTCTGAAGCACGTCCTGCCTTGTTTACGGCATCCTGCGTACCGGATACCGATACGCTCTTGGTGACGATCTGCGTATAGTTACGCAACCTTACCGTTGGTACGGCAGTGTTAATTACCGCATCATTGCCCTGAATTGCGGCATTGGTTGCAGCAGCATCAAGAGCGTCTGTTTGCCATTCGTGGAAGGTGGCAGAGGCAGTGCCTTTGCGCGCCTTGGTGTAGAACGGGGTTTCGGTGGGGGAAATGTCGTTGATGATATCGCTCAGGTCTTCGCGGTTACCCACGGCCTGAAACGACTGGAACGTACCGGAAGGTACGGCCATCAGGGTGAACAGGCTAAAATAGCCCTTAAATAGCTTAAACATGTGTTTTCCTTTCGTAGCGCCTCACGGCGTTTACTTTGAATATTTAGCGAGGAAATATGCCTCGGGGTCTCCGGTCTTCTTCAGGAGCTTGCGGGCCTCTTGCTCGCGTGACTGGTTGACGGTTTGCGTCTTCGGGCCACCGGGTTTGGAAACCTTAGGTAAATTGGAGACACGCTTGTCCGTCAGCGGCTTGTTGCTTTGCGACTTGTCATAGAGATAAGCCTTGTGCAGCAGTTTCACCATGCGCGGGTCGATTACGGTATTTACCTCATCTGGGGTAAATCCTAGTTTCTCGGTAGCGAACTGGTTGAGGGTCTTGGCAAGGTCGTTGTTCCAGCTTGGAATCTCCCTTGTCAGTACCTTCACCCCTTCTTCGATAGCCTTGCTACGCGCTTGCTGTTGCTGCTGGTACTGTTCCTGCTGTTTGCTCTGGATATTCACCGTAAGGTTCTGGCGCTGGTCGAGCAAATCTCTCCGGGCTTCTTTCAGCCGGACAAACTCTGCCGGATCGCGGTCATACAATGAGTTCCAGTCTACGGCCTGAAAAGACTGTAGCTGGCTATCCAGATTACTTAATTGTGCGTATTCGGCAAGTGCTGCCTGTTGCAACTCGGCGGCCTGTTGCAGCTGTTGCCAGCCTTGTTCCAGTCCTTTGCGCTGCTCGGCGACTTCTTGCGTCTTACGGGTGTAATCCGCCTGTAGCATGATGTGTGATTTCAGGGATTCTGGAACCTGGTATTTCTCACCATCTACCTCGATCTCAACAAGGTCGGGCTCGGCTTCTTCCGCTTCGGCTTCGACTGGCTCAGTCTCTTGAGTGTCTACTTCTTCGGCTTCTGGAGCTTCTTCTCCGGTATCTTGCGGGGCGGCTTCTTCTGCTACCTCTGGATTGAGGTAATTCAGCAGACGTTCTTCAATGCTTGCTTCTGCTTCTACTGGCGACTGCTCTGGGGCTTGGTCACTCATTGGTTTACTCCTAAAGGGTCGGTCTCTAGCGTCCTAGAGAACAGCGTCTCTCGACGTTTATGCACAATGATTGTTACGTTTCCTGGCTGATTGTGCGACAGCCGGATACTATCTGAATTTACGGAAAGCGACTTTCGCCTTATCCATGATGGAATCACGTTCAATCTCGATACGGGCGAGTTTGCCGTCATGAATAGTTCTATGAATGTTGGCTTCCAAGTCGTTTAATAACTTTCGCATCAACCGGAGTTCGTGTTGTCCTTCAATATCTCCTACCGGAGAGGCTTCCCACGCTTGCACAATCGCTTGCTGCACGCTTAAAAGATGCGGCTGAAGCTCTTGCATCAACCTGTCTGCATTTGCGCCGTTAGAGACTTGCTGCTCCAGGCTCATCGTACCGTTGCCCCGACAGTTAATGGATAGTAACGGATGTAATGCCGCCATTGTCCAGTGGTTGAACCAACACCGACCACCGCTTTGATAGTTCCGTCATTGACCACGATGCGATTGGAGACATTAGTACCAAGCTGCACACCGCCAGCAGAGGCCGCTGAAATGACAGGGGCGGTGCTTAATGCGGTAGGGGCTAGGCGGATAGTAGTGCCAGCGGTTGCGCTGGCTAACGAGGCGGTAGCGCCGGAAATTGCCGTAGCCGAGCCGATAGTCGGTGTCGAGCTGTATTGCAAAGTAGAAGCAGTCGCATCATTGGCCGAGATACACACCGATAGAATCTCATCAATGAGAACGGGGCCGCCGTAAACGGTAAACAACACGTCACCATTGACGATTACTTTGTCCGCGGTATGCGCGGAGCCTGGCGCAACTCCATCCGCGAACCCGGTGACCTTGACTAATTCAGCATTTAGCGCCATTTGCTTCTCCTTAAAAGCCTGTTATCCCGCCGTTAATCTGGTTTCTGGAGGCATGGGCTAGTCCCACTGCCTCAAGTCCTAACCGTTCGCGTTCGATCTGCACTTCCGCCATGACTTTTTCCCGCTGGATGGCGATTTCCTTGAGCATCTTGTCGCGTTCGATCTGCAAGTCCTGTTGCATCTGTTGCTGCTTGAGTTCGTAGTCCATCTGCATTTGTTGCTGTTTCTGGTGATAATCGGCAGCGGCTTTCTGCTGGTCGAACTGGAATTGTTGCTGGTCTTGCATGACTTTGGGGTCTGCTTGCTGCGGTTTTGGTGGGATGGTTTCTGGATTTGTCCAGTATTTGTCCACATCCTTGAAGCCTGCATTCTTGGTGAGTTCCACGCATGATTCGTAGATGTTCTTGGGGGTGGCGACATTGATCTGTAACGCCTGTTGCTGAACTCCCAGGATACTCATGATATGACCGAGCATTTCCTGCTTGTTGCCAGTCCCCAATCCTACGGATACGGTCATATCGGTGCGGGTTTTCCACTGCCTAGGGTCTACCGGCACCCATTTGTTGTTCAAACGGGCGATTTGTTCCTTCTTGGCATGCTTCAACAGCAACCCATGTATCCCCAAGAATAGCTGTTTTACGCCAGTTTCCGCAAAGGTACGGGCGATCAGCTCCTGTTTGGCCTGTGCCGCGTTCATGATCTGCGAAATGCCGGAAGCTGTCTTATTTAAACTGTTGGCATCCATGCCCTGATTGTAACGGGTGATACCAGTACGGTTTTCCTTGTTGGAGTCTAGATACTCCATCAAAGGGAAAGCAGCGGAGCCGATGGGATTATTCACTAGCGGCATGATCTCGGACATTGGATTGCCTTCTACCCGCACCACTCCACCTGGGCGCGAGACTAACAGATCATCCAGATTGACCTTGTTGGAGATAGCCCAGCGCCCGTTATTGGAGGCATAGAAGTTGTCGAGCACATTCCGCAGGATGACCGACTTGATGACCTGGATATCCTTGACGTAATCCGCTAAAGCTCTACCAATGTGTCGATGCGGCATGATGTAGGGGGTAATCGCGGCAAAGCCCACGTCATCCACCTGTTCATTGGAGAAGATTTTACTTCCCACCATGCAGATCATGCGCCGTTCAGCGATGCCGTCGCCGTCATAATCCACCTTGTAGTATATTTCCTTGTAAATGACCTTGCGATTCGCTCCGGTGGTTTCGTCTCTCCAGGTTTCTTCCTCGGGGAAGTCCTGCCGTGACAGCCAATCCTCGCTCAGCCATAACGTCGTCTGGTCATCAGAGATATCATCCTCGACCTCGTAGCCCATTTCTCTCAGGTCAGAGATGGTCTTCCATTGCCTGTGTTCAAAGAAACGTGTGGTATTGGGGTCTAGTGAGCGCTCATCGGCGGAGACGAGGATTTCTTCAGATGGACAAGGTTCTATACAAGCCTTTCCTGTGACGTTGGTGATTCTGACCTTAACATCATGCAGTTGCGGAATCTGAGCCAGCATGGCCTGCGCTTGCACGTCACCAGCTTGTGCGGCTAGCATGACTTGCTGAGCCATTGGATCTGTCGTATCAGGGTAACTAGTGTGGGCGATAGGCTCCACATCTGGATTCTGGAGCAGCAACTGGAGTTCTATGTCGGTCAGCCCTTGATAGGATTCCTCGCTGGTTTCCTTGGCTTCATCCCACCAGTATTTAACATAACCGTTCTTGTTGATTAAGGCATCCTTGAACCACTGTGTGGCGACTAGGTAGAAGTTGTTCTGGTTGACCACCACATGATTGACATAATCCGACTCTTGTTCGGAGCCTTCCACGTCTTCCGGGCCTACCGGGTTAAACCTGACAACTTCATCGCCACCACAGAATACTTTCATGAGATACGGCATCATGGATTCCACGGCTTCCTGCACATCCATAGAGACTACCGATGACCGACCTTCTATCGCCGTGAGTTCGCGTGTCTTGTCCCCGAGATAGAGTTCCATGTTCTCGGAGCGTTCGTCAGACAGACTCCCGCCTAGATAGTCCATGGAGGTGCGTTCCTCCTGCGCTATCTTGGCTAGCAGTTCGTCTTCGGTCATTGGTTCCACTTATACGATTCCCATGTTTGAGTATTTGATCGGCTTCCAGTTGCGCTCTTCGTTCCGCATCATGTGTTCAGCTAGCGCAAGATACCTAAAAGCATCTGCGCCGTGCGAGAACTCATCATGAAGCGGTGAGCGTGGCTCATTGGTGTTTCTTGGTACGACGCGTCTATAGCGTTTCAGGCATTCGACTAGACGTGCCGTCTTGGCTTTGTTGAAGTAGGTTCTGGGGAATATCTCCCTAGTGGCCTTGATGCCGCCCTCGATATTGAGTTCGGTCAACTCTTCCCTGAGCGGAATATCCCAACCTAGGTCAGTGAGTATCTTGTACGCGCTGGCAGCTTCTACACGCTCGTTATACCCATCATGCGGGATGAACAGCTTGCCCCAGTTGTAACGCTTGTCTTTAAGCTCCTGAGAGTAGTCTGTGAGCTTCCTATGGGTATCTTCGATGTAATCTATGATGCGTATCTCGGACAGGTTCTTCTGTACCAGGATAATGCTCATGGCATCATTCCAGCCCAAGTCTACAACCACATGGACTTTTAACTTTGGGTCATACGGAAGATTGATAATCTGGTTGTTCTCTACAACGGATTCCATCTCGTCATAGTAGATCGCACCTTCTGCTGCTGGTCGGCATTTGCCTTCCCAGATGTTGGCGTAGTCTTTAGGGTACTTGCGCTTGCATTCCAGGCGTTCGGCTTCCAACACTTGCGGGAACCAAGGATTATCCGTGTAGTTGACCAGTACGCTGATACAGTCCGGCGGTGGGTCGATGGTAAACCGTTGATGGGTTTCATCCGTCTCCAGGTCTGGATTGTAGCTTACCCATATTTCCGAATCGTCTTTACGGATAGTGGGTATAAGAATCGACCATGAACGCTTACTGACGGCTTGGCCTTCTTCCACCCATGCGATGTCTACGCCTTCAAACGACTTGATGGATTCAGCGGTCTTGTCGGATAAGCCAGCAAACAGGAACTCGCTGCCGTTCTTCAGGTTGCGGATTGCATCATTGACGATCTGGTATTCACCACCCAAGCCCATCATCTGGATTTGATCGCCAAGTAGCTTATGTACCGAGTCAGCAATGGACTTCTGCACCTCACGGAAACAAGCTATGCGCTTTCTTTCCTGGCTGGCTAATATGATTAACGCTCTGGCGAAGCTCCATGACTTGGCTGAACCTCGTCCGCCCCTAGCTACCTTGTAGCGCTTTGGGTAAAACAGGAAGCCTAGTTTTGCAGGGAACTTAACATTAGCGACATGCATTAATTGCTAGGCTCTACCAGCTGAACAACCATCTTGGTAATGAATGAACCGTCTTCGCCAGAACCTTCTACACGCTGGATAGGTTTACCCTCCAAGCGGTCAGCAATCTCTTTAATTGCATTCACGTCACCGTCCTTAGCTTTGTTGAACAAAGCCTGTGCAGCACTTGCCAAGTCCTTTGGGTTTTGGGTGATGTGTTTTCTTAATGCGTCAGACCAATACTGGTTCTTGGTATTGTTCTTGTTACCTAAAGGAGCGCCCATTTTTGAGTCAACCTTTAAGAATTTGATTATTTGTTTGTTTCATAGTTGCGAGTTCCTATGGATTATTCGCTATTGATAGATTTTATCTATTACTACTTCTTGCCGCCGCGACCTGGTTTCTTGGTGCCTTTTGATTTCTTGCCGAACATGATTATCTCCTTAGTGTCTGGTTTTGTTTCTGATGACTTTGTTGGCCTTGGTGTCGATAGTGTCTTTTTGAGAAGGAGACAACAGGCCTCTTTGTTCCATCTGTGTTGCTCTGGCCTTGGCGTTTACGGCGTGAGCCTTGTTAGGCATTGGATATTTGCGTTCCGAAGGAAGGCCGAATTCACTGTCGGATAGCTTGCTGCGCTTCTTGCTGGTGAGTTTAGCCATATAAGCCTTTCGGAAATGAAAAAGCCAGCGCGAAGCTGGCCTGATTTAGTGAAAGCTCGGCCCTCCTTAAAGGCCAAGTATCACGTCGAATGACGGCAAAATCTCTAATTGCCTTTAATACTAAAGAATATATGTAGCCCTGTCAAGCATTATTAAACGGTTATATACCATGTCTTCATATTTGCGCTGGTGTTCATCAAAATTGCCATGCAAACGATAACCGTAAAGCTTGCGGAGCTTGCGGAGCCAGCCGTCAAGGTTTCCTTTGGGCGTGATGTAAGCATAAACGATGACTCTTCGTCCGACATCGGGGAAGGTTTTACTAGTGAGAATTGATTCCAGTAATGCAGCGTCCTTGTGATCTGCTACGGCACGTTTTGCTTGTGGCAGCTCATCTGCTACCCGTTCGGGAATATAACGGCCTTCCAGGCTTCTACAAGCTTGCCAGTGAGGGTAATTTCTGTAAACTCTGCACCAATTGTGCAAACGGTCTTGTGTATCTTCGCGCCAGCCCATTTATCCCCCTGAGTTATATAGTTTACAGCGTTTGCCTTGTGCTTTGCCTTTTAGACAGATTACGAATGGATGGTTTGCTATGGTGTACTTTTTTTCATGGACACAGCCTTTACAGGTTCGGTTCTCTTGTTCAATTAAAATGTCTAATGGGTTTCGGCTGTAGTAATACCGAGGGAAGGTCATTTAGGCTCATACCAGCGGCCTTCTTTGCCGCACAGATTGTGAAGCCTTGCATCTAGCCACCCAGCACCTCTATGAGTATGGCAATACATAACCATAGATTTTAGAGCTTCACCAGAAATGAGATTAATACGCTTTTCTGTGTTCTTAAAGCATTTTGTGAAATCTGAAGTTTGTCCAGCTTCACAATGCTTACAATCTTTACAGAGTTTCATCAAATACCCTCCAGCCCATAACTACCATTGCCGATCGTCATCTTGAACTTTCTCAAGGGAATATCCGGCATGGTTTCTTTGATATGTCTGCCCGTTGGGGGAATGTGATTAGTGTAACCCATTAAGGCACAAAGTTGTGGATTAAGTCCTTGTTGCATAGGGTTAAATTGAGGTTTGTATTCAGGCACTTCAAACGGATGGTCAATAATCGTAATAAAGCCGTGTGCCCAGTTTCCACCGCTCTTGAAGGCTTTCTCGATACGCTGGACATATTCCAGCTTGATCAGCGTTTTCATGTGGTCGTGTATGGATGATATAGCTATTCCGACCAGTTTTGATAGGGTTTTAGCGGTTTTCATCTCGCGGCATAGCTCGACAATCTCCGCCCTGCGTTGTAAGGTTTCATGCGGGATGTAGGCTTTTGGCGATGCTCTCTGGATGATGTTAGGGTTTTCAATGGCTACCCATCTCTTTGACAATTTCTGGAATTTAATTTTTCCTTCTTTCCGAAGTATCTGCCGCACCCAGTCAAGTTCACGCGAGTTGAGATGATGGCCATGCCGGGCAAGGTATTGGCCTATCTCAACGGGAGTTCTTGGGCTTTCCTGTATAGCTTCTAATGCCAGATCACAGCGGGTTTGGATAAGGCTTCTTAGTTTGTCTTTTCTACCTGTGGATTTAGCCATGATTATTTTTTCTCCGGTGCATAACTTTTACGATATTCAGCGCAAACTTTATCTGCGATATCCCGTGTTAGTGCATAGACCAAATCTTCTTGATATGGAGCTTTAAATCCTACCAAATCACCCCTAAGTATTTTTATTCGCAGGCTGATAATCTCGTCATCAACAATACGCCATAGATTGGTTTCTCGCCGCTTGCTGTAGGATTTTCTGTCCATTTATTATTCCTCACTGTTTAAGATAGTTTGAAGGGCGTTGATAACGTCATCGGGAGTGATGTCTTCTGTCTCCAATCTATGAGCATAGAATTCATTCGGAATAGTTGGAAATAAACAAATAATTGCACATAGATTATCGCTAGCGTCTTCATCTATTTCCAAATAGTTGGCAATGGCTTGGCTTCCAACATCATGGAGAAGATATTCTTGATGATGTTGGAAGCCAAGCCCAAGAATATCTTCTCCGAACATAGGAGCGCCAAAACAACCAATCCTGCCGCCGTCTTGTTTGAATTTAGGACTAATGGCTAACCATCCTCCAAAACAACATGCAGTGCCGCAAGTATGAAAATCTTTAGCTGGTGTGTCGCTTTGCTGCCATCCAGTCATATCCAGCTTCTTGCCCTCGTCTCTCACCTGCTTCATGAGTTCAATGGC
>Ga0310811_10001906_pt1 | contig 25902 bp, 19 predicted proteins | sample YCmetagenome_FD_207642 | JGI IMG/M metagenome (GOLD analysis project Ga0310811, IMG submission 207642) | Soil microbial communities from experimental microcosm in Duke University, North Carolina, United States - YC | ecosystem: Engineered > Artificial ecosystem > Soil microcosm > Unclassified ... | reverse complement strand
TTCGACTCGGTAGATTTGTACCTGGTCAGGCCGGATAATAGGATATCAGGCTTTTTGGGCATGAGCGGCCACGAGGTGCAAATGTTGTTTTTACGCCCGGATGCCCGGGGAAAGGGTATAGGGAGATCGTTGATGGAGTTTGCAATAAACGATCGCGGCGCAACCAGGGTTGAAGTTAACGAGCAGAACGAGCAGGCCGTGGGTTTCTATCAGCACCTTGGTTTTAAAGTTTGCGACAGATCGGAAGTTGATTACCTGGGGAAACCATACCCGATATTGTCGATGGAATTAATTTAAGATCACATCCCTACATCCATTCCAGCTTCGAAACGTCGAAGCCAAGCGCAGTTGCTTTGGCAAGGAAACGGCCCTTAATGTCCTCGGGCATTGAGTTTTCCCGCGAGATGATCCACAGGTAATCCAAACTATTTCCCGAAACCATGGCGTATTTATAGGTCGCGTCTACATCCAGCACATTATAATCCAGGTAAATAGGCAGGTAATAGGACACCTTTAGCTTGCCCCGGGTATCCGGGCCAATAAACTTAGCCCTGCCATCGGCTTCCACGGGCTTGTTTTTGTCGAAATTGTAAGCGCGGGTTACTACCTTAATGGTTCCGTCGTCGTTCAACGAATATTCCTCGGTCAGGTTTTTCAGGTTCTTTTCGATCCGGTTTGGCAAGCGGGCTATTTCATTCCACAGCCCCATATATTTATGTTTATCAAAAGGCTGTACAATAGCGCCATTGGGAATCTTGCTTTTTGGCCAAAGCGCATAAGCCAGCCCGGCTATTCCTACACCGGCTGCCGCCGCTATGATCCATTTTTCCTTCTTCATAATTATAATAAACGGTCAGAATCGTTTTTGTTTATAAACGCATATTTTTATCGGAATATGCGCCGGCTATAAAATTGGGGCCGATGGCTACAATAAATACAAAAATGGTAAAAATTACTGTTCCTTTTTTAACGCAGCGCAAACGAAATGCCTAATAATTAGAGGTAATGTTTCAATTTATAAATTTTGATCTTTATATTTGATTACCACTTATTAAAACCATTGAAAACATGAAAAAGTATTTATTATCTGCCGCTGTAGTTCTTGCCATGTGTGCCACTTTTGGATTCAAGGTTGACGGCAGTCACCTGAAAGGTTACATTGACGATTCGCACTGTGCGGGCAGCAAAACGCCTATGTGCACACCGGCAACCCGGGCGCATTGTGCGCAGGAATGCATGAAAGGCGGGGCTTCAGCCGTATTGGTTGTAGGCGACAAAATTTACAAGATAGCTAACCAAAAAGCTGTTTTGAAGTATGCCGGCAAAAATGTAACTGTAGATGGCACCGTTACTGACGATACCATCCAGGTTACCAAGATCACAGAAACAAAGTCCTGAGCATTTTTATTGCCTTTCAAGATTTTAAGCCCCGGATGTAACATTCGGGGCTTTTTTTGAACAGTCCGCTTAATTCTTCTTCGCGTTTGAAAAGATTTTTCGATATTTATCAATGCCTTTTTCTTGTCGCACTTTACTCACTTTATTTGCTATTGTTACAGTAAGCACTGTTTTTGCAAAAGATCGTTCGGATACAACGGTTAAGAGATCGATAATTTTACCCGCTCACAATTATTTTGAAAGTGTCAATAAAATAAGAAAGATACAGGAGGGTATACGGGCAATTCGTGCTGATAGTACCGCCTATGGGGTACATCTTATAATTGACGGTGTAAAGAATGCATTTGCAATAAGCAAAATAGACAGGTTAATGAGCTACAATGAAATGGAGTTCATGAGCCTGGAAGAACTGATTGATAACGGAAAGTTGTCGCCGCGAGAAAAACAGCTCGGGCTTGAGGTGAACAAAATGATCTTCCAAAATAGAATTCTCCCGGCTAAAAGAGACGTGGAATCTCTTTTTAAGGGAGTACCAAATACAGTGTTCGTAAGGCGGATGCGCCTGATGATGCACAGCGATGATGACAACCGGCAAATAATGACCCTCCTTACAAGTTTACTAAGCGAACAGCCTCAATTACTTTCGCTTAACATTCTACAGGCTGAATTGTATTTCCGGCACAAAAGATATTTGGAGGCTATTAAATACTGTAATAAGGCTACAGAAATATGGCCGGCATATGCTTACGCTTACAACCTTAAAGGAAGATGCGAAGGAATATTGGAACAATACGATCAGGAAGTGGAAGACGAGGGGAAAGCAATAACCTACTTTCGAAACTATCCTGATGCGCATTATTATAAGGCTTCAGCGTATGAAAGCCTGGACAAATATCAATTGGCAATCACCGATTATAGGGTTGTTAGCCAAATGGTTCCGGATTACGAATATACGAATTATGGGCTGGCCCGTTGCTATAAATTGCTCGACAAGCGTGACAGCGCTTTATATTATTCAAATCTGTACATTGCCCAGGATCCCAACGATGGCGACGGCTATGACCTAAAGGGCGATATTTATTATAATAATGACGACTACCCCGCTGCATTAGAATGCTATAGTCAGGCAATCAAATTACAACCGGAAAAAGCAATTAATTACGAGGATAGAGGTAACGCTTATTTTTATTCGAAAAATATTGATACTGCCCTGCTGGATTTTAAAAAAGCTTCAGAACTCGATAAAAAGAATTCTTATTCATTAAAAAGGGCGGGCGACTGCTACTACGAAAAGAAGGACTATCTAAACGCAATACTTTATCATCAAAAAGCACTCAAGGTTGACCCAAAGTATAAAGAAGCGTTGATGGGGATTGATTATTGCTACGATGCCCTGGGTGAGCACCAGTTGGCAGTCGAAATCTGCAAAAAAGCATTAGCCATAGATAGTACATATAGTAATGCCTTGGGCGATTTGGGATGGGAGTATTATTGCACAGGCCATTTCGATGATTGTATTAAATACTCATACATGTGCCTTAAATATGACGAAACAGCTACTTATGCCATGTTTAATATTGCACTTGCAACATTACGCAAAGGAGATTTTGAGGCATCTAAAGAGTTATACCAGCATTTTTTAGCTTTATCCAGGGAAAAAAACTATGAAATGACAGGTGGGGCGGTCACAGATCTTCGCGACCTGATCAAAGCTCAAATTGAAACTGAGCACGCCAAATCTATTATAAAAGAAGTATTTGAGGAAAACCCATAGTGTTCTTTAAAAGCAAAGGCGGACTCGCGCCCACCTTTGCTGAAATTTAATTTAACGTAGTACTTATAGATTGCTATTAGAGTAGCCTTATTTTAATATCCACATCGTACCGTTGATGTCATCGTTGCCGCTATACTGGCTTTGCAATGCCGAATTGTAATTGGTTGCGTTGGCAGTCCGCTCGCTTGATGGGTATTGGAAACGTATGGCGATACGTTGACCGTTGCCGGTACCCGGGCCGGTTGTGAAGGCCGGTACGCCGGTACGCCGGTAAGTAAAGTAAGATTCCAACCCCGAGTGGCGGAACAACGCCAGGTACCGTTGCTGCAATATCTGGGTAAGGCCGGTAGCGCCACCTGCATATTTTACAGAAGGCTGCGCATAATAGGTTGCCCAATCGGTATTTATCGTAAACGTGTCGTAGTTGCCGGTGTTGGTAACGTCGGTTGATCCCGGGCGATAAAAATAGGCAGTGAACGAACCTGTTGTTGGTATGCTGTATGAGGCCATGGATGCCTGTATGCCATTAACGTAATGGGTTTCGGCATTGCCGGCTACCCAACCGCGATTGATGCCCTCTGCGATATTGAACTCTTGCTCTGCATAGCCTATCTGGATGCTTGGCTCGCCGGTAAAGGTTGAGTAATAATACTTCCTGTTGATGAATGAGTATAAGCCCAAACCTGCATTGGCGTACATAATACCCAGATCCAGGCCCGGATCGGCACCGATGAACGAGTTAAAATCCGTTGCGCTTTGGTGCAGGTCGTCTACATAATGACGGGCAGGCTCTGCAGTTACATAAACCCGCGGGTCTTTTAAAGTAGTGAGCAGTTTAATATAGGTTTGCGACGAATTCTGCCTTGAACCATTCTGGCCAAAGTTATTGGGGTTCATCGGGTAGTAATTTGTCGGTGAAACAAAAGTGTATTGCAGGTTATCAGCTGCGCTTGCCATCAGGGGATATTTGGAAGGATTAGTTACTATGGCGGAAAATGCCCCAGGTAAATTTAGGTCGGCATCAGCTGACTGCTTGCTTAACTCGAGTAATAGCCTTAAATGGAACGCATTTACAACTTTTTGCCATTTGGTCAAGTCGCCGTTAAAGAAAATATCACCGCCTGCAGAATTTCCCCCTGCGGCTATCAGTGTAGTCAAATCGGTATTGGCGCTTTCAAGCCATGCCAAGCATTGGATCATTACTGTTTTTTGCGCGTCGTATTTAGGGTTCAGATTGTCCAGGCCCTTCAGTGCTTCGGTCATGGGTATATCACCTTCCTCCAGGCTCATTTTGCTGAAGAAGTAAGCCCGGAAGAATTTTCCAAGGGCGCTATAGGGGTTTACCTCAGGCTGACCGGCCGCTACAGCCTGCTGTTCCATCAGGATTACGTTTTTTAGTGTATTGTAATAATTATCGCCCGAACCAAAATCATAAGTATTGTTGCCATAGTAATTATAATTATAAATAAAGTACTGGCAGTAGATCTCGGCAGAGTTATCCGGAAAATCCACCATGCTGTTTGCAATACCATTGAAAAGCAATGAGGCTGGCACACTTTGGGGTACATTCGGGTTTTTGGTCAGGTCCTCGTAACTCTTTTTACAGCTGCTTACCGTCAGCAGCATCAGGGCCGGCAGTAAGTACATTTTGAATATTTTTTTCATGATCATTATCCAATTAAAATTAGAATGAAGCTTTTAAGTTAACGCCATAACTTCTCACCGTTGGCGATTGCAAGCCGGTAAGTGTTGTGCGCGAATTAGCATACTGGTCAAGGTCCACATCCTTAAAGTGAGGATCTTTATAGAAGTAGAGCAGGTTGCGGCCGTATACCGAAGCGGAAACTTTCGATATGAATGTTCCCTGCAGCCATTTTTTCGGGAAGTCGAAAGCAACGGTTACTTCACGAAGCTTTGTATAGGTTTTGCTCATCAAGTAAGCCTCCGAAACGTTATAGTATTCGCTGGCATACTCCTGTACAAACGCTGGTGTTTGGTTAGTGGCATACTGCAATGCGCCGTAGTTTAATACAGCTCCGGTTTTGGAGTCGTAGTTTGGAGCAACGCCATTTGATATTTGTACTCCCTGTCCTACGTAACTTCCTTTATAATTGGCATCAGGCTGCTGATTGTTGGCAGGGAAATGCAACCAATCCTGGTAACGGGCAGCTCCTAAAGCTCCTTCAGCTGTTAAAGCGTTAGCCCCGCCGCGCATGGTTTTGTTAAATACATAATCCCGTGTAACGCCGCCAACCGAGCCATCAAACTGGAAACCTAAGCTCCAGTTTTTGTAATGTACATTGTTGTAGATGCTCCAGGTATAGTTCGGATCAAGGTGGCCCAGGTATTGTGGTACCGGGTTAACCAATGGTTCGCCATTGGTACCATTGATGATCCTGCCGTCGGGTGTGCGTACAAAGGCGCTGCCGTAAAACTTGTCCACGCGGTCGCCCTTCTGGAAAAAGGTATTGTAAACGCCCTGGCCCGGAGGCAATTCAAGGTAAACTTCCTTGTAAGTCGACCAGTTAACCAAAACATTCCAGGAAAATCCGCCCATGTCCTTTATAGGCACGCCGCTTAACGAAAGTTCATAACCTGTTTTCTTTGTTTTTAATGCGTTTATGAATTCGTCGGTATAACCTGTTGCGGTCGATATCGGGTTATCCAAAATCCGCGGTCCGTCGATGTATTGGAAAGCTGTGCCGCTTAATCCCAGCCGATTTTGCAGGAATTTAATATCAAAGCCCTCTTCATAGTTTACACGGGTCGAGGTTTTGATGTTTTGCTCGAACAATGAGTTGGGACCATAACCGGCGGTTTGATTATTGTAAGGCTTGCCTGTTGAATAAGAGGAAAGCAACGAGTAATCGGGGCCGTTATAAGGCGAATTGTAAGTAGTACCATAGCCCAGCGGGTTATCAAACAATGAAGGGCCTGTGCTGCCGCCATAAGCTGTAATGGTGCTGAATGGAGCAGGGCCTATAGTTGAGCTGGTAGCGTCGGAACGTATGTTAGCATACGAGAACCTGGCCTTCAGGAACGATATGAAATCGGGCAGTTTAACATAGTCCGAGATCACGGTAGCTGCCGAAACGCTTGGGTAATAATAGGTAGCTACGTTTTGCAGGGCCGACGAGTGCTCCAAACGGAAAGTGCCAGATATAGTAGCATATTTACCGAAGGATGCATCTAATGAACCAAACACGCTCAACTGGCGTTCGGCCGAGTTGAAGCTGGTTGCCTGTATCGGGTTTTTCGAGTTGCTGAAAGCATAAACCCCGGGTACGTTCAGGTAGTCGGTAGATACCCAGCTCGAATTGTATTTAAAACTGCGCAGGTTACCGCCCACCAAACCTGAAAGGTTCAGAAAGTTTTTGACAGTGTAGTCGTAGTTTAATGTCAACAAGGTATTGTTCTCAAACAGGTCGCGGCGATCTTCGCGGTAGTCGCCCTGGTTACCTTCACGCCCGTAAGGGTGTGCCGAGTAGGGCAGGTCTTCCGTACGTAACAGGTTATAAGTACTGATCTGGTTTTTCAGTGTTACGTTCAAGTGATTATCGATCTTGTAGTTACCCGAGATATAGCCGTAAGTATCATTTTTGTAATGCCCGCGGGTCCAGATCTTGGTCAGGAACCAGGGGTTATGATAACGGGTATATTCTTCAAATACCTGTTGCGTGCCTACTTTACCCGGCTGCCATATACCTTTTATATCAGGTGCGTTTACGTCCCAGTCGGCGCCTGTCCATATAGCCATGTTATAGATAATACTATTCGGACCGTACTGAACATCCGGAAAGTCATCGGTGCTTTGCCTGTTAAAATCAACGCTTGCCTCAAATTTCAGCCGCGAAGTCGGGTTGAACGAAGCGTAAAAGTTAACGTTGGCAACATCCAGGTACTGAGACGGGATATAACTGTTCTGATGTTGCTGCGATACCGATAAACGGGTAGTGTAAGTATCGCCGTTCGCGGTTAAAGCTATGTCATTATTGGTTTGAAAGCCGGTGCGAAGGAAGTTCGCAAGGTTGTTTGCACCCCTGGCGGTCCATGGCGTACCCTGGCGAACGCCGTTCACTATCGGGCTGTCATATTGGGGTATCAGCTGGCCGTTAAAATACGGGCCCCATACGTCGTAATCACTATCCACACCGCCTGGTGCACCGCCCCTGCCGTCAACAAACTGGTAGTAGGTGTTTTCACCCGGCCCGAATTTGTTTTGAATACGCGGAAATGCAAGAAACCCTTTATTGATCACTGTGCTACTGTTGATATCAACGGTCAACCCTTTTTTATTAGCGGTTCCTTTTTTGGTTGTGATCAGGATAGCGCCGTATTGAGCGCGGCTACCATACAGCGCAGCCGCAGCCGGACCCTTCAACACGGTGTAAGTGTCAATATCGTCAGGGCTAAGGTCGAAAGTGTCCGAGTTGACAGGCAGACCATCAACCACATACAGCGAAACCGTGTTACCACGTATGGTAACGTTCGGTACACCAAGCAATTCTGACGTCGCGCCAACCGATAAACCGGCCACTTTACCTATCAGTCCGTTGATGGGATTGGGGTCGCGGGCCGTAGTCAGATCTTCGCCTTTAACGGTTTGCGTGGCATATCCCAGGCGCCGTGTTTCCTTTTTAACACCGAGGGCCGTCACAACTACTTCATTTAATGCCTTGGTGTCGTCAGCAAGTACAACATTATAGTTGGCCTGGTCGCCAACGGTAACTTCCTTCGGCACGTACCCAAGAAAATTGAAAGAAAGTACCTGCCCCTTTTCAACGGTAAACAAAAACCGCCCGTTAAGGTCGGTTACCGTTCCTTTTGTTGTTCCCTTCAGCGTAACGCTTACGCCGGGCAGCGGTTGTTTGTTTGCGTCGGTTACCGTACCGCCGATCTTGATTTGCCCGAACACGATGGCCGGGGACAGACATAATAACAATGCCGTTATCAGTGTCCGTAAGTGAATGTAAAGCTGCTTCATTTGCTTAAACTAATTGATGAGAGAGGTTGGAATTTCATGCAGCAATACTAAACTTAGTTTATTATTAGTAAACTAAGTTTGTATTAAGGAAAGCTTAAGCTTGCGTACAACAGAAGTTAAGAAGAGTGGATTTTGTAACCGCAGAGTTACAATCGACTTACAATTCGTTAATATTCAGGCAATAATAGGAATTAGTTGTTTTTGTACAAATGACTTATTGCCAGTAGCTTCAGATGAGATATGTCGGGTACGGGTTTATTAGTTTCCTTGGCCTTATCATCCCAGTATCTCAGGCGTATGAATAACTCGGCATCAGGATTTTGTTCAAAATCTACCGCTTCCTGTTCAGTCATCCGGCCGCCCTGGAACTCAAGCGTAGCTTTGCTTGCATCCGACAGTTTATTATAATATTCGGGGTACTTATAAGTAAGGTATCTTTTGGCAACTACGTGGCTTTGTACCATGCTGGCAACTCTTTCCGAGAAACCTTTGTTGCGCAAATAATCAGCGCCGAGTTTTTCATGGTCCATCATACCAAAGCCGTTCATGCTCGCGGCGTCTTTGTCACTCACGCACAGGTGGCCAATGTCATGGAAAAATGCAGCTAATACCACTTCATCTTCAAAACCCTCTTCTTCGGCCAGCACCGCCGCCTGCGACATGTGCTCGAGCTGCGATACAGGTTCGCCAATGTAATCTTCGTTGCCATGTTTTTCATAAAGGGCAAAAACTTCATCCACTATGGGCTCGGGGTTAAATACGGGTTTTGTCATGGTAATAACGCTTTAGACAAATGAAAGAATTAGATATTAGGAAATCATTAAATCATCGTAACATATTCGCAATGTTTAATGCATTATTAAAACATAACATTGATTTAATGCAAGATGTTTAAATCTTAAATTTATTTGTGACGCCGATTTTACCGGATGCGATTATATTTATAATTTGTAAAGCACTAACGCGATACAACCAACGTTAAACCTGTCTATGGAAGATGACATACTGATACAGATCAGTAACCGTATAAAAGAACGCCGCCGCGATAAAAATATTACTGTTCAGGAACTTGCCAGCCAGGCAAATGTGAGTAAAGGACTGATCTCACAGATCGAAAACAGCCGTACCATTCCATCGCTGATGGTGCTGATAGACATCATCAGGGCGCTGGAGATAGACTTGAACGAATTTTTTAAAGATATCCGCACACCCGGCCAGCAGTCGCCGATACTCATCATGCGGAAAAACGAATACGAATATTTTGAAAAGGAACACACGAGCGGCTTTAGCTACCGCCGCATCCTGACAAAGTTTGTCGACCACTCCACCATCGATATTGTGTTGCTCGAACTGGAGCCCAATGCTACCCGCCCATTGGTAGAAACCGATGCTTACGAATATAAATACATGCTTTCAGGCAAAGTGGAATACCAGTTCAACGACGAAAAGATACACCTTGAACAGGGCGATTCCATGTTATTCGACGGCCGCATACCCCACACGCCAATAAACACAGGCGACGGCCCGGCCAGTATGCTGGTGGTTTATTTTTTTGAGGAGAAAAAGTGACTTTTGTGATTGGTGATCAGTTAATGGGTGATTAGGAAGTTAACAAGAACTAATCACCGTTTAACAAATCACCTCCCCCACTAATAACAAAACTTTAACATAAATTTGGTTTGATATTAATAAACTAAGTTTAGTATTGCTCAACAAAATCTGACCCTACTATGTCCATTAAATTAGTTGTTTTCGATATAGCCGGCACTACGGTTAAGGATGATCACAATGTAAGCAAGGCTTTCCAGGCGGCGCTGAAAATGTATAACTACGAGATACCGCTCGAAATGATAAACCCTTTAATGGGTTACGAAAAGAACCAGGCCATTACGCAAATGCTGCATTTGCACGAACCGGATGAATCAAAAATAACGCCGGAACTTGTTAATGAGATCCACCGCGAATTTGTAAAACAGATGATCTGGTTTTACCAGAATGAACCCGGCATCGAACCTTTGCCGAACGTTGAGGAAACCTTTGCCGAACTACATAATCAAGGTGTGCTTGTTGGCGTTAATACCGGTTTTTCAAAGGATATTGCCGAGACAGTTATCAACCGCCTGCAATGGCGCGAAAAGGGATTGATCGATTACCTGGTCGGGTCGGACGAGGTTGAATTAGGCCGCCCGCATCCTTTTATGATACAAAAGATGATGTACGAAGCAGGTATAACCGATCCGCAGGAAGTAGCCAAGGTTGGCGATACCGAGGTGGATATGCGCGAAGGGTTGAACACCGGTTGTAAATATGTTATCGGTGTCACCACCGGCATATTCACCGGCAAGGAACTGGAGGAATACCAGCCAACCCATATCATTGACGATATTGCTGAAGTGATCACCATCATCAATCAATAATACCAATGGAAAAGCTGCGGGCAAAGGTGGCTAAATGGCCGTACGGACTGGTTTCGCTGATGGCGGCAATTTCGTCGTTTGGCGCCTACACTTGTATGTATGCTTTTCGCAAAGCTTATGCAGCCGGCACTTTTAACGGCCTGCAATATTTGCATATTGACTATAAAGTTTGGCTGGTTATCGCTCAGATCATCGGCTATACGCTAAGCAAGTTCTACGGCATCAAATTTATATCCGAGCTAAAACCCGGCCAGCGTGCAAAAAGTATTTTGCTATTGATAGGTATAGCCTGGCTGGCATTGCTGCTTTTTGCCGTTGTCCCTGCTCCTTATAATATCATATTCCTGTTCATCAACGGTTTCCCGCTGGGCTTGATATGGGGTTTGGTCTTTGGCTATCTGGAAGGCAGGAAATCAACCGAATTTATGGCAGCTGTACTTTCCATCAGCCTGATATTTGCATCCGGGTTTGTTAAAACCGTGGCCCGAACACTGATGAGTTCATTTCATATTAACGAATTCAACATGCCCGTCATAACCGGTGCCTTATTTGTAGTACCGCTGGTTTTATTTGTGTTCCTGCTCGAACTGATGCCGCCACCCACACCAGAAGACATAAGGCTGCGTACAAAGCGTTTGCCTATGGATGCTGCCGAACGAAAAAGCTTTCTGCAGCGTTTCCTGCCGGGCATTATTCTTACACTGATCATCTATGTATTGCTGACCATCATGCGGGACGTGAGGGATAATTTTGAGGTAGAGATCTGGGCCGGGCTGGGCGTTAAGGACAATACGATATACACTAAGATCGATACCATTATATCGGTAGCGGTATTGATAGCCATGAGTTTGCTCATTCTCGTTCGCAAAAACCTAAAAGCGTTTGCACTCATCCATATTATGATCATCGCCGGTTGCGTGCTTATTGGCATTGGTACAGTGCTATTTGCCCTGGGGCTGATCGGCCCGATGGTTTGGATGACCTTAGCAGGCCTCGGCCTGTATATGGGTTACGTGCCTTACAACGCAGTTTTTTTCGAAAGGCTTTTGGCCTCGTTCCACTACAAGGGCAACGTAGGTTTTCTTATTTACGTGGCCGATTCAATGGGCTATCTCGGAAGTATCAGCGTGCTGCTTGTAAAAGAACTTGGCCACCCGGGCGTTAGCTGGGGCGAATTTTTCAGGGATAGCGTGCTGGCTGTAGCAGTGATTGGCGGTATTTGCGCAACTTTATCTTTAATGTATTTCCTTCGCACCGCGCGCAGGCAGGGCAGGGAATTTGAAGACCAACAAATGAATATTTTAACAGTATGAAAAATTCGTCGGCCATAGTGATCGGTGCGGGCATTGTTGGACTGGCTACAGCGCGGGCGCTGGCTTTGCGGGGTTACCGGGTAACGGTTTTTGAGCGGAACGAAAGAGCCGTTGGGGCATCTATTCGCAATTTCGGCATGATATGGCCAATCGGACAAGCTACTGGTCCGCTTTTTGAACGGGCAATGTTATCGCGCAGTATATGGAAAGAGGTTTGCACTGAAGCCGATATTTGGCACGATGAAGTTGGGTCGATGCACCTGGCTTATCATGATGATGAATTACAGGCGATAAAAGAATATGTTAAGGTAAACGAACAATACCGTGATTGTGCCTTGCTTACCCCCGCGCAGGCGCTTGAACGATCGCCGGCTGTTAATCCGGCCGGATTAAAGGGCGCCTTGTGGAGCGGAGAGGAAATGATCGTCGAGTCAAGAGTGGCCATCGGGCAGGTGGCACAATACCTGGCCGATAAATATGATGTCCAATTTTATTGGAACACGGCTATCAGCCAGGTTGAATATCCAAAAGCTTTTTCCGGCAAAAAAAGCTGGGAAGCCGATGAAATATTTGTTTGCAGCGGGGCTGATTTTGAAACGCTTTATCCCGAATTATTTTTAGAAACCAATATCACCAAATGCAAGTTGCAAATGATGCGCCTGGTTGCGCAGCCCGACGGCTGGCGCATAGGTCCGGCGCTTTGCGGCGGGCTATCCATGATACATTACCCTGGCTTTAAAGCCGCAGCATCGTTACCCCAATTGCGGAAACGTTACGAGGAACAATACCCGGAATACTTAAATTGGGGTATCCATGTGATGGTATCACAAAACGGCGGCGGGGAATTGACCATCGGCGACTCGCATGAGTACGGACTGGTGCATGACCCGTTCGATAAGGAATTTATTAACCGGATGATAACGGATTACTTACATACTTTTGCCAATTTTAAGGACTGGCGGCTGATGCAATCGTGGCACGGCATTTATCCTAAAATGATGGATGGCCGTACCGAATTGATATTGGGGCCCGAAGCGGGCGTAACCATCATCAATGGCATAGGCGGCAACGGGATGACATTATCCTTTGGATTGTGTGAGGAGTATATTGGCAACCGATAGTTATGTGCAAATGTGCTGATGTGCAGATATGCAAATGATAATTAAAAATTTAATAATTAAGCGAATCTGCACATCTGCATATTTGCACATTTGAAATTAACACTATGAGCGACTCAAGAAGAGATTTCCTTAAAAAAGCGGCCCTGCTGGCCGGTGCTACAGGCATGGCTAATCTGATACCTGCTTCCATACAAAAAGCAATGGCTATAAACGCCCCTGTAGGCAGCACCTATATGGATGCTGAACACATTGTGATACTGATGCAGGAAAACCGCTCGTTCGATCACACTTATGGCACCTTGAAAGGGGTACGTGGCTTTAATGATCCGCGCGCGATTAACCTGCCAAATGGCAATTTGGTTTGGCTGCAGTCCAACGCCGAAGGGGAGACTTATGCGCCGTTTCATCTCGATATCAAAAATACGAAAGCAACCTGGATGAGCTCGCTGCCGCATTCGTGGCAAAACCAGGTAAACGCGCGTAACGATGGCAAGTTCGACCAGTGGCTGAACGAGAAAAAGAATGGCATCAAAGAATACAGCCACATGCCATTGACGCTGGGTTATCATAACCGCGAAGACATCCCCTTTTATTATGCGCTAGCGGACGCGTTTACCGTGTGCGATCAGAATTTCTGTTCCTCGTTAACGGGTACTAACCCCAACAGGCTCTATTTTTGGACAGGAACGATACGTGAAGAACAAAATGAACACTCAAAGGCCAATGTCTGGAACGAAGATATGGATTATGGCACCCTGAAATGGACCACTTTTCCTGAACGTTTGGAGGAATTAGGCATATCCTGGAAATGCTACCAGAATGAAGTGGCTATTGATACCGGCTTTGATGGTGAGGAGGACCCCTGGCTATCGAATTTCCAGGACAATCCCTTAGAGTTTTTTGCACAGTATAACATCCACCTGCACCCAAAACATATCGAGGCGCTGGAAAAACGGTCGGCCCAATTGCCTGCAATGATCACCGGCCTGCAAAAGGAAATTGATGCCCTGCCGGCAGGCGATGCACATATCGACCATTTGAAACACCAGTTGAAGGAATTGGAGGAGTACCTGGAAAGTGTGAAGAAAGAGAAGGATACCTATAAGGCCGGACAGTTTGATAAATTGTCAGATCACGAAAAAAGTTTACATAATAAGGCTTTCAGTACCAATGTGAATGACCCCGACCACCGCCTGCTTACTACGTTAACGTATGACGACGACGGCACAAAGCGCGAAGTACAGGTGCCAAAAGGCGATGTGCTGCACCAGTTCAGGGAGGATGTAAAGAATGGTCATTTGCCAACAGTGTCGTGGCTTACAGCGCCCGAACATTTCAGCGATCACCCCAGCTCGGCCTGGTATGGTGCGTGGTATTTGTCGGAAGTGATCGATATATTGACCCACAATCCCGAAGTGTGGAAGAAAACCATTTTCATCTTAACTTATGATGAGAACGACGGGTATTTCGACCATGTGCCGCCATTTGTTGCACCGCATTCGCACAAAGACGGTACCGGTAAAGTATCTGAAGGTATGGATACGCGCGTTGAGTTTGTTACCCTTGACCAGGAACAGGACCGCAAGGATTTTCCGATACATTATGACCGCGAAAGCGCTATAGGTTTGGGCTACCGCGTGCCGATGGTTATCGCATCGCCGTGGAGTAAAGGCGGTTTTGTTAATTCAGAAGTGTTCGATCATACGTCGACCTTGCAATTCCTCGAGCATTTCCTCTCCAGGAAAACAGGAACGAAAGTGGCTGAGCCTAATATCAGCGATTGGCGAAGGGTTGTTTGCGGCGATCTTACTTCGGTTTTCAGGCCTTATAATGGCGAGGAGATTGCCAGTCCTGAATTTTTAAAAAGGGACGAGGTTGTGGAAGGCATACATAAAGCTCAATTCAAAAAATTGCCTTCAGATTATAAGCTGTTAGGGAAAGACGAAGTTGCTGCTATTAATAAAGCGCCACATAGTGCACCCTACATGGCGCGCCAGGAAAAGGGGATCAAGCCATCATGTGCGCTGCCCTATGAACTTTATGCCGACGGAAAATTAAGCACGGATAAAAATTCATTTGAGATCAACTTTGCGGCGGGAAATAAGGTGTTTGGCGAGAAAGCCATTGGAGCCCCCTTTAATGTTTATGCCCCGGGCCGTTATCAGAAGCGAGACGGTTCCGGTTTCGAAAATGTCCGCACCTGGTCGTACGGTTTAACCGCCGGGGACAGTATGGCAGATAACTGGCCGCTGGATGAGTTCGAAGATAAAAATTATCATCTGCGGGTTTACGGGCCTAACGGGTTTTACCGGGGTTTCATGGGCAATGCACAGGATCCGGATGTACACATTGGTTTCGGTTATCAAGGCATACCAGGCACTAAGAAACTAACTGGTAATGTGGAATTATCATTGTTAAGCACAAGTAATAAACCTCAAACCATCACCATCACCGACCATTCTTATAAAACAAATAACCAGGCCAAAACGCTGCCGGCATCGGGTAAAGCCAGCCTGGTATTGAACCTCGAAAAAAGCTTTGGCTGGTACGATTTCAGCGTAAAGATCGCCGGCCATGGAAATTTTGAAAGACGATATGCGGGTCGTGTTGAGACGGGAAAAGCCAGTTACAGCGACCCCTTTATGGGCCGGGTAATATGAGTTAATTGTCTTTTATGCGTTAGTGTCCTTCTAGAGTTTTACCGGTCAGCTATCAAATTTATTTGATAGCTGACCTTGTACAATTTCAGTAAAAGCCTTATCATCGTGAACTGAATCGAATATCAGCCTTTTCACAATGAACCTTAGAAAGATTAATATCCCCTTTATATCTGTATTCCTCATTTTTTTTATGGGTCAAAGCTGCTCGTCGCCAAAACCGGGGGTATATACTAACGACCAGATACCTGCAGGAAAAAGATCCGATTTCCATGAATTGAATACTCAACTGTTCGATGGCCTTAAAGCGAACGACCCGAAAAGTTTGTCGCTTATCTTCTCACAGGACATGATTGACAGGCATTATACCCTGAAACAAGTGGAAACAATCAGCAATCATATTAAAGAAGGCGCTTATACCTTAATGGATGAATATTACCTGGTAAATAAACGAAAGGGGAATGATACCATTAAAGTGACCGGCAGAAATATTAATGATCACAACCTGGTAATTGACGCGGAAACACCCGAGATGTATTTGGCTTTATTCGGCCAAAGATCGATCCCTAACCAATGGATGGTGTCGGTTATTTACTGTAAGCTGAGCTACGGATGGAAAGTAGTATTAATGGATATCAACCCGTACACAAAAAGCGGAAAAACGTCTCCTGAACTTTACGAACTTGCCAAAGAAAAATATGCTAAACATTATCTGGTTGATGCGCTTAACCTGATGGATCTTTCGCACGATTGCTCGGAGCCTTTCCAGGGTTGGATAAACCCGGAGGTTGCCGCCGGGAACAAATTCTACACCAGCCTGCTGAACGAGGCTAACGAAAAATACCGGTTTCCGCTTGTGATTAAACAGGTGCCGACCCAGCCGAAAGTATTCCGGATGGCCACACAAACCACACCCGAAGGAGTATTTCCAATGATCTATTATTATTCAAAAGTGAAGCTAAGCGATGTGGCCGGCATAAAAAAAGAAAATGAAGCAGTCAGAAACGTGATAGGAACCATCATGCCCGGTATCGATAAGGACAAGCATTATGTCTTCTACAGCGTATTTAACAAACGGCCCAACTCGTACGAATCGGTAGACCGGTATGAGGTGACTGACACTTTAAAATAATCCCAAACCCTGAACGCATTCGCTGAATTTTAAAACCGCCCTGTTCCTGAATTCGTAATTACGTAATAGTACGTCATTGAATGTTTAAACAACTGATTTGTAACAGGTTATTGCCAGCACTTGCAGTAGACTATTTACCCCGGTTTGGGTAAAAACAGAAACATAATTTCTCATTAAGAAATTTATTCTTTTAGAAATAATTTATTTATACCCTAAAATAAACAAGATGACCGGTTCAATACTCTTTAAGGTTGTGAAATTTCTTTTAAATTAAATTGGAACTATTATTGATATGAAACCGGGAATTAAAAACAAGGCTGTCAATTATTAACAAAAATTTAATTTTTAAACCTGTATGGCAAAACTTTACTTACGTCGTGGCTTGCTGCCGGCAATAATGGTTGCAATAATTTTTTCATCCTGTCATAAGGATAATACCAAAATAGAACCAATAAATGTTTCACCCGCCGCCCGCAGCTATTCGAGCAAGCAGTTACAGGACTATTTCACGCTGATGTGTACCTTAACCAAAAGCACCAAAGGGTTTTACCCTCCCCAGGCCGCAAGGGCCTACGGCTATGTGGGCATAGCAGCCTACGAATCGGTACGCGGGGGTATTCCAGGCGCCGCAAGCCTTTACGGGCAATTGAATGGATTAACGCCTGTTCCTACTGCTAATTCGGCTGTGCAATATAATTGGGCCATAAGCTCGAACGCGGCAATTGCCGATATGATGCGCGATATGTTCGACTTGAATCTTACGACGATAACGAAAGGAAAAATCGATAGTTCGGAACAAGCTAACCTGGCTGCTTTATCGGCCGGAGTTAGCCAGGACGTTGTAGACCGTTCTGTACAATTTGGTAAAAGCGTGAGCGCCGCCATTTATGAGGCTTCAAAAACCGACGGCGGCCATCAATCTTATCTTGACGCGTTTCAGTTACCTTACACGCTGCCTGCAGGCGATTTTTGCTGGGTGGCCACCAATCCGGCCGTACCCAACCCGATCAGTCCCAAATGGGGTACAAACAGGCCATTTTTATCGGCCAATGTTAACAATGTAACGCCACCTGCCCACACCACCTTTTCGGCCGACGCAAGTTCTGCATTTTATGCAAATGCCATGGGCGTTTACAACCAGGTGAAGAACAATAGTGCAGAACAGGTTGAAATAGCAAAATTTTGGGCGGACGATCCGTTTAATACCTGTACCCCTGCAGGACATACTTTCAATATTTTGGTTCAGCTGTTAAAGGAAAACAATGCAACGCTCGAAAAAGCTTCGGTAGCCTTTGCTAAACTTTCAATTGCCGAAAATGATGCTTTTATAAGCTGCTGGAAGTGTAAATACCAGTACAACCTGATAAGGCCGGTAAGTTATATTAAGAAATATATCGACCCAACCTTTGCCACTGTTATCGGCACGCCGGCATTTCCGTCGTACAGCAGCGGGCATGCGTATGAATCGGGCGCCGGATCAATGGTGTTCATCAATATGTTTACAAACGGCAACGGCAATTACGATTTTACCGACTACAGCCAGTTGCAGTATGGTTTCCCCTCACGCCATTACAGCAATTTCACAGATATGGCATTGGAATGCGCTAATTCGCGTTTTTATGGCGGTATCCATTATAATGAAGATAACCTGGAAGGGCTTAAAATGGGCCAGGAAGTAGGTGATAATGTGAATAAATTAATTGTTTGGCCCGCTAACCTGAAATAGAATACTGATGAGGCTATTATTTTGCTGCCTGGTAGTGGTGGTAATGTCGTGTAATAATCCAGCGCCGAAAAATACAGGTAAAGATGGCAGGCTTGATCGCCTGGCCGACCGGTCGTGCAGGGCGATTTCCATTCGCCAGCAACGTTTTGCCCTGGCAAATCAGATCAGGTTTGCAACGGACACACTGGCAACCCTAAAAGGGAAAAACGATACGATGCGGCTTCATAACGAATTGCAGATCTGCTTACGGCAAAAAGATTCGCTGTTAAAAGCAAGCCTGGCACTTGCCGACACGATCAGGATGCAGCTGGATTCGATGATGCCTTATTCAGACAAGGCAGCTCAAAAACAATTTACCGCAAAACTGGATAGCACTTTGAAAGCCAGGGGATGCGAGGTTACAACACGGGAGGATAATATCCGGCACTAAAATAACAACAGGTTTTAAAGCCTGCTAAAAATCGCCGCTTGAGCCCCCGCCACCAAAGTCGCCACCGCCCATTTTTACGCTATTGTTAGTTGGCGCAGGCGTGTGAGTTGACAAGCTTTCCGCAACTATCAATGATTCGATCTTAAGGCGATCCATTACATTTTCGCCTTCGGGTTCAGCATAGGTAAATCCGTATTTTGGTGTTTTCAGGTAACGAATGACCGCATAGGCAATGCCCAGCAATAGTGCCCCGCCTATCGTCAAAGCAACATCGACGGGCAACACATGGAAATAGGTGCGAAAAGTAATAACAGCCGCCGCGATCAATAATAATCCTGTACGGAGCAGGATCACATCTTTCTTCCGGATACCCAGCCCCGCATATACGAAAGGAACCATCATTGTCCATATCCAAAAGAAGGCGCTAAGGGGTACAGTAGCATTAACTGTCCCGTGCAGTTCGTCGGTCAGTGTTTGAATAATGTAGTAGTTTCCGGCGGCATAGAGCGTAAGCAGGCATACGATCTGCACTATGATAAGACAATTTTGATAGTAGTCGAATTTTTCCCTATTGACGTAGGCCAGCCAATATGTGTCCGCAGCCGCAACCATCATGGCAAATGGTACCGTTGACATACCTGAAGGAATAACTTTGGTCCAACAAAAAAATATGAAGGCGAAGAAGCAAACGCAGCACGCGGCAGCCATCAAAATATCAGTGAATCGCAAGCTTAAAACCATGAACATTAAGAATGCAATTCCGAAAAGGGTTGGATAATTTGCATGGTCGCCAAAACCTGAGAATGCCATAAAAAGTCCTGCCAAAATCATGCAGGTTGATAAAAACAACAGTGCGTCGTCAACACCCGAACGATAATGATGTTTAACATAAACCATAAGCTCGAGGCCGGCAAAACTGATCATTCCTAAAAAGATCGGGAAACCAGGGCTATCAAAGATATCTGCACTGGCCGCCACTAAGGCGATCAGTCCGTATGCAAAGAACACTACAACGCAGGTGACAATAAAAAAGCCAACACGCGCGAGTATGCCCGGCGAATAAAAGCCCACCGGGTATTTTTCGGCAATGGCTTTAAGTTCAGCCTCATTGATGCGACCGGCAGAAAGGTCCTTGTTCAGCATATCCCTCAGCTTCAGGTTGGCAAGCCATGTTTTGTTGTACGCTATCATTTGGCTTTGATCTGTTTGTTTATGTTGATCAGCAGGAATATCAGGCCAATACCGGAACCGATAAAATAGAGGGATAAAAGAGACATTGCGCCAAGGTCGGCGGTTTGGATAAGCACCCGCACGACTAAGCTGCTGACGGCGATATAAGAATACAGCACAACAAGCAGGATGAAGTAAAACGACCTGTGCTTAAAAGCATCCTTATAGACCAGGTACGCGAAAAAGAACAGGGCTAATACCCAGGCGGAGCAGGCAAACGAATTATAATAGTGAAAATATCCAGCCAGCAGGGTAATAAAACTCACATGCACCCCATAATGCTGGTAGCTGAATTTGAAATGCTTTTTAAAATTATACCGTTGTGTGTTGTAAGCGCCGGCCATAAGTAAAATGCCTAAAAGCAAATAGGTATAAATAATGGTTTCGCTGTTAAAATCGCTGTTAAGCAACAGTTGTTTGGGAGTTACGGATACGCCCATCCATAGGGCAAGATTGGCTATAGCCAAATTCAAGATGCCCAGATGGTCGAAATAATAGGCGGTAAAGAACAGTACCAGCATGGGTATTAGGGTAGCCAACCCATAATTCAGCCCGAATACTTTATATTCAAATTGCAGGTACCCTACGAAGATGAGGAAGCTGGTGCACCCCAGCAGCAAAATGTAATCAAAAGCGGTATTGGGGGATCTCACCTGCCCGGTGCTGAAAGGCAGTTTGGTTTTGAAACAGTAGGCAAAACATCCCACACAGATGAGGGCTATCAGTATTAATACAAACTGATGGCCAATAGTATCAATATTTTCGTAAATGAGTAACCCAAGGCCGCCGGTTAGCAGTAAAACGCCAAGGTACAGGAAGCTCTTTATTTCCCAATGCACCGAAAATAGGGATGCTGGCCTTTCAGCATTTACTTTGGCGAAGGATTCATCGCTCAGCAGGCCCGCCGAATGTAACTCTTCATAAATATCAGGCATTGGGAATTGTGGGTTGGTTTATCAATAATACTAAACCTAATTGATATCGCCACAACATTGTTACTTTTTAAAATTTTTCAAAAAGTTAGGATATGCAATATTTTTAGCGATATTAGTTAGCCGTTCCGACGCCTAAATTAAACTTCATGAAGAGCAAACCCAATTACTATATCGTGGCATTGATCATGCTCACGTTTTTCGTTATCTCCTTCATGACCAACGTCATCGGGCCGCTTTCGCCCGAATTCATACAGGATTTCAAATTAAGCGATCTGCTGGCCGGGGTACTGCCGTTCGCATTCTTCATTGCCTATGGCGTTATGTCTATCCCGACCAGCATGCTGGTGCAAAAGTATAACGAGAAGAAAATAATGGTGGCAGCGTTTGTTGTCGCATTTGTAGGGTCACTGCTCCTGGCCGCCCAACCCAATTACCTGACAACGATATTATCCCTTTTCCTGATAGGTTGCGGAATGGCTATGCTGCAAGTTGTCATCAATCCGCTATTGCGCGTTGCAGGAGGAGCTGAAAACTACGCTTTTACCTCGGTAATGGCGCAATTGATATTCGGCGGGGCGTCGTTTGTCAGCCCGCTTGTTTATTCTTATATGGTGTTAAACCTGCAGCATAAAAGCGGCGGCATAGTTTCGGTACTGCAGCCGCTAACACCTGCAGGCATGCCCTGGATATCACTGTATTGGCTGTTCACGATGATAAGCCTGCTGATGTTTGTTATCATACTGGTTTCCAGGTTCCCAAAAGTCGAATTGCAGAGCGATGAAAAAGCCGGTCCCTGGAAATCGCATGTCGACCTGTTTAAAAAGCCGGTGGTTGTTGCTTATTTCATTGCCCTGTTCTGTTATGTGGGCACCGAGCAAGGGGTATCCTACTGGATGTCGGAGTTTTTGCACCGGTACCACCAGGTAGACCCGCAAACCAAAGGCGCCGACGCCGTGGCCTATTTTTGGGGCCTGATGATGGTAGGCGGGATACTGGGACTTGTACTGCTGAAATTAATGGACAGCCGCAAGCTGTTGGTGTTGTTCACCATACCAGCCATCATATTGCTGTCATTTGCTCTGTTCGGAAGCGCCAAAGTATCGTTGTATGCGTTCCCTGCTATCGGCTTTTTCATGTCGGTAATGTACCCCATCATATTTTCACTGGCGCTTAGTTCGGTTGATAAGGATCATGGATCTTTCGCCGGGATACTGGTTACTGGTATTATCGGTGGCGCCGTAGTGCAGATACTGATCGGCGGCTTGGGCAATATAGTGGGTTTGCGGGCAGGCATGATGTTCCTGTACCTCACCTTCGGTTATATGCTTAGCATTGGCTTTTGGGCCAAACCACTAATTACTAACCAAACGGTATTTGATAAAAAGGATAAAGTATAATGAGTACTAAAGTTATAGGGATCGATTTGGGCGCCACAAACGTTCGCGGTGCAGTGGTAACCGGTGATACATTATCGGCTATTATTTCGGCACGGATACATAGCGATGGATCAGTGGATGAAGTGCTGAACGATATTTACCAGGTGGTGGATCAATTGATAAAGGATGATATTACAGCAATAGGTATTGGCGTACCCAGCGTGGTCGACGTTGAACAAGGCATAGTTTACGATGTGTTGTATATCCCTTCCTGGGTGGAGGTGCCTTTGAAAAAACACATGGAGGACCGTTATCATATTCCTGTTTTTGTTAATAACGATGCAAATTGCTTCGCTGTAGGCGAACATTACTTCGGTAAAGGGAAGGGCGTTGATTCGATGATCGGGATGACCCTGGGTACCGGGCTTGGCGCGGGCGTTATCGTTAACAATAAATTATACGCTGGTTATAATTGCGGTGCGGGCGAATTTGGCTTGTTCAACTACAAGGATAACATTTTGGAGTATTATGCCAGCGGCTCATTTTTTCAGAATGTTTATGGTCTGGATGGAACCAAAGTTTTTGAAGAAGCGAAGTATGGCGGCAAACGTGCACTGGAACTTTATGCTGAATTAGGTACCCATATCGGCAATGCGGTTAAAATGGCCATGTACGCTTACGACCCGCAGCTGATCATACTGGGTGGCTCGGTGAGACATGCCTGGGAGTTTTTTGAGAAAACGATGTGGGAAGAGATCAGGACCTGTGTTTTTACCAAATCGGCAGAGCGCATAAGGGTGGAATCGTCCGGCTTGCAAAACAGCGGAATATTGGGCGCGGCGGCGTTGTATTACGATGCTCAGTAATTGAGAAATTAAGCTATTAAGATCAATATATGAAAAGGTTCAGTTTGATGATCATATTATCATCACTATTCGTTTATCAGTCGTTTGCCCAAACAACCGAAAGCCACCGGATGATATTGAAAGACGGCTGGCAAATGCAGTCAGTTACTAAAGATGCGAGCCCCGGCAGCGCGATATCACAGACCAAATTTGTGCCTAAAGGCTGGTACAAGGTTACCGTGCCGACAACCATCATCGCCGGCTTGCTGGCAAACAAGGTATATGACTTTGACCCGTTTATGGGAATGAATTTTGAAAAGCTGAAGGACCCGGCGTTGGATAAACCCTGGTGGTTCCGTAAGGCTTTTGCGATGCCGCCGGGCGAAAAAGGAAAGACCGTGATCTTGAAACTGCACGGTATCAATTACAAAGCTAATATCTGGCTGAATGGAACAAAGATCGCCGACTCTACCGAAACTATGGGGCCTTTCCGTATCATCGAAATGGATGTCACCAAATACATTAAGGCTACGGGCAGCAATGTTTTAGCCTTAGAGATAAAAAGGCCTGTTAACCCAAATCACAAAGGCGGCGACCTTGCCATAGATTACGCCGACTGGATACATTACCCGCCCGATTACAACGGTGGTATAGTAAATGATATTGAAATAAAGACCTTTGATAAAGTAGGTATTCAATATCCGCTGGTGACCACCAATTTTGATCTGCCTTCGCTGGCAATAGCGCACTTAACGGTTGATGCGCTGGTTACCAACTATTCCAAAAACCCACAGGATGTGGTAGTGAAGGGTAAAATTAACAGTGATATCGCATTTGAGAAGAAGGTTCACCTGGGCCCGAATGAAATAGCCAATGTCACCTTTACCCCAACGGAGTTCACCCAATTGAACATCAGCAACCCTAAAATATGGTGGCCGTGGCAATATGGGAAACCAGAATTGAACCATATCGAGCTTTCCATTGCACACGGCAGCGCGGTAAGCAATACCATTGCTGAAAACTTTGGTATAAGGCAGATCACCTCGAAGCTGATCGACGATATGTCGCGTGAGTTTATTGTGAACGGCAAACCGATTATGCTGCGTGGTGCGGCGTGGTCGCCGGATATTTTCCAACGGCGCTCACCCGAAAGACAGGAGCAGGAACTGCGCCTTTACCGCGATATGAACATGAATATCGTGCGTTCGGAAGGTAAACTGGAGGACGATCACTTTTATGCTTTGTGCGATAAGTATGGTCTGCTGGTGATGACCGGCTGGATGTGCTGCGGCGCGTGGCAATATCCCGAGAATTGGGATAAGGCGAAGCGTATAGTGGCTATGCAATCGGACAGCAGCGTAATGTACTGGCTGCGCAATAAACCGAGCATCATGGTTTGGCTGAATGGCAGCGACATGCCGCCACGGGATACTACTGTCGAGCGCGATTACCTGAACATCGAGGCTGCCCTGAAATGGCCCAATCCGACCATATCCACGGCCAATGAAAGCAAATCTAAAGTATCCGGTTTTAGCGGGGTAAAAATGGCCGGGCCCTATGAATGGGTACCACCTATTTACTGGGAAACCGATACCACCAGCAAATTTGGCGGAGGCACCTGGAGCTTCGCTACCGAGATATCCCCGGGTCCGTCTATTCCGCCTTATGAGAGTTTGATCAAATTTATTCCGAAAGACTCGCTTTGGTATAATACCAAAACCTGGGACTACCACTGCGGTACCATGACCTTTGGCAACACCCGGGTGTTTAATGAGGCCCTGGAGAATCGTTACGGTAAGCCATTGGATATAAAACAATATATAGCCGAGGCCCAGGCGCAAAATTATGAGGCGCACCGCGCCATGATGGAGGGCTACGGTTTGCACAAATACAATACCGCAACGGGCGTTGTGCAGTGGATGGGCAGCAACCCCTGGCCCGGACTGATATGGCACACTTACGATTATTACCTGTATCCGGCAGGAACTTATTTCGGTATGAAGAAATCAATGGAGCCCCTGCATATTATGTACTCTTATGCCAATAATGAGGTGGATATCATTAACTCGCTGCTTACTAAATTCAACGGGCTGCAGGCCGAAGCGACGATCTTTAATTTGGACGGAACCCAGAAATATACCAATACCGCTACCGTTGACGTGGATGCCGACGGTACCGCCAAGTGTTTTGCCCTGCCGGCTGCTTCCGAATTTTCGGATACTTATTTTCTTCGTTTGCAGCTAACTGATGATAAGGGTACCGTCCATAGCGTTAACTGGTACTGGTTGTCGAAAAAAGGCGATGTGCTGAACTGGAAAAAATCCAAATGGTACACTACCCCCGAAACTTCCTACACTGATTATACCGCGCTGCAGTCCCTCGGTAAAACCAGCCTGAAAGTATCTTATTATACCGATAAAAAAGCCGATAGTACTTATCAAGCGGTAACCATCGCCAATACGGGCAAAACCGTTGCTTTCCAGGTGCATTTACGGGCGTTAAAAGGACAGCGTGGAGATGATATTTTACCGGTGATCTTCAGCGATAATTATATCGAACTGGCG
>Ga0310811_10001905_pt1 | contig 25913 bp, 15 predicted proteins | sample YCmetagenome_FD_207642 | JGI IMG/M metagenome (GOLD analysis project Ga0310811, IMG submission 207642) | Soil microbial communities from experimental microcosm in Duke University, North Carolina, United States - YC | ecosystem: Engineered > Artificial ecosystem > Soil microcosm > Unclassified ... | reverse complement strand
ATACCCATGGTAACCACATCACTTACCACTGTATTTCATTTCAATCTTACAAGTTAATGATTGAGTCAGGCGCGCTTTGTTTGTTTGATCAGAAATATATCCCTCCGTTTTTCATCAATCATGCAGAATACCTTGAATATGTCATGTCCAAAACGACCATTCTTTTTGACCAAGTCACAACAATTTTAATCATCTCTCGACTCGCAGCAAATGTGTTAACAGTCTTCGATAAGCAGGCTTATATATACTCTGACAGACTCAGAGTCATCCTTGCTTTATCGAGACACTTGCAAAAGCAATGTAATCTGGAACTCATTCACTCCTTACTTCGTTCAATCCATGAGCGGTTTCAAAAGAAGACTGCCGCTGAACTACAGACTCTGTCACTCGCCTACTCCTTTGCTGGTCTCTTGCCCATATCACGTATAAGTTATAAGAATTCTTTTTTTGTTGCTAGAGTTGCTGTCCGCACTCAAAGCTTTGTTGATGCTCTGTTTGAACATGAAGAAGAATGAGTAAAGAAATAATGGGTCGACATTGTATTAAGGCTATGTTTTTTGAAAACGATTCTAGATGGTTAAGATGCTTTGATGACGAAACGTTGTTCACTTTTATTCATACAATTGATGGAGAGTGGAGTGAATATCTAAAGACTTTTACTAGAGAAGAACAATATATCAATTTCACATATCCTCTCTGGGAAGCACTCAATGTAGGTTCATTCAAACAAGTTCAGATGCTGATTGATGGGAAACATCCCGTGAATGTTTTTGACAAATGGAGACAGAAACACATCCTCACAGCATGCATGACCCTTGAAAAATACAAATTGATGATAGATTCAGGTGCACCATGTATCTTTGATCGAGCTTATCTTCCTGATAACTTCTGCTATATATCGAGCGGGTTTATTGAATATGTACTTTCAAGAACAACATCACCTGTAGATCGCCTTAGTGTAGAATTTGCGATCTATGAAACAGCAAGAAGAGTTGTTCAATGGGTTTGGGATGGAGATGATCAACAGACTCATTATGAACTTTTGATCGAAAGAGTTAAGTTGATCTTTCTCCTTGCAAGCCATTTACCAAAACCACAATCAGAACAATTGACTCATAACCTTATCGATTTCATTAATCACGAATCAAAGTTTGAGGACATTACTCCTTGCATCCACCAGTTGACAGTTTATCTTTCTTTCGCTGGCCTCCTCCCTATATCATGTATAAATTTTGGGAAAGCTCCTTTTATTTCTCACATCTCATTATATTATCAATCTTTTGTTGAAGCTCTCCTTGAACAAAAAGATATCTTTGAATAAACAAGAAAACAAAATGAATCGAAAAGAATACACACTTAAAGATTTGTTTTCATGGCAAAACAGTCCCATCAAGAAGATCACAATCAAAAAATTGAAAGAGCTTCTTCATGAATGTCAAGAAGAATGGAAGAGATTGGATTCGGTTTTTCCCTCACGAGATCCAATTACGTGCGTTCTAGGCATGATTGATAGAAAGGGATTATTGACTAAATTCAAATTGTTAGTGCAAGCAGCTCCCAAACCCCTCCCATTTCGTTACTTGAGAGATGCCAACGAATTTGATTTCTTCAAAGTTTTAGTTGAGGAAGGGAAGTTACAACCTAATTTGCATCTCAAGTTGCTTCCATCTATTTACCGTATCACGCCTGACTGTTGGCGATTTATTCTCACCCACGTCGACCCTCGAGAATTCGATTCTAAGGACGCAATCGATATCTTTCTTGAAATCATTGCTGGGATTGTTCATATCTCACATTGGCTTGATCCACGCTCTTTTCATGCTGGTTGGGACCCTAAGTCGAAAATCAAGCGCAATGAGAGTGCGCTCGAATCGTTCTTTATTTTGTATCCAAAATTTGCTCATTTTGGTTCAATCCAAGAAGCGATAGTATGCGCTCTTTGTCCAGAACTCGCTCAAAGATGGCCTGAAGAATGGAAAGCATACATCTTGCAATTTCAATATCGAGGGTTGATTCGATTCTCAACCTTATTTCGTAATGAATCATATTTGTGGTTCAAGGATAAACTACTTGACAATCTTCAAAACAGTCCGATGCTTGAGACAGAAGAGCGGTTACTCGAACAATTCAATCAATATCTTGTCATTCAAAAATTATGCATTCTTCAACTTCAAGTTCACAATCAAACCCTCGTTGAATCTCTCTTTGAATTTGATGATACCCTAACCCCATAGAAATCAAAAGAAAAATTAAAATAAATTTTTTTTTTAAAAAAAAAAGTGAGAGAGAATGTCATTTTGGAATATTGAAGACTTGTTTCAATATCCTTTATTGGTATTGAATGGAACAACAGATGATGAATTTCAAGTCTTGATCTCAGCAATTGATGGAAGATGGGACGAATATTATTCTTCTAGACGGCTTCCATCTGAATTTGATCGAATGTTCTTAACAGATAACGAATGGCCACTCATTACAGCTTTAAGAGCAGACCATCCTACAAAGGCAATGATGATGATTCAAGGAGGACACCCTGTAAACATAAACGTTCGTGTACCATCATTGTTAGGAGGTATGAAATTGGATTTAATCTGTTTGACTGAATCTTTTGATCTCTTTCAATTGATGGTTTGTTATGGTGCTCCATGTCGATTACATTGGTTTTACTTCCCCAATGGAACCTTATTATTCGCCTTGACACCAGAACAGTTAATTTTTGTCATTGAAAATTGCAAATATTTACCTGAACGAATTGTTCGTAAATACATGCTTCATCTGCTTCAAGGAGAGGAACCACACAATTTCAGATTGATCTTTGTTTTATCTCGATATTTCACAAAGATACATCTATGGCATCATGAATTGGAAAAAACACGTCTTTCTTATCTGCTAAGAAGAGCTCGAGAATCAGCCGAACGATTTGTTTTTGCGCTTCTTTCCATGGGTGTCATCAATGTTGGCTTAAACGGTTCAGAAGATCCGGTTTACTATCGTGTCGTTGTTCGACGTCAGACGTTTGTTGAAGCTTTGCTTCTTTCAGACCCCGAACTTCTTGAAGGAGAAGGAAAAAGAAGCAAAGCTTCAAATTTAAATGGAAGAAGAAGAGGAGGAGAAAGAAGAATTTCATCCTATTTTAAGCCTAGTAGGGTTATGGAGTCATATCCCTCTTGTTCAATTTAAACAATTGATTAAAGATTATTCTTTTGATTGGGAATTTGTTTTTCACGCGACCAAACATGTTCCACTTTACGATTGCGTTTGCGCTTATGCTAAAGTTCAAACTTTGGAACAACTCCATCGTATTCAACTCTTAATAGAAGCAAAACATCCATTAAAATTTAACGGAGTAAGCATCTTGAATGCTTGTCCTTCTTTCGCTCTTTATCAGTATTTCGTTCAAGAAGGTGCTGAATGTCGCTTCGAATACAATCATATTCCCGTTTTATGGTTGACGCCACGATGGACGAGATTTATCCTTGAAAATTGCAGAAAAAGTGATTTAACAACCCAATCCTGTTTTAACGACATTGTGGAAGGTATTCTCCTTTTTATTGGGTATCTTGATCCGAATGAAGGATCTTTCTTTATTGATGAAAAACTAGGTATTTCCCTCAAAATAATTCTTGACTTTCTCCCTCAAGGAAAAGACTTTCAATACCACATATTGATGTCGTTGCAGGATGATCTTCTTTTCGATGTTAAAAAAGATTGGATCAGAGCAGTCTTATTCTTGTCTGCTCTTCGTGTCATTCAAATCTTTTCAATCATTCCATTAAGTTATAAATTCAATCTCGAACCAAATGGGTTACGCATCCTCGCTCTGCCTTCCGAGATAGTTTTGTAAATTATGTTGTTTCATCTCGAATTGCAGAAATTCAAGTAAAACATCAATCACTCGTTGATCTTCTCCTTGAATCAGACGAAACCCTAACACTCAATTAAAAAAATTGAAAATAATTTTTTTTTAAAAAAAAAGAAACGAAGAAACAAAAGAAAAAAATGTTTGGAAAGCTTTTTTGGGAGATCAACAAATTAAGACGTAATGACGGATGGCGTGATTCATCAAAACTATTAAAAGCACTTATCAGAGGAGTGAAAGGAAGATGGAAGAAGTTCATCAAACGGCATTGGGATCCTTTGTCCAATTGTATACTTATTTGGAGAGATAGTTCGACTCATCCAAGGTTTCTCAAACAATTGAATCTCCTGCTAGAAGCGGGTACTCCCGTTTCTTTCTCATCCATTAATTACTGTGTGACGTTTGATGTGTATAAACTCCTTATTCAATATGGAGGAGAATGTGTTTTTGACAAAGCAAAGCTTCCTGCACTCATCAACATTAATGGAGAATGGATGTCATGGATTCTCGATCATTGTTCACCATCTTCCCGACTTGATTATAATAATTTTCTCGAAGTGTGTCATGAATATTTCTTTTGGGTATCACGGAAAGATAAAAATGTCCCTGATGACGTTTTTCCAAAGCGCAAAAACCCATTGTCGGGTTTAGTCGTGATGTTTCATCGGATTCATCATCCTGACATTGAAATCAATGAAAAATTGGTCATGCTTTTACAAAAATGGTATGAGACTCAGTCAGAACATCATGATTTGCCTTATGCAATTCACAGTTTGGTAGAAGCTCGCATTCTTAAAATTGGATCTCTAGACCCATATCATCCCATCATTGATCCAAAAGGACACGCTAAGCGATTCGACTTGATATGTGCAGGTCCGCCTATTCAAGAAGGGGTTGTTAGATTTATTACCGTCCCCCAAAACATCTTCATCATCAATCTCATCAAGGAATATCAAGTGAAATATCAATCCTTTTTTGGCGCTCTCTCAGAATCTGATGAAACCCTAACCATATGAAATAAAAAAATGAATTGAAGAGAATGAGAAAATGAGAAATAAATAATAAAAAAAAAAAGAAATCAGATGAAAATGTTTGAAGAGATTGAAGCTGAAATCGAATTGTTAAATCATTTTGGTGGCTGGTATGATTCTTCAAAGACATTAAAAAGAGTCATTGAAGTTGTTAGAGGAAGATGGAGCATGTTTAGTAAAGAAATTTGGAATCCTCTTGATTGTTGTATGATGGTTTGGAGAGGAAAACAGAATCAACCAAGATTTCTAAAACAACTGAATCTCCTTCTTGAGGCTGGAGTTCCTATTTCAAAAAGAACAATTAATGATTGTCAAGTATTTACTGCCTATAAGCTTCTTATTCATCACGGAGCAGAATGCTCCTTTTACAAAGAGAAACTCCCTGCACCCATCTGTATTGGAGGTGAATGGATGTCATGGATCCTTGATCATTGCTCAACCTCATCTCGACTTGATTATGCTAATTTTCTGAAGATGTGCGAAGAGTATTGCTATTTCATATTACACAAAGAGAAAACCCCCGAGAAATATCCTCATCGCAAAAATCCACTGGCAGGTTTAGTGGTGATGTTTCATAGGATTCCTCATCATGACATTGAAATCAACGAAAAATTGATCACGATCTTGTTCAAAATCTGGAATGCTCAGCCACAATATAATGATTTGCCAGATGCGATTAGTAAGTTAGTGAAAGCTAATATTCTTCAAATTGCGACAGTTGATCCTTATCATCCTATCATTGATCCAGACGGGCATGCTAAACATTTTGATATTGTCAATTCAGGTCATGTTCCAGAACATGGATTTGTAAGACCCATTTCTCCACCAAGAACCACACAGATCATCAATCTCATCAAAGAATATCAAGCAAGACATCAATCTTTTGTTGATGCATTGTTAGAAAAAGATCAATGTACTTTATAATTTTTTTCTGTTTTGAGAAAAAAAAGAGAAATGAAGCGTTCTTCCTCTTTGGGTGTTATTGCATGTTTGATTCTTGTACTGATTGCTTCAGTACGATCAGAAGTCATCTTTTTGGATTCATTTGATGACACTGACAATCCGTTCAATCCTTACGATGTGGATTCTCCATATGCTTGGTATTTCTTCAACCCTTATGATACAGAGATTGACATCTCTGAGAATGATGGTGTGGTGTCTGTAAATGTCAACCCTTTCACTTGGTCTGTTGATATTGGCGAGTTCGGTAGCTTAGACCATGTAAAGATGTTGTCTTATCACAAACGCGCTGGTGTTCCAGGAACGCCTCATGAGTTTGTCAAAGTGAATGCTCAAGTCTCAGTGACTACCTATGGAACTGAAAACAACCCTTTTGGTGAAGATTATGTGAGCAATTCACAAGATGACATCCGTTTAGCCTCTTGTGCTCTGAACACCATCGATTTCAGCAGTTTTGTTGTTGCTGATTTCTTCTTGACCAACCAAGGTGTTTGGGCTTACTATGAACGTCTCCCCTTTGGAAGAACTGAAGACAACTTCTATCGTGCCTTTTCTTCCACCAAACGTGTTGTTGCTCGTTCATCTCCCGATGAGTTTCATGATCTCTCCATTGAATACAACAGTGAAAAGGGAACCCTCACTTGGTTTGTTGACGGTAAGCCTGTTCTACATGTAGTCGACATTGGTGTTCCCCCAGGTGACCCTGATTGTGTGATGATCATCGATCATGGTGGCGTTGATGAGATCGTCAAACCTACAAGCTTCAATCATGGATTTGGTTGCTTTACTTTATTAGATGCTTTGGATCCTTGGGATTCAAACAATTTTAATTCAGGTCTATTGGAATTGAGCTATTCTCCTGGTGCGACTTATGTTCTTCCAGAGAACTGGAACTTTGAAGATGATGATGACATTGACTTGCGTCTATTTGGTCAAGGTGCTGAGATCCGAGTTGCCAAGTTCCAAATCATTGCAAACTAAACAACGATTTTGTGACAATCTGAACAAGCAGGTTGATAGATCTTTTTGTCTCCAATCACAATCAAAGAAGAGGTAGGGATGAGACGCATGGTGTGGTGAGCATCCCTTCCACACGCGTGACATGAAGCGTGTAGATGAGTGAGTTTCTTATGAGGAATCTTGTTCAACTCGACAAAGGCAGTCCATTGAACTTTAGAAGAATCTTCATCGAGACCTGCACAGATGACAGCAATGTTGAGGCTGTTCATCTTGAGGACAAAAGCAGCAATCCCTTTGAAGAATTGAAATTCATCGATGTAGATGACTTGTAAACCCTTTGTATCGAGTTCAAAGACATTCAAATCACTGTTCTGAACACGGATAGCTTCTATAGAAGAACCTTCTCGAGAATGAATCCGTTCATCTTGATGACGAGTATCGATATCTGGCTTGAGAGCGATCTTTTGACGTAAATCTTTCAAGAAGTATTCTATCAACATCCCTGTCTTACGACTAAACATACATCCAAAAATGATCTCAAACAAATCATCAATAGGTTCAGACATTTTTTTTTAATTACTTCAATGGAGTTGAGTTTGAACGATATTCCAAAATCCAAAGATAACTTCGGTACTTAATATAATAGGCCAATTCATCCAAAGCCTGTTCGGCGGATGATGCGGAACTGACATTTCTTAGGATCCGATGAGCATCATAATAAAGAAGCTCATCCATGGTTGCAACAAGGATGGACACTTCTGGTTGAATGACAATCCCTTTGCGATTCTTGAACAAGTGTTCATATACTTGTTTGATTGCGGACATTAAGAGTTTTTCAGGTAAGAGCTTCCGGTCTTCATCTGATATAACTTTGCTTGTGATGGCAGTATAAGCTGCTTCAAATTGTGTTTGGTTTTCAGCTTGCAATAAAGGTAAAATGGGTGTAATACCAATGGAAGCAGAAAAGTCTGAAAGGTCATCTGTTTTCTTGGCATTTCGTTTTCTGTCAACAATGTCTTCACGCTTTACAGTAATACCCTGAGCAAGATAACCTACAGAGATCGAACGAGAGGAAGAAGAAGAAGAAGTACTTGACGGTCCTGGTTGAGAAGAAGAAAGAGATATCTCTGATTGCAAATGATCTTGAGTCATTTGATAAAGGAGAGGGATGTAATCCATCAAAGTGTTCTTAAAGATGGATGAACGATTCGTGAACATGGTCTTGAGGCTTTGGTATCCAGCAGCATAACTTTGAAGGGCGTTTCCAGCTCTGAAAAGATTAGCCAGATAAACACTCCCAAGTGGTCCTGCATCATCAGACGTGTTCAAAACCGCATGACTGATCCTTGCAATTGTGCTTGGCGTTTCAGTAAAGGAAGCAAAATTACCAAAGAGTGCTCCAAAGGTTCTGACCAGTGGGAGAGCGACGGTATGAACTTGTGTTCTTGCTTCTTCCATGCCAGTGTATCTTCGTGTAGGGTCTCTTTGAGTACCCAAGTGAGAGAGACCCCTTCCAGTGGCTTGAAGGCTTTGTGTAACATTCACATAAGTCTTTCTGGAGAGATATCCTGAGATCCAATGTGAAAAGACAAAGATACCCATTGCACCAAGGAATCCATAACCGACATAAGAAAAACTCAGATGAGTATCGAGTTGAAATGTGGTGCTCGATAAGGCGTATGAAGTGAGAGAAGCCCATCCAGCTGCATAAGCAATGACTTGAGCAACGCTCACAGAACTGGCATAAGCATTTGCAAAAGTGAGAGCAGCAGAAATACCGCTCCAAACATAACGCATGAAACGATGAAGACGGATGGATTTTAAAAAGAAGTTCTCACCAAACCCTTCATAATGTTTGTTCCATTCTTCTTCAGAGATGACTTTGAAATAGATCTTCAGAGCATCTTTGATCGCACTCGGTGATCCACGAACAAAAGTATCCAGTTGGTTGAAAAACCGAACAATCATTGCAGGGCCTTCTGTGAGTGCATGAACGTTCGGATTAAAGTTAAACTTGGAGATGCGCTTCTCAGAGGGGAATTTGGGTTCCCAGATGTCAAAGAGACCGTTGATTCTTGCTGCTTTTGTCAATTCAGTGGATTGTTTGGTGAGTCGTAAGAAGTTGTTCCCAGAAGTAGCAAATTGAAGGGGATCAATACTTGTCTTTTCGGCAACAATCTTTGCATACACATTGATCATGGTGGTGCCTTGATCAGAAAGAGGAGGGAGATTCTCTTCGGTCGAACGATAGAGAGGCGCGGGAGGAGCCATCACGCCATACATCATACCCACAAAGTTGTAGATGGTGGAGAGACTGTTAAAGGTACGAACACTGGTGTTCAATAAAGTTTTCCATGGAGCGACTTTTTGACTTGCTCTGGAAGCCAACAGTTCATTCTGTCTCAAGTCCATCAAAGTTTGGAGATCCTCTTCCTCTTCTTCCAGATTCTTGATCTCCTGCTCAAGGAATCCCTTTTCTTGAGGAGACAAGTCCTTCCTTGTTCGAAGCGCATCTCGGTGCTGATCAATGGTCGCGCTAGTCATCTCTCGAGCCAAAATGATGGCAGAATAGTCGATGGTGCTTTTGCCTCCGTTTGCATAAGTGGTGTATGCCTGAACCAACCCTTCATGCCTTGACACGAGCCTCTGTGTATAACTATTCACAATCTCCAATGACAGAGGGAGTTTTGATCGATCGGCTTCTGGAACCCAATATTCAATGTTGTTGTTGGATTTGGAGAACAACTTAGCAAGCCTTTCAAGATACAGCATGTCAGTGAGTGCCAACTGAGCATTGTCTCTATACTTGTCGTAATCTTCATAGAACCAATGATTGGCACTGTTGTCAACGAGTTCTGCCAATCTAGAAGACCAAGCATGAGACTGTAAACCTTCCACATGGCCAAACACGTCATCGAACGAAACAAGTTTCAGAGATTCTGAAGCAAGGTTCAACAAAAAGTTGCGATCTTCAAGTGGTTCGGTCATGCTCTGATCGAAGGCATTCAGTTGGCTTTGAACAACAGGTTTCTGAAAGAATAGTTCAATGCGATGGACTTTAGACCAGAGGGTTTTAAGAACGCCTCCCATGATGGTCTCGGTAGGTTTGTAGAGCTGATGTAATGTTTGGTTGTAAACATCAACATCATCAGCGATTCTGTGTCGGCGCACCTGAGACATGCGGTATTTGGCGTCTGTTTTGAATCGATGCAGTTTCAACTCGATCTTCCCTTCATTTCGACTGATCTGATCCATGATGTAGTTGTTGATCGAAATGACTTGTGTGAGGAGTGCGTTTTGAAGCTCTTGAATATAACTAAACTGCTCCCATGTGGTGCCTAAGAGAGCTTCTGGTTGATCAACAATCCTGGTGATGTTGGTCATGTATTCAACAGGGTCGTCACCTTCATTCAAGAGTACAGGTCTGGGAGCGTAGATGTGCCACGGGATAAAGTCCGAGAGATCTGGGAGTTGATTATTTCTCTTTGCTTCGATGAGCGTGTGATGAAGATCAAGGAGTCTTTCTGTGGTAAGATCCCTGCCTTCTGCTGACAAGAAGTAGCCTGACACCAAGGAAGTCGCTTCAGGGCTGACCACTGTAGTGATGTCATTCAAGATCATCTTGATGAGCATGAGATTCATTCTCTCTTTTGACACTTGATCTGGAGTGAGTCGGAATTGATCAACAACATATTTGTTTTGTGCTTGAAGTTCGAGCAATCGTGTGGCCGAGACGAATTGTGCATTTTCGAGATAACCGAGCGTTTGAGAGACCATATCTGCATAAGCGTTAGGAGAAACATGGTTTTCAGCGATCTGCAAGTGTTGCCAATGCTTCACGAAGGAAGAGATGTAATTGACGGTTGCTGCCGTGTTCAAGAGCTTATGTGAAGTCTTGATTCCTTCAACGACCTGCTCTGAGAGTGAAAACCGAGCCGTTTCATGACTGGCAATCGCAGTTTGATCAGCCATGCAAGCCAAGAACGCTTGTCGAAAGGAGGTGTGAAGATGCTTATCAAACATCCCAAAGAGATCCTGTGAGACGAGCAGCAGCTTTTTCTGAAGCGTGGGATCATCCTTGTTGGCAGCAAAGTCTGAGATGGTTTGATTGTGTGTTTGGAAGAACTTGAAGATCGCTGTTTTGTTCCCTTCAGGGGCACCGCTGGTGATTGCTTGAACACGAACGCGTTGAATCTCGGTAGCAAATTGATCAAATTTGGATTGATTCGAAACGTCATTGATGCGTTCTTGGTAGTTGGCACGAAGTTGCTCCAGTGTTTGAATCTGTTTGTTGGCAACATCAATAAGCTGATCAACAGGAATGCCTGTTCGAGCGAGAATGGATTGTTGTGTTGCGAGTCTGACCGAGAGATCAGTTTTCAGTTGATCGATCCTTGTTGAGAGTTTTTCAACCTCTGCTTGATACCTTTTGTTAGCGTCGATGAGAGGTTGAATGTCATACTTGTTGAGGGTATCGAATGAAACACGACCTTCTTCTTCAAGTATTCCATTGGCAAAACTAATGATCGCACGGTGCATCACTTCTGCCTCAGTGACCATGTGAGATGACTGTTCAATCACAGGCGCAGTCGCTTTGATAAACTTGTTATCGGGACCAGTTGTATCCACTTGAGAAGAATTAGTCAGAGAAGGATCGAGTGTGCCTTCAAAGATGAATCGAACCGCGTCATTCTGAAGAGAAGCGAGTTGGTTCGCTTGAGTGAGCAGAGCACCATGTTCTCGATCCAATTGATTCTTCACGAGATGAACAAACACTTCAGGTGTATGCCTCGATGGATCGTACTCCCTGTATATCCTAGCAAGTTCAGGAGAGGCAAGGTCGGGCACAGCGGGTGATCGTTCAAATCTCAACTCTTTAAAGTCACTGAACACTTGAACCCTAAGATCAGAGATGACTTTCAATTGAGCTTGATTTTCTTGGAAAAAGGAATCTGCCATGCCAACAAGTGCTGTTTGATTCTGATAAATGTCAGATCCAATCACTTCAACGATCGTGCTTGTTGAATTGTTCAAATCAATGATCTGTCTTTGGAGAAAATTTGAATTCGATGAAGCAGCAGCTGAAGATGAAGATGAAGAAGAAGTGGACTTTTGAAACCTTTGATCAGCTTCTTCTTTTTCAGCATTGAATCTCCTTTCAGTGCGTTGAACAACCTTGTCAATCAAAGGCTGCATAGTGGCCTTGTATTGGGATGCGAAATCAATTGGTTTTGACGAAGAGTTGTCAGCGATATAAGGGATGTTGTTGTACCAGAAAGTAGCCAATTGACTCAATTGCATGTCTAGATCATACAATTTCATGTCACGCTCTGAGAAACCAATGGTTTGATAGGTGAGATCCCTATCATTCACTTCTTCTTGATGGTCATAAGCAGTCTGAAGGCTTGTTTGCAGATACGATTGAATGTTTTCAAAAGCCTTCAAAGCATCGATGGCTTGAGCAGGGTCGACTGAACCAACAGCGCCTCCTTCTCCATAGATGTTGGTGTTGAGCGCATCAATCTGAGCAATCAAAACCTGGAGTTGTTGCTTGTTGGATGCGCTGTAGAACTCAGTCTTTTCAACTTGTTCGACAAACGCTTTTAGATCGAGGATCTGATCTTGTTCCCTCTTGCTGAGCTGCATGTTGCGAGACCTCAAGTTGTGCGTCAAAAAAATGTTAGAGAGGCCAACGACAGTGTGGAACAAGAGGGACCAACGATAGAGCGATCTATCTTGTTCAACAACAGCGTTCAAATAAGAGACGGCATCTGCGGCATTGACAAACTCGTTAAAGGCGATCGTCAACCCTTCGTCAGAAGAAGACTTCTTCTGACTTCCGAGCCTCTGGATAGCCAGTCTTTCAATGAGCTTCAAGTAGAGGTATTGTTGTCCAATATACCCATATTTGAGAAGATCTTCGTGCTTCAAAGGACGTTCAAACTTGGGGCCTGAATAAGAACCGCTTCGTTTAAGCGTTGCCTGAACCTCGTTCAACAAGTCCGAAGGGGTCTTGTTCGTTTGCTTCAAAATAAAGTCGACGTCTTGCGTGATTTGGAGAGAACTGGACGAAAGTTCACCTGCGTCTGGCACCCTGATCTGGAACAAAAGGTCCTTGATCTGGGAGTTGCGGTACAGTTGCTCCACATCTTCCAATTTGGCTCCGATCGACGCTGATGTGTCAACGGTCAATTGGCTGGCGAAACGAAGACCGGTTTGAAGGATGGCTTGATCGTCTTGACCAAGAAGCTTCATCATCTTCAGTTCAACAACGATGTACTTGATGAACAAGTGTTTGAGCTTACTATCGTCAACATGAACCGCCTGGTAGATGCGAAGGACGTCTCTTTCTTGATCTAGACCTGGTGGGAGTGAAGCTTCCTTTTCGAGCATGGCAGCACGATACTCGAGAAGAGCGGTCTTGTATTCATCGAACAAGCGATCATGCTTCTTGAACAACTTGATCTTGGTATCGGTTGTTTCGTTGAGCTGAGGAGGGTTGGTTCTCATCCCTCTCAAAAGGTTCACGATCTGGTTGAGCGCATCGAGGGTCTGTTGATTGCGTGTGGTTTTCTTCCTCATCTGATATTCATCTCTCACTTGCTTGATGGTCTTGAAGGTAACGGGTTTGTTGGCTTCATTCAAGCTATCACTTTCTTGATAACCAGTCAAGATAGAAGGGATGTAAGTGATCTCTGACATCATACTCTTCAAAATGGTATCACAAATCGTGTTAAAGGCCTCATTGCGTAATACTTCAGAGAGAAAATAATAATAGTATCGCTTGTCTCTCGAAGCCATGTCCCCAAAAGTGTTCAATATCAACAAGAGCACGCCATATACACTCATATCCTCCAAGGGAACATGTGTGGCTAAGAGATTGAGAAAGAAGATCTCGAGTGCTTCAATGTTGCGAAGGGAGATGTAAGCACGTGTTTGCACATTCTCTTTGCTTGCATATCGAGCAAACTGGTAAAACAAATCGAGCAACCTCTCTCCTTCTTGATGAACAACAGGATCGTTGTCCATGTGTTTGACGTCCTGAAAGAGTCCCAGTTGTTGACGGTGTTTGGCGCTTTGATTGACTCGTTCTCTAAAGAACATCAGATCCATCAACGGGTACACCTCGATGTGTTTGAGATGTTGTGAAATGACATACACGGTGTTCATCACCAGATCACTGCATTGCTTGATCGTGCTCGCCATACTCTGTTGGATGTGCATGACCCACTTGGTGGTGATGTATTCGCCGATCATCTTGAATGGGATCAAGACGGCTTCTTTGAATTGATCAATTGCCACTCGGCTGACACTCATTAGATTATCGATCATCGCTCTAAGAGAGTCAGAGATGGAGTCAAACAGACCAAACGATTTGAAAAACATGCTCATGATCCGTCCAAACTTATCAAACAAGTCACTGACTGTCTCAGATGTTGCTTGGAACAAGCGTGTTCCGAACATCACAAACTTGTCCAACCATTTCACGGGTATGATGTTAATGAAGACGGTAGGGTGAAAGTTCTTCAAATAATAAGAAATGCCAGTCAGTGCTTTATCTAATGATTCCAAGATCCAACCGATCCATTCTTTACCAGTTGAAGAGATTCGATTAACAAACCATCCCCACATGCTCTGTTTGAGAGCATCAAGTTGTTGTTGATTCTTTTTGATCTTAGAATGACGTTTTTTTCTTTTTTGTAAACGGCCTTGAATCAATTCATGATGATCATCAATCTTATTCTCGATCAAGACATTTAAAATGTCTCCAATTTGTGTTGATGAAGATGACATTTCTCTTTCTTTCTTTCTTTTGAAAGAAATTTTTTTTTAAAGATTTTGATTTTCTTTTTTTAAATGGCTTCATCCTCAACACCAACTGTTCATCAAGAGTTTGAAAGATTTGAACGAGTCATCAAACCTCAAACAAGATTGTTTATTGATGATCGTCTCATTAGAACACCACTTCCAGAAAATCAATTTGTTTGTATTTTGTTTCAAGGGAAAATTGTCATCTTTTTGACTGAAAATCAACCTCTCGAAATTGAAGAATACAAACGAAATTGTCTTTTGCTATCAAGCATCCCTTCAAACATCTCTCAACTGTCCCGATTGATCATGTTAAAGGATTCAGGGTCGGTCAGTTCTAATGATAGTTATTTTTCAACTGATCTGAATGTGATCAATCAAGCTTTGAAATCTCTTGATCTCAATGACCCATCATTGACAGCATTCGATGATGAATGTTATCAACTCGAACCAACCATCAGAAGTGGGCAAACATTATCTGGCGAGGATTATTTGACATTTTGGAGACCTATGTTTCTCGCTCAAAACTTCATTGCAGCAACCTTGGAATATCTCTCATTAAGAGGTGAAGAGTTTTTGATCATCGATGATGTGAATGCCGACATCGTTCAACTCACACCAAGACCTTTAGACACACAAGTCTTCTTTCCACAAGTGAAAGCGTATCTCCATCAATACTTCCACGTGCCTTACTACAATGCTGAACGAACGAGTTTGGTCTTGTTCCGAAATCATGCTCATTATTTAGCTGAAGCAGGGACGTTTAGACGGCGAAACAGTCTCAGTCAGTCTTTGACGACTATGATCACAACAAAACCTCAAACAATCGATTCTCTCCCCATGTTGGTTTCTTTCTTCTCCCCTCACTTTCGTCGTCTTGGTGAAAAAAAGTGTATTTCTCACGCACTCACAAAGAGAAACACCAATCTTCTCGGCGGAATTCATGAACAAGAAGATGTTTTTAAGGGGTACATCCAAGACACATTCAGATTCTCATTGGATAAGATTGTTTTACCAATGGGGTTTACACAATTACCAACTCTTCATGATCCAAATTTAAATTTAGAACAGTTTAAAATTTTTGCTCGTATCATATCTGCTTTGTTTTATTAATTAATTAAATTTTATTTTTTTTTAATTTAAAAAAAAAAGATGAATGATATTGATTTAATTATTCAATATCATCCAGAAGAATGTCATGAACAAATCAGATCTTCATCAACTTATGATTTATATCAATTTCCTATCATGGGAAAGATCATTGAAGCTCATTTTGATGATCCAAAAAAGATTGGAGAAGAGTTTCGAACCGTTCAACTCCCTGTTCGAGAAAGAAAGTATGCAGAACAATTCAAAGCAGTTGCGAGTGATGACTTCTTGAGAAATATCTTTTTGAATGAAAGAAACGCTGAGATCGTTGTGAATCTCAACAAAGCACCCTTGATGAAACAATTGATCTATTTGAAGCGTTACTTCTTTGATAACTTGAAAGAGGGTGTTGATAAACTCCTTGATTATCTCCATGATCTATTGATGAGCTTGCTTTCGGCAGCACCAGGTTATCTTAGCACATTCAGAACATTCATTGCCAATGGATTGTCAATCTTGGGTTTTTTGTTGAAGCGATTTGTGAGTTCTGTCCTTGATTGGATCAAAGATGGGATGCAACGATTGATTGCTTATTTGATGGGGATCGAGAAACAAAAGATTGCCACTGTCGTCGAACTCTCTACCCTCCCACTGAAGAGCATGAAAGATGGATTTACCAAAGCAGCTGCCTTCGATGAAAAGATGTTCCTCTTCAACATGTACGACATCATTCGTATCCCTACCGACCATGAGTTGGTTCAACAGATGCTTGGGTTTGCTGACATTGTTCTCGTTTTAGAGGATATTAGACGGTTTTATCTGGCTTTCCCTTCAACCAAACAAATCGTGAACACATTGCTCTTGGAAGCATGTGAACAGATCATCATCCCACACTGGTCGATGGTTGTGAACGGACTTTCCGTTCTCCCTGAGAAGTTACCCCCAATTCATCCACACATCTATGAATCAGTACTCTCTACACTCACCAATCGAAACACAGCTACTATCATTCGAGAATTGGATGGAGAGTACCCATACGTGATGTGCATCAAGGTGGTCTATGAACTGCTTCATGAAAACCCTGAAGAGATGGTTCCTTTATTATTCTCAACACTCGTTCCTTTCGCAACTCAATGTCTCCGTGCCAATGCTCGATCGACTCAACAAATCTCCACCTCAGAGATGCAAAGCCCTCTCCCTCCTCTATTAGGTCTGATGGATCTCTCAACCGATATGGTTGAATTCTTGACCTTACATGATAAGATTCAAGAGATGACTGGGTTTGCAGCTGAAACACTCATTCATTCTTCACTAGTAGACGAATTGAAGGTTTTGAAAGAAGAACTCCCTCTTCAACACACAATCCCTCAATTGTATGAGACCATTACTCGATGTCAAGAGAAAGGTCGTCTTCTCCTCTTGGAAGAATATGATCTTCAAGAAGAATATTTGACTTTTCTTCGAAGAATCTGGAGATTGGTTCATCTTCCAAAGATATTTACCAATCTTTATGTTGATCCAAAAGAAGAAAAAGAAGAAGAAGAATCATTTGTAGGAAATGATATGAAACCAGGTTCTTCTTCTTCATCTTCATCTTCAGATGAAGAAAAAAAAGATGATGTTGATGATGAAGAAAAAATATCTGCTTTCAAAAAAATAATGGATATCAAACCAAGTCAATCCAACGTTATTCCCATTGATCCTTCTTTAACAAGCAATCTTGAAAAGGATGTTTGGAATTTAGTTTACTCGATGAAACAACTCTTCGAAAAGGAATATATCAGACAAGAAGATCTTTCAGAACAGGTCACAAAATTCTTGAAGACTTTCAATCTGATGGTCATCTTCAATTCCAATGATGTTCAGGCAGTTGTGCAAGAACATCAAAGAAGTTATGGTCCCGCAGAGTTTGCTAAACTAGCATTTGAACAAAAGATCAAACCCAAATTTACCAACATCCTCTTGATCCTAAGGATCATCACCGAACTCTTTTCCAACCTGATTGAAAGGTGGGAGAGTAGCAATCCGAACAATGAGATGCTCAAGATCCTTTACCCCGATGCATTCCAACAACCAGAGGAGTTAAGAAAGCTTGATTCTGCCATTGCCTACATGAATATCTATCAAGATATACTCAAAGTATACAACAGCGTGCTTGAATCCATCTTTGATTTCATGGACGATCTCAAAACATTCGTTGAGTCAGATCTCAACATCAAGCGACAATATCGTGATATCTTGTCGACAAGGTTTTACAACGATTGTAAGGAATCTCCATCGTTATGGGAGGCCATGTTGATTCAATCGGCAGGTTTTGAATCCTGGCAATCTATGATAGACAAACCTGTTGAAGCAAAAGAAATTCTCATGAAGGCACCTTTGGTGGATCAGATTGTTCATCTCATGTCCATTCGGTATGTGAGTCATATTGCTGGATACTTCAATCGCAAGTTTATCACCAAAATCCATGCATTCGTTCAAAAAGTAGAGATGAATGCTGGGGGTTTCTTCGATATCATTAAGGAGTATCAAAGCAATCTAATTCAAGATCTGAGGATTGGTCCATCCACATCATCATCATCATCATCATCATCATCATCAACTGCTTTGATTGATCAAAAATTATTTGGAAAACAAATCAGGAAGATTTATTCCAAAACAGTGACAGTTGTGTCGACATCGAACAAATTCAGGTTGATCTCTGGATTGAAGCTGTTTAGTCAAACAGAAAATGAATTTATTCGTGAAGCCAACAATCTAAATAGATTAATCACAAATATTATGGCCAGTATGTATGAATATGCGATTATGCTCGAAATCATCAAGTATGATGATGCTCTCCTCCATATTCGCAATATTGCCCTGGGATCCATGGTTGCCATGGGCCTTGGCATCTTGATCGTTCATTATGTTTCTCTCCCAGACATGGAGTTTTGGAACAACCTCACAGCAGATAGAACGATCCTTGATCTTGGTCCAGATGCTTGTCTGATGAACCAACTCACCAGTGAGGTTGTGAATACCTCTATCACCAACTGTACAGCGTATGGTGATCCCACTCAAGAGCAACTTGTGGCGATTTTAAAGCGTTATAGCCCTGATTTGTTTAGTGAAAAGATGGCAGAAGCCTTCAACGACTTTGTAGCCTTCTTAGCAGCTTCGTATGGTGAGTTTCAGAATTCTATGAACCCTGACGAACGCAGATTGGCAGCAATCTACGAGTGGATCCTCAATCGAACAACTCCAGCAAACCCTTCAACCATCAGAGGGATCATGCAACCACAAAATTATGAGTTTCTGGGTGCGATGTTGGATCAATTCAATCATGTCAATCTGACTTCAGTGAGCACCCGAGGGTTGAACAATCCAGGCATCTTGGGTTGGTTTACTGATCAATACAATTACTTGAGTAATAAGTACAGCCCATTTCGGTCAACCATTCAATCTGACAACCCATTCCTCATCTTGCTCGAAAAGTTGAAAGAACAACAGGTTCACTTCAAAGTCTGGAAAGCCAGTTACGATCGTCTTTCCTTTTTGATTGGCATGAAACCCTATCTGGAATGGCTTCCTGCTGTCCCCACCGTCGTCGTTCAAGTCTTTCAATTTTTGTGGACAGGATTGTATGATCTCTTTCTGAAGAAACCTTTGCAAGGAGTTGCGATACTCGGAAGAACCTTTCAAAATCTCAGCACTGAACTATCATTCAGTGGGATGGGTGCTTTGGCCTTGATTGCTTTTCAAATTCCATGGCTCGGATTGATGAGTCTTGCTTTTTCAGTGATTGCTTCCACAGCCCTCCAATACGGTAGACGAAATGAAGCAAACATTGAAGCATCGATCAACAAGCTCTGGGAAGGTTTGTATAGGTTGAACCCTGAAATCAATCAATCCAACCCAACGTTAGTGAACAACGTGAATGTTGGAAGAAAACCATGGCAGATTTGGTTGCGGTTATTCCTTGACCTGTTACTTAAATCGGCTGTTGTCGCATCTGGAATCATTTCTGCCGGTGGACTCTGGGCCTCGGGTGTGGAAATCTTGGGTCATATTCAAAGTGTAAATTACACTGCTTTGACACTTGGTGCTTTAGGTACGGGCGTTAGTGTGTTCGGTTTGGGAGCTTTTGCAGCTGTTTCTTCTGGAGTTGGAATGTTTACTTTCATTCCAACTATTCTTAGTATGATCTCAACAGCGAAAACAGCTTCTTCAAATGTGATTGGAATGGTTGCCAATTCTGAACGTATTGCCACCATCAGAGGATATCTCAATTCTGATAACATCCTTGCTTTTTTAAAAAGAGGACTTGAGTCTGAAGAAGATCTTTCAAGCTTGATCATGGGTATCAACCCTAATGATATTAAGTTTTTCAGAGAAGTGAACCAGAAGATCTGGATTGCTCTTCAAACAAATCGATCAGGCGATGGTCGTCTTCATTTTAATGAGAATGATATTTCAAACACAGTGGAGTTCTCAAAGATCAACGAGAATCTTACATCGATCTCCGAACGTCATGCTGTAATGGTGTTCAATGGAAGTATCGTTCCAACAGCAGGAATTACAGCGTTAGGGCCTTCTTCATTGAAATCCTATAACATCCCTGAAGCTGACTTATTACGATCACTATCGGGGGATTATTCTTTCTCAGCTTTTCTAAAAGCTCCATTTCAACCAATAACATATCAATAATTTATTTTTGATATGTTGTTCAATTTTTTTTAAAGGAAAAAAAAATGTCAATCATTGAATGTAGTAAAACGTCTTTATCTTCAATCATTGGAACTTGTTTGATCTTGATTGCTTCATTTAATCTAACAGAGATTGAAGATGAAGCTAAGATCAACATCTTGATTTATGGATTATTGACAGTGATTCCTTTGGCTGTTATGATTCTTGTTCTATTTGAAGTTTTAGGCTCTGGTTATGATCAACCCATGTTCACTTTTACACGTTATTTGTGTGTGAGTAATATCATCATGGTCTCGACAATCCTCTTGTACAATATCTTTTTTGTTCTCTCCTCTTGCTCAACGTTCAGACACTGCCATAATGATAATGAAGCAGGAAAACGACATGATGATGTCAATAGATTTTACATCCTTTACTTGAGTGGACTTGGTCAACTCACGAGCACATCTTTCTCTTGGTTGGAAATTCATTTAAAAAATTCTGACAAAATAAATGTGTCTGGCAAAAAATGAAGAAAGATTTTTTGGGCTTCTTGCTTTGCTTCCTCTTTTTCGTGATTGTCATTGAAGGATTAGCACCTTGTAAACAAGGTCATACTGTAGATATTTGTGGATTTGACACAGCGGATTATCCTGCGTTGGGTTTAACAGGTGTTCCACCACTTTGCAATGCAGAATGCAACATCAGTGTTTTCGATCGATGTGGAGTCTGTAATGGGTTGGCTCCCATCTATCAAACATTGCTTCAACCCATCGGTCAACCCACTGTGAATTCTTTATCTAAATATGGGTCTTCAGTAGCCAACTGGAATGGAAGCATTGCAGTCGCACAATCACTGGCTGCAGATGTGCCTCCTATTGTGCCAGCTCCTGTCGTCACTTTTGTTTTTAATCATACTTCTCTCACTTGGGATGAATATCATCTGCCAGTGGTGACACCTGCACAAGATAACACAGTCACAGGAGGTATCTTGGCTGGAAGAGGGTATGGTCTTTCGATGAGTGAAAACTTTCTTGTTGTTGGAAGCCCTGATTCGACCGAAAGGATCCTTCAATTGTGGGGAAGAACGGTCACTCCGCCTTGGAGTTGGATATGGACTGCTTATAGTCCCTGTCCAGGAAGCTATTTTGGACTTTCTGTCGCGATCGATGAAAGAATACCTCATGCGCCTGGAGATGGTATCTTTGGAACGGTCGTGACTGGAGATCCTAACGCAAGGTACACAGGACGTGTTTGGGTCTATCTCACTTACTCATTTGAGTATCTGCAGGAGTTGTGGTATGGAACGGGCACTGAAGGTCCCACATTCAACTCTTGTTATGGGAAAACAGTCGCTGCTGATTCAGGTTATCTCGCTGTCGGTGCTCCTTCGTTAGATTACGCCGGTCAATCTAAAGCAGGAAATGTGTTCGTTTACCTATGGGATCCGTACTTGGGAGAGCAAGGAGAGTATGACAACGTCACCTTCATCACCATTCCACCCCCTGTCCCCACTCAAAATGGAGGATTTGGAGAATCAGTCTCTGTTTGGAGTAATTATGTGCTTATTGGAGATAACCAGCACGGGATGTACTTGTATCGAATCATTGGACTCTCTGCCGTGCTCGTTTCTTTTGATCTCCCCACTGGGTTCAATCAGGATTCTCGCTTTGGGTATGCTGGTTCAATCTGGGAGGACTTGATTGTTGCTGGAGATGAAAACTTTATCCCAGACTGGAGCTCGAGAGGGTCTGCTTTCATCTGGCAAACCAATCCTTTATTGACAGCGTCTTATCGATTGATGTGGCATCTCACTGATGACACCAACAACGTGCTTCAGACAAGGTATGGTGCTGCAGTTGATACCAGAGGTGGATGCTGGATGGCTATTGGAGCTCCAGGATACACTTCTCCAGGTGGCGTCTATGCTGTCAATCTCTGCGAGTTTGATTGTTACGGTTGTGATGACCAGCTGAACAGTTGTATCGTCGATGATTACTGTGGTGTGTGCGATGGAGATAACACCACTTGCATGGATTGTTTGGGTGTGATAGGAGGAAACGCTACACTTGACGTTTGTAACGTTTGTCAAGGAACCAACAACAGTTGCATTGCCATCACCTCTCCAACTACTTTTTCAATCAGTTGCAATCACACGCTCGTCATCAACATCTCTCATGCAACGCAAAACCTCTATGGGTTGGTCAAGCTCGTCAACATTACTGTCTACCCAACAAAGGGGACCCTCACGTTCACTCCTCCAGGTTCTTCAGTGCTCACTTATCAAGGGACCGTCTATCAACATGGGACAGATCACTTCTCGGTCATGGTTTCGCTCAAGATTTCTCCCACCAAAACGCTCTACGCGACCTACAGTGTGACAGTGAATATTGCCAATAATTGTGTTGATTGTTTAGGTATTGTTGGAGGAACTCATCTCCCCATCGACAGTTGTCACAATTGTAACGGAACGTTTATCTGTGATTGTTTGCTTGAACCCTATGGACCTGCCGTGATCGATCCTTGTGGAGTGTGTGATGGAGACAGTTCTACTTGTCTAGATATCATCGTTCCACCTCCCATCCCTCTGAACTGCACAACTCAAATCATCCAAGAACTACATGTTGTCCCCAACGTCTTTGCTGTTAAATGGAGCATCACTCAACAACCTCCACCAGGACAAGGTTCTGTCATCATCAACCCGAACTTGGGTGTCTTTACTTACACAAACCCTGGCATCTCGGGATATGTTGTCTTTGAAGTCACTGTCAAGATGACGGTATTTCCCTTTCTGATCGGAAAGGAAAACATCACTTTGGACATCTTGAATTGTACAGATTGTAGTGGTTCTCAGAATGGTCTCCAACTGGTTGATCTTTGTGGTGTTTGTGGAGGAAACTCTAGATCTTGTGTCGATTGTGCGGGTATTCCCTATGGACCTTTCATCACAGGGCCTTGTTTAGATTGTTTTCTGCCTAACGTTACAATACCTTCAACATCTTGCAACGGATGCGATGGGGTTCCCTTTAGTGGGTTAACCATCAAGTGTGGGATCTGTGGAGGTGATGGAACCAATTGTATTGGATCTAAACGTGTTCCTGTGATTCCAATGGTTGCAGTCATCTTAGCAAGCTTTATCATGGGTGCCATTGGTTGGTATAGTTGGATAGCGATCAAGAAACTTGAAAACATGAAACAACCTCCTCCCATCACACCAAAAAGAGCAGGTTTACCTCCTCCAAGAAGAGAAACATTAGCTCGCTTACCCACATTAGATACAAGAGCAATGACGCCTAGAACAAATGTGAATGCTTTTAATGATTTGAATAGTCAAGCCATTCAAAATACTAGAGGAGGATCTCAAGTTTATAATCGTTTTAGAGGAATATTCTCTTCTTCGACTTGAAAAAATTTAAATTAAAGTAAAAAATGGGATTGGAAAGTGCATTCCAATATGTTGGATTGTTTGCTTTGAATCTTTCTTTATTTGCTGTTTTATTAGCAATCTTACCTTTTGATCTATCAAAATGGGTTGAACATTACAGAGCCAAATCATTCAAACTTTCTTTTGTTTGGTTTGTTGGTATTCATATCTTTACTTTATTATTCTATACTGGAGCCATGTATGAGGTTGTTCGAGATGGAGGCTCCTTTGGAGGTTGGGATACAAGAACAGCTTCTTTGATCTGGGGCCTTCTTGCTAGTGCATGTGGAACGATTTGGATCCCCTTTTGGTTGATCCCTGTAGATAGAGGAAATCATTATTCAACAAGTCACATCCAAGTGTTGAGTGTCATCTTTTCATGGGGTGCTTTCATCTGGTGGCTCAACTTCACGCGATCTGCTTGGTTCGTTCTTCCTTGGGCCATCTGGGAGACGTTCATCTTCTTTGTCGTTTGGATCTTCGAAGAGAGGCATTTTGTGGTTCAATACATTGGGAAGGAGGAGTAGCCTCCACAACTTCGATGATTTCCATTCTACAAAGGGGGCATTGAAACGTTGAATATTGAACACTTCTCATACTTTCAAGGCATTCTAAACAAGCAACAATATGTCCACATGGCTTCAATAAAGCATTCGCCACACCTCGAGTACACACAGCAATCGTGCAAGGGTTTTTGAACCTGGACAGATCTTGAGTTGGTTGAGGAATACTGATCTGGGTGCGAACATATTGCATCCGAGAAGTTTCAACGAGTTGATCCTCAAAAGAACTCGTCGACATGGATGGAAGATTCACATCTCTTGCATCGATAGAAGTTAAATCTTGATTGTTGAAGAGTGATGTTGATGATGAAGATGATGTTGTTGAGAGAAATATGCCTTCTGATAAATAGAATTGTGTGTTGAGGTTTGAACACACAAGGGATTGCAAGTTGAGAAAGGAGAGAGGAACGGTAATGCGAACGTGAAAATTGATCACTTGTCCAGATATCGAAACCATGTGAGATGATAATTGAAAAAAATGTACAGTGGGTTGAAGGGATTTAAAATGAACCTTTGAATGCTCTTGATTGAAGAAGATCAAGCTCAGAGAATCTTGATAGACATGCTCCATAAAGAGAAAAACAAACATCTTCCCTCGAAATTCAATGGTATCGATGGAATGAGCGGCCAAGTTTAGAGGATAAAAGGACTCCCTTGTTCCTTCTTCCATCTCAACACCTGGTTCGTTTTGTTCGATGTAAACAATTTCATTTTCTTCAAAATTCATCTGCGTAATCCATTTTGTATGAGAGGGTGCACGGAACCAAGCGTCCCACACACAGATCACTCCTTTATTTAAAGATGAACGCTCGGAAGCTTCAAGTCCTTGGAAGCAAAGCTTCATTGAAAAACAGAATCTAAAGCGATCAAGGAGTCAACAAACGATTGCTCCCTAACAATAATTTGTTTAGGAAACAAATCTTTTGCCCGAGATGATTTATCAATTTTGTCTAGGACAAATTGATTACCAGTGTGAATAACTCCAGTACGAAGAAGCCTTCGAAATGAATAAACTGTATTGCAGGATGTTATGCATCTGATTACATCGTCTTTAAAAAGACACGGTCGACACTTGAGAGTAATGAGTAATGCCTCTTCTTGAAAGCGTTCTTTGCTGTCACACCACAGATTAGTGAAGAATGCTCTCTCTTCAACAGGATCTCGATGAACCTCTGCTATGAAATTAGCAAACCATCGAGGATGAGCACCGTATCTAAGACATGCCTTCGGGAACATTGAATAAGTAAGTCGACGACCTTCATCATGTTCACGCAAGGCCCGAAAGATCCTTTCGTTTGGAGCCCATTGAAATAATTCAAAGTTGTGATAATCAATGGGATGCCCAGCTTCCAAGAGGAAATAGATGACTTCTTCGAATTCAGGCTCATAATATTGAATTGTGAGATGCAAAGGGTGGTAGACATCATCTTCATGTTCAGGAAGGAAGAATAAAGCAGCTTTTTGGAAGCGCCCCGCCCAAATCCCATTCAACATAGCAACCTTTCTTTTCACATCTTCTAGTAAATTATCAGGAGGACGACGCCAATATC
>Ga0310811_10001904_pt1 | contig 25921 bp, 28 predicted proteins | sample YCmetagenome_FD_207642 | JGI IMG/M metagenome (GOLD analysis project Ga0310811, IMG submission 207642) | Soil microbial communities from experimental microcosm in Duke University, North Carolina, United States - YC | ecosystem: Engineered > Artificial ecosystem > Soil microcosm > Unclassified ... | reverse complement strand
TATTGCGCTTTTCAATGCTACCAGACACAAAGAGGCATTGCTACGTGTGGAGCAGCTGTCTGTCTATCCTTCTGCAGATCCCCTCGCTTGTGGTGTCGTGATGGTGAGTGTGTTTGCAATCACACTTATGTTCCTCCACTAACTGGTGTGTCTGTGTTTCGTGCATCAGGCGAGTCTGCGACTCCAACTAGGAATTATTGCTTTCAATGGCGCGCGTCATAGTGAGGCCATCGAGCATTTCACTGCCGCCGTCAAGGCTAGCACTTTCTTGGCTAAATCTGCCGCTCCTGCTGCCTGCGAGGCTTTCACTGTGGTACGTTTGATATGACGTCACCGGATACTCGCCCGTGCTCAAGTGCACCTGTTTGTTTTGCAGCTCTTTGGATGGGACATTGGGGCATTGTGGAAAACCTCCAACAAGAAGTTGATTCTTGCTCTCCTTGCGGCTGGTAGGCTTGGAGAAGCCTTCGAATCATACCGCTTCGCGATGGATGCAAGCAATGAAGCTACGAAGACCAGCTTACATTCTTGGGTCTTGAGTGAGTCTTTTAAACAATGCTACCTATGCTACGGTACTAATCATTCTTCACTCAGCTCTCTCGTTGTGATGAATAGCGCAGTTGTAAGGACCGCATATTCTCTACGTCCTGATCCAATACTTCAAATGAAAGCGCGAGCCATTCCAAATATATTATTGATGTGGAGAATTCTGTTCTTCACATCCATTTCGTTATCCTTTAGAACTCTCTCTAAATTATATCCCTACGTGTTGTACTTGACGCTTTGACGTCGCTTCCCTTATAGCGTTTCACCTTTTTGCTACGCCTCGTCTCACACTTCTTTCAATCTTTTATCTCTACCTACCTCGTTCCTTCCTTAAGCCAGCTATGTACCCATACTGAGGCGTGTCACAAACAAGTGCATTACCTATTCTTGTAGGTTCGGAACACAATTAAAGGCTGACTGGGACAAGCCCACCAGGTTATAGTCATCGCTGAGCTGTGTCAGAGCAAGGATTCCGGGACCTAGAAATAGCAGAAGGCGCAGAACATTCATTAAATTAGCGGTTGCATACCGACAACTTGAAGAACATGACAGACTGCGCATCAGCTGCACTAACTTTATTCGTGCGGACTCCAATGCTGCAGTGGACCTGTACCATCATGGAGCTGCTCATTGTCCTCAGGCTGTGCGCACAGTCAAATTCTGAACCTTGAATCCGTCGCTGCCTACAGTGGAAACAAACAGACTAAGGTCATGTAAATGCTCCTCCCGTCCTGCAACAGACTAGTCCTATGAGTTAAACACGTAGTAAATTCTACCAAATCCACCCCCACCAGTCATCTCGTACAGTCCAAGCCTCGCTCCACAAACACCAAATAAAGTTGAAATAAGTCATAAAATGATACATCATACCGTGGGATTTACAAAGCATACATCGGACATTGGAATATCCACAGGGACGCTAGAGTCGTAGTCATGCTGGCTCACATCCCAGAGATGGAGGTGCATACGCGTGGCGAGGATTGCGAGGACCATGAGCTGGAAACTGTACGTAGGTGTAAGTTTGAGCATTGTTAGTAGGGATACGCAACAGGATGTGGAAGTGCATACTAATAAAACAAGGTGTGGTAGGAATACTAGATGCGCAGAACTTCAACAACTTTATCGTAAAAGGCATTTGCGAGATATACGTACATGGAGGAGCATCGATCCGAATACGTTTGCTACGGAGAACACTTCAGGAAAGGGAAACGGTCCTGAATGAGCACGGGAAAACGACGCATGCGAATGTTAACGTTAACTCACAAAAACCACATGTGTAATAGCATATGTTATGTTTCACCAAGACAACATACAGACGGCTTGAGTGTGCCCGCCAGCTCTGTATGGCGCGTATGAGCGTGAGTATCATGAGTCCTGGGGAGAACAATTGTCAATACGCGTTTGTACATATATATGCTCCTGGTTACCCACCCAGTTCGAACCCGGCAAGGAGCAGAAATGGTATGAAGAACTGGAAACTGGTTGAGCTATAATAGCACCCTGTGATACCCGGAATCGCGCTAGTTGCAACTGTGAAAGTGAACAAAATGTTTCAGTAGTGATGGAACGCTAGGGGAATGGTGAAAGCGAGTACATGCTCCGGGGACGACATCGATGAAGCTAATGCCAAAGGATGCCACGAGACACATCTGGCTGACGCATTTACTACTAGCTTGTGTATGGTGAGTTGATTTGGACTCACGAAAAAGGTGGACAGCATAGCTGCTAGCAAGATTCTGTTCTTGTTCCAGAGCGCATATGTTCTGAGGATGAAAAAACCTGGATGAATCGGATCAGAAACAGACATATCTTACGGAGAAACGAGAGTTACATTCGGAGCAAGTGACCGATATTATACAAAGAGCTGTGAGCGAAAGTGGTAGCCCTCAGCAAGGACGCGCATACACGAATGTGCCATGCATGTACCTGTGTTGATATTATCGAACATCTGGCATTCCTGGCGAAGTCATGTAGTAAATCATTTGTTCTCATTAAGTCTCCATTGGATCACATACACCTAGATTCCCACCCGGGGTAAAGCCCACTAAAGAATAAGTGTCAATTCACCATCGGGGCGATGTGTGCTGTAGCGGGACGCACCATATAGATTCGTGGTGAGAAGGACAAAAGGGAGGTATCGTGTAGCAATATACAAGCCTTTTACCTTGCTCCTGTGCGATCGATGCAAAAATGTCCACTTTGCACAGCATATGTTAGTGGCTATCAACACCGGGATGTATTACGGAACGGATATATTACCTCTTCATGAAGCGAACAAGCATAATCATAGATCTGGATAAGGGAGTTCAATAGCAGACGTAATTAGATCAGGATCGACCTACCCAGAATGCAGCCATCGACGCTGAAATGTGTTAGGGCGAAGAACAAGGGATTCAGATGTGTCCAACAGCACGCACCATATGTGTACTGATGGAACATGGATTGTCAAGAATTATTCGCCCTCCGATCGACAAGGAGACACACCGTAGTAAGCTGCAAGCTCTCCGCTGCTGCGATATCGTCAGCTGAATACTCCATATAGAAGATGTACACTGGAACAATCTCAGCGAGTGACGAGAAAAAGCTGAGGGATGGACAACGACTCGGACGGGACGCCCATTAAATAGGCTGTTGCTCCGTGGTGTAACGTTCTTGATGTACGCTGTGCAGTACCAATGACTATAGATGACACAAGGTGAAGATATGGCGTCAAGATAGATGCGAACAGAAGTCCAAAAACATGTACCTTATCAAAGCTTCCAAATCTCAAAGTTTGACGCATTACCGCCACTTGGAACGCGAAGCTACCTTGGAGGGAACGGAGGGAGAAAAAAAGCCCAACTTTCAGAAGTTGAGAGATTGACAGACTAGCAATGCTTACTCGGTTGTTGTTGGTTTTTTCGGTCACTCATTTTGAGGTATGTTACCTCATATCAATCCTTGGAGTAAACAGTCATGATCGTAGGTCTTTAATGACTGACTGAAATAGATTGTACCCATTGACGCTGCCTCGAAGCGCTGAGAACAAGACCCGGAAAAGAGAACGTTGAAATCTCCGCACACCACAAAAGACTGAACATCATATCAGAATACTCCGTTTCATTTAGGAACGTGGTACACAAGGAATGTTGATCATGTACCTTACCTATCAAGCTATGCCACATCCTATAATTAGAGGTACTTACCCGCGAACCGGGTGTATGCCTCTATCCTAGACAGCGCTCGGACTCGCATCATGGAATAATGGCTGGATAATGCTAACACGTTCTGTGAGAATTGATGTCAGTATTTGCTATTCCGCCGCCGCTTACATGTACAGTCGAAATTATGTAAACATGAAAATCAATTTGACCAAGCCGTGGCAAGCCCGATGATTTGCAGAGATGAACGAAGCACAAGATTGTGCTAATATTTTATTTCCTGAGCTGCTACACTAAACACAGGACAGTATCAAAGAACCGACCAAAATGCAGTCCTTGTATGTTCCTCCCGCCCGCAATAGACTCATCCTATAAGTTAGGCACATAACGGACTCTACAAAACTCACCCCCCACCCAATCATGTTGCACAGTCCAAACCTCGCGCCTCAAGCAACACCGAATAAACCACAGCAGAAGACATCACACCGTGAGATCTGCAACTCGAAATGACACGTCGGACATTGGAATACACACAAATGTGTCAGATTCGCGTCCATACTGGCCCATCTGCCAGAGATGGAGGTGCATGCGAGTGGCGAGGACGGCGAGGATCACGAACTGGAAACTGTAAGTTCAAGTATCGTTAGTAGGAATAGGCAATAGGGTGTGGAGGTACATACTCATGCAACATGGAGTGGTAGGAGTACTAGGGTGCGGAACATCAGCGACTTTGACATACAAGGCATTCGGGAAATTCATGCACCTGGAGGAGTAGCGATGTGAATATATTCACCACTGAGAACACTTCAGGAAAGAGATGAGTATGGAAAAGTGGCGCGTACGAGTGTTAACTCACGAAGACCGCATGCATAATAGGATATGCTATGGTTCACCAGGATGGCGTACAGACGGTTTGTGTTCATCCGCCAGTTCTGTATAGCACGTATGAGCGTAAGTATCATGAGACCTTGGGAGAACATCTGTCAGCGCGTGTGATATACATATATATGCTCTGGTTACCTACCCAGTTCGAACGCGAAAAGAAGAAGAAATGGTATGAAAAGCTGGAAACTAGTCGAACTCTGGTAGCACCCTGTGATGCCCGGGATCATGCTCGTTGCATCTGTGAAAGTGAACAGAATGTTTGAGTAGTTGTGGAACAGAGGGAAGGTAAGAGCAACTTGAAGTACATGGTGCGGGGACGGTAGTGGTGAAGGCAATGCTAAAGGACGCTACAAGAAAAGCCTGGCTGATGCATTTACCACTGACTTGGGTATGGTGAGTGGATTAGGAACTTACGAAAGCGGTGGACGCCATGGCTATGAGTAAGATTTTATTATTATTCCAGAGCGCATACGTCCTGAGGATGAAAAAACCTGGATGAATTAGATCAGAAAGACACATAATACGAAGGGATGATAGATACATTCGGAGAAAACGACTGATACTATACCAATACCTGTGAAAGGAGAGTAGTAGCCCTCAGCAAGGAGGTGCACGAATGGATGCACCATGTACGTACCTGAGTCAACATTGGCTAACACCCGGCATCTCTGGCGAAATCATGCAGTAAGTCGGTTGTTCTCACTAAATTTTCCCAGGATCACATACACTTGGGCTCTCATTTGGGGTAAAGTTCACTGAGGAACAAGGGTTAGTTCATCATTGGGGCGATATGTGCTGGAGCGGGACGCACTATATAGATTTGTGGTGAGAAGGATAAATGGGAGGTACCGTATAGCAACATACAGGCCTGTCACCTTGTTCCAGTGCGATCGAAGTAAAAATGACCACTTTGTAAAGCATACAGTGAACATCAGAACCCAGGTGTATTACAGAACGGGTGTAATACCTCTTCATGAAGTGAACATGCATAATCATAGACCTGGATAAGCGAGATTAACAGCGGACACAAATAGATCAGAATAAGCCTACCCAGAATGTAGCCATCGACGCTGAAATATGTTAGGGTGAAGAATAAGGAATTCAGACAGTACGCACTGTATATGTACTGATGAAGCACGAGCTGTCAAGTATTATTCGGCCTCATATCGACAATGGGACACACCGTAGCGAATTGAAGACTCCTCGCTGCTGCAATATCGTCAGATGAATAGTCCATCTAGAGGTTGTACACCGGAAGCGTCTCAGGGAGTGATGAGAAAACGCTGAGGTATTAATATTTGAATGACAACAGGACACGCGTTATGTAACGCCAAGATGGCACTGTGCAATACCAATAGATACCAACAATGCGATGGTGCAAGAGAAGAACGCCAAGATAGGTAAGATGGGTAAGAAAAGATGCATGCATCATGCGGCTTCTCATCAAGTCGGCGGCGTAAATACTAGGATGTCATTTGAATAGCAGTCTTGGCCTGATGGTTTCACAGTTCACTGGATGTAACGGCCGAGGAGTAATATAGTTGCGACTGCGGTGCCGGAGGTAGTAGTTTCACTAATAGTCATGTGAGGCACATATGCTGTATGTCAATCAGGGGCAGAGCGCACCTGATAAAAGCTTCTGAAGCTCGAAGTTTCATTCAGGTGGAACGCCAAGCTACTTCGGAGGTATCAGAACGAGGAGACAATTGCATAACCAAATCTTGGAGTGAACCTAGTAGTATGATATTTTAATTTTGATGGTTGATTAGAGCGAGCTTACCAAATTGTAGCCGAGTTGACGCTGAGCTGTATTAAGCAGAACAAAATACTAGTGTCTGCCATTCGGAAACGGACTACGTAGTCAAATTTCGCACGTGCACGAGGAATGGAAGTTCCCATCATAATACGATCGCGGACAAATCCTATGCCTGGGGAAAGTTGGTTGTTGTAGAGATACTTGTTCGGAGTCTTTAAGAAGTTTGTTTGGCAACAGCTTTGAAATCAAACAACGCTTTGGCCTAAGCGACGCTGAGCTGATGTTGAGGCGTACCAACTCCGCCTGCATTCAAAAATGTACTAGTCAAACAACTCGATTGAGCTGGGCGTGCGTTGAGTCCTGATATCATGAAATTCGCTTGACAAATGCTAATCGAAAAAAGGTGTTGGAGCCTATCAGTGGTTTCTGAAAAATAAAGAGCCGACCTCACATGTCACTCGCCTCCTCACACTTTCGTTTGAAGTCCAGCTTTGGATACGAGGATCCCTCTCTTTCAGTAAGGGCTAGATGCCCTGCTGTAACCTGAGTATTCTGCCTGTAGGGATTGCACCGACGCATCAGTGAATTCATGAGTCCTCGATATTGTAACCTTGTGAACTATAGAAGAATATAATGCTGCGCCTGCTAAATATAACTATTTATACGCCAAAAAATTTGAGTTGTGGATGTATGACCATGTATGCTTGCAAATGTAGACTACATCGAAGAGTTCACGACAAAATCACGACTCCGCGCCATCGGGCCCAGCAAGGGATAGCAGGGTCTTTAAGTTAACTTTGTTGGGTATTCTAATTTTCGGTTATTAGTGCCTTGAGGTACAAGGCTATTGAAGACTTTATCGTGGCAAGAGGCATTAGAACCGGTCATCAAATCTAGATAAGCATACAAATTTGCAGCGAGGTTAAGATATTGCACTATCAGTTTAATTACGTCCTGCTTGTTGAGTAGTCTCATTCTCCTTGAGTAGTCTCATTTTCCGTAACAAATGCTTTGAACTGCCAAGTTATTTAAGGCCATTTATACTGCAACACATCGAGCTGTTGGTACATAGCCATGGATGTAAAAAAATGTAGACTGACAATGAGGGAGTTCATACAAAATTCGTGACACGGCACAATCACAGCTGGTAAAGGATGGTTGGTGTTCGCGTACTAGCCTCATCAAGTTGGCCTAACAGATATATGTTACAGTCATTATATGTCCATCTAATATACGTAAGGACGGAGCGGTTGATCCCGCGGAACTAATTCGCGTCCACCCCACGTGTGTGTTCCACCTGGGCACCACCTTCAATTCAATCGGTTGAGCGCCTCGAGCGCGCAGCTCCAACCAAGGTTGTTGCAAGGGTCGACCTGGCACGGCTAATTAACAACGGGTTTGCCAGAACCCATGGCAAGTAAGGTTCTTGAAAATAAAAAGCGATGTTGAAAGTGAAGGAGGTTCCCTCAGGCTGGACATCGCACCGTATGAGACAAGATGTGCATTGTTCCCAAGTAATCGAGCCATCAGGGTAGTCGTTTTACCGCTTACACAGTTGAGACCAAAGCGAATATCCTACATAATACTACTCAGTTTATCGAATGGGAAGATGAGGAAATTGATACCTTGCCTCCGGTCCACGTTTTCACCTTCACAACGAGACGGCCCTGCTCATCGCGGGAAATGAGCACAATACGTTCGTCTGTGCCAGCGTCGAGCTATGAAGAGTATGAGAAGTTTTTCCAAGCAAATAAACAAGGAGCACCTTATTCAAAAAGCTAAGACATACGAAAGATTGATGACCGGATTGCCGTTCCCGTCTACTTGGTGAAAGACGTAGTCTCGGAATAGCTTAATGACGTATCTATCGCCCGTTTCGGACCAGCGAGGTCTCGCGGGCAAACCTAAGGCCAAGGATGAGATAATCTGTTCAGATCGAGCAGCGGTAAACGCACACGGGTTGTTTATTAATAAAACTAAATTTGTGAAGAAGGCGAACCAGGCGCACGTTTTCGAGCTCACTCATGAGTTCAGCTTCAAGCCTGTTGACGGAACTAAGTCGTCGTATGAGCATTGGCACAAGAATAAATTTACATTCGCTTACCTATGCATATCGTCCAATTCGTGGAGTAATCGATTCGCTCCGATCATGACGATCACTTGTGTAATATTCTGAGAAACGATGAGATGTAGGCTGTAACGATAATGAGAAAGGCCAACCTTGTGTAGACCAGACGGCCAAACATTGTGAGGTCCTCTTGCTGGGCGATCGCAGTGTCCTGAAGGGGATCGTACATCAGGACGTCCGCAATACCGCACAGCCAATGCGAATTCTATGCACAGATATAAGATAAATCGGACACGAGGTGAGACAGCACACCTGTTCTTGCCAGTGACCATGATTTTAGTTGCGTCAACCATGGATACTGCGAGGCCCGCTTCGTGCACTACTTTGATGGCGCTGGCAATTTGAATCATATAAGACCATAAAGTCGCTTCAGGCAATGCTGCTGAGAGGGTTGAAGGACGGCCATGCTGAAATAGCGGTGGCTTCTGCTTGATGTACATTAGGATAGTATTCATACGTGACCACCAAAGCTAGTTTACGTTTGTCAGTGCGAGCGAAGTAGAATAAGGTTCTGACGTACAATTGTCATTGAATGCACGAGTAGTGAATGCTTCACGGACACGAACAATGCTTGGATGCCCAACACGCGACCACGTTTCGATAGCTCCAAATGCAGCTTGGTGCATCAACCTGAAATCTGCACAAGTCAACGATGCAGAGTGAATATCCTGGGTATGACAAACTTTCGACGCGATGAAGAGCATATGATACACCATCGTTGGAACTGGTTGCGGGATAGACGGTAGAGTATCAACTAAAGAACTTGCGCCGCTCTGCAACAGAAGGTTCAAGAAGAGCTAGTGAATGATACCCCTGGAGTTCATCAGGTAGGTTATTTCCAGGTAATGGGACCAGTTCTGAGGCTTCTGAGCGTTTATGCGCCCACCTCTTGGCCTTCCACCGGGACAATCATCCCTGCAACGCGATACAGGAGTCTTCCTTAGGGAACGAATGATTCTGGGCTCTGCTGGTATGGAGAAAGGTTGACAATAATTGCAGTTTTGTACGTCTTGAGAATGAGGTGTGACATAGCAGGGATCTCCTGGGACGCAGGTTGGGATTGAGCATGCCATCAGCGATAGTGACGAGTGTAGGGAAAAGGCTGGTAAGACATCGACTTTTGAAGGGAATCTACGCGTTTATTAGAGAAATCTGAAGAATAACAATGAAACACATACCTGAACGCTCTAACGCATTCAAGGGCAACTACTACACCACCAGCTCCTACTTCTCTCACAACTCCGCTTCCCAAAGGCCATTTCACATCATCCAAACGATATGGCCAGTGATCGAGGAAGTCATGCGCCACGGGGTCCTTGAGGGTCGCTGTGACTTGGACAGACAATTTCTCGTTGCTAGTATATGACAAGTACATGATACTAGTAGTTGTACTAGTCACAACTTTGAAAGATAGCACCGCGACAAACAAACAAACCAAAATCTCACCACTGAGTACTGAGCTGTCCCTAGAATATATGGATGATGGAGTCGAGATGGAGTATACGTACTATAAACAGTATATGATAACCTATAGTACGGGAATTCGAAGCTGTTAAAAAGAGAGATCATCAAACTCTTCGTCGGCATCCTCATATCCTTCATCGTCATTATCCACAACGTCGTCATTGCATTCTTCATCACTGTCCTCCTCATCATTGTCACATTCATCAAAACCCTCGCCATCACCAATCACTTCATAGTCCAGGTCCTCATCGTTACTGCCATTTGCAACGTCCATGACATTAGTCTGTGACACTGACTCGGAGCAGTCCTTTACGACTTTCCGTAGCATCGCTGAATGTCCGACTCCAAAATACGTATAGCGCATAAATATATCTCGGTCAACGAACCTGGCGCAAAGGTTGAGGTTAATGCACTACGAAAAGGAATATTTACTTACATGCCGACATAGTGCTCTTCCCAGTCATCTAACTCTCCCCCAGGACGCGCCAGTGACTTTCCATAACGAAGTGAGCTTGTACCGCGTCCCGAGGAAAAGGCAGGAATTAAATGAGCTCCTTGGATTACCTGTCCTGGATCAAGGAACCTGAACGCGTCTGGGTCTGACTCCTCTACAAACACGATCTTTGGGAGACGACCGTGGTTTATGCCGGATCTATGGCTCTGCAAAGTTGCTAACCACCTAACCCAGAGCACCTCGAGGTGTTGCTTCACAGGCTGGTCCCCAACAAGCCAAACCTCCATATGAAACACACCTAATACGCGAGCATACCAATACGGATGACGGGGCGTTATCTCCCCTGACAGCACCATGACATCCCTGTGGGTTCTGGGGTTGATAGTATCGTATTCGCATCTTAAGTCATAGGTCGTGTAGTGTACTTGCATGGTCTGCACCGAGTAAATCGTGTTGTTGGGGATAATGATGGAGTTGCGTTCTGCGTCTGTGAAGGTATGGTCACAATAACTAATGTCTAGCCCCTGTAGTCGATAGAGTATATGATCCTTAAGTCTTGGTAAAAAATTCTAGCAACCGCTGTGAGCGAATTATAGGGTGGGTCTGAGATGCATACCTTAACAGCCGGATCACCATCATGTTCTCGGAGGAATGCGAAAAGCTTTACTGGGTTGTTCTGATTGGTCGCAATACAGTGATGCTGCTCAGAGGACGTTGATGGGGGGACGTCGGCCTGCGATCGGCTGCTAGAGGATATACCTACCTCTGCCACGCGCCGTAGTACGCGGCGCCTGCGCTCATGCTTAGCAAGTTGTCTGGGGGTGTCTATCTTGCTTGTTAGCGGATAAAATGCCTTTAGGGCTCTATGAGCAAGCTCTCCCTAACCAAACTCGACTTCAGGTACAAACTACGAATGCAGATGGTACGTACGATTTGAGTTGTGAATGAATCGGTGGTGCCGAAAAGCCTGATGGTTGTCGGATAATCCCCCATCGCATGAAACTTATATGTGCTCAGATTGAACGTTTTGATCCTCGCCCCATTCGATTCTGGAGGGGTACCGTTTGTTTCAGAGTGTTTAGCAGCTTTTCGTTGGTGAGCTGCTTTCTCTCTTGGCAATTCTGACGTATTGAAGGCGACGCAGGTAAAATCTCGAAACTTCCGTAACTTTTGTGAGAGCTTCTTGAATGTTTCTTCAAGAAAATTGACCGTCGATTCCGAGTGAAGCCTGAGCTTGGCAAGTGCATGCCACTGCGCGAATCGATACAGCAGCGACTGCACAAGCACATCATGGTCGGCGGGGAACAAACCTTCGAAGACAGGAATGGCACACTAACAATGAGGGCTGTGAGCGGGTCAAATGCAGACAACAGATAACAAAAAACCTGTAAAATATCTTCGAAATCACGCGCCGCTAATCGTTTCATTTCAGATGTATTATTTGAAAACTTGCGAATGACGCCGTTGCCGAAAGTCGGGACTAGTCGAAACCTAGAGCAAGATTGGAAATTAATTATGACGACTTGTTAGCAGTGCTCTTTACGAAATCCGCGTACCTGCTGTCGAGGGTTGCGACAAGCTCACTACCCCGAGGGAGGGCGTAGAGAAGCCTAAGAAGGTGCGTAAATAGCGCCTTCCACATACCTAATTCACACTCGTGCATAAAGTCGACGACGAGCATCCGAAACGGATTGGGGCCGAGAGGTCCAAGCTTCACGGCAAATTGATTCTGTAATTAGATGTATGAGCTGACGATGGCAAGAAAACAGTTTCGCTTACAATAATAGGCACCCACGAACCTTCTCCAAGGCTATACTCTACCTTTACACCATCTACAGTGTTTCCGCATCCATAGATAAAATTGCGAGCCTGGACAATCTTTGTCATAGTGTAGCTTCGAAGGTTGATTAAATGGCGTTTCATGTCCCCCGCGAGTCCAAGAGAACTAAACATGCTTTTCGGTGTGAGACAGCGGGGGCATGGACACAAGTCCATGTCCTTGATAGTAGCGATTAATACCCTGTAAAACGATGAGTAATTTGTCTTTCTTGAAAAAGAAAATCGCAGAAGAACGCACTTTTCAGGATAGTCAGCGGAATATGTAAAGATTTGCGGAAAGATTCTCCGTGCTACTCCGTCGGCACACTTCAGCATGATACCGTGGCGATATGCAGAAATAAAGTCTTCGTCCAGCATGATGCTCCAGCAGGAATGAAACAGCTCCCTGCGGCAGTGCGTATGAACGGACGCCATGCCGGTTTTCGATATACCAGAGAGGGTACTGATAATATCCTTGACACTGTCCGGAAGCTGATATTGTCAGCCGCGATGTACGAAAACGCCGTATTCAAGAAGACTTACTGAAGGCAAAAACCCCACCAGATGACATGCTCCCGATCTGGGTGATGAGCGCACATATTTCGTCAAATTTCCGAAATACACGTACAGTGGCCAGGCCTTCGCAGTGCCAAAGTTTGCTAAGTGCGTGGCATCAGAAAAGGGCATAAGACCCACGATAACGCGTTCCAATGAGCATCCAGGCACTTTTGGAAGCTTGTCCTGAGCTTCTAGCCATGCATCAGACGTGTAAAGCTCATCAAAGATTCGTTCTTGGTGGCCGTCCAAAGGATCTTTCCACAATCATTGGAAAGGCAAGAGATGGAATGCCCTTGCTTGGACGTCTGCAAATGCCGCGCGTATGACTTCGACAAAAGGGCGATAATGAAATCCATCAATAGTATACGGCTGAGAGCTGCCCTCCTTTGACTTTGTCGGAATGTCAATGGTGACGCTAGTCTCAATCCAGTCGTCCGGAAAAGTGACCCTCCTGCCCTTGTCATCCTTGTCTAGCTCTCACAGGCTCTGCCTCACCAAGAAGTTCTGAAGATGTTCGCGGTCAAAATCATCTGCCAAGATGACATCTTTGACGAGGTGCGAGACTTTACTTTCAGATAGCAAATGGCCGCCAGAATTCATCCAGGACATTAGACGATAGATTGTCATGTTAGGAAAGGGAAAGGGTGGCGCAGAGACGTTCGGTGCAGGATCGGCTCCTTGGATAGCCGTTGGAGCAGTTTTTGCGAGTAGCGAAGATGGAACGAACCGATCAGGCTCAAAAGAAGGCCGACGAGGGTATAGTCGGCAGAGTCCAAAGGAGCTGAAGGATGTCTGCAGGGTGTCTCTTAGCGTTAAAAGAACACGTTTAATTCTTGATCGCGCAGGTAGTGAAGCCACTTCAGTTGATGAGATAGTAGTATTATCAGAATGATTCAAATCATTGTGCGAAGGCTCAATGTGATCGAGAGATCTCGGAATTCGTCGCCTTGGAAGTGCGGGTTCCTCTAAAGAATCGAGTAATTTGTTAACACATCAAAACTTGAGACGAGACACGAACCTGAACTAGAAAAATCCCATATGGTTCCCAAATTGCTACCCATCTCAACATCAAGTTCATTTCATTCCTTCGCCTCGAGGTGGTGTTGTGATTCTGGGAGACTAGTGGTATTACATGACTTGCGAACCATAGACATTGGCCTGAGAAGTCTACAAGGCGCAATTGGTTTGAGACTCGGATGCTCTCTCACATATCGGACGGCTGAGATTGTCTGACATTTGCACTAATTGAATATTATTTTCAAAGTGAACTTAAAGCTACGCACTGTGGCTTCACCAAGCCTTGGAACCAAATTCGAAAGGACTGCTTCTTTTGCGCGGTCATGTCTCCTCTGGCTTGCGAGAGTGCTAGCTCTCTTGTAGAACCGACAGGATGCGCGATGCCTGGTGAGTCCGTGACTGTCTGTGGTCCTTTCCCAAGAGCATCCCTGAGCGTCGCAGACTACCATCAGAAGATAAAAGATAAACCTGGTCCAAAGAATTTCGGAACAGCGCATCGCGCTGTCTAAGTAATAGACCGCAGTGCTAGTGATCAGCGAGTTGTAATACAATTGAAACTAGACATGCCAAGTTTTTGCTTATATAATCGAGCACATGACTCTTATCGTGAGCAGCGGACAGGAGAGCAATGCGTCGCAGATGTAGTAATCATTGTTGACTCAGTTTCCTTGACCCCACGCAATGGTGTTTGATCTTGGTGTGTCTTGGTAGCCATTCTAAATGGTGCCTAGAGCGTCGTAGTGGATGTCTCGCTCCGATAACCTCCCTCTCATCTTTACTGTATCCCTGACTTAGAGTCCATCAGCCATGCCTTCAGCGCACGCACCGACTCGGAGCAGAGCTCAAAGTAGAGCGACCCTTTAATGACTGACGTCTGGTGCATGAGCCATGCATCGAGCACTCCTGTAAGTCGGTGATCCTCTTGTCTGTAGAAAAAGGATCAGTGCATCATTACAGTCGGTCTCTTAAAGCTCACCAGGTGGACCCTGAAGGGGGTTTTCTCATCCTGTATGAGTTCGATAAGCATACCGATGCTCTTAGAAAATAAGAAACGATTGGTGAAAAATTGAGTATGAGCAAGCTAAAGGGCTATGCACGATAAATGTTGAGCAGGAGCGTAGGCAAAACAAACTTGTGACGTACCATCTAGCAAGCATGTAATTGAACGGGGTGCCTACTCTGTCAAAACCACCCATCTCCTTCAATAATCAGCTGGAGCACCCCCACAGCGCGGCAAATGACAGATTTGTGTGACCGTACGTATTGTTCTTCACCACGCCCAAAATACCTGAAAGTCATCAAAGTCAGATACAGCAATTAGTCGAGAGTGACCCATACTACCAGATCTTTGCACGCTAGCGCATCTGACAACCGCTGTTCGCTTGGCAGCTGTCTAATGACTCCCTCCCAGCCTACACTCCGCATCTGCTCAAGCCATGATTTGAATCGCCCCTCAGTCCCTTTCAGGTCTTCGCTAGGGTTGAGCACGAAGAACATCTTACGTGGATCCACAGATGTCCGATCAACAACACCCCCTGATCGGTTCTTAGCAGACGCAAGTCGAGCCCGATCAAGCAAGAACGAAACGCTCAGGATGCTCTGCCCTCAAGACCGGAATCGATTTCCAAGGAACGCCCTCTACATTGTGGTCCAGGACGGGGAACGCGTGGGAGTCATTTACTGGAGTTTTGTTCTTGAAGGTGGCATGCTCCTCTAATGCACAGTGAAGATCCACTGTTACGTCTTAGACCTGCGATAGCGACTGGAACACCATGAAATGTGTACAGGTCGAGGGTGAGGGATGGTAAATCTTCAAGCTCTTCATCACAATATTTCGGACTTAGGGATGAGAAACAATCGAGGAGCACATCAGACAAACGAGGGTATTGTTTCTGTTTCTCGTCTGGGGGAGGAAGAATGCGCTTGAACACCTTCTCAAAACGGGTACGGAGGTCAGTGATGAACTGGGCCGATATAGGTAGGACGGGACTGAGAATGATCTACGGACGTTCAGTCAAAGAGTATTTGCTAAAAGAGAATACTCACTTTAAATGCACTCAACCAGCAAAATTCGATGTTCCCTAGCAGCTCTTGCATCCTTCTATCCAAGGCATTACGCTCCGCCCACCAAGCGGCGCTTGCTTGTGGATCATCATCCGTACGTTGACTGCATTGTGTGTCCATTGGTTGCCTAAGCAGATTATCTCAGCGAGGGGGCATTGAATGCTAGCCGTGGCTATCACCTACCCTCAAAAGGACGCCAACATTCCCTTTAGCTCCCCAAGTATAGCAGAAGCCTCTTCGTAGAGGCCCCTGGTGTCCTGGACTTCTTCATTCAAGCGATTCCAATCTCCATTCAGCCGCCTCATATCAGCTGCATCCACACCTGGCAGATCTTGCAGCAACTCCGCAGCCTTGGCCAAGCTGTCCCTACCTGCATCTAGCTGCCTCTGGTACAACTGGATCCCACCTTTGCGCATCAGTGCACGAGTAACCATGGTCGGGGCATTGACGGACTCGGCGAAATCTTGTGTTTGCTGAGCAAAGTATTCAGCTTCACGGCAAGAACCGCGGGTGAAGTAGACGTGAGTGAGCGTCAGCAGGGTTGAAAGTAGTCCTTCAACCATTCACCACTCCATGCCATCCATAAGACGTTTCTGACCTAATGATCTCAGGTGATGATTGGACCGAGTATCGCTGGCGGTTGACGACTCTAGAGAAGTAGCTTCAAATAGATTTCAATCATCGGTTGCTTTAGTGGCTTTGGAGAAAGGCTGGCTTGATCGAGAAAGCATGTCCATCGCACGATTCCACAGTCGCAACGATTGCAACGTGCACTCTGAAGCACCGACTACATCGTTCTGGGAGAATCGATTCAAATAACCACATGTGACAGATAACCGAACGACAGACTTTGGGGTATTGAGTGGCTGCGGAGACTCTGCAAGCCATTGATGCACGCTCGAGCCGTTCAACACGCAGCCTTATCATCGGTAGACCTTCGTCTTCGGGTAGAGAAGCTTCCGACAAACCCATGGCCTCACAGTAGAAAGAAGCACTAGAGAGCGAAATGTTGAGTAGAAGACCCTTAGCGTGAAGTAATCTCACCTTCCAAGAATGTTATTTCCAAAATCTCTGCGTATCTTAGCAAATAACTTGGGTCGTTCCACCTCGCGGACCATACCGGTGGCACTGCTCGCTTAGGTAAGCTCCCTGGACCGTCAATTTCCTCGTGCTCAGTCCCACTTCGTCGGAAATATCACTCGATTTCAGTACAGCTGAACTCCGTTCAAAGATGGAATCAGCCCGTTTCGTTTTTCCCAATTTAATATACTCTGACGCGAGATCAACACATAAAACGATGTAAACTGTTCAGAAACATGAAAATAGCAATTTCCAGAAAACATAATACACTTACAATTAGCGGATACGACGAGTTGACGCTCGCAGATGCGCTTAAGAGCTTCAAGAAGCTTGATCTTCAGTAAGACCAGACCCAGAAGTCCAAGTAAATGAACGTTCATTTCTGCTTGATCAGTCAACAGCGCTCGGTAAAGGATCCTGACAAAGTTGACCGACGATTGTCTCAAGGCCTAACACAATCACCGCCTTCTGAACACCAATTGTAGTACCAGCTTGCTTCGGAGGCGTGTTTTGAATGATATTCGACACATTCTCGAAAGCTGCTGGTGGAACTTTGTCAGGAAATACAGCTGGAAAGCGATTCCGAAAACAAACCTTTACGTGGTGTAACAGGATTCTGCGCTCTGGCCTTCTTTGTCGTATGTACGCTCGCAGCTCTAGTCGGCTTCTTCGCAGGGACAGCGTCCCTAGGCGACTTCTTCGCATGAGCAGGCGATCGCTTCCTTTTTGGATTTGTTTCAGTCGAAGAATTAGGAATAACCCCACGCAGGATGTTGCACGCCTCTTCCACATGATATGACACAGTCGAAGTCATCGGTGATCCTGCGCTACGATACGCGGAGAGGCTCAACCAAAGAGGAACCATCACAGTGTACTGTAAGTGGAATGCTATAAAGGCAGAGGAGTCATGCCCAAGGTCCCGGAATGAAGAAATTCACCCAGGTACTCCGCATCCCAGCAAGTCTCTCCATTGTTGGCATTCCCATCGTTCCATAAGAGTTCCATACACTTCAAGAGGACTCTAGCCTTGCGCAACGGAAGAACGATAGCCTTGTACACCAATAGAGCATCTCGCAACAGTCCTTCCGGGGGCAAGGCTCGAGAATCGAAAGCTGACACTTGAGCAGTAAGCCTAGCACCTCGTCAATAATAACACCTGGCTTCAGTGCAGTATGGAGGCTGACTTCACTTGTAGGGAGAAAAAGTTCACATGTCGCTGTGTACGTTAGTCTGTCAAATATGCTACCAAGCTGCTTTGCGCTTGCATTTGCGCTGAAAATATTCATTGATGTTGCTGACCTAGCCAGGTGTTCCAGACCGGATGAACCATACGGAAAGGCTTTATGCTCTCCACAAATGCACCACACGCAAGCTGGCAGCACCCAGAAATATTAGCATTCCATACTGGGCAGGTAAGTAATGCAAAATGATTACCTTCTGGTCCCTCATTTTAGAATAGTACACCACAAGAAGTTCCCATGATTTGAATGACATTCGACACATTTTTAAAAGCTATTCAGGGAACTTTGTCAGGTAGTATGACACAGTTGAAGTCATTGGTGACCCTGTGCTACGATACGCGAAGAGGCTCAACTAAAGATGAACTATTACAGTTAATACCGCCAAAGTTCGAGAATAGCAGTGTCCTTGTCCTTGGGCAAAGTGAGATTGTTGGCTAAGCCATCGACCTCGGCTAACGAACAAGATGAAGATGCTGGAACCATTAGGTCAGTTATGCGATCGAGGGTCCACAATTAAATTCAGTGCACACAATGCACTGGCATCCAAGCGCATAAATCGTGCTAGATCGTGTGTCCGTAACTTGTATGCCCCGTGATTGGAGGGGTCAGAAAGGAGGGAAAGATAGCTGATCAAGGTGGAAAGTGCAGATGGGGCTGAAGGAAGGAGAGCTCAGCTAAATAATATTGTGAGTGTTGTTTATGCAGTTTAGAGATGAAACCCCACGAATCGGAGCAGCAGATTCTGAATCTTTTTCTGGGTTGATCGTTATTTTTTTGATATTGTCATCAACATGTTTCGCAGTGAACTCGCCTAAGAGCCTGAAATTAGATGGACTTAAGAACCGCATAGATGTTGACTTACTTGATTTACGTTCGGTCACAACAGCGCCGCACCTCTCGAACACGGCTTTTAGCTTGCTCAAGTCGAGGTCGCGGTCCGTTGTCCCAGATACTGTTCCAGTGGGAATAATAGCTCCAGTGTGAGGAGATAACAATAACGGTCTGGAACTAAATAAACCGACCTCGAGATTCGAGAAAAGATCGTTGTCAATGGAATCAGAAACTCCGAACTCCCTCACACTGGTGTCTGCAAAGACATTTCTCTGCGAGAGGAAGCCACTGGATCCACAACGTCACGGTTGAGTACCGATGAACCGCAGGCGTCACCTTCCTCCATGACAAAACATATGTGATTACGTGATTCGCTCATGTGCGTGAACGGTGACTGTGCCTCGGCCGGTGGGCCCCAAACAAACCTTTCAAGTTAGTGCTGACATATTATATCAAGAAAATGTTATCGACGACCAAACCTTGCACTACACTTTGTATTTACACATTAGCCGTTATTCAAACCTTTCCACATATGTTATTTCTTCATTTCCCCAGTGAATGCAAACTATATAAGCGGCTCGACATCCAAACCAATAGCACGTGACTGGAGCAAGGTATATGTCGGAAACGCCGAACCCCAGTACTACGCTTTGTAAGGGAGCTCAAATGTTCGCATGATGCACGTGACCATGCGATCTCTCCTAACTATCACCCATGTTCTTCCACCACATGGTCACCGTCTGCATACTCTTTTGGTATTCAAAACGCTACACCTTCAAGTTATGATTTGGAGCGCACTAGTTAGTACTGACGTTGCGCAATCGAAGATAATCAGAATCGACAAATAGTAACTAGTAAGATCTTGAACGTTGGCAGTCGTTGCTTATACTAGTGCCACAGTGAGCAAAATATCTCGATACGTATCATGATGAATACAGGCAAATCAAAGTTAAAGTTGAAGTAAGCAGTCGTTAGTACTGAGCCAGCCTGGTCTTAATATTTGTCTTGTACTGCTCCCATCGATCCTGTAATTCGGGGCATGTCTTGATCGTCTCTTCAATGTAAGTCATCAATGTTGTGTACAGGTCTCTATAAGCAGCGCCCGAAAACTCGACATCCGATGTCAAGTCAGGGGATATTCCATGCCTGACCCTATCCAGGGCATAACGAACTGCAACGGCGGAAAGGCAAGCGAGGCTATCAAGATCTTCGAGCTCCTGGATAAGCTTAAGTTCGCAAATGGTGTCTAACATGACGTGAAGGACAACTGTATTTTCGAGAAAGTGCTGCTTGTCGTCTGTACCTGACCCCATAAGAAATTTTGGGGGGAAGATGGAATCGTCAATGAGGTCTGCAATCATGGTCTCCTGGTGTTCGAGTTCGGAATCTGTCGACCATATCGAAAGACGTAGATCGAATCCATCGAGGACTAACTCGAAAGCGCGCTTCTTGCACATCTTCATGATGTTTTTGCACGGTTTGGATAAGATCATATACAATGTCCCAGAGTTTTGTGACGCCCATTCCATTCCATCCCCTGTCGACTCATAAACGTGATATTAATCCAGAAAAAATCAATACTTACCTGTACCCAGTACCTTTTTGGCTGCCGCCTCTAACTTCTTTTCAGCTAACACTACTCTGTCTGCCTCCTCAGTCAAGGCAGCTTTATTAAGTGCATGTTTTGTTATTTCTTTTTTTGCAGACCTGACGATGCGTCGGTGTTTGCTATTTTTATCGTCGAACTGAAGATGCGTACTCCTGGTCATATGCTGGCATTTTTTTAGCGAATGAGCGTTTGAAAATCTGAGTACTCACCTTCCGCTTCCTTCCCCTCTGGTCGTTCAGCCCCCGATAGAAACGAAAGGTCGAATCGTCCTCAGGGTTTTCCATACTCGTGACGAGGTCTCGAAGAGACTCATCTTCGACGCCTGGTGCGTTCTCGATGTGCTGACGAAGATACTCATCTTCCACATCTTGTGGTAGTAGCGCATCACCATCCTGAGAAAGGACAGGATGTGCAAAGCCGGGAATAAATTCAGCAAGGTATGGTTGCGGTGGGGCAAAGTGAATATGAGCCTGAGATGGAACAATCGGCGTAGGCCCCATGTTCGTGGTGTTGTCGCATATAACATCGGAGGGGGGGTATGAAACATCAAAGGTGAATCCGCCATGGCTTGGAGGGAGGGGCGACAGTGGTGGCATAGCGTGACCGTGACTATGCATCTGAACTCCTACAGACGAGGAGCTGTAATTGGGCGACTCGGACAGTGGTGGCATAGCGTAACTGTGACCGGGCATCTGAACGGCTAGTACAGACGAGGAGTTGTAACCGAAATCTCTCTGGAACTGGTCACGGTTGGCGGGCAGCGGCAGTTGGCCGTGGCCCAAGAGCTGCGGCAGGATCTGAACCTGAGGGTGACTAGGAATTTGCCACGGGGGTGGCATCGGCATCACTTGCATGCCCAGGTATGGGTTGGTTGTGGCATCATATTGGTCTTGAAAATACGATGCGTCGTCGCGGGGGATCAAGATATTGGCGGGAGGAATATGACGACTCTGATGCGTGGTCGATCCAGAGGCATGCGGCTGTCCACCATGTTGGCGACTGTGCAAAGTTCGAGGTTGTGACAATAGCAAAGGGTTAATGCCTGTATTTTTCGAGTTGTCATCATGATCGTCACGATCGAGAGGAATCTCACCAACTAGCGGCGGGGGTTGGGCATCATCAGTAAATGTCTGCATGAGCAAGTAGTCAGAAGATTAGTCAAGTTACAAGGATGCGAGAAAATTGAGCACGTCGTGGCACTTGAAGTCAGATTGTGACTACCTGCGATGCGATGCGACTGCGATAGGAAAGTCATCTGAGCAATCCGAGTCGTTTTACGACATGAGTGAGCTGAGTAGTAATGAAACACGCTTAGAATCCGATAGGGTGATTGTGAACAGAATGAATTATTCAATCTTTCTGCAAAGGATGGTCCAAAGCGTATTCTGGAAGTATACCGCCAATTGAATTATTCACCAAATAAGGCAGTCCGAGGTAATGCTACCGCTCAATCATTCCCCATATAAGGCAGTCAGCTATGCTTCTAATAGGAACTACACTAATCGTAGAACAAAGTTTATCGGATAGCCTCATGAACTACAGACACGTTCCAATTTTAAAGCCATATTGAGAACAGTGTATTAGGAGGTCATCGATAGCAAAAATATTCATCTCCATGCGAAATCTTGATTGCCAAGGGTTAAGGGAGGAGGAGGAGTATGTACGTACTGACTCGTCGGAGCTGAGCGCTAAGGTTGTGCTGGGTTTGAAATCTTCTCGCATCATGTGACCGAATTCCGAGATGACTACCTTCAGACAAGCATACTCAGGTTACATGATGCTCTACATCCATGACGGGAATTCATCTGTTAAGGCTTGCCGAAAAACAGGTGGTTCACTTCTAAATTTTGCGCCTTTTGAGATCGAAAATATAACATCGTCCATAGACAAAAAAAACATATTGGTCTGCATGAAAAGGTACGTAAATAATAAGAGACACAAACTTACTGCTACTACAAAGAAAACACAGGCACTAATGGATACTGGTGATGAGTACATGATGTAAGTGCGATGAATGGGCAGAGATAGTACGTCATTACAACGATGACATTACTCTGCAAGACTAAACACTGACTATGCTAGTAGTCCGCATCACTGGTCGCAATCGGGCCGCTTCCGAATGTGTTACTCAAATACATCAGTGGACGACCTAAACAGATGCCATCCGAGTTGGCGTGATACGATCTTTTAAAAGATCTAGCCGAGCATCAGTCTCCCGAAGAGATGTCTTGTTCCGTTGGCGGGCTGCAGCAAGAAAATCAACATCTCCCGCAGTACGAGATAGCGACTGCTTGGTAATAAGTGCTTTCAACAACCCTTGAGTTTCTTGCTCTGATTTACGGAACTCCAAGTCTTCTTCGGCATACAAAGACATCAGGAGAGTGCGCAACCTGTTTGTTTCTTTGAGTTCCCAGTACGTCGTAAAGAGGCGCATACGTTGGCGTTCACGAACTGCTTCTTTGTAGTGAACAATAAAGCAGCAAGATGCAGGGCTAAGCCCATCCATATGCCTTAAAAATATCTCATTGGTCTGGAATTTGATGCATATAATGAGACTTATGTACATTTGAAAGACAGAGGGTCCTACATTGTTGTCCGAAGCTTGCGATTGATTGTTACTGTCACTGGCAGGTCTGCCAACCAGGTTGTCAAAAGTATGCGCGTCTTGAAAACAGGGAGGCGAACGGTATGGATGGAAAGAATGACAGTGATTTTCGCTATGATTCGGACGTTTCGCACGACTCGATTCAGACCCTGGAGAGGTACCAGCGATATGATAATATGCGCTGTCTGAGCAATTAGAATCAGGGGTAAAAGGAAAGCCATCCTCAGGATCCGTCTCCGAGACCATGCTCGTCGCTGTCACTCATGTATAAGTAGATTTTCATCTTGTTATGAATAATATACCTCTGGATGACAAGGGAGAGCTTGGAGGACTTGAACCACAGCTGGCAGTGTTACTGACGTAATAAGGGTGTTGAGGACATGTTGGTAGTGGTGTGGTGCACGAAGTTTCGTATGAAGCAGGAGGACATAGTACGTTCATTTTTTCAGCACTGAAGGTAGGTGTTGGGCTCTACTAGTAGGGTGTGTGTCAGTAAGCGATAAATAATCATTCGGACTTTCAAAGACCTCGAGCTGGAGATTCTTAGTTCCCTTTTCCTCACTTTTCTGGGAACTTCCAGGACTTCGATCAGGAACTTGCCTGAATATGCAATATGAGCGATTGCCATTTTTGGTTTCTGCGGAGATTGAAAACTTACTTGGGCAGTGGCCCGTGTGATTGGTAGTAACATGCAGAAGCAGCCCTGATATTAGTATGATATGGGTACCCTCAGGCAATCCTGGCAGGCTTGTATTGATGAGACCGACTCGGATCACCCGGCGGGACCATCCTGTATCTGACGTGTAAAGTCGTTGATCTAAGCATCATGCCAACATCTAGAAGTACTCACATGTGACATGCCCGGGTCGTGCCCCAACTTGAATGCACAGCCGCACTAGGCTATCGTTCGATGCGAATAGTGTGAGCTGGAGAGGAATGCAAAACCAGTCGCTCCGAGTCACTCGAATCTGCGTGATTGAAGAACAGCACAAACTTGAACAGGGGTTTGGTGTAGTATGGTCAATGCATATGGCAGCTCAGTATTACGCCTACCATCATGGAGTGTATTCATAGTATACAGTATTATTACCATGACCATTTTGCGAATACCATTTTTGGTATTTGCGGGGATCAAAATCAGAGGCGTTGACGGTCAAATGTAATTGTCAGTAAGAATGTTATTGACTTGAAAAGTATTCCAACAAACAAACTATCGCTACTGGACATGCCGTGACTCACTAGTAAAACAACCATAAAAACTCACCGGAGCCAGCTTTGAATTTTGGATTCAATACCACCCTTCCTGACGCAGCTATGTCTTACCATGCCTCTTATGTAACTACTCAGCCTTTTTGGATCAAAGACATGATGACGCATGTCCAAGCTGATCGCATGTCCGAATTTTCTACATCTGGCAGCGGTGACAATGTGTCAGTTTACTGGGAACCAGTATCATCTTTCACAGACCCTTTCAAAACCTACTCACCAACAGATACCATCCTCCCTCCTCCTTCGTCCTTGGAAAACCTTCCAACCCTTCCACTATCGCCCACTGGCAGTCCCGGCGCTCAACTCCTTGAGCGGCTTCTTGATACTGAGGCGTTGCATGAATTTGAATCCTCTGTATCGACCACTATTCCTTCCAACGAGGAGAAGAGGTCTCACACATATTGCACCTGTCATCGAGGCGCTCTACGCAAGCAGTCGAAAACTCTCAAGCAGATAACCCACGATAACATAGTGGGCGTTTGCATTGGCCAAGCTGAGGAAGGGAAGGAAAACAAAAGTATGGTCAGTGTGTGCAGCGTTGTTCATTTTTGTTGTACTAAACGAAAGGTCAGCAAGCCGAAGCCGGTTGTGTATGTGGTGTCATACGAGCTCGAACTTGTCGTACTACCAGTGCTGGTCAGCCCTGCAAGAGGAAGATTAAAGATGCTGACGCCGAAGATGATACCGACCGGGAATATCTTGATAAACCTGCTCCAAAGCGCATTCGCCGGGAGAGAACGGGTACTGAATGGCAGACAGTCGTCAACATAATGAAGTGGGGTGAACAACGAGGCGAGCAGAGTCAAATGGAGGGCACGAAGGCCAACATATGAGAGCTGACCTGTGATAAGGTGATGGTATGGGTGAGGAAGAGTTCTTCTATAGATGTTTGGATGGCGAGGAAGTGGCTGAACAGTATCGTTGTTCTTGTAGTACGCTAATTTGAGATCATGTTGGGTAGTTACTTGTCGATGGACGGGATATGGTAAGAATCAATGGGAGGGGGTGAGAATATGGTGACTGAGAAATAATACAACCATGGAGGCTGAAAACAGTATAAAAGCGGCGAGGAAACGCAAGAATAGGAACAGACAGGATAGCAGGTATCGAGTCAGGTATAATGGGGAAGTTGGTACGCCAGCGAAGAGCACCAGTGTGGAAATGGCCAGGGAATAACAATACATCGAGAAGCAAATGCTATTGGAAGCGGCGTCAGGAAGGTTAGGTAGAGGTTCATCTAATCGCGATGAGCAAAAATGATGATCTGGCCGAGTCATGTCATAGTAGCCAACGGATGATGCTAGTGATGAGGACCATCTATCGAACGACCGGTGTGACAATCTAGTTTTCTTTGGGCTGATATTAGCTATACTTACTTACCTTTACATTCATTACATTTGTGGCTTATATAAGCATGTTTCCCTTTCACCAGTACCAGTCTGAAGTTTGATGATAT
>Ga0310811_10001903_pt1 | contig 25931 bp, 17 predicted proteins | sample YCmetagenome_FD_207642 | JGI IMG/M metagenome (GOLD analysis project Ga0310811, IMG submission 207642) | Soil microbial communities from experimental microcosm in Duke University, North Carolina, United States - YC | ecosystem: Engineered > Artificial ecosystem > Soil microcosm > Unclassified ... | reverse complement strand
AGGAGATGGGTGAGTCGTCGGTGAGCAAGGCGATGTCTGACCTGGATCTGCGTTCGTGCGTCGAAGCATTCGACTGGTCGAGGACTCCGCTGGGGTCGCGCGCGGACTGGCCGCAGAGCCTGCGGTCAGCGGTGGAGATCTGCCTGTCGTCGCGGTTCTCGATGTGGATGGCATGGGGCGACGAGCTCACGGTGCTGTACAACGACGCCTACCGCCGCGACACCCTGCGCACGAAGCATCCGTGGGCGCTCGGCCGGCCGGCCTGGGAGGTGTGGGCGGAGATCTGGCCCGACATCGGGCCCCGCATCCGCTCGGTGCTCGACACCGGGGTCGCCACCTGGGACGAGCGGCTCCTCCTCTTCCTGGAAAGGGCGGGCTACCGGGAGGAGACCTACCACACCTTCTCGTACAGCCCGTTGCGCGACGACCACGGCGTCGTCGCCGGCATGCTCTGCGTGGTCACCGAGGAGACCGAGCGCGTTCTCGCCGAGCGGCAGCTGCGGGTCCTGCGCGAGCTGGGTGACGTCCCGACGGCAGCGACGGCCGAGCAGGCATGCCGGTCCGCCGTCGAGGTGCTCGACGCTCATCGCGACTCGATCCCGTTCGCGCTGGCCTACCTGCGCGAACCCGGAGGGCTGAGGCTCGCCGCGGCGACCGGCGGGCTCGTCGCCGGCAGCGAGCTGGCCACGCCCGCCGTGGCCGCGGGTTCGAAACGGACCGTCTGGCAGGTCGCCGCCGATGGCCGCACCCGGCTGCGCTCGGGGTTGGTCGGGGACTATCCGGGTGACATCGAACCGTCCGTGCTGGGTCCGGTGGTCCCCGACGAGGTTCTGCTACAGCCGATCGTCACGGTCGCGGAGATCGACCCGGTAGGTGTCCTGGTGGTCGGGGTCAACCCCTACCGGGCGCTGGACGAGGTGCACCGGGGTTACCTGGAGCTGGTCGCCGGCCACCTGTCCAGGGCGGTCTCCGACGCCCGCGCATACGCCGACCAGCAGCACCGCGTGGAGGCGCTGGCGGAGCTGGACCGGGCGAAGACGGAGTTCTTCACCGGTGTGTCCCACGAGCTGCGCACCCCGCTCACGCTCATCGCCGGGCCCGTGCAGGACGCCCTCAACGACCCACACGAGCCCCTCGGTGAGGCGCAGCGGGCGCGGCTGGAGCTGATCCGGCGCAACAGCGCCCGCCTCCGCCGGTTGATCGACACGCTGCTGGAGTTCTCCCGGCTGGAGGCCGGTCAGCTGCGGCCGAACCTGGTGCCCGTCGATCTGGCCGAGCTCACCCGCGGGATCGCGCAGTCCTTCAGCCCCGCGGCCAACAGAGCCGGCCTCGAGCTGGTCACCGACTGCCCACCACTGCCGAGCGCGATGCTGGTCGACCCGGCGATGTGGGAGAACATCGTGTTCAACCTGCTGTCCAACGCCGTCAAGTACACCCCGGCCGGGACCGTGAGCCTCGCCCTGCGAGCCGATCCCACAGGGGGTGCCCGGCTGGTGGTCTCGGACACCGGGATCGGTATCCCGACAGAGGATCTGCAGCGGGTGTTCGACCGGTTCCACCGGGTCGGGCACGGTCGGTCGGCGGCCGCCGGCGGGCGCGGGCGCAGCATCGAGGGCACCGGGATCGGGCTCGCGCTGGTGTCCGAGCTCGCCGCGCTGCACGGAGGCAGCGCCACGGCGCAGAGCACGCTCGGCGCGGGATCGGAGTTCACCGTCGAGCTCCCGGCCAGCGCGGCGACCACCGCACCGGCCACCGCCGTCGATGTGTCGGGCGCGGAGTCGTTCCTCGATGAGGCCCTGCGCTGGAGCCATCCGGACGAACCCGCCATCCCCCCGACCCGCCGGGGGCACGGGCCGGATGCGACGGCGGCGGGAGCGTCGAACACCGGGCCGACGGGCAGCCGTGTCCTGGTGGTCGAGGACAACCCCGACCTGCGAGGGTTCGTGGCGAGTCTGCTGGAGCCGCACTACAACGTGGTCGTGGCCGGTGACGGGCACACCGGTCTGCGGCTGGCCCGCACCCAGCCCTTCGATCTGGTGCTCACCGACGTGATGATGCCGGGCCTGGACGGCTTCGAACTGCTCACGGCGTTGAGGGCGGACCCGGCCACCGCGGGGTTGCCGGTGATCCTGCTGTCCGCGCGCGCCGGTCAGGAGGCGGTGTCCGAGGGACTCGAGGCCGGTGCCGACGACTATCTGGTCAAACCGTTCTCCTCCGCCGATCTCGTGGCTCGCGTGCGTTCCAACATGGAGCTCGCCCGGTTGCGGAACCACGAGGCGGCGCGACGCACCGCGATGGTCAGGGCCCTGCAGGACGGCTTCTACCTGCAGGACGTCAGCGCGGGCGGCGAGATCATCGAGATCAACCCCGCGATGACCGAGATCCTCGGCCTGCGCGCCGAGGACCTGCCGATCAGGCCACCGTTCCCCTTCTGGCCCACCCCGGACGAGGACCCGTCGGGCGCGTCCGAGCTGGCGACGGGTTATGAGGAATCGATCCAGGCGGGCAGCGGTCACCTGGTGGCGGCGCTCCGGCACGTCGTCACGCGGCGTCCCGTGTGGGTGTCGGTGTCCTACAGCTCGTTCACCGATCTCGACGGGCAGCGCAGGCTCGTCGCCGGCACCATGCGCGATGTCACCGCGCAGCATCTTGCGACCCAGCGGGATGAGGTACTGGTCGAAGCCGGGCACCTGGTCGGTGCCGGCGGGGACCTGACGACCCGGCTGACCCGGCTGCTGGAGCTGGCCGGGTCGGTGCTGGGCCCACTGACCGGAATCGCCCTGGTCGGACCGGACGGGTTGCTCCGCCCGGCCGGCACGGAGCGCGGCGCCGGACCCGAACCGGCCGACACCGTGCCCGAGTCGCCGGATGCCGACCTCGCCTGCCCGATCCCCCCGGAGCTCGACCAGGCCGCACTCACCGGGCGGGCGTTCATCAGTGAGGACCCCGACGGACTGCCCCGCGCGGTCCTCCTCCCCCATGCGAGCCCCGGTACTCACCGCGACGTCACCCACGATCGCGGCGGATTCGGCGGTGAGGTGGTCGTCGCCCCGCTGGTCTCCTCCGGTCGGCTAATCGGGGCGCTCACCATCGCCGGACCCCATCACGCCGATCGGTTCGACCCTGCCGACATGGCGTTCGTCGAAGAACTCGCGCGTCGTGCCACCGTCCTGATCGAGACTGATCGGTTGGCGGCCCGCGAGCACCACCTGCATCACGCCTCCGCCGCGCTGGCCGCCGCCGCGACGGTCGCACAGGCTGCCGCCGCCCTGGCCCAGACGGCCATCGCGGCCCTCGATGCCAGCGGGGTGGCGGTGTTCACCATGCATCCCGAAGGGTCCTCCCGGCTACGCCTGGAGCACCAGATCGGTTTGGGCGACACATTCGCCGCCCGTTTCTCATCGATCGCGCTAGCCGAGCACCCGCTCATCGCCGAGGTGATGATCTCCGGGGCTCCGGTGTGGCTGCACAGCGCCACCGGCTGGCAGGAGCGCAGCCCCGGGTTCATCAACGACGCCGATGTCGGGCACACCCAGGCCGTCGCGTCACTCCCGCTGCGTCTGGGACCGCGGGTCATCGGTGCGTTGGCGATCACCTTCTCCTCCCCCCGGAGCTTCCCGGTCGAGGAACGACGGTTCGCGATGACGTTGGTCGACCAGGCAGCGCAGGCCATCGAGCGAGCCGCGCTGGCCGACACGCACGCCAGCATCGCCGACATCCTGCAGCGCAGCCTGCTACCCACGACGCTGCCCACACTGCCTCGGCTGGCGCTGGCCACCCACTACCAGCCCGCGGGGCGCTACAGCCAGGCGGGCGGCGACTGGTACGACGTGATCACCCTGGACGCCGACCGCGTGGCGATCGTGGTCGGTGACGTGGTCGGCAGTGGAGCCCTCGCGGCCGCCGCCATGGGGCAGCTCCGCAGTGCTCTCGCGGCCTACCTCCTGGAGGACCACGGGGTGGCGCACGCCGTCAGCATGCTCAGTGCATACACCGCCCGGGTCGAGGGCGCGCTCGGGTCCACTGTGGTCTGTCTCGAACTCGACACCGCGACCGGCGATCTCCGCTGGGTCACCGCCGGGCACCCGCCGCCGCTGATACTCGCCCCCGAGGGGCCCCGGTATCTCTCCGGAGGCCACGGCATCGTGCTGGGTGCGGGTCACCTGGACTCCTACCGCGAAGCCAGCACGAGGCTCGAGCCGGGCTCAAGCGTCGTGCTCTACACCGACGGCCTGGTCGAACGGCGCGGAGAGGTCATCGACCACGGACTCGACCGCCTCACCGAAGCGACCACCGACGTCCTGGCCCTCGGCCCCACCGGACTGCTCGAGGTCGCGCTGCGCGGTGCCCTGCCCTCGGACGGTCCCGCCGACGACGTTGCCGTCGTGATCGCTCGCCTGCTGCCCGGCCCTCTGGGGCTTCGGCTGCCCGCGAGCCCCGAGCAGCTACGTACCCTTCGCCGGGAGATCGACGTCTGGGCCGGCGCCTCGGCCCTGACCCAGGACGCGGCGCTCGACCTGCAGCTGGCGGTGAGCGAAGCGGCCACGAACGCCATCGAGCACGCCTACCCGGAGGACTCCGGCGGAGACTTCGGCGTGCGGCTCGAGCATCGAACCGGTGGCGAGATACGGGCGGAGATCACCGACAGCGGCAGCTGGCGTCCTCCTCCCGCCGACCCCGGATACCGGGGCCGAGGCCTCGCGATGATCAATGCGATCGGTCGAGACGTCACGGTGGAACCGGCCGAGACGGGCACCACTGTCAGATTCACGTTGCCTGGAGGCATGGGATGATCTGTGTGTCAGCTGTGCATCGAGGTTGCATGCGTCCGAAATACACTGGGAGGGTCGGCGATGAGTGAGTCCCTCAACAAAGTGACACTGAGCAGGACGGATACGGCCACGATCGCCACCGTCCTCGGTGAGATCGACATCTCCAGTGCGCCCGAGTTCCGCGCCGCGATCACCGAGGCGATCCAGACAAGCACGCTGCCGGTCGTGGTCATCGACCTGACCGGTGTCACGTTCCTGGGCTCCCCCGGCCTGGCCGCCCTCATCACCGCCGAGGCACAGGCGGCCGAGAGAAGGGTGCGGCTGGGCGTGGTCACCGGCGGCAACCGCATCGTCCTGCGCCCGCTGCAGATCACCGGCCTGGACATGAGCATCCCGATCCACGAGACCCTGGCCGATCTTGAGGTGTCACTGGACAGCCCCAGCCAGGGATGCCCGGGCTGAGCCCTCGCCTCGACGTCTGAGGCAGCCGGTCGGGCGGCGAGATCCGGGCGTCCGTGTGCCCGTCGCCGCGAGCGGGTACCACCTGGGACCCGACCCGGAGGTGAGGCGTGAAGCTGACACGCAAGATCGACGGGTACCAGCGGCGCCGCCGCTGGCTGGGCTTCCCCTCGGCCGTCGTCCTCAAGTTCTTCGACGACAAGGGCGGCTACCTCACCGCCCTGATAACGCACTACGGATTCCTGTCGCTGTTCCCCCTGCTGCTGATCGCCACCACCGTCCTCGGGTGGCTGCTGCACGACCACCCTCTGCTCGCCCAGCAACTCATAGGAAGCGCCCTCGCCCAGTTCCCGATCATCGGCGACCAGCTCACGGACACCGCCCGACCGCTCCGTGGATCCGCTCCCGCGCTGGTGACCGGGATCCTGGTCGCTCTCTACGGCGGGCTGGGCTTCACCACCGCCCTGCAGACCGCGTTCAACCAGATCTGGGGTGTGCCCGTCGATGCCCGCCCCGACCCGCTGTTCACCCGGCTGCGCGGCCTGGCGCTACTGGCGCTACTGGCGGTCTGGGTACTGCTCACCACCGGCCTCACCGCCCTGACCAGCGCGGCCGGCACGGGCATACCCAGCCTCGGTACAGCCTTCTCGATCGTCGCCACCGTGGCGTCGATCCTGGTGAACGGCGCGGTCTTCGTGCTCACCTTCCGTGTACTCACCGCCCGCCCGCTCAGCAACCGCGACGTGCTGCCCGGGGCCGCCGCCGCCGCGCTCACCTGGCAGATCCTGCAGACCGTGGGCGCGGCGTGGGTCAGCCATGAGCTCCGGGGGATGACCGCCGCGTACGGGCTGTTCGGCGTCGTGCTGGGTCTTCTCGCGTGGATCTATCTGCAATCCCTGGTCATCGTGCTGGCCGCCGAGGTGAACGTCGTGCGGATCGACGGTCTCTGGCCCCGCGCCGTGCTCGCGCTCACGACCCACGACGACCCCGGCATCCTGACCAGCGCCGACCGTCGCAGCTACCGGAACTACGCCCAGACCCAGCGGTACAAGAAGTACGAGCGGATCGAGGTGGAGATCCCGACGAGACACGGCGAAGATCAGACACCCGGGGAGGCCTGAGACTCCTGACCGAGAGCTCAGTCCCCGGACGACGGTCGCGCCGCATGGTGCTCGTGGCCGCGGGTGCGCCGCTCCTCCTTCATCCTGGCCTCGAACAGATGGCGCCGGCCATCCGCCAGCTGATCCCGGGCCTCCTTCTCGAGACCCCGGAAGACCGCCCAGTAGTGGTCGTCGTACTCCTCCACGACCTGGAAGGTCCACCGCCCCGCGATCACGTTGCGACCGATCAGGTCGGTGGCGATGCGGTCGGCCAGCTCACCGTGGCCGGCATCCCGGAGCTCCGTCACCGCCTCGCCGAGCTTGAGGTCCGCCGCTCCGGACAGCTGGTGGAACGAGTACAGGTGACCTCGGGCTCGCTCGACGTACTCCAGCGCCTCGGACAACGTGCCGAGGGCGGTGACGGTGTCCTCGTCGAGATCGTCGTAGCGGTGCTGGGCGTCGGGCCGGTCCCGACCGTTCTCGGTGGTGCTCACGACAGCTGTACTACCCGCCGGTGGCCACTCCGACACCGTGCACCGCTCGATGTGCTCAGAGGAGGAACCGGAACAGCGGGCTGTCGGCCTCGATGCGTTCGATCCGCGGCGGCGACGCCTCCATACGGGCCAGCAGACCGGGCAGGTCGGACGGGTCGGCCAGTTCGATCCCGACCAGCGCCGGACCGGTCTCCCGGTTGCTGCGTTTGATGTACTCGAACAGCGTGATGTCGTCGTCGGGCCCGAGGACCTCGTCCAGGAACCTGCGCAGCGCGCCGGGCTCCTGGGGGAACTCGACGAGGAAGTAGTGCTTGCGCCCCTCGTACACCAGGGAGCGTTCGACGACCTCGGCGTATCGGCTGACGTCGTTGTTTCCCCCTGACAGCACGCACAACACGCTGGCCCCGGGCGGGACGTCGACCGGGCCGGACGGGCCGAGGGCCGAGCCGGCCAGCGCGCCCGCGGGCTCCGCGATGATCCCATCGGTCTGGTACAGCGCCAGCATCTCGCTGCACACCCGGCCCTCAGGCACGGCGACCACCTCGGCGGCCGAGGCGGCCACGATCTGCGCGGTGAGAACACCGGCACGGCGGACGGCGGCGCCGTCCACGAAGGTGTCGATCTCGGGGAGCGTGACCGGGTGGCCGGCGACCAGCGCCGCCGCCATGCACGCCGCACCGGCCGGCTCGACCCCGATCACCCGGGTGCCGGGATGCCGCTCCCCCATCCAGGCCATCGTGCCCGCCAGCAGGCCACCTCCTCCGACCGGGACGATCACCACGTCCGGCGCGGCACCCAGCTGCTCGACCGCCTCGCGGACGACCGTGCCCTGGCCCGCGATGGTGCGTGGGTCGTCGAACGCCGGGACCAGGGTCGCCCCGGAGCGAGCGGCCGACTCCGCGGCAGCGGCCGACGCCTCGTCGTAGGTGTCCCCGCCGAGCACGATCTCGACCATCGCGCCCCCCAGCGCGGCGATCCGGTCACGCTTCTGGCGCGGTGTGGTGCCGGGGAGGAAGACCCGTCCGCGCACCCCCAGCGCCGCGCAGGCATAGGCCACCCCCTGAGCGTGGTTGCCCGCGCTGGCCGCCACGACACCCGCCGCGCGCGCCGGGCCGCCGAGCTGAGCGATCACGTTGTAGGCACCCCGGACCTTGTAGGAGCGAACCGTCTGCAGGTCCTCACGCTTCAACCAGACCTGCGCCCCGCACCGCTGCGACAACCGGGTGTTGCGTTCCAGCGCTGTCACCGTCACCACACCGGCCAGGCGCTGCGCGGCCGCCTCCACCATCGCCGCGTCGACCACGGGCGCTTCCACCGTCATGCCCCCATCCTGCCCGGTGCGGGTGCCGGGCACGGGCTGGGTCGATTGCCGGCTCGGCGAGCTCAGTCGTAGACGATGACCCCGCGGATGTTCAGTCCGGCGTGCATGTCCTGGTAGCCCTGGTTGACCTGCTCGAGGGTGTAGGTCCGGGTGACCAGCTCGTCGAGCTTCAGCTGCCCGGCCTGGTACATCTCGGCCTGGCGGGGGATGTCGAAGGTCGGGTTGGACGACCCGAACAGGGCCCCCTGCAGCCGCTTCTGCCACAACGTCAGTTCCGCGAGCGGGATCGGGATCCCCACCTCGCTGCTCCCGACCGCGGTGACGACCACGGTGCCGCCTTTGCGGATCGCCGCGAACGCCTGGCCGACATGCTCGGACCGGATCACCCCGACCGTCACGATCGCGCTGTCGGCCCCCTGACCGTTCGTCAGGCTCTTCGCCAGCTCGTCGGCCTCGGCGATGTCCGCGCAGACGTCCGTGGCCCCCAGCCGCAACGCCGACTCCCGCTTGAAGGCCACCGGATCGACCGCGATCACCCGCAGCGCGCCGGCGTGCGCCGCGCCCTGCACGGCGTTGATCCCGATGCCACCGATCCCCATCACGATCACCACGTCACCTGGCCGGACGTCCGCGGAGTAGACCGCCGACCCCCAACCCGTGCCCACCCCGCATCCCAGCAGGCAGAGCCTGTCCAGCGGGAGGTCCGCCGGCACCTTCACCGCCGAGGCGACACTGACCGTCGTGTACTCGGCGAAGGTGCTGATCCCGGCCATCTGCCCGACGGTTGCGCCACCGTCGACCAGCGACATCCGGAAACTCGACTGATCGTCCAGCCGGGCACCCCGCATGGTGTCCCTACCCCGGTCACAGAGGGCCTGCCGACCGGTGGCGCACCAGCGACAGCGTCCGCAGGCCGGCAGGAACGAGAACACCACATGATCGCCGACCTGCCAGCCGGGTGTGTGTGGGCCGACCTCCTGGATGACCCCGCCACCCTCGTGCCCGAGACACATCGGGTACTTCAGGGACGGCAGGTCACCTTTCACGATGTGGTCGTCGGAGTGGCACAGGCCCGAGGCGACCATCTTGACCAGGAGCTCGTTCTCCCTCGGCCCGTCCAGCTCCAGGTCGACGATCTCGAGCTTCGACTCCCGGCCCGGCTCCGGCGCCGCCATCAACACCGCACCACGAGTACGCATTCAGGCCCCCCGGCTCCGCTCGACGTCCTGGCCCACAATGGCACGCGATGAATACTGGGGTCGTGGGAACCCGCGAGTTGCTCGTACACGGGCGTTCGGTCGTGGTCCAGGTGCGGGAGTCTCGCCGGGCACGCACGGTCCGGCTGGTCGTCGCCCCTGGCCGGCCGCCTGAGCTGGTCGTACCGGTACGCACCCGCCGCCGGGTGGTCGATGAGTTCCTGAGCGCCCATCACGGCTGGTTGGCCGACAGGCTGGCCGCTCTGGACGCTCTGGAGCGGCAGCGGGTCCTGCCGCGGCTGCCGGGAGCGGTGTGTGTGGCCGGCGAGCCGGTACCCGTCGTCCACGATCCGGCCGGCCGTTCCCGTGCGGTGCTCGACGGCGGGCGACTGACGGTCGGTGGCACCCTCTCGGACGTCCACACCGCGGTCGATCGTTGGTACCGGAACGAGGCACGCCGTCGGCTGACCGAGGCCGTCGGTAGGCACGCGCCGGGTCTGGACGTGCAGGTCACGGCGATCAGCGTGCGTGACCAACGGACCCGGTGGGGTTCATGCTCACGCACCGGCCGGCTGTCCTTCTCGTGGCGACTCGTTCTGGCCCCACCCCCGGTGCTGACCTATGTGGTGCAGCACGAGCTGTGCCACCTGCGGGAGTTCAACCACTCGAAGGCCTTCTGGCGGCTGGTCGCATCGATCCGGCCCGACTGGCGTGAGCCGGCCGGCTGGCTGCGAGAGCACGGCCACGAGCTGCACGCCTACCGCCCTGAGTTGACGGTCTCGCCGGCCGGTCGCCTGCCCTCGGTACCCCCGATTCGGGACTAGCGGCCCTGCCCGCACCGCCTAGGCGCGACGAAGCTGTACGAGGCAGGACATCCGAACGGGTGGGGGGGATCTGTGCTGAAGGTCCGCGTTCACGGTCGCGGTGGCCAGGGAGCGGTCACCGCCGCCGCGTTGCTGTCCCATGCCGCGTTCGCCGAAGGCCGGCACGCACAGGCGTTCCCGACCTTCGGCTCCGAGCGCACCGGAGCGCCGGTGGTGGCGTTCTGCCGGATCGACGACGAGCCGATCAGGATCCATGAGCCGATCAGCGAGCCGGACGCGCTGATAGTCCAGGACGCGACGTTGTTACACCAGGTGAACGTGTTCGACGGCTTGCGGCCCGAGGGCTACGTCCTGCTCAACTCCTCGCGCACGCTCGACGAGCTCGGGGTCGCCGAGGTGCGCACGGGCCGTCGACCCGACCGCCTGCTGACGGTCCCGGCCACCGCCTACGCCCGCCGGTACCTGGGTCAGCCGCGGCCCAACGCCGCGCTGCTCGGCGGGTTCGCCGCACTGACCGGCGCGGTGTCCCTCGGCTCGGTCCTCGACGCCATCCGCGAACGGTTCCCCGGCCCGGTCGGTGAGGCCAATGCCAAGGCGGCCCGCGACGCGTTCGACGACGTCGCACAGCACAGGAGGCAGCTCGCCGATGCTTAGCCAGATCGAGGGTTCCCTGGCCGTGGCACGTTCGGTCATGCGGTGCCGCCCGGAGGTCGTCGCGGCGTACCCCATCTCACCGCAGACCCACATCGTCGAGGGCCTGGCCGACCTGGTCCGCACCGGCGAGCTCAGCCCGTGCGAGTACCTGATGGTCGAGTCGGAGTTCGGCGCCATGTCGGCCTGCATCGGTGCCTCGGCGGCCGGAGCACGCGCGTACACCGCCACCGCGAGTCAGGGCCTGTTGTTCATGGCCGAAGCCCTCTACAACGCCTCCGGCCTGGGCCTTCCGGTCGTGATGACGGTGGCGAATCGCGCGATCGGGGCTCCGATCAACATCTGGAACGACCACTCGGACGCGATGTCGCAGCGGGACTCGGGATGGGTGCAGCTGTACGCGGAGTCCAATCAGGAGGCGGTGGATCTCCACATCCAGGCGTTCCGCCTGGCCGAACAGCTGTCGGTGCCGGTCATGGTCTGTATGGACGGATTCATCCTGACCCACGCGGTCGAACGGGTCGAGATCCCGGAGCAGGCCGAGGTCGATCGGTTCCTGCCACCGTTCACACCGCGCCAGCTCCTGGACCCCGCGCACCCGCAGACCATCGGAGCGATGGTCGGCCCGGAGGCGTTCACCGAGGTCAAGTACCTGATGCACGCCAAGCAGATGGAGGCGCTCGACCAGATCCCGGCGATCGCCGGCGAGTTCGAGGCGTCCTTCGGCCGGGCGGCGGGCGGTCTGGTCCGCGGTCATCGGATCGAGGATGCGGACACGGTCGTCGTCGCCCTGGGATCGGTACTGGGCACCATCGAGGACGTCGTCGACAGCATGCGCGCCGACGGGGTCCGCATCGGCGCGCTGGGCATCAAGTCCTTCCGTCCGTGGCCGGCCGAGGAGGTCCGCGAGGCACTCGCCGGCGCCGGCCGGGTGGTGGTCGTGGAGAAGGCGTTCGCGGTCGGCGCGGGCGGAATCGTCGGTCAGAACGTCCGTCTCGCCCTGTCGGGAACCGCGCCGGTCGTCTTCGACGTGGTGGCCGGACTCGGCGGGCGCGCGATCACACGCGCGTCCCTGCGCGGGCTTTTCGAGGACGTGCTCGCCGATCGTGTCGTGCCGGACAGGCTGCATTTCCTGGATCTGAACACCGAGCTCGTCGAACGCGAGCTCGATCGTTCACGCCGGGGTCTCATCGGCGCCCACGCGGAGCGCATGCTCCGCGACCTGGGCACCGCCGGCGCCGGACCGTACTGAGGGGGTTGCCGTGCCGTTCCCGGAGGTCAAGTTCTACCAGGTGGGTACCTTCGCGGCCGGTAACCGGTTGCTGGACCCGGACCGGCGATCGGTCCAGACCCGCTCCGACCGCGCCAACTCGATAACCTCGGGCCACCGTGCCTGTCAGGGGTGCGGAGAGGTCCTCGGCGCGCGGTACGTGCTCGACGCGGCGATGCGCGCGACCGGCGGCAACGTCGTGGCCGTCAACGCGACGGGGTGCCTCGAGGTCTTCTCCACGCCGTACCCGGAGTCGTCCTGGCAGATCCCGTGGGTCCACTCGCTGTTCGGCAACGCCCCGGCCGTGGCGAGTGGGGTCGCCGCCGCTCTGCGCGCCAAGAACCGGCCGGACACCAGGGTCGTGGCCCAGGCGGGAGACGGCGGGACGGTCGACATCGGTCTCGGGTGCCTGTCCGGGATGTTCGAACGCGACGACGACGTGCTCTTCGTCTGCTACGACAACGAGGGCTACATGAACACCGGGGTTCAGCGGTCCGGATCGACACCGCCGGCCGCCCGAACGGCGAACACCAAACCGGTGGGTTCCGAACCCGGGAACGTGTTCGGCCAGGGCAAGAGTGTGCCCCTCATCGCGATGGCCCACGAGATCCCGTACGTGGCGACGGCGACCGTGGCCGAGCTCCACGACCTCGAGTACAAGGTGGAGAAGGCCATGTCGATGCGGGGAGCCCGCTACCTCCATGTCCTGGTGCCGTGTCCGCTCGGCTGGGGGTCGGCGTCGCGGGACACGATCCGGGTCGCCCGGCTGGCCAAGGAGACCGGCGTCTTCCCGGTGTTCGAGGCCGAGTTCGGTGTGGTCACCGCAGTGTCCAGGATTCGCCGGCGGGTGCCCGTCGAGCAGTACCTGCAGCTGCAGCGGCGGTTCGCCCACCTGTTCGGCGACCATCCCCGTCCCGACGTCGTCGCCCGCATCCAGGCCGGCGCCGATCGCAACATCTCCCGCTTCGGCCTGCTCGCGGGCCCGGAGGACGCCACAGAGCCATCAGGGAACTGACATGGACAAACCCTTTGCGATCACCCTCGACGTGGGGACGAGCCGGGCCAACAAGACCGGGGCGTGGCGCACCGAACGCCCCGTCTACACCGATCGGCTCTCGCCCTGCAACGGCGCCTGCCCCGCTCGGGAGAACGTGCAGAGCTGGCTGTACGACGCCGAGGAGGGAGAGCTCGGATACGAGCGCGCCTGGCGGACGATCATGAGGACGAACCCGTTCCCGGCGGTCATGGGTCGGGTCTGCTACCACCCGTGTGAGGACGCCTGCAACCGCGGCCAACTCGACGAGGCCGTGGGGATCAACTCGGTCGAGCGGTTCCTCGGGGACGAGGCGATCCAGCGCGGATGGCGGGTGGCGGTGGAGGCCGAACCCACCGGCAAACGGATCCTCGTGGTCGGAGCCGGTCCCAGCGGGCTGTCGGCGGCCTATCACCTGACCCTGCTCGGTCATTCCGTCACCATCCACGAAGCCGGCCCGATGCCCGGGGGCATGATGCGCTACGGGATCCCCAGGTACCGGCTTCCGCGTGAGGTCCTCGACGCCGAGGTGGCACGGATCCTCGACCTCGGCGTCACGCTGAACCTCGATACGAAGGTCACCGATCTGACGGCCACGATGACCGAGGGCGGCTACGACGCCGCCTTCCTCGCCGTCGGGGCGCAGCTGAGCGGCCGTGCCTACGTCCCGGCCGGGGCGGCCGCGCGTGTCCTCGAGGCGGTGTCGCTGCTGCACGAGCTGGAGCAGGGTCGTCGTCCGCTGCTCGGTCGCCGGGTGGCGGTGTACGGCGGCGGCAACACAGCCGTGGACGTGGCCCGAACGGCGAAACGGCTCGGCGCCACCGATGCACTCGTCATCTACCGGCGGAACCGGGACCGGATGCCCGCGCACGAGGACGAGGTGCGTGAGGCCGCCGAGGAGGGTGTGCTGTTCAAGTGGCTGAGCACGGTCGCCCACGTCGATGCGGCCGGCGTGACCGTCGAGAGGATGGAGCTGGACGACAGCGGGTATCCGCGCCCCACCGGTGAGTTCGAACAGCTGCCCGCCGACTCCTTGGTGCTGGCCGTCGGCCAGGACAGCGACCTCTCGGCGGTCGAGGGTGTCGCAGGCATCGAGATCGAGAACGGGGCGGTGCGGGTGGACCGCTCGATGATGACCGGGCACCCCGGAGTGTTCGCCGGCGGTGACGTGGTGCCCGACCAGCGGTCGGTGACGGTCGGGATCGGTCACGGCCTGAAGGCCGCGGGGGCCATCCATGCCTGGCTGGGCGCGGGTTCTCCGGCGACCGAGGAACCCGCCGCCCCGGCCGACTTCGGCACCCTCAACACCTGGTACTACACCGACGCCGAGCGGGTGCACCGGGCGCTGCTGGAGACGGTGCGCCGCCGGTCGACCTTCGACGAGGTAGTGCAGGGTCTCGACCGGTCCAACGCACTGTTCGAGGCCCGCCGGTGTCTGTCGTGCGGGCACTGCTTCTCCTGCGACAACTGCTTCAGCGTCTGCCCCGACAACGCGGTGGTCAAGCTCGACCAGCCCGGCGCGCCGTATCTGATCGATCTCGACTACTGCAAGGGTTGCGGGCTGTGCGTATCGGAATGTCCCTCCGGTGCGATCCAGATGGTGCCTGAGGACATCTGATTCCGGCGCGTCGTGGCGGGTGAGCGCGGTGTGCGCGGTGTGCCATGGCTCACCTGCCCGCTCGGCGTGGCGACGGCGTCGGGCGGGAATCCGACACCGGCTCCGCCGGGGAGCGATCTGGGAAGTGAGGCCGTTCTTGGAATCGGTGATCAGCCAGGGTGAGTCGGTACCGGGAACCAGCGGGTTGTGCTGCGAGCTTGCCACCGATCCCGCCCACCTCCGTTCCGTGCGGCGAAAGGTTCGCAACTGGGCCGCCGATGCCGGGATGAGCCAGGACCGGATCGAGGACCTGGTGCTCGCCGTGGACCAGGCGGCGTCGAGCAGCATCGAGTTCTCGCGGGCCAGACCCGGGCCGATCTGGATCGATGGCCACGTCGCACTCGGTCAGCTCAGGGTGGTCGTCACCGACTGGGGGCAGCGCGGGGCGCCCGCGGCTCCGAACGATCTCGGACTGCGGATCGTCGACGCCCTCACCGACCACATGCATGTGGAGGATTCCGACGGCGCCACGGCGATCACGATGGTGTGGGACCTCGCGCGGATCCGGCTGTCGAGCTCACGGCGGCCTGCCTCGCTCTCCGGCCGGAGATGACCGCGCCGCGCTCCGGAGCCCTCGAGATGTCCTGATCCTTGGGGTGCACGGCGTGGACGTCATAACCGCCCGCTCCGATACTGGGGGCGAGGTGGGAGGACGTCATGCAGATCGCCATCGTGCTGTACCCGGGGTTCACGGCTCTGGACTTCATCGGACCCTACGAGTCGCTGCGCTGGTTGCCCGACGCCGAGGTGCGGTTCGTGTGGCACGAGCCGGGGCCGATCGTCGCCGACTCCGGTGTGCTGATCATCGCCGCCACCCACTCGTTCGACGAGACCCCGGCCCCCGACATCATCCTGATCCCCGGTGGCTTCTCCACGATGGAGCATGCGAGGGACGACAGGGTTCTGAGCTGGGTACGTCAGGCCCACGAGTCCGCGACGTGGACGACGTCGGTGTGCTCCGGGTCGATCATCCTGGCGGCGGCCGGTCTGCTCACGGGAAGGCGGGCAACGTCGCACTGGGCGGCGCTGTCCGCGCTGAAGGCACTGGGCGTCACACCGGTCGGCGACGAGCGGATCGTCCGTGAAGGGCGGATCGTGACGTGCGCGGGCGTATCGGCGGGCATCGATCTCGGTTTGTGGCTCACCGGGCAGATCGGCGGAGAAGCCCGCGCCAAGGCCATCCAGCTGAGCATGGAGTACGACCCCCAGCCCCCGTTCGACTCCGGTCACATGTCGAAGGCATCCGCCGCCACCAAAGCCACCGCCGCGGCACTGATGTCCAAGGACCTGGTCAGGCCCGCCCAGCTGAAGGCGATGACGGGCCTGATGTGGGACCACACGATCCGTTCCGCCCGGTCACGTCGCCGGCGCAGGCTCGCCACCCCACGCGCCTGACGACACAGCGGCCGGCCGGGGTGGTGGCCCGGACCCGGGCCGGGTATCGGGGGCGATTAGCCCGACTCACCTTCGTCGTCGCGCAATGTCGTGCGTAACTGTTTGCGGGAGCTGATGTCCAGCTTGGTGAACACCTTTCGCAGATGCCACTCCACTGTTCGCGCACTGATGAACAGCCGGCTACCGATCTCCGGGTTCGATAACCCGTCCCGCGCCAACAGGGCGATCTGACGCTCCTGCCGGGTCAGCGCCTCGGTGGTGTCGACGGTGCGCCTGCGAACGACCTCGCCGGTTCCGAGCAACTCCCGCTTGGCCCGGTCGGCGAAACCCTCCATCCCGATCTCGCTGAACATCTGCTCGGCGGTGCGCAACTGGCGGCGAGCATCGGTCCTGCGCCCCTCCCTACGCAACCACTCGCCGTACACCAGATGCGCACGGGCGAGCTCGGTCCGCACGGTGGTTCGACCGAGCTGACCGATGGCCTCGCGGTAGCAGGTCTCAGCGACCCCGCCCTGGCCTGTCAGCGCACGTGCACGTGCCAGCAGCCCAAGACCCCAGCCCTTGTCGGTGCCCCGCGTGTTGAGTGTGAGTCGTTCCAGCGCATCGATCGCCGACGCGATGTTCCCACTTCGGGTGGCGGCCTCGACACGTTCGCTGAGCGCCCACGAGGCCAGATACAGCTCGGGAGTGACGTCGCTGGCGTGTTCGGCGGCCGCCAGCGCCTCCTCGTAGCGACCCAGGGCGTTGAGGACCACCGCTCGGGCCCAGTAGCAGTACTGGACCGCAATCCCCTGACCCTTAGCCATCGCACTCGGGATGGTCTCGTCGATCAGCGGTATCGCCTCCTCCTCTCGGCCGCGTAATGCAACGAGCGCCAACATCCCGTACGGGGCGTGAAGGGTTCCCATCGCCTCCTGCACGGCGCGGGCCTCGTCCATCAGCGACGCGGCTCTGTCGAGATGACCCGCCAACGCGGCGACCTGGCAGAGTGTGTTGAGCGCTTCCTCGAGGTCCGCAAGCGCTCCGGATGCCCGGGCGACCTTCACCAGATGCGAGACGATCCTTCCGCACCCCTCGGCGTCCCACACGACGGCTGCGGCTATCGAGGCCAGCCAACCCCAGCTGAGCATCTCCTCGACATCCAGGCCGGGATCCCCGAACGCCGACGTCGCTCGCTCGATCATCGGGACGGCCGCGTCACGCCCCCCGGGGTAAAGCTGGGCCAAGCCGTCCAGCAGCAGGTCGGACGCGCGAGGGGGCCCGATCGGAGCGCCGGCTGCCCGGGCGGCCAGCGACACCTCTGGAAGACCCGCGCCGACGGCCAGGTGCCCGGCGAGCACCGCCGCGCTCCACGCGTCGAGATATGTCTCACGGGCCAGCCGTGCATCCAGAGGCTCGAGAGCCCGGGCCGCGCGCAGCAGAAGCATCGGCGAGTCGCCACCGCGACCAAGGGCGTGCGCCATCTTGGCCCGGAGCACATCCACCCGAGCCCGGCCCAGCTGAGGCAGCGGCCCGGCCTCGGCCGCATCCATCAGCACCAGCGCGGTGTCGAAGGCCCCGGCCTGCAGGCTGGCCTGGGCGGCGGCCAGAGCACGCTCGGATCGGCGCTTCGGATCCTTCGTAAGCGCCACGCAACGGTGCATGAAGGCGGCCTCCGAGGTGAACCCGCCGCGCGCATGGGCGCGGCCGGCCGAGCGTTCGAGTTCCGCGGCGACGTACTCGTCGGGTGACGACGCGGCGATGGCCAGGTGCCATGCTCGCCGGTCGGGGTCGACTTCTCGATCGGTAGCCTCCCCCAACGCCAGGTGCGCCGCACGCCGCTCCCTTTCCGACGCGGACCGGTAGATCGCGGATCGGACCAACGGGTGGCGGAACGTGACGTGCTCGCCGATGGTCAGCAAGCCCTCCATCTCAGCGGACTCCGCCGCGGAGATCTCGATACCGGCCCGCTCGACGGCGCGCCAGACCAACATCGGGTCACCGACCGGTTCGGCGGCCGCGATCAACAACAATGTGCGGGTCTCCGCGGAGAGTGAGCCGGCTTGCCGGACGAAGCTCTTCTCGATCCGGCCCGGCAAGGAGTGTGGCCCGGACAGGCCGAACCCGTCCGCGAGCTGTCCGGCACTCAAGCCGCGCGGCAGTTCGAGCAGAGCCAGCGGATTCCCCCCGGTCTCGACCATGATGCGGTCCAGGACGCGCACATCGAGCATGAACCCGATCGCTGAACCCAACAGGGCCCGGGCATCGGCCGTCGACAAGCCGCGCACCTCGAGGTGCGGCAGACCCTGGAACTCATCGCCGATCTCCCGGGTGCCGAAGACCAGCCCGATCGCCTCCGAGGGCAAGCGACGCGCAACCAACGAAATCGTCTGCGCGGTCTCCTTGTCCAGCCATTGGCAGTCGTCCACCACACACAACAATGGTTCTTCCACCGCACACTCGGAAATCAAGCTCAGCACTGCCAGCCCCACCAGCAGCGGTCCCGGTCGAGGCCCCGTGCTGCGACCGAACACAATGCTCAGTGCATCGCGCTGCGGTTCGGGGAGGCGCCCGAGTAGGTCGAGCATGGGAGCGCAGAGCTGGTGCAGGATCGCGAACGGCAGCTCCATCTCGGACTCCACGCCCGCGGCTCGCAGCACACGAAACCCCTTCGCGGAATCGGACAGGTAGTCCAATAACGCCGTCTTTCCGGCACCGGCCTCACCCCACAGCACAAGAGTCCGGCTCTGCCCCCGCTCAACAGCAGCGCTCAATTCGGACAGAGCAGCACATTCGGCGCGCCGACCACGCAGCCCGCCTGTGGCTCCCCCACCAGACGCATCGTCTGTCACGATGCCGACACTGCCTTGCGGACGGTCGGCTGACAATCACGCAGCTGAAATCGTCGGCGACCGCGCCTCCCAGGGGGTAATCGACCCCCGCACGTGGATTACGCCAGGGTGTCCCACTGGCGCGAGCGGACCTTGAGTAGGCCAACGTCGAGGCCGAGGAACCGTTCGAGAGGCAAGGAGCCTTCTGATGGCCAAGATTCTCATCGTCATGACCGGTGCGAGCTACTGGACGCTTGCCGACGGCACCCGGCATCCGACCGGATACTGGGCCGAGGAGTTCGCTGCTCCCTACAGCGAGTTGACCAGCGCCGGGCACGAGGTGGTGGTCGCCACCCCCGGGGGCGTGGTGCCGCACGTGGATTCGATGAGCCTGCGACCCTCGATGGTCGGCGGCGAGGAGGTCGCCCGCGACCTGGAGGAGGTTCTGCACTCGGCGGAGGAGCTGCGCCGGCCGATCGAGTTGGCCGATGCTCGCCTCGGGGACTACGACGCCGTCTACTATCCGGGCGGTCACGGGCCGATGGAGGATCTCTGGCAGGACGCCGACTCCGGCCGCCTCCTGACGGCCGCACTCGCGTCGGGCAACCCACTGGCGATCGTCTGCCATGCACCGGTCGCGATCATGGCGACCCGTCGAAACGGTGTCTCACCGTTCCAGGGCTACCACATGACCGCGTACACCAACGACGAGGAGGATGCGGTCGGGCTGCGGGTAAAGGCCCGCTGGACCGCTGAGGACGAGCTGCTGAAGATGGGTGTCGACTTCAGCCGGGGCGAGATCTGGAAGCCTTACACCGTCGTCGACCGCAATCTGTTCACGGGTCAGAACCCCGCGTCCTCAGGACCGCTCGCGCGCGAGTTCATGAAGGAACTCTCCTAAGGGATGCGTCGCCGTAAGCACTCATCGGCCCGCTCCGGCACGAATACCGCGACCCACACGATAAGCCGCGCACTACACAGCGAGGACGAAGGACAATCCGATGACGACTGTGAGCACCCGACCCGCTACCGCCAGGATCCTCCTGACCCGACCGACGCCCGCCTATTGGCGCGTCACCATCGACAATCCGCCGATCAACGTCATGGTCTCCGAGATGATCCTCCAGTTTCAGGAAGTGATCAAGGCACTCGAGACCGACGAACACGTGAAGGTCGTGGTCTTCGACAGCGCCGTCGATGACTACTTCCTGAACCACCTGGACTTCCGGGCCGATTTCGAGGGCCTCAACAGCCTCCCTGAAGGTCCGACGGGATTGGCGCCATGGCTTGACTTCCTCGTCCGGCTGACCCGCGTGCCCGTGGTGTCCATCGCCCTGATCCGGGGTCGGGCGACCGGCACCGGCAGCGAACTCGCGCTCGCCTGCGACATGAGTTTCGCCAGTCGAGAGAAGGCCGTGCTCTCGCAATGGGAGGTCGGGGTGGGAGCGATCCCCGGCGGCGGCCCCATGGCACGGTTGCCCCATCTCATCGGCAGGAACCGCGCCCTCGAGGTGCTGCTGACCGGGGACGACGTCCGGGGAGACCGGGCCGAGGCCTACGGTTACGTGAATCGCGCAGTGCGGGACGCTGATCTCGACGCATTCGTCGAGTCGCTGACGACCCGTATCGCCGCGTTCGACAGGTGGACACTGGCGGGCATCAAACGCCTCGTCAACGCCAGCCTGCCTTCTGACGTCGAACTCGGCGCCGGATGGGACGCGTGCATCACGTCGTTCGGGCGAACCACCACCCAGGACTCGATCAAGGACCTGATGGCGCATGGCTTCAACGAGGCCGGCGCGTTCGAACACCGACTCGGCCATCACCTGGGCCACTTCGCGCGCATCAGAACAGATGGCCTGAACCCCGGCGATATTTGACCGCAAGGTCTATAAAACCTAGGATCCGGCCATGGCCGGACGACCCCGACTGTTCGACGAGGAAGCGGCGGTCGGGGCCGCCATGGACGTCTTCTGGCGCAAGGGATACGCGTCCACCACGCCTCAAGAACTCGCTTCCGCGTGCAACATGGCCAAGGGCAGCCTGTACAACGCATTCAAGAGCAAGGCGAATCTGTTCGCACTGGCCCTGGCCGCCTACAACGAACGCAAGATCGCGGCTCTGACCACCGCGCTCGAGGCTCCGGCACCCGCGCCGGAGTGCCTTCTGTCGGCCGCCTGCTCGCTCGCGGGGCTGGGATCGCATCGTAACGGCTGCTTCGCCACGAACTCCGCGGTCGAACTGGCGGGCGTCGACAGTGAGATGGCAGATGTGCCCCGGCGGCTCTTCAGCCAGATCGAGCAGGCTTTCGCGGAATGCATCCGGCGTGGGCAGCGCAGCGGCGACATCGCCGACGAGCACGACCCCGCGCGTTCGGCGGCGGTCCTGCTGGCCACTGTGATCGGAGTGAGCGTCCTGGCCCGGACGGGGCGTGACCCTCGATTCCTCACCGAGTTGCTGGCCGACGCGGTCAGCGCGCTCACCCGCCCGGTTCCCGCACCGCACTGATCCTGCGTCCACCCGGTCCTGCGGAGCCGCCAGGGGCACTTCCGTGTCGCGACTCACGTTCGGGTGGCGGCCGGAGCCTGCGATCAGCGCTAAATTAGACCTCGAGGTCAATAATTAGGAGTTGAGCTGATGACACCGGTCCAGAGCCGTCCGAGCTGGTCGAGGGAGTTCGGCATCAACGAGTGGATGGTCGAAGACCTCTACGAGAGGTTCCAGGCCGATCGCTACTCCGTGGCTCGATCCTGGTGGCCGGTGCTGGAGGAGTTCAGCCGCCGGAGCCTCGACCAGCCGGCGCCGTCGGCCACAACAGGGGACGGCCCCCGCGCCACGCCGGCGAGCTCTGCTTCCCCGGCGACACCCGCTCCCCCGACGACCGCTCCCCCGAGGACTCCCACCTCCCCGACCGCTACCGGAAGCCCGCAGGACGTCCAGGTCCTCCGCGGCACCGCGCGCTCCCTCGCGTCGGCCATGGAGGCCAGCCGGGAGATCCCGACGGCGACCAGCGTCCGCACACTGCCGGCCAAGCTGCTGATCGACAACCGCGCCGAGATCAACGATCACCGGGCACGAACACGGCGCAGCAAGGTCAGCTACACCCACCTCATCGGCTGGGCGATCGTGCGGGCTCTTGTGCGCCGGCCCGCCATGAACGTCCACTACGCCGAAACGGACGGCAAGCCGTCGATGGTGACACCCGAGCACGTCAATCTCGGCATCGCGGTCGACGTGACCCGGCACGACGGGGATCGCACTCTCGTGGTCCCGAGCATCAAGGCCGCCGAGACCCTCGGATTCGCAGACTTCGTACAGACCTACGACGACCTGGTGAGACGGGCGCGTGACGGCGCACTCACCACAGCCGACGTCGCCGGTACGACGGTGTCGCTGACCAACCCCGGAGGGCTGGGGACCCAGCACTCGGTCCCCAGGTTGATGGCCGGACAGGGATGCATCATCGCCGCGGGGACCTTGCAGTACCCGCCCGAGTACCAGGGCTCCAGCGAGCGGGCGCTCGCCGACCTCGCGATCGGCAAGACGATCACCCTGACCAGCACCTACGACCATCGAGTCATCCAGGGCGCCGGGTCCGGGGAATTCCTGGCCACCGTCGAGCAGCTCCTGACCGGGGAACACGGGTTCTTCGAGGACGTCTTCACCGCGCTCGAGATCCCCTACGCACCCCTGCGCTGGGCGCGCGACGTCACCGCGGGCGCCGAGAACGCCGACGACCGGGCCACCAGGGTCCAGGAGCTGATCCACGCCTACCGGGTCCGGGGACACCGGATCGCCGACATCGACCCGCTGGAGTACCGGCAGGCCTCCCGCAAGGATCTCGACATCGCCACCCACGGGCTGACCCTGTGGGATCTGGACCGCGAGTTCAGTACCGGCAACCTGGGTGGGCAACGACGCAGGCTGCCGTTGCGCGACATCCTGGCCATCCTGCGTGACTCCTACTGCCGCACCATCGCCACCGAGTACATGCACATCCAGGACTCCGAGCAGCGCGAGTGGATCCAGCACCACCTCGAACGTCCGGTGGACGATCCCGGTCACGACCAGCGGCTGCGCATCCTGGGCAAGCTCAACGAGGCGGAGGCGTTCGAGACCTTCCTCCAGACCAAGTACGTCGGGCAGACGAGGTTCAGCCTCGAGGGAGGAGAGTCGGCGATCGCGTTCCTCGACGCGATCGCGGGAGCCGCCGCCGAAGAGGGCCTTGATGCGGTGGCCATCGCAATGGCCCACCGGGGTCGGCTCAACGTGCTGGCCAATATCGCCGGCAAGACCTACGAACAGATCTTCCACGAGTTCGAGGGCGACGAGGGCCCGGCCGCAGGAGAAGGCTCAGGGGATGTCAAGTACCACCTCGGCACCGAGGGCCGGTATGAGAGTGCGCTCGGTGAGTCGATCCCCGTGATCGTCGCCGCGAATCCCTCCCACCTCGAGGCGGTCGACGCGGTCATGGAAGGTCTGGCGCGAGCCAAGCAGGATGGCGCCGGGCGTGACGGGTTCCCGGTCCTGCCGGTCATCGTCCACGGTGACGCGGCCCTCGCCGGTCAAGGAGTCGTCGCCGAGACCCTGCAGATGTCCCAGCTGCGGGGATACCGCACCGGCGGCACGATTCGGCTGACCATCAACAACCAGGTCGGCTTCACCACCCTGCCCGGTGACGCTCGCTCCTCGACCTACTCCACCGACGTGGCCAAGACGATCCAGGCACCGATCTTCCACGTCAACGGAGACGACCCGGAAGCCGTCGTGCGCGTGGCGCTGCTGGCCTACGCCTACCGCCAGCGCTTCCACCGCGACGTGATCGTCGACCTCGTCTGCTACCGCCGACGGGGACACAACGAGGGTGACGACCCGTCGATGACCCAACCCCGGATGTACTCGATCATCGCGGGCAAATCCAGTGTCCGGCGTATCTACGCGGAGGCGCTCCTCGAGCGTGGGGCGATAACAGCAGAGGAGTACAGGGCGAACCAGCAGGACTTTCAGAGCCGCCTCGACAGCGCTTTCGCCGCGCTGAGGGCCCAGCCTGCCCGCTCCGATGACGAAGTCGTCCACGCGATCGCCGAGTCCGCCGTCCCCGCCGATCGACGGCTCGGTGAGGAGCCGACCGACACCGGTGTCTCCCCGGCGCGGATCGCCCAGATCGGTTCGGCGTTCGCGAGCCCACCCGACGGCTTCACCGTGCACCCGAAGCTGCGCCAGCTGCTCACCAGACGCGAGCGCATGGCCCACGACGGCGAGATCGACTGGGCCTTCGCCGAGCTGCTCGCGTTCGGCAGCCTGCTACAGGAAGGCCGTTCCGTGCGGCTGGCCGGCCAGGACTCACGCCGGGGAACCTTCGCTCAACGCCACGCGGTCCTGCATGACCAGCACTCCGGCCAGGAGTGGACACCCCTGGCCGGAGTGGGTACGGGGCAGGCGCGCTTCACCGTCATCGACTCGCTGCTCAGCGAGTACGCCGCGATGGGGTTCGAGTACGGCTACTCCGTCGGGGACCCCGATAGCCTGGTGCTCTGGGAGGCCCAGTTCGGCGACTTCGCCAACGGCGCCCAGATCGTCGTCGACGAGTTCGTGAGCTCGGCGGAGCAGAAGTGGGGACAGCCGTCGTCGCTGGTGCTGCTATTGCCGCACGGCTACGAGGGCAGCGGTCCCGACCACTCCTCGGCACGAGTCGAACGGTTTCTCCAACTGTGCGCCCAGGGGAACATGACCGTCGCCTACCCCTCCACACCCGCGTCGTACTTCCACCTGCTGCGCCGGCAGGCCCTCACCTGGCCACGTAAGCCGCTGGTGGTGTTCACCCCGAAATCGATGCTGCGCAACCGGGCCGCCACCAGTGACCTCGCCGACTTCACCGGCGGCGGGTTCGCCCCGGTCATCGACGACCGCGAGGTCGTCGACCCGGCGGTTGTGCAGCGCGTCGTGCTGGTCGCGGGCAAGCTCTACTACGACCTTCTCGCCGAGCGTCGCCGGCTCCCGGATCCCCGAGTCGCGTTGGTCCGCGTCGAACGCCTGTACCCGCTGCCCAGCGACGAACTCACCCGGACCTCGGCTCGCTATCCCGGCGCCGAGGTGATCTGGGCCCAGGAGGAGCCGATGAACCAGGGCGCCTGGAACTACCTGCTCGCGCAGTCGCACGAAGCCGGCATGGTCGCTCCGGTCCGGGTCGTCGCCCGTCCGGCGTCGGCCTCCCCTGCCACCGGATCAGCCGCCCTGCATGCGCGTGAACAGCGGGAGTTGGTCCGCAGGGTCCTCGCCTTCGACTGAGCAAGCATGAGCCCGGCCGCCACCCACCCACCAAGGAGGCACCCGATGAAGGTCGGTGTCACGACGTTCATCACCGACGAGGGGGTCCGGCCCGCTCGACTGGCAGGTGCTCTGGAGGAGCGAGGATTCGACTCGCTCTTCGTGCACGATCACAGCCACGTTCCGGTGAGGCGGGAGACCCCGTTTCCCGGACGCGGCGAACTACCCCGCGAGTACTACCGCACGCTCGATCCGTTCGTCGCGCTGACCGCTGCCGCCACGGTCACCCGCCGGCTCCTGCTCGGGACCGGGATCGCTCTGCTCGTACAGCGCGACGTCATACACACCGCTAAGCAGGTCGCCAGCCTGGACCTCGTCTCCCAAGGACGGGTGATCTTCGGAGTGGGCACGGGATGGAGCCGGGAGGAGATGCGTAATCACGGCACGGACCCGCGCACCCGGGGAACTCGTCTGAACGACCAACTGGCCGCGGTCAAGGAGATCTGGACCGCGGACGAGGCCGAGTTCCACGGCAGGCACGTCGATTTCGACCCGATCTTCAGCTGGCCCAAACCGGTTCAGCGCCCGCATCCACCGATCTACATCGGCGGCGACGGCCACGCCGCCCTGGCCCGGGTGGCCGCACACGGCGACGGTTGGATGCCACACGCGGTGCACCGGC
>Ga0310811_10001902_pt1 | contig 25943 bp, 26 predicted proteins | sample YCmetagenome_FD_207642 | JGI IMG/M metagenome (GOLD analysis project Ga0310811, IMG submission 207642) | Soil microbial communities from experimental microcosm in Duke University, North Carolina, United States - YC | ecosystem: Engineered > Artificial ecosystem > Soil microcosm > Unclassified ... | reverse complement strand
TGACCACTTCGGTCGGCGTGCTGACCTGCACGGCTCCGTTCGCCTTGAGCTTCGAGTAGTAGGTCGTCCCGTATCCCGGGGTCTGGGCGAAGTACCCCAGCACGGCGAACGCCGAGCCCGCGGCGGCCGGGTCCGAGATCGCGACCTTGCCCTGGTACGCGGGCTGCGTCAGCTCCGACCACGAGGTCGGCACCGGGGTGAAGCCCTTGTGCACCACGAGGACGTTGTAGAGCAGCCGGGTCGGGATCAGGTACTCGGTGCTGTACTGCGCGGCGATCCCGGCGGGCACCGTGATCGGGTGCGCCTTGAGGATGCCGTCCTTCGCGTACGCCTCCATCGAGAGCGGGTCGGTGCCCCAGATGACGTCGGCCCGCACGCCTCCGGTGCGCTCGTCGGCGGCGATGCGCGCGTTGATGTCCCCGGTCACGGCGCGGTAGATGCTGAAGTTCGCACCGGGATGCGTCCGTTTGTAGCCCGCCACCACGGCGTCCACGGTCTTCTGCGTCGCCGAGGTGTACATCGTGATCGTGTACGAACCCGTCATGGCCGCGGAGGAGCCGGGAGACACGGAGGTACTGCTGCTGCAGGCCGCGGTGATCGCCGCCGTCACGGCGAGCGCCAGCGCAGCGCCGAGCCGGAGCGGTCGGTGCAGGGGCAACGCCATCGGTGCCTCCTACGGGTGCGGGATTCAGTTGGGTGCGCGGGTGGTGTCCGGGATGTCGGGTCCGAGGATCCACGAGCAGCGGTCGGCGGCAGATGACGCGCAGGACCCGGACTCGGGGCGCGGCGGCCGGTCCGGCTGCCAGCACGAGGGGTCGGCGGTCAGGCCGAGCAGGTACGTGATCGAGCAGTCCAGCACGGCGGCCAGGTCGGGCAGTATGCCGAGGTCCAGGCCGCGGCCGTTCTCCATCGCGCTGAGCGCGCGGTTGGTCAGGCCCGCGTCGCGTGCGCGCAGCCGGTCGACGACGTCGATCTGGGTGAGCCCGAGCTCGCGGCGGCGGTCGCGCAGCCGTACCGCGCACGTCCAGTGCCGCTCTCTCGCCGAGGTGCCCTGAGCCGAGGACATTGACCCCTCACCACCACCGGTAGCCGGCCGCGGACGCGGCCGCACTCCCAGTCTTCGCCGGGCCCGCCGATCGGTCAATCGTCGAATCGGACTATTCGCCTATTCGGTATCAAGATCTGCCATTTCCGTCATCTCGGCCAGCGGGTGGATCTCATACCGCGCGAAGTTGTACACCGGTGCCGCGCCGAGCAGCCGTTCGAGCTCCTCGTTCGAGGCCACGTCGTAGATCCAGGCGCCCCCGTGCTGGCCGACGAGGTGGTAGCGCGCGACGACCTTGCCCGAGCGCTCGAGCGGAGCCGCGTACCCGGGCATCCGCGCGACCGCGGTGGCCATCTCCCGCGAGAGCAGCGACAGCTCGATCCGCCAGAGGACCAGGAACTTCACCCTGCGCCGCCGAGTCCGGACAGATCGAGGTCGATCTCGACATCGACCGCGTCACGCAGCTTGAGCGCGCCGAAGAGACCGGAGTAGGGCTTGATACCGAATTCACTCTGCACGACCTGACCCGATGCGTGATAGCGCTCGTCCGCTGCGGAGGCGACGGTCAGTGCGAACGGCCGCTCCTTGCCGACGAGCGTCAGCGTTCCGGAGATCGTGCCGCCGCCGGAGTCGTCGGGCGTGAACGCGGAAGCGGTGAAGCGGGCTTCCGGAAAGCGGTCGGACGAGAGCTGCTTGCGCGCCGTCGCCGCGATCTCACGCTTGTCCCGGTCGCTGAGCGGCTTGACGCCGCCGGTGCCCTCGACGACGGTGAACGAGGTCATGTCGAGGACGGCGGTCAGCCCGGTCACGGCCGAACCGTCCACGGTCAGCTCGGCGGACCAGCGCGCGAATTCGACGACCAGGTCGTGCCCCGCGGACGCGGCCAGGCCCTGGCGGTAGGTGCGCAGCAGCACGCGGCCCTGATCCGGTCCGATCGCGTGGTGCCCAGCAGGTGCCGGCATGGTTCACAGGCTAGTCGCGGTTCAGGGGAACGGCACCTCGCCGAACAGATCCTGGATCCTTCTCAGATCGCGCAGCCGCGGCTCCGTCTCCCCGCCGATCCACCGGCCGACCGTCTTCACCGAAACGCCCAGCTGCCGGGCCGCGTCCTCGCGCGTCATCCCCTCGCGGCGCAGCACGTCCGCCATCCACCCGGCGAAGCTCGCCGGCCGCCGCCGCTGGCCGGCCGGGGTGACCGAGGCCGCCAGGTCCGCGAGGCCGCGGGTCTCCTCGAGGGCGGGGTCCGTGCGCAGCACGTCCACCTCGACGCGGTCCCGGGAGATCCGGAAGGAGACCTGGACGGCGCCGGACCGGCCGGCCGCCTCGAGCAGCACGCGCAGCACCGTGCGGCCCACCTCCCGGCCCTCCTGCTCGGTCAGCGGGGAGCGCGCCAGGCCGGCCAGGACGAATTCCCGGATTTCCGGAATCGCGGAGGGACGGGCCGGGAAATTCCGCGAAAGAATGACTAAGGGAACTACTTCGATCCCGTTTTCCGCATTCTCGTCGGACCGCGGGTCCATAGCAGCGAGCATACGCGAGCTGCCCGTACGCGGCGCGGTCGGCACGGAAGGACAGTTCTGTCCGGCCGCCGACTTTTCCGTCTTGTGCGGTTGTGGGCACGGAGATAGGGTTATTTGAAATAGTCTGTTCGCGCTCCTAGGTGGAGTATCTCTTCGAACCGAGGTGGTCCCGGTGACCACGGCCACGGAATCCGCGTCCCAGCCGGCTCCGGCGCCCGAGGAGTCCTCGGCGCCGCTGGTGCACATCCTCTGGATGAACGGCGGCCTCGGCTGCGACGGGGACTCGGTGGCGCTGACCGCCGCCACCCAGCCGAGCATCGAGGAGATCGCGCTCGGCGCGCTGCCCGGGCTGCCGAAGATCGCGGTGCACTGGCCGCTCATCGACTACGAGTGCGGCCCCGAACAGGGCGCCGACACCTTCATCGAGTGGTGGCACAAGGCGGACCGCGGCGAGCTCGAGCCCTTCGTCCTGGTCGTCGAGGGATCCATCCCCAACGAGGCGATCAAGCCGGAGGGCTACTGGTGCGGCTTCGGCAACAACCCGCAGACCGGGCAGCCGATGACCACCAGCGAGTGGCTCGACCGGCTCGCGCCGAAGGCCACCTGCGTGCTCGCGGTCGGCACCTGCGCGACGTACGGCGGCATCCACGCCATGTCCGGCAACCCGACCGGCGCGATGGGCGTGCCCGACTACCTCGGCTGGGACTGGCGCTCCAAGGCGGGCCTGCCGATCGTGTGCGTGCCCGGCTGCCCGACCCACCCGGACAACCTCTCCGAGACGATCCTCTACCTGCTCTACCAGGTGGCCGGGCAGGCGCCGATGATCCCGCTCGACGAGGCGCTGCGGCCGACCTGGCTGTTCGGCAACACCGTGCACGAGGGCTGCGACCGGGCCGGCTACTACGAGCAGGGCGAGTTCGCCAAGGAGTACGACTCGCCCAAGTGCCTGGTGAAGCTCGGCTGCTGGGGGCCGGTGGTGAAGTGCAACGTGCCCAAGCGCGGCTGGATCAACGGCGTCGGCGGCTGCCCGAACGTCGGCGGGATCTGCATCGCCTGCACGATGCCCGGCTTCCCGGACAAGTTCATGCCGTTCATGGACGAACCGCCCGGAGCCCGGGTCTCGACCACGGCGTCCGGCCTGTACGGCTCGGTGATCCGCACCCTGCGCGGCTTCACCGCGAAGACGGCCGACGCGGAGCCCAAGTGGCGCAGGAAGGGCCCCGAACTGCTGACCGGCTACCACAAGACCTGGTGAGGAGGGCGATCGGCGATGACGAGCGTCCAGGACGAGAAGGACACGAGCCGGATCGTGGAGATGAACTGGGATCCGGTCACCAGGATCGTGGGCAGCCTGGGGATCTACACGAAGATCGACTTCGGCGCCAAGCGGGTCGTCGAATGCCACAGCACCTCGTCGATCTTCCGCGGCTACAGCATCTTCATGCGCGGCAAGGACCCGCGCGACGCGCACTTCATCACCAGCCGGATCTGCGGCATCTGCGGCGACAACCACGCGACCTGCTCCGTGTACTGCCAGAACATGGCCTACGGGGTCGCGCCGCCGCACCTGGGCGAATGGATCATCAACCTGGGCGAGGCCGCGGAGTACATGTTCGACCACAACATCTTCCAGGAGAACCTGGTCGGCGTGGACTACTGCGCCAGGATGGTCGGCGAGACCAACCCCGGCGTGCTCGAACAGGCGAACCGGACCGAGGCCCCGCACGCCGCCGACCACGGCTACCGGACCATCGGCGACATCATGCGGGCGCTCAACCCGCTCGAAGGCGAGTTCTACAAGGAGGCCCTGCAGGTCTCCCGGATGACCCGCGAGATGTTCTGCCTGATGGAGGGGCGCCATGTGCACCCGTCCACCCTCTACCCGGGCGGCGTCGGCACGGTCGCCACGGTCCAGCTGTTCACCGACTACCTGACCCGGCTTATGCGCTACGTGGAGTTCATGAAGCGCGTCGTGCCGCTGCACGACGACCTGTTCGACTTCTTCTACGAGGCCATGCCCGGCTACGAGGAGGTCGGCCGGCGCCGCATCCAGCTGGTCTGCTGGGGCTCGCTGAACGACCCCGAGTACTGCGACTTCAACTACCGCACCATGGAGCAGTGGGGCCGGAAGATGTTCGTCAGCCCCGGGATCGTGGTCGACGGCGAGCTGGTCACCAACAACCTGGTGGACATCAACCTGGGCATCAGGATCCTGCTCGGCCACTCGTTCTACGAGGACTGGGAGGGCATGGAGAAGTTCGTCACCCACGACGCCCTGGGCAACCCGGTCGACGCCCGCCACCCGTGGAACCAGCACACGATCCCGCGGCCGGCCAAGCGCGACTTCGACGACAAGTACAGCTGGACCATGGCCCCGCGCTGGTTCGACGGGACCGACTACCTGGCCTGCGACACCGGCGGCGGCCCGATCGCCCGGCTGTGGGCCACCGCGCTCGGCGGCCTGGTCGACATCGGCGGCTACGTGCGCTCCACCGGCCACAGCGTCGAGATCAACCTGCCGCGCACGGTCAGCAAGCCGGCGGTGACCTTCGAGTGGAAGATCCCGCGGTGGAGCAACGCGATCGAGCGCAACCGGGCCAGGACCTACTTCCAGGCCTACTGCGCCGCGGCCGCGCTGCACTTCGTGGACAAGGCGCTCGCCGAGGTGCGGGCCGGCAACACCAGGACCTGGGAGCCGTTCCAGGTGCCGGAGAACGCCGAGAGCGTCGGCTTCACCGAGGCGGTGCGCGGGGTCCTCTCGCACCACATGGTGATCCGCGACGGCAAGATCGCCAACTACCACCCGTACCCGCCGACCCCGTGGAACGGCAGCGTCCGCGACGTCTACGGCACTCCCGGACCGTACGAGGACGCGGTGCAGAACACGCCGATCTTCGAGGAGAACCCGCCGGACGACTTCAAGGGCATCGACATCATGCGCGCCGTGCGCAGCTTCGACCCCTGCCTGCCCTGCGGCGTGCACATGTACCTCGGCGGCGGCCGGGTGGTCGAGCGGACGCACACCCCCGGCGCGCTGGGGACGATCTCCTGAGAGGTGGCCATGAGCGGGGTGCGGAAGGCGGGCGCGCGGATCGAGGAGATCCTCGGCGGGTTGCCGCCCGGCCCGGCGCAGGAGGCCGCCGAGGAGCTGGTGCGCGAACTCGTCGCGCTCTACGGCGAGGGCCTGGAGCATGTCGTGTCGATCCTCGGCGCCTCGGACCCCGCACTGGTCGGGAAGCTGGCTGACGATCCGCTGGTCGAGGGGCTGCTCCTGCTGCACGGCCTGCACCCGCTCGACGCCGACGCTCGGGCGCAGCGCGCGCTCGACCAGGTCCGGCCGTATCTGGGCTCGCATGCCGGGGGAGTGGAGTTCCTCGGCATCGACGAGGCGGCGGTGGCGCGGCTGAGGTTGTCCGGTAGCTGCAACGGATGCGCCTCCTCTGCGCTGACCGTGAAACTAGCCATCGAGGACGCCCTGCTCGACGCCGTGCCGGAGATCAGCGGGATCGAGGTCGAGGGCATGGCCGCGGACCCCGGGCCGGCGCTGCTGCAGATCGGCTCCGGCCCACCCGGCGCGGCTGCCACGACCGACGGCACGGAAGGCGAGGCGTGGGCCGATCTTCCCGATGCGGGTCCGCCGACCGGCCGCCCGACCGCCGTGAACGTGGACGGCATGCGGCTCGTGCTGTGCTCCTTCCGCGGCACGCTGTACGCGTACCGTGACCAGTGCCCGGCCTGCGGCGGCGCCGTCAGCGCAGGCGCGCAGAACGGCGACGTCCTCACGTGCCCCGGCTGCGGGCATCGCTATGACATCCGCGTGGCCGGACGCTGCGTCGACGACGAGGACTTCCACCTCGACCCGCTCCCGCTGCTCTCCGACAGCCACGGCACCCGCGTCGCGATCCCGAAGCCGGCGGTCCGATGACCTGGCCGCTACGCCGCTTCGCGGCTTTGGCGGAGCCCGGGTCAAAGGCCCGCGGTGGCCCCGGAACCGGGCCCGAGGCCGAACGCGAGCCTGCTTCGGAGCGGTGCGGCATGTGCGACGAGCCCGTCGAGGCGCGGCACGGCCACGTCGTCGACCGGCACAGCCGGCAGCTCGTCTGCACCTGCCGAGGCTGCTACCTGCTCTTCACCGGCGAATGGAACGGCGGCCGGTTCCGCGCCGTACCCGACCGCTACCTGACGGACTCCCGGCACCCCATCACCGCCGCGCTCTGGGAGCAGCTTCAGGTGCCGGTCGGGATGGCCTTCTTCATCAAGGGCATGGCCGGCCGCGAGGTTGCCGCGTTCTACCCGAGCCCGGCCGGGGCGACCGAATGCCTGCTGGACCTGGCCGCCTGGAACCGGCTCGCCGCCGAGCTTCCGCTGCTCGCCGCCGCCGAACCGGAGATCGAGGCCATTCTCGTACGGCGCACCGAGGACGGTGTCCGGTGCTGCCTGGTCCCGGTCGACGCCTGCTACGAGCTCGTCGGCGCGATGCGGCTCGACTGGCACGGATTCGACGGCGGCGCCGAGGCCAGGGCACACATCGAGGAGTTCTTCACGAGGGTCGCCGAACGTTCCCGGGAACTGGCATGAGCGAGCTGGTCTTCGACTGCGTCGGCGCCCGCGACGAGCGCTACGCCGTCGTGCCCACGCTCACCTTCACCCTGCGGATCAGCGAGACGACCGGCCGGCAGATCGACGCGATCGCGCTGCGCGCCCAGATCCGGATCCAGCCGCAGCAGCGGCGCTACGCCGACGCGGAGGCCGAACGGCTGCGGGACCTGTTCGGCGAGCCGGCCCGCTGGGCGGACAGCCTCAAGCCGATCCAGCTGGCGACGGTCTCCACCATGGTGCCGGGCTTCACCGGAAGCATCGAGATCGACCTTCCAGTGCCCTGCACATACGACCTCGAAGTGGGCTGGGCGCGCTATATCCACTCCCTGGAATCGGGAGTCGTTCCGCTGCTCATGCTCTTCAGCGGCACCGTGTTCAGCACAGTGGCCGGGCGGCTGAGCGTGGTGCAGGTGCCGTGGAGCAAGGAGGCCGCTTTCGGCCTGCCCGTGGCCGTATGGCAGGAGCTCGTGGACACGCATTTCCCGCACACGACGTGGATCCGCGTGCACCGCGAGACCCTCGACGCGCTGCTGAAGTACAAGTCCGTCAACGCGCTGCCCACCTGGGACAGCACGTTCGAAGCCTTGCTCGCCGGAGCGGAGGAGGCACCATGACCGGCAGTGTCGGATCCGCGGTGGACCAGGTGCGCGAGCTGGCCGACGCCGTCCTCTACGAGGGATACCTGCTGTACCCGTACCGCGCCTCCGCCACGAAGAACCAGCAGCGCTTCCAGTTCGGCGTGCTCATGCCGCCCGGATACGCGGACGCGTCGGAGCGCAAGACCCTGCACGCGGAATGCGTCCTCGAATGCGCGCAGGACAGCGAGCTCCACGTGCTCGTGCGCTTCCTGCAGATGCACCGCCGCCAGTCCTGGTACGAAGGAGTGGAGCAGGAACAGCGGTTCACGTTCATGGCGTCAGAGCTGCTCGACGGCGAGGCGACAGCCGGCTTCAGCGCGGCCGGCGACGGAGTTCAGCGCGCTGAGCTCGACGGCCTCCTCCGCGCAGACCTGACACGCCTGCTCGGCCCGTACGGCGCCCTCAAGCTCCGCCTGGACCTTGCGAACACTACTCCGACCGAGGTCATCGAGCAGAGCGGACGGCAGGAGGCGCTGTGGCACGCGCTCGTCGCCGCGCACGTGATCATCGAGGTTCCCGCCGGCAGGTTCCTCTCGCCGACCGATCCGCCCCGCTGGGCGGCGGGGTACGTCGCAGAGTGCGTCAACGAGGGCGGATGGCCGGTGCTCGCCGGGCCCGAGTCGCGCGATGATCTGCTGCTCGTCTCGCCGATCATCCTCTACGACCACGCTGAGGTGGCCGCCGAGAGCCCCGCGCAGCTGTACGACTCCACCGAGATCGACGAGATCCTGCTGCTGCGCACCCTCGCCCTGACCGACGAGGAGAAGGCCGAGGCGCGCGTCACCGATCCGCGGGCCGCCGCCGTGATCGACCGGGCCGACGGGCTCAGCCCGGAGATCATGGACCGGCTGCACGGCGCCATCCGCTCCGTGCGCGAGGCGGCCGACCACTCGCGTCCCGCGCCGTCCTCCGAGCCGCCGACCCACCTCGTCACCGCCGACCCCTGGTGGGATCCGGAGACGGACGCCTCGGTCTCGCCGGAAACCGACGAGGTGGCCATCGGCGGCGTGCCGGTCGCGCGCGGCAGCACCGTCGTGATGCGGCCCGGAAGCCGCCGTGCCGACGCCCAGGATCTGTTCCTGTCCGGCCGCCCGGCGCTCGTCGAGGCCGTGCTGCACGACGTCGACGGCAATGTCCACCTCGCGGTGACCCCGCAGGACGACCCCGACGCCGACCTGCGCGGAATGCACGGCCGCTTCCTCTACTTCGCCCCTGACGAGGTCGAGCCGGTGCTCAAGGCGAGTGCGGAAGGGTCGCCGCCGGTATGAGCGGACGGGTGGTGGTGGCCGGTCTCGGCAACGTGTTCCTCGGCGACGACGGTTTCGGCGTCGAGGTCGTACGGCGCCTGGCCGACCGTCCGCTGCCGTCCGGCGTCGAGTTGGCGGACATCGGCATCCGCGGCGTGCACCTGGCGTTCGAGCTGCTGGACGGCGTCGAACTGCTGATCCTCATCGACGCCGCAGAGCGCGGAGAGGCGCCGGGCACCGTCTCCGTCATCGAGGTCGAGCAGGGTGACGAGCATCGACAGACCCCGGCGCCGGAGGCCGGCTTCGCGCCGCTCATGGACGCGCACGACATGGGCCCGGACGCCGTGCTCGGCCTGCTCGACGCGCTCGGCGGCCGCGCCGGACGGACAATTGTGGTGACATGCGAACCGGAGCGGTCAGGGCCGGGAATCGGGCTGAGCAGCCGCGTGCAGGCCGCCGTGGACGTCGCGGCCGATGCCGTGATCGCGCGTCTGCCGGGCGGTGATCGAACACATCCCGAGGAGGAGAGCGATGTTGGGCAGAGCGGTCAAGGTGATCGGGCTGGGCGCGCTGGTGGCGGTGATCATCCGGTCCATCCCGGACCTCAAGCGCTACCTGGAAATACGTGAGATGTAGCGGAGGGAGGAGCGACCCCATGTGCCTCGGACTCGTCGGGCAGATCACCGGACTCGTCGAAGACAGACCGGACGTGGCACTGGTCGACATCGCGGGCGTGCGACGTCCGGTGAACGTCGGCCTGCTCGAAGGCCCGCCGGCCGCAGGTAGCTGGGTGCTCGTGCACATGGGCTTCGCCCTGCAGACGCTCACCGACGAAGAGGCGGCCGAATCGCTCAAGACCCTCGACTCGTACAGCGCGGAGGCCGCATGGACACCCTGATCCCGCCGCGGGTCGGGATCCCCGGCGCGCAACTGTTCGTCCGCTACGCCTACCCGCCCAACTCGCTCGGCTACTGCGGCCCGGCGGACAGCGCCGCGCTCTTCGAATACGGCGCGGCAGGCGTCGTCGATCCCGGACTCGCCCAACTGGCACGCGGCTTCGCCGGCGCCTGGCCGTACCTGGAGTTGATCGCCGGAGCCACCGGCATCCCCGACCCGCTGGACCGTCGCGTCGTCGAGGCCTACTGGGTCGGCAGCCCGCTGCTCGACCACGTGGGACTCGGCGCCGTCGCCACGTCGATGGAGGACCGCTTCCGCCCGCGGATCGGCAGCATGTTCCCGCGCCTGCTCGAAGGCGTGCTCGCCGGAGGAGTGCCGCACCACAGCTTCCACGTGTTCTGCATCTATCCGTGGGTCGGCCTGCTCACCGACGACCGCAAGGCCGACCACGCCCTGAGCGTGCTGGACCGCTGCCGGATCCGCTGGGGGCGCGTCGAGGCCCTGCGCGGCGACCAGGCCGCCGTCCGCTACCGACCACTCACCTACGACGGCGGCGATCTCGGTTTCGGCGACCCGGTCACCGAGACTGCGCGCCGCTCCGTCGACGGGCTCGGCTACCTCGATGGCCTCGCGGTCGGCGATTGGGTTTCGCTGCACTGGGACTGGGTGTGCGACATCCTCACTCCGGTCCAGCTCAACGCCCTGCGGCACTACACGCTGCGCCAGCTGGAGATCACCAACCACCGCGTCGAGCACAGCGGGGCGGCGGAAGTGCTCGGCTGACGCGCAGAGGCCCCGCGCCGAAGCAGGGGGCCTCTGCGATCTGCCGGTGCTATCCGATCGCCGTCACTCGGCGGGCCGGCCCGCGAGGCTGGCCAGCGCCGCGAGCTGCCGGTCCACGCTGTCGGCGTGCTGCTGCGCGTCCTCGCGCGCCTTCCGGGGGCTCCAGCGGCCCTTCAGCATCCAGATGAACGGGATGAACAGCAGTTGGCCGCCGAAGCACACCCACCACCAGTGTTGCCACTGGATCGGCGAGTCCTTCGCCGCCTTCTCCACCGCCGGCGCGTTGGCCTGGAGGTACTTCAGCTCGGCCACGACCTTGGGGTCTTGCAGGCCCGGGCCGTACGTGCCCACCAGCGTGAGATCTGCGGTCGGCACCTTGCCGAGTGCCGTCAGCGCGGCGGCGGCCGACTGCACCTGCTTGCCGTCGGTGTCCAGCAGCGCGAGGTCCGCCTGCGGCACGGCGGCCAGTGCCTCGAAGCGTGCCGTCGCCTGAGCGGCCGTCAGGTGGAACGCCGTCGCGATGTCGCTGGCTGCCTTGGCTTGCGCGGCGGTGTCGTCGGGGTTCGCCGCCAGCGCCGCCTGCGTGCCGGAGTCGATCGCCTGCGCGGTGGCGAGCTGGGTCTGGTACTTCGCGCCCAGCGTGATCACCTGCGCGACGTCGGCCGCCGAGACTCCGGAGATCTCGCTGATCGCCTCCGCCTGGACGGTCGGGGACGTCGGCGACGCGGCGAGCTCGGCCTGCGTGGTCGAGCTGAGTTTCTCCGCCGTAGCCAGTTGCGCGGCGTCGTTCGTCGCGATCGTCTGCACCCGGGTCGCGATCGTCGGGTCGGCGGCCACGGCCTTGACGATCGCGTTCTCCGACGCCGTCAGCCCGGGCGCCTGTCCGGCCGCCGCGGCGGAGACCTGCGAGCCCTGGTTCACCAGCGTGCTCGCCGCCGGGATCACCGCGATCAGCGCCAGCAGCGCCACGACCACGATCGTGCGCAGCGTCGCGCCCCAGACCGCGAGGCCGGTGGCGGTCGCCGCGGGGTTGTGCGCCTCCACAGTCTCGGTGAACGCGGCCATCCATGCCGCGAACGCGAGTGCACCGCCGATCGAGATCGGCATCAGGATGGCGACGAACTCGTAGTACGTCGTGCCCGGATGCGTCGTCGCGACCGCGAACATCGCCACGCCGACGAGGCTGACCACGCCGCCGACCAGCATGAACGGCTTACGCACCTTCAGCATGTCGGACAGCACGCCGGTTACCAGCAGCGCCACCGCGTTCACGGCCCAGTACCAGTTGGACAGCGCGTTCGCCCGCGCCTCCGTGTAGCCGAAGTTCGTCGCATAGAAGACCACGAAAAGGCCAACCGCGATGTAGTAGAAGAGCAGCGAGACGCTGATCGCGATCGCCGGGAAGACGATGTCCTTGCGCAGCATCTGCCGCCAGTGCCCGGACAGCACCTCGTTCGGGTCGATGCCGCGCGCGTTCGCCTCGATCAGAGCCTTGTCACGCATGCTGACCATCAGCTGGTCGCGCAGCTGCGGCGCGAGCTCGCGCAGACCCACGAACGCGATCAGGAACACCACGAGGCCGACGGCGCCGCAGACCCGGTACTGGTACTGCCAATCCGGGTGCGAGTCCAGGGTGTGGCTCGCCACCTCGCTCACCACGAGGCTGCCGAGCACCGGGCCCATCGTCCAGAAGCACATGGCCGACGCCCGGCCCAGCTGCGGCGAGAAGTCGCGGATCAGCGCCGGCGTGGCCACGAGGATCATGCCCTCGACGAAGCTGACCACCGCGAACAGCACCAGGTAGACCCACTTGTCGGTCGAGTTCGCGAGGCCGAACGCCACCAGCGCGCCGGTCACCGCGAGCCCGTACACCACGAGGTTGGCCCGGCCCCACCGGTCGGCGAGCCCTGCGACCACCGACGCGAGCGCGCCCACCGCGTTGCCCACGATCGATATCGCGATCAGGTACACGAGTGTCATGTGCAGGTTCGCGGCCAGCGCCGTCGCCACCGAGCCCTGGACGTAGAGCTCGTAGTAGAGGGTGATCGTCGCGAGGACCACGATGACCAGATACGTCGCCCGCGGCACGGTGGACGGATAGTGGTCCAGCTGCCGGCCCCAGATGCCGCGTCTGGCCTCGACGGCCGGCGCGGGCGGGGCGGCGGAACGCGCTGAGGAGCTGCTCGCCATTGAGTTGCCCTTCCCTGGTGGTTCCGATGGATACGCGGCGCGGGCGACCTCGCCGCAGTGGCGTTAAGTGAGCGCTTGCTTATGATGGAGCGCGTGCTGCGGCACGGTTCTGGACCGGGCCGCGGGACTTGACTGGAGATCTCGGGTCCGCGGTGCGTGCCGTGCCGCTTACGGAACGGCGTGCCCCGCGGGGTATCGCAGAGAATGGCACCGGCCGACCCCGTGTGCAACACTTCGCGAAGATGTTTCACCGTTCCGCGATCCGGGACCAGTGGAGGCGGGCCCATGGCGGCCGCAGGCGACAGTGACCACGCCGTCGACGAGTTCGACGCCGTCGAGCGCGCCGCACAGTGGTTCGCCGAGGGCCGGCGGCTGGACATGCAGGCGCTGGCCGAGGAACTCGGCATCTCGCGCACCACGCTCTTCCGCCGCGTCGGCGGCCGCGAGGCCCTGCTCGCCCGTGCGGTCTGGGCGCAGACGGAGCGCTCCATCGCCGTCGCCATCAAGCGCTGGGAGCGCGAGAAGCCCGCCGACGCCCTGCACACCACCGGCGCGCTCCGGCACTTCAACGCGATCGTCGCGGCCTCGCCGGGCCTGCGCCGGCTGATCGACGACGAGCCCGCGCTGGCCGTCCGGGTACTGATGGACCCCGTCGGCCTGATCCAGCCGGGCACCATCGCCGCGATCAGGGACCTGCTGCTCTGGGACATCGACGAGCACGGGCTGGAGACGATGATCGACCCGGATGCCCTCGCCTACGCGCTCGTGCGCATCGGCGAATCCTTCCTGTACGCGGACGTGATCGCCGCGCGCACCCCCGACGTGGAGAAGGCCGACCGCCTTCAATACGCCCTCATCGAAGGCAGCCGCGCTCGATACCGCCTCAGCGGCCCGGAGAGCTGATCCCGTCCGCGTCAGTTGGTGAAGTTCTGCTCCACGACGACCGCGCCCTGGTTGGAGACGACCAGCTTCGTCGGGCCGACGTTGTACGTGAAGTCCTTGTTCATCGCGACGTAGTTCGAGCCCGACTTCGTGGCCGGCAGCGTGATGGCCAGCGCAGCGTTCGTGCGCGAGACGCCGTAGTAGTACAGCTGGCCGTTGCTGTCGCAGATCGTGATGTCGTACTGGCTCGTCGACCGGGATTCGACCAGCGTCGCGCCGTGTCCCGCGCCGTCCGGGATCGAGTCCGCGATCTTCGCCGGGCACGCCGCCGCGGCCGGCGTCGAATCCGTGTTCGCCGCGGTCGACGCGGTCTGCGACCCGTGCAGCAGCTCACGCCAGACGGGCAGCCAGGAACCCCGAGTCTCGAAGAGCAGCACGGCTATGACGGCCACGATGATCAGCTGTTTGACGCGCCGGAGGAGACTCCTGCGCGAGCCGGGACTCTTGGCCTTCGTGGGCCGCTTCGCCCCGCGCGAGGACGGGCGCGACGGGGGCGGCCCGGCGGGTTCGCGCGCGGGCTCGGCAGGCCGAGGCGACGGCACGGAGGGCGCCAACGGCACCAGCGGCGCCGTCGCGGGCCGCGGAGCCGGTGGATACGCCGCCGAAGCCGAAGCCGAAGCCGAAGCCGAAGTCGCAGCCGCAGTTGCCGGCGGCATCTGCGCCGTCGGCGCGACGTCGGACCACGCCGGCATCGCCGGATACTCCGGTATCGCCGGGAACTCCTGCGTGGACCCGCTTCGCGAGCCGCTCATCGCGAGCGGAGCCATGCCGATTCTGGGCGGGGTGGAGAGATCGAACGCCCGCTCCGTTCCCGTGCACCCCATGCACGAGTAGCCCGTCGCCGCGTTGGTCGTCCCGCAGCGTGCACAAGTCCAGGTATCTGTCACGAAAGCTCCGCTCGGATAAACCGGTGTCATGCTCGCGCGCGTCGGCGTCCGCGCCTCTGCTCCCGCAGAGTCCATTCGTGACCGCGCCGACCACTTTTACCACGGGAAGAGGCGCCCTGTGGTTCGAAGCTGATGACAGCTCAGCCCGGCGACGGCCTCGGCGGCGCGGCCGGTAGCGGAGTGGTAAGCCATGCCATACTCTCTGGCTCATGACGCATTTCGACGCCGCCGATGCCGCTGTCGAGGCGGCGCTGGCCGCCGGTGCCACCTATGCCGACGCGCGGGTGATGCACCGGCGCTATGAGTCCATGTCGGCCAGGAACGGCGATGTCGAGGATCTGACGCAGCGGGAGAGCGCCGGGATCGGGGTCCGCGCGCTGGTCGGGGGCAGTTGGGGCTTCTTCGGTGTGCCGGATCTCGACGACGCGCTCGCCCGGCGGGCCGGGGCGCGGGCCGCCGAGATCGCCGCGGCCTCCGCGACCGTGCCGAACCGGCGCGGCGGGCAGGGGCTCATCCCGTCGGAGCCCGAGGTCGGGTCCTGGGCCAGCGAGTGCCGGATCGACCCGCTGTCCGTGCCGCTCTCCGAGAAAGGCGACCTGCTCACCTCCGCGACCGCCGAGATGCGGAAGCAGGGTGCGGACATCGCGGTCGGTTCCTACGACATCTGGGACACCCGGAAGTGGTTCGTCTCGTCCGAGGGCCACCGCATCGATCAGCACGTGCGCGAGTGCGGCGGCGCGATCACCTCGACCGTGATCGGCGACGGCGAGACGCAGGTGCGTTCCTACCCCTCGCGCCGCGGCCAGTTCGGCACCCGCGGCTGGGAGCTCGTCGAGGAGACCGATCTCGGCGCGCACGCGGCCCGGATCGCCGAGGAGGCCCGGGCCCTCACCCGCGCGCCGCAGTGCCCGGCGGGGGAGACGACCGTCATCATCGGCGGCGAGCAGTTGGCCCTGCAGATCCACGAGTCCGTCGGCCACGCGATCGAACTGGACCGCATCCTCGGCTGGGAGGCCGCGTACGCGGGCACGTCGTGGCTCGACCTGTCCCGGCTCGGCAGCCTCAGGTTCGGCTCGGAGCTGATGAACATCGTCATCGACCCGACCTACCCCGGCGCGCTCGGCTCCTTCGGCTGGGACGACGAGGGGACGCGGGCGCACAAGCGCGACGCGGTCCGCAACGGCGTCTGGACCGGCGTGCTCGCCGGGCGGGAGAGCGCGGCCGTCGCCGGGCTCGACTACGGCGGCAGCGTCCGGGCCGACGGCTGGGCCCGGCTGCCGATGGTGCGGATGACGAACGTCGGTCTCGAACCGGGGCCGCACACGCTCGAGGAGATGATCGCGGCCACCGACGACGGGATCTACATGGACATGAACCGGTCCTGGTCGATCGACGACCGCCGGCTCAACTTCCAGTTCGGCTGCCAGATCGCCTACGAGATCAAGAACGGCAAGCTCGGCCGGATGCTGAAGAACCCGACGTACACCGGCATCGGCCCGCGGTTCTGGGCGTCGATGGACATGCTCTCCTCGGACATCGTCGCCTGGGGCACGCCCAACTGCGGCAAGGGCCAGCCGGGCCAGACCGGGCACACCGGCCACCCTTCCGCGCCGGCCAGGTTCACCAACGTGCGAGTGGGAGTGCGCGGATGAGCGATCAGACAGAGCTCGAACTCGCCGCGCGCGTCCTGGAACTCGCGCGCGCCTCGGCCGGGCCGTCCGCCGACGTGGACGTGTCGGTCAACCGGGTCGCGCTGGCGCTCACCCGCTTCGCCAACTCCTACATCCACCAGAACGTCGCGGACACCACGACGGAGGTCCAGCTGCGTATCCACAGTGAGGGCCGCACGGCCTCGGCGTCCTCGACGCTGGCCGGAGCGGACGCGCTGGGGGAGATGGTCGAGCGTACGGTCGCGGTGGCCAAGGCGTCGCCGGTGGACCCCGGCTGGCCGGGGCTGATCGGCCCGACGCCGGTGCTGCCGAGCCACGACATCGACGAGGCGATCGTCGACGCGTCGCCGGCCGACCGGGCCTCGCGCGTGCGCGACTACATCGAAGCCGTCGGGGACCTCACGGCGGCCGGGTACTTCCGCACCCGCTACCGGAGCAGCGCCTATGCGAACTCGGCCGGGCAGGCGGTGTCCGGGGCGTGCACCGAGGCCGCCCTCGACGCGATCGCGAAGACCGCCTCGCTCTCGGACGGCGTGGCGCGCCAGGCATCCCGCCGGATCGCCGACATCGACTGCGCGGTCCACGGCGCCCGGGCCGCCGCCAAGGCGCGCGCGTGGGACGGCGCGGTCGAGATCGAGCCGGGCGCGTACGAGGTGGTGCTCGAACCGACGGCGGTCGCGGATGTGCTGTACTGCCTGGGGAACTTCGGCTTCAACGGGAAGCTGGTCAACGAGCACCAGTCGTTCCTGGAGTTCGGCAGTCGGCAGATGGACGGCTCGGTCACCCTGGTCGACGACGGCGTCTCGGCCTTCGCGTCCGGCCTGCCGTTCGACACCGAGGGCACGCCGCGCCGCCGTCTGGTCCTGGTCGAGAACGGTGTCAGCCGTGACGCCGCGTACGACCGCCGCTCGGCCGCAGAGGCCGGCGTCGCCGGCAACGGGTACGCCGAGGCCGAAAACGCCGCGTTCGGCATGTCGCCGGGCAACATCCGCCTGGAGCCCCCGGCCGGCCCGGCTCCGACCGAGGTCGACGGGCCGGTGTCGAACTCCTCCGTACTGGAGCTGGTGGCGCGCGTCGGTCGCGGACTGCTCGTCACAGACCACTTCTACACGCGCTGCCTCGACCCTCGCCGGGTGCTGATGACCGGTCTCACGCGCAACGGCACCTGGCTGATCGAGGACGGCGAGATCGTCCGCCCGGTGAAGAACATGCGCTTCACCCAGTCGTACTCCGAGTCGCTGGGGCCGGGCAACGTGCTCGGCATCGGCAGCGACGCGATCGCCCTACCGTACAACTACGGCACCAACTCGGCGACGGCCCCCGGCCTGCACCTGGCCGCCTGGAACTTCACCGGCGGCGCCTCGGGCTGAGGGCGGCCGAAGAAAACCTCGTGAGCGCCGCCCGAGGGCCTCGCAGCCGTCGTCCGGCCGCGAGGCCCTCGGGCGGGGCGACGCGGCGGATTACGCCCGGCTGAGCTCGAGGACCGGGATGACGCGGATGCCTTCCGTCTTGCGGGCGTAGTCGGCGAACCCCGGGTAGCGCTTCGCCTGCTCCGCGTAGATGCGGTCGCGGTCGTCGCCCGGCACCTCGCGCACGGTCACGTCGTACGTCTCGGTCCCGCGCTCGACGCTGCCGCGGCCGGCGGCGACCAGGTTGTAGTACCAATCCGGGTGGGTCGGCGCGCCGGCCTTGCTCGCGAAGACGTAGATGACGCTCGGGTCGGTCTCGTCCGCGAGGTACATCATCGGGCTGACGTGCTCGCGGCCTGACTTGCGGCCGCGGTGGTGCAGCAGGACGAGCGGGGCGCCCTCGAACATCCCGCCTACCTTGCCTTCGTTCGCACGGAACTCCGCGATGGTGTTCGCGTTCCAGTCATTCGCGTCGGTCATGTCCCTCATGGTAACGGCGTCGTGCCGGCTTGTCGGGGGCGCCACGGCGCGACGGGGTGAAGCGGATCGTGGCGCGTGCCGGCGATCGGCGTGTTATGAACACGTTCGTTGGCTTCATCCGTTTACTGGCCTGCATGGTACTGACACGGACTTCCCGGAAGCGCCGCTCCGCAGCCTTATTCGGCGCTGCCGCCCTGGTCACCGCACTCGTCCCGGCGGCTTCGGCGAGCGCCACGATGTCGAACGGCGGCGGCGACGGCAACGGACACCGGCCGAGCTGCCCGGCCTCGCCGGCGCCCACGCACGGCCCAGGCCTCAAGATCCTCGACATCGCCGAGACGGCCAAGCAGCAGTACGGCCTGAACTCCGTCGTCCTCAAGGTCACCGAGGGCAAGCGCAACCTGCTGACTACTGCCCTCGGCGACTCGATGACCGGCGTCCCCGCGACCACGGACATGCACTTCCGTACCGGCTCGGTCGGTATCGCCTACATGGGCGTCATCCTGCTCCAGCTGGCCGAGGAGGGCGCGGTCAACGTCGACGACCCGATCTCGCGCTGGCTGCCGCAGGTGCCGCACTCCGACGAGATCACGCTGCGGATGCTCGCCGACTCCACCTCGGGCCTGCACGACTACGTCATCGACCCCGTGTTCGCTGCGCAGCTCGAGGCTCAGCCGTTCAAGTTCTGGACCGAGGACGAGCTGCTCGCGTTCCCGTTCAGCCACACCCTCTGGTACGCGCCAGGGACGAACTGGAGCTATTCGCACGCCAACTTCGTCCTGCTCGGCCAGGCCCTCTCGAAGATCACCGGCAAGCCGCTCGACGAACTGCTGCAGGAGCGCGTGCTCAACCCGCTCCACCTGGACAACACCGCGATCAACGCCAAGCCGCCGATCCCCGGCCCCGTACTGCACGCATTCACCTCGGAGCGCGGCACGTATGAGGAATCCACCTACTGGAACCCGTCCTGGACCACGGCCCACGGCGCGATCCTCACCCAGAACATCTGCGACCTGGCCACGTCCGCGTGGGGCGTCGGCTCGGGCGCGCTGCTCTCGCCGGCGTCGTACCGGTTCCAACTCGACCCGGGCACGGTCGGACTCGGCGACCCCAGTGCCTGCCCGCCCGGTATCTGCCGCCTGAACACGGAGGCCGCGCACTACGGCATCGGCATCCAAGTGATCAACACATGGATCGTGCAGAACCCGTCGTTCTCCGGCTACTTCGCGATCCAGGCCTACCTGCCGTCCCGTCACCTGTCCATCGCGGTCAGCACGACAGACGGCCCCACCGCGACCCCGAACAACAACTACGCGCAGACGATCGCCACCGGCATCGCCGCGTACCTCGCGCCGAACCACCCGCTCGGCACCTGACCGGCGCCCACCGACCATCCGCGATATTCATGACCGAAGGCGCAGAGCGTCGGCCACGAGCCTCCAGCTTCGCTCATGCGCGCAATCCTGTAAATGGTCGAGCCGTCGGCGCCACATCCGGAATTCGCCCTCTGACAGCGCCGGCGCGCTATCTTCAGCAGCATGCAGACCCTTGGGGAGGACATCGTACTGCTGGCGATCCGGCCGGGCGGCAAGCTCGGTGCCGGGGAGAAGCTGCGTTTCGCCGTGGCGGGCTCGGAACTCGTGCGGCTGGCCGCCGAGCGGCGGGTCGACGTCGTCAAAGACCGAATTCACGTACTGAGCCAGGCGTCGACGGGGGAGGCGCTGCTGGACGCGGCGCTCGCGGACATCCAGCGCTCGAAGCGTCCGCCGCGGGCCAGGGACTGGGTTGCCCGGGAACGGCGCGGCCTGGTGCACGCGTATCTCGACGAACTCGCCGCGCGCGGCGTGATCCGCGCCGATCGCCACAAGGCCCTCGGCATATTCAACGTCACCCGATGGACCGTCCTCGACCCCGCCCGCGCGGCCGAAGCGCGTGCCCGGCTCGATGCGGTGGCGCGTTCAACCGGCCCGGTCGACTCGGCTCAGTCGGCGTTGGGCGGCCTCGTCCACGCCATCGGCCTCGACGCGCTGATCTACCCGCGCAACGGCGGCCCGGCGTGCGAGATCGCCCGCAAGCGACTCAAGCAGATCGCCCGCCGAGATCAGGCCGCCACGGCGGTCCACTCGGCAGCACAGCAGGCGGCCGTCGAGGCATCGATCGACGCCGCGGTGGACGCCTCCGTCCGTGCGGCTGTCGATGCCTCGGTTCACGCTGCCGTCGACGCGTCCGTGCACGCCGCACACCACGCGGCGCACGACGGCGGTGCGGCCGGCGGCGGGCACCACTGAAACCGTCACCCGCCGCCGAGGGCCTGCGCGCACGCGGCCGGGAGGCGCTCGTCGAGCCGTGCCTCGGAGCTGTCCGTCACTCCGAAGTAGGAGAGATGGCGGTACGCGGCCTCGTCCTCTGAGGCCAGGCCGCGCAGCATGGCGGGCACGTCCTCGGCCGAGCGGTACGCGCGTTCCAGCGTGGCCCAATCGGTATTCGGCAGCCCGGCGAACACGGCCCTCACTATGAACCAAAGCTCTGACAACAGGCTTCGCGATCGATTTGGGAGGCCTTACGATTCCCGTACCGCGGTCGGTGGGCCCGCCGCGGTGCTGTCTTGGGTTTTCTGGGTGGGCGCGCGGGAGTGTTGTTGCAGTGGATGCGGTGTACCTGTGGCCGCTGACGGCTCGGGCTGCCGAGCTGGACGTGTTCACCAGGGTTTGGAGCACGGCGCGTTGCCGGGCGGTGGTGGTCTGCGGGCCGGCCGGGATCGGCAAGACACGCCTGGCCGATGAGTATCTCGGCCTGGCGGCGAGCGCCGGGGCGGTGCTGGGCCGGGCGACGGCGTCGCGCGCGGCCGCGGCGGTGCCGTTGGGCGCGATCGCGCACCTGATCCCGGCCGGAGTGGACCTGGCCGACCCGGTTCGCGGGTTCGCCCAGGTGACGAGCGCGCTGGCCGGGCCGGGCCGTGGCCAGGTCGTGCTGGTCGACGACCTGCAATGGCTGGACGCCGCTTCGGCGGTGCTGCTGCGGCAGCTGATCGACGCCGGTTCGGTCCGGCTGATCGGCACGGTCCGCAGCGGGGAGCCGATCGGCGAGGCCGTCGAGGCGCTGTGCGGCGGCGACACGGTGTGCCGCATCGACCTGGCCGCGTTCGACCTGCACCAGGTCGAGGAGGTCGTACGCGCGGCGTTGGGCGGACCGGTGAGTCGGCAGACCGTGCGCAGGCTGCACGATTCGAGCGGCGGCAACGCCCTCTATCTCAGGGAACTGGTCACGGGCGCCCTGAAGCACGGCGCCCTCGCCGACGACGGTGAGATATGGGAGCTCGCGGAAGGCCGGACCTCCGGCACGCCGCGCCTCGCCGAACTGATCAGCGCCCGCCTGGAGTCCGCCGGACCCGCGGGCCGCCCGGTCCTGGAACTGCTGGCCCTCTGCGAGCCGGTCCCGCTCCGCGACGCCGAGGCCGTCACCCCGATGGAGCGGCTCGTGGAACTCGAGGCCGCCGGCCTCATCCGAACCCGAACCGACCGGCAGACGACGTCGGTCTCCCTCGCCCACCCCCTCTACGCGGAGGCTCTACGCGCCGCCCTGACCCCCCTCCGCCAGCGCCGCCTCCTGCTGGACCAGGTCGATCGGGCCAAATCCGGCGCCGATCCGAACGCGGCCGACACCCGCCGGATCGCCGCGTGGCAGTTGGAGGCCACGGGCACCGCCGAGCCCGCGCTGCTGATCGAAGCCGCCGCACTGGCCCGCCACGCCCACGACTACCCGCAGGCCAAGCACCTCCTCGAGGCACTGAGCGAAGACGACTTCACCACCTCCGCCCGGCTGCTGTTCGGGGACGTGCTCTGGCACACCGGTGAGCCCGCGCGCGCCGACGAGATCCTGACCGCCGCCGGACGCACCGCCGAGGGCGAGCGGCAGTTCCTCTCCGTCGTCATGGCGCACGCGCTCAACCGGTCCTGGGGCGAAGGCGACTACGACGGCACCCTCGACCTGCTCGAATCGGCCCGGAAGAGCGCCGGCGAGCCCGAAGTCCGCACCGCTCTGCGCCTCTTCCAGGGCGCCGTGCGCATCAACGCGGGCGATACCGCGCGCGGCCTGGCGCTGCTCGAAGATCTCGCCGAGGAGCTGAGCGCGGCCGCGGAACCTGCCGCATGGCTTCACGCCGCCACGATGAAGCCGGTCGGCCTCTGCTACGCCGGTCGGACCGCGCAGGCCGTCGCATGGGCCGACCGCGCCTACCGGCTACGGCTGAGCATGGATGAGCGAGTCCTGTTCCCGCATCCGTCCTTCCATCTCATCTCGGCCGTCGTCGCGCACAGCGCAGCGGGCAGCTTCACCGCAGCGCGCGGCATCGGCCAGGACGCCATTGACCGGTTGACCCAGGCGCGCGCATCAGGCATCCGAATGTGGATGTCCGTGTACGTCGGCTATCTCGAACTGATGGCCGGTCACCTCTCCGACGCACGCCGCCTCTTCGCCGAGGCCGCCGCGGTCGCACGCGCCCTGCGCCGCGTCGTGGCCGTGAGTACCGCGCAAACCGGACTTGCTCTATGCGCGGCCCTCCTCGGCGACCTCGACGCGGCCGAGCAGGCGCGCACCGAGGCGGACAAGTACCCGGTACTCGGGATGCACGCACACTGGAACGTACTCGCCGGAGCGTGGATCCGCGTCGCCAACGGCGAAGCCGCCCGCGAGATCCAGGCGACTCTGATCGCCGCAGCCGGCCAGGCGCGTGCCGCCGGCTGCCTCCTCGGCGAGGCACTGCTGCTCGCCGACCTCGCCCGCCTGGGCGGCGCCGCGCAAAGCGCCGCCAGGCTCAGCGAGATCGCAGACGCCTTCGACGGCGACCTGGTTCCCGCGCTCGCGCACCTGGCCGCCGCACTGTCCGACGACTCTCCGACACAGCTCGTCGCGGCCGCGGACGAGCTCGCCTCCCTCGGGGCCGACCTGATGGCCGCCGAAGCATCGTGCGCCGCCTCCGCCGCGTACGCCCGCGCAGGCGACACCCGCCGGGCCACCGCGGCGACCCAGGACGCCAACCGCCACCTCGAACGCTGCGGGGACCGCCCACGTACCCCGCTGCTGCGCGATTCCCAGACCACAGCGTCGCTCACCGACCGCGAACGTGAGATCGCTGTCATGGCCGCGCGCGGGACCCCGAGCCGGGAGATCGCCGAGTCGCTGCACGTATCCCCGCGCACGGTCCAGAACCACCTGCAGCGCGCCTACACCAAGCTCGGCGTCACCAGCCGGAGCGACCTGCGGCGCGTCCTCGGCGCCTGATCTGTTAACCGGCGCATATGTGAGTACGCATTACTCATGACGGCCCCTTGGCCGCGCCGGGAGTATCGGTGTGGGTGATCGCGCGCCCAGCGTGTTCCTGGAGGGGGATCCACGTGCTTCGGAAGAAGGCTGCCCTGGTGGCCTTGTCGCTCGTGACAGCGGCCGCATCCGCGGCGGCCACCGGCGCGAGTCAGGCGGCGGTGCGGTACAACCCGTCGCCGCAGGACACGGTCTACGCCTTGGCGCCCGATGACAGCTACGTGGCCGAGTGGATGGGACTGTCCTCGGGCTGGACGGTCATCGGCGGCCCGGCGAAGCAGGTCTACGCGGGCTCGGCGGGCGTGTTCGAGCTCGACGCATCCGGCAACATCTGGATGTACAACGGCACACCGTACAGCTGGACCGAGGTCGGCGGCCCCGGCGCCGAGTTCGCCGAGGGTGCCGGCCACCTCTACGGCCTCGGCCCGAACGACGCGTACGTCGCCGAGTGGAACGGCACGCCGAACAGCTGGACCATCATCGGCGGCCCTGCGAAGCACATCTACGCGGGTCCGGACGGCCTGGTCGCGACGGCCCCTGACGGTTCCACCGGCGACGTGTGGAAGTACAGCGGCACCCCGAACGACTGGACCGACATCGGCGGCCCTGGCGACGACTTCGCAGTCGGGGTCGGCGCCGTCTACCGCGTCGGCATACCGAGCGCGCCCGGCATCACCGGCGTCACCACCGTCTCGGTGTGGACCGGCGGCCCCGACGACACGGTCGACGACCTCCTCGCCGGCTACGCTGGCGTGTACCTGCGCTGGGTCTCCGACAGCGGGGGCGGAAACCTCGAGTACAACGGCACCCCGGACAGCTGGACCAAGATCAGTGACGTCGGCTGGGGCAGCCCGTTCCCGGACGCGGAGAGCCGGACGAGCCTCTACGCCATCGTCACCGACACGACGCTCGTCACGAACATCGACGCCGTCGACATCTACAACGGCACCGGCACCTCATGGACCGTCATCGGCGGCCCCGCGGACATCCCGCTCGCCGCCGGCGACTGACCGGCGCGCCGTGCCGGGCCATCGGCTCGTAGCACCAACCATCAAGGGGAGGAAGAACCCTCATGCCAACGCGCAGAACCATGCTCACCGCGGCCGTGGCCGCCGCGGTCGGTGGCCCGCTCGCGGCGGCCTCGACGGCGTCCGCGTCCGTGTCGGTGGCACCCGTATCCGTGGCGCTCTCGCCGTACGTGGAGACCGTCGCCGTGCTCGACGCCTGCGACATGGTGAACCTGTACAACTACGGTCAGGGCGGCTGGACCAACCTCGAACTGACGGCCAGAGCCGTCTATATCGGCGCGCCCGGCGTGTTCGCGATCCTGCCCGACAGCAACGACATCGCCGTCTACAACGGCAGCCCGGGCAGCTGGACGACGATCGGCGGCCCCGGCGCGCAATTCGCCGTCGGTGGCTCGTACCTCTACGGCCTCGGCCCCTCCGGCAACTATGTGGCCGTGTGGAACGGCCTCTCGTCGGGCTGGGCCGTCATCGGCGGCTCCGCCAGCGCCATCGCGGCGGGCGGCTACGGCCTCGTCGCCAAGAACCCCGCCGGAAACGCCGTGTACCGCTACGTCGGGGGCTCCTGGACCCAGATCGGCGACAGTTCGACCGCCTCCGGCTCGACGTTCAGCGTCAGCGACACGGGCATCTACGCCGTGACGGCCGGCGGCGTGGTCAAGCAGTGGGCCGGAGGCATGAGCTGGACTGTGATCGGCAGCGGCGTGCAGACCCTCCACGTGGGCGGCGACGGCGTGTACGGCGTCCAGTCGTCGACCGGCGACATCGCCCAGTACAACGGAACGCCGGGCTCCTGGACCATCATCGGCGGTCCCGGCTCGAACTTCGCCGTCAGCGACACTGCCGTCTACGGCCTCGCGCCCGACCTGAGCTACGTGGCCCAGTACTCGCCCGGCAACGGCTGGTACGTGATCAGCGGCGGACTGTCCGGCTCGCAGGTCAACGCGATCGCCGCCGGCGGCTGAGCGACGCGGGGCCGCGCGGCCGGATAGCCCGCGCGGCCGGCGCGAAGCGCGCGTCAGGACGCGTCCCTCCGGCAGGGGAATCTCATGATCCGCAGAAGCACGGCGATCGCCGCCGCCGCACTAGACGGGCCAGGGTCACTGCCCCCGGGCGACCGGTGGGGGACACGGGCTCGACCGGGTACGCGGAGCCGAGATCGTAGGTGCAGCGACCAGGACGAGGAGGGGACTTCCTCGCTTCGCCGCTCGCGGTGGTACCCACCGGGCCGTGTCCGGTGTCGGTATATTGACTGGCGGGGCGTTACCCACCCACCCACCCACCCGGCCCGG
>Ga0310811_10001901_pt1 | contig 25944 bp, 18 predicted proteins | sample YCmetagenome_FD_207642 | JGI IMG/M metagenome (GOLD analysis project Ga0310811, IMG submission 207642) | Soil microbial communities from experimental microcosm in Duke University, North Carolina, United States - YC | ecosystem: Engineered > Artificial ecosystem > Soil microcosm > Unclassified ... | reverse complement strand
GACAAGAGCCGGACGATAGCACTTTTGGCTGTCCCGGGAGGACCCAGCAGGAAGAGGTTTTCCCTCGCAAGCAGACTGATCCCCAGTAAGTCTACGATCTCGTCCTTACCGACAAAGGAATGTTTGACATAGCGCAGTACCGCATTCAGTTTTTCGATCGGGCTCATATATGATACTATAATTCTTTCCAAAAAAAGGTTCCATGGTCACCCATCGCCGCCAGTATTCCCGGCTGAAATTGGCGTAGGTGCGCGAGATCCGTAACCCGTCTTTCGATGATCCTGTCGATGTATAATAACCGGAGACAATCATCGCCTAAAATTGCCGAAAGGTCAGAAAGATCGCCCCGGAAATAACCGATCCCCGAATAATGCCAGACCAGCAAAAGATCCTCCAGCGATCCTATCAGTGGGTCATCCGGGTTTATTTCCCTTGCTTTTGTAATGATATCGGGCAGGCATCGCAAACACAGGTCGGCCGACAAAATAGCAGCCGGTGTCATTTCACCGCTATAGGGTGCCAGCAATTCTACTATATCCTGCACATCTTTTTCCCTGGACAACAGGAGCTGTGAAGCATTGAAAACGACTTTGGCGGCCCATACCGCAGCACCGGATTCGAAGGAGGGCGCAAGACCCGGAAAATTCAGGGCCTCCGTTGCATATTCTTCCCTCAGAAGTTCTGCAACGGCGTCCACCTCCTTTGCGGTTGGGGAAGTAAACCGGTCATAGATCAACATTTCCTCCTGCTCCCGTAAGTGAGAGATAGAATGGAAGAAATAATTATCGCGGGCGGGAGACATAGGTCTTTCAAATATACAAAATCCGACCGGTTCCCCGGCTTGCAGCTTTCTCAAAAAACAGTATTTTGCAGCGTATGCCTCAATACTCCTTTTTCAACAGAGACATGAGCTGGCTGACCTTCAACTACCGGGTACTCGAAGAAGCTGCCCGGGAACGGACGCCCCTGCTGGAAAAAATAAGCTTTCTATCAATTTTTTGTTCCAATCTCGACGAGTTCTACCGGGTACGTATTCCCGCAGTTGCTGCCCTGCAAAAAATAAGATCGACCAAAGATGCCTATGTTTCTGCAGAGGGCGTAAAATTGTTAACACAAATTTCATCCCGCATCGACAATCAGCTGGAACATTTCGGTCAGCTCCTGAAAGGCCAGATCCTGCCCGCTCTTACGGCAAACGGCATCCGGTTTATTTATTCCGAACCTATTCCGCCCGCGATACAGGCCGCTACCACAAATTATTTCTTTACCCAGGTGCTGGGCTTCCTTCAGCCCGTACACCTGTACCGGGAAAATGACAACTTTTTCCCCGAAAACGACAAGCTTTATTTCCTGGTTGTCATTAATGATGATACCCGCAGCAACGCTGAACAGATAGTCCTATTAAATATCCCATCCGACAGCCTGCCGCGTTTTTATGAGACGACGGCGGCCGATGCCCGGTATATCCTGTTCATCGATGATATCATTCGGGAGAATATGTCATTTGTCTTTCCCGGTGCGACGATCAGCGGGATCTATAGTTTTAAGATCTCCAGGGATGCCGAGCTTGACCTTGAAGACGAATTCGAAGGAGACATCGCCGAAAAAATAGAGAAAAAGCTGGCAAAGAGAGATGCCGGCCTGGCCACACGGTTCCTGCATGAACCCGGTATCCCCTTGCGTAGTTTGGAAATGCTGGTCCGGCAGCTAAGGCTCGACCGGGCCTCTCTTGTTTCCGGGGGCCGCTATCACAATATGCGGGACCTTTCCGGCTTCCCGGTAAAGGACAAAACATTATCGTATATCCCATGGCCAGCCCTCCGGCAAAAAGAGAACCGGCACCATAGCATCTTAAAGGCTGTAATGGAAAAGGACATGCTCCTGCATGTTCCCTACGAAATATATGACCCGGTATTACGCTTCTTCAATGAAGCGGCGATAGACCCGGCTGTGCAAGAGATCTATCTGACCATGTACCGTGTTGCAAAGGACTCGCGGATCGTACATGCGCTGATCAGCGCCAGCCGCAACGGAAAGAAGGTCACCGTTTTCGTGGAATTAAAGGCACGTTTCGACGAAGCCAATAACCTGCGCTGGGCTCACAAAATGAAGGAAGCAGGCGTAAAGATCATCTATAGCATTCCCACCCTGAAAGTTCACGCCAAAATAGGGCTGGTGAAAAAGGTCGTCGACGGACGGGTCCATTATGCCGGTCTGCTCGCTACCGGCAACCTCAATGAGAATACTGCCCGTTTTTATACCGATCATATTCTGCTGACTGGTCAGCATGACCTGATGAGAGAGCTCGAGCTTCTGTTCATTTTTCTTTCCAAACGCAAAGATCCCCGTAAAACGGAGAAAATAGCCTTTCAGCATTTACTTGTCGCACAGTTCAATCTCCTGGAGCGTTTCACCGCGCTGATCGACCGGGAGATAGCCAATGCCCATGAGGGAAAAACTGCCCTTATCACCATCAAGATGAACAACCTGGAAGAAGAGGTGCTCATCAGTAAGCTCTACGAGGCATCACAGGCCGGGGTTCGTATACGGCTGCTCGTCAGAGGTATCTGTTGCTGTATTCCCGGTATCAAAGGCATGAGCGAAAATATATCCATCAAACGCATTGTCGATCGCTATCTCGAACACGGTCGCGTATTTATCTTTCACAACGATGGCCATGAGGAGATCTTTTTGGGTTCCTCTGACTGGATGAATCGGAACATCTACCGGCGTATCGAGGTCTGTTTCCCTGTTTATGAACAGGCCCTGAAAGACGAGATCAGTGCCATCATCCGCCTGCAGCTGGCAGATACTCTTGCTGCTGTCGAGATGAGTGAGGGCTCGGAAAATGTGGCCGTCGACCCGGTGCTTATTCCCGAAGGCGGCTATTTCACGCTGCCCCCGTCCACGGAACCAGTTTCGCCGGAGGCCGCATCGCATGCCGCCGCACCAGATGCTGCGCCTCCCCTCCGCTCGCAGGAAGCCATCTATCAGTACCTTGCTAAAATACGCACGTCATAAATTGTTGCCATGAGAACCCTCTACTTTATCTGTCTGATCCTTTTATTGATCACGGGCAGCGGCTGTACGCTGCTGAACGACCCGCTCCCGCATCTATGGTTCTATACCTATAGCCAGGGCGGCGAGACGGACAGCTTGCTGAACCCGGCAAGCTTTCTTGAGCTGCGCAAGGACGGGACATATACCCGCGATTTCGGCCGGTTTGATTATGGCACCTGGGTTTATAAGGACAAGGTGCTTCACCTCAACGATCGTGCAGGCGGCATCACCAATATCAATGTATTCCCCGTAACCAGTGTAAGCTCCAAAGAATTGCAGCTGGACCTGGGAGGGAGTAAGACCGGCTTCTTCGAAAGCCAGCCGCTGGAGGCTGCGACATCCGCAGAGGACCCATTTTCCGGCCAGAACAATCAATGGCGTTTACCCGCAGTACATAAGGAAAACGAGGAACAGATAAAGAAACGACTCTACAATCATTGCCAGTTCTGGGAAACCTATTTTACCTGGGCTTTAAAAAATGAGCTGTCGACGATTGACGTAAGAAGTACGCCGACTGCCATTAAAATTTATGGGAACGGGTTTGGGCTCAAGCCATTTGAAGAGCTACCGCCCCGGTGGAAGGCCTGTTTCTTTGACGCCGATGATTGCCTGAAAGCCAACGACATGATCCAGGACATCTTCCAGCACCGCAATATTGCATGGGCTCATACGGACAACAAATACAAGCTTTTTATCAGCGCCTTTCAGCAATTAAAGCGTTATCTTAGGTGAACCATTAAACGCTTATGAAACGCATTCTAACGATTGACATTGCCCGTGGCCTGGTCATGGTGATCATGGCGCTGGACCATGCGAGAGACCTGCTTCATGTCGATTCACTAACGCAGAGCCCGACAGATCTGGGCACTACTACTCCCATTCTTTTTTTCACCCGCTGGATCACCCATCTCTGCGCCCCTTCCTTTGTGTTTCTGTCCGGGGTATCAGCCTGGCTCTCGGTTAACCGCCAGAGAACTGCGCCAGCGGCACCATCACCGTCAGCCATATCAGCCGCAGCAGCGGCATCAGCGACGTCCATCCGGCTTCATTTCCTGATCAGGGGGATCTGGCTGATCTTCCTCGAATTTACCATTGTGAATTTTGCCTTATGGTGGGATATTCATTTCAGGATCGTCATGTTCCAGGTCATCGCAACCATCGGGTTTGGGTTTGTGATCCTGGCCTTCCTTTACAGGTTGTCCCCGAAGATCCTGTTAGGGATCGGACTGCTGATCATTTTTGGCCACGACCTTCTTTCCCAGGTAATGCTGCCGGTTAATCCAACCGCGCGTATGCTTCTCTCGTTGTTCTTCGCCAATGGACTATTTCCTGTCACTCCAAATTTCTCTTTATTGATAGCCTATCCCGTCATCCCCTGGCTGGGAATCCTGCTGACAGGATTTGGAGCGGGCCGTATATTCGAAATGCCCGCGGAAAAAAGAAAAACTCTCCTGCTTCGTGCAGGCTTCACAGCTATTGGGCTTTTCGTCCTGCTTCGGCTGGGAAATTTTTATGGCGACCCTGTTCCATGGAGTGTACAACGAAACCGGGTTTATTCCGTGCTGTCTTTCTTCAACGTGTCGAAATATCCACCTTCCCTTTTATATACACTGATCACGCTCGGGCTGCTTTTCCTGTTTCTCGCCTTCCTTACACGTGGTACCGGGTCTCTCAATGCCAGGTCTCCTCATGGCAGCAAAGAGGGTGCCGTTAGCAGGATCCTGGCAGTCTATGGCAAAGTGCCGCTATTTTATTACCTGATCCACTGGTATGTCCTGCGCTGCGCGATGTTCATCATGGTCTTTGCAGAAGGCTTTCATATACGGGACCTGATCTTCGCTCCGTTTCAGTTCGGGCGACCGGCAAAAGGATCGGGTTTGCCGCTGGCAGGCGTGTATGCGGTTTGGCTGACTATCGTCGTGTTGCTTTACCCCTTATGCCGATGGTATGGGCGATATAAAGCAGCTCATCCCGAAAAAACGTTGCTGAGGTATTTATAGCGCTATTTCGCCAGGTGTTTCGTAAACCCCCACGCGATCAATTTTTCATAGGCTGCCCATACCTCATTGGGTATCTCCTGTGGTATCTGAAATCCCTTTTCGGGATAGATCCGGATGCGCTGGAGGTCTCCGACCATAATGTCGATGACCCGCTCCATAGGGATCTCTGCTGTGGGATAATCTTCAAACGCCAGCTGGGGGGAAGTGACGATCAATTCTTTGTCGGGCCAGTGTTTCTTAAAAGTGGCATAGCTGCGTCTTTCCATATAGGGTTTCTGCACCAAAAGAAAGCTATGGGGATGGAGTCCTTTTTCTTCGAGGAGCTGACCGGTGAACTGGATATTCTCTCCCGTATTCGTGGATTGATTCTCTATAAAAATGGCTTCCGCAGGGACGCCTTTGTCCAGGGCGATACGGGCGAACTGATCCGCCTCCGGCACTTTCCATATGCCCTTTGTGACATTACCCAGTCCCCCCGAAAAAATAAGTATCGGGGCCAGGCCCTGTAAATATAGCTCTGCACCCCGGTCCGCCACCCGAAGATCATGACTTCCCAGTACCAGGATACAATCCGATGGGACCGGGGTATGGTACAGATGGTGATAGTCCCACAATTTCCTTGCTTCGACGAGTATTTCGGCAGTGATCATAAAGGAGGAATAAGTTAAGTCACCTTTGTGACTGGGCAAAGATAATTGGTATAACTTTGAAAATAAAGCAATTCATGATCGTCCGGGACTTCCACCACCTGGCCCTCCTTTTCCCCGCCGATTTTACCGTCTTTTTTCGATTTTTTATATGTATCTTTAGCTTATGTCTTCTTCAAAAACCATCATAAAAAAATCCTCACGCAGAAGAGGCTCGGTTTCTCTCACAAAGGTTCGCCAGGCTGTTGCCAGCGTGTTTGCTCAAAACGGTGCCGGGCATAATACCCGATTTCCAGCTAAGGTTTATCGTTCCAAAAACTCCAGCCAACCAGCCCGCATTGCCCATGCACATTAATGAGGGGTAACAGGTTCCTCTCGATATGTCTAAGCCAACTTACAACGACTCCGTATTTATTAATTGCCCCTTCGATGACGACTACAAACCGATCCTACGGGCGATCGTATATGCTATTTACCGCTGTGGCTTTTTCCCACAAACCGCTTTGGATGAGGACGACGGTACAGAGTTAAGATTGCTTAAGATCATTCGTAAAATGAAAGGCTGCCGATATGGCATCCATGATCTATCCCGCATCGAACTAAACAACGGTAATTTCCCCCGCTTCAACATGCCTTTCGAACTGGGTATTTTTTTCGGCGCAAAATACTTCGGGGACAACCCTCAGAAACGTAAGAACGCCTTAATATTGGAGCGCGAAAAATATACTTATCAACAATACATATCCGATCTCAGTGGTATCGACACAAAAGCACATAACAACAACCCTGTCGTAGCTCTGAAGCGGGTGCATTCGTGGATCAACACTGCTTCCCGCCGAACGACTATCCCGGGTGAAAAAACTTTGCAAACACAATTTGAGGAATTTGAGCATGTGCTGCCAGATCTGGCGGCCGCAACAGGATATGACCTCGGTAATCTTCCGTTTCTCAATTTATTGGACATCGTCCAGGAACTGGTTGCAAAGCAACTAACTACGCCGTAATCACAATACAAAAGGCCGGTCAAAAACCGGCCTTTTTCTCTGCGTATAAAAACAATTTACATTATTTCATGCTCTTCCAGCCCTTTTGGCGTGGCAACCAGCAAAGTACCCTGCGTGTACTTTTCATCGTGCTGGCTTGCATCAAGACCTTCTTCTTCCTCTTCGCGGCTAACCCGCAGCGGAACGATGAAGTTGATAAACTTAAAGATGGCATAGGAAACTACAAAACTATACGTAACGGCGATCAGCATTGCCTTCACCTGGGTGAAGAAGAAGGATGGGTTGCCGTACATAAGACCGTCGGCGCCACCAGCCTTGTTAACGGTAGTCGTAGCAAATACACCGGTCAGCAGCATCCCTACGATACCACCGAGACCGTGACAGGGAAACACATCCAGCGTATCATCCAGAACTGTCTTGGTAGCTTTGAAATGAACGGCCATATTGGAAATGATCGCCGCCAGGACGCCGATAAAGATACTTTGAGGAATCGCGACATATCCCGCTGCGGGAGTAATAGCGACCAGGCCTACCACCGCACCTACGCAGAAGCCAACCACAGAAGGCTTCTTGCCTCTCAGAACGTCGAAGAACATCCAGGACAGACCGGCCGCAGCTGCTGCCGTGTTCGTGGTGGAGAAGGCGGAGACAGCCAGGGAATTGGCGCCAAAAGCAGATCCGGCATTGAAGCCAAACCAGCCAAACCATAACAGCCCGGTTCCGATGAGTACATAAGGTATATTGGCAGGATGCGTCTCCTGGTTGTCGATATGACTCTTTCTGCGTTTGAGGACCAGCGCACCGGCCAGGGCCGCGCAACCGGCAGAGATATGCACTACTGTGCCGCCGGCAAAATCAAGCGCGCCCATTTTAGCCAGGAAGCCATCAGGATGCCAGCTCCAGTGCGCCAGCGGAGCATACACCAGCAGACTGAACAGCACCGTGAACAGAACATAAGCGGAAAAACGCATCCGCTCGGCGATGGCTCCTACTACCAGTCCCGGCGTGATGATAGCAAACATCAGCTGGAACATGGAGAACAAGGATTTGGGAATAGTCGAAGCAGGACCCCAGGGCTGCCCGGTGGCAACGCCTTTATAAAAAAAATGGGTCAACGGATTACCGATGATCCCATGAATAGACTCTCCAAAACAAAGACTGTATCCTACGACGATCCATAATACCCCCACCACACCGGCGGCGACCACGCTCTTCATCATCGTGGAAAGGACATTCTTGCGATTCACCATCCCGCCGTAAAAAAATGCCAGTGCCGGTGTCATCAGGAACACCAGAGCCGTTGCGATCAGTATCCAGGTGATGTCTGCCTGGTTGTACTTGCTTTCGTCAACGGTGGCTTTTACGCTGGGAACAAATAGAGCCCCGACGGCTACTGCTACCAGCAGGAAAAAGGGTAGGAATCTTTTAAGAGTGATTTTGCTCATTGTCTGCAGGATTTCATATTAATAATAAACTAATACGTTTAATAACAGGATAAAGATACTGAAAGTTTGTAATCCTACTAGCCTGGAATAGATTACAAATAAATTAAATGTTAATAAATTAAGCTTATATTTTCTTATCTATCAATCATTTGAAAAAAAGTGATCCAAAAATCTGTTCATAAATTTTTATCATTTCTCCATAAAAACACGCCCCCGATTGAATTTTCTTTATTATTTAGATCATACAAACCTGCTCCTTTTGACAAAAAAAAACCTCCCGATATGATATCCGGGAGATTTCTGTACTTTATACCAGGTTAACATTTTCTTAACGGTCAAAACCGGACCGGATATCGGGCATCATATCCGGCATCCTTATCTTATAGCGGGTCATCCCGGAAAAATGGTCTTCTTCTTTCAGGAATTGATGGTCTTTTTTACTGATCCAATAGGTTTCCGAATATACGACGTCCTGCTCCTTTTCCTCGCTATGCAGGATCCAGCAGTCGGTCTGTTGTCCATCGAGCAGCCTTATCTTCTCGCTTCCCGTCACGACATAGCGGATATACTTAGGCACGCTGTAACCGGCATCGTAAAAATTTATCAGAAAGACCTTGCCCTCGGCCAGAGGCAGCATTTCGAAAGTCTCGATATCCAGGTTCCAGTTGTAATTGGGTTCCGTAAAATCCAGGCTAAAGTCTTTACGTACGTTGCCTTCCACACTGTCGGGCCCCTTTATACCGTCTGCAGCCCAGTTATAAGCGTTGAGCTTCCCCTTTACCAGTTCCTTGTGATACAAAGGCGCAAAGTCTCCAGTTGTATTTACTGAGTAGACAGACCGGTAAGCGGCCGTATCACTGCCATACCATTGCTGATCGATGACAAAGACATCCTTCCCCTGCTGTCTTTCGACATGGATATTCCGCAACCAGTACCAGAAGCTTAACTGCCGATTCGTTTTTGGGTTCTGATAACAAAGCAGGTATTGCCGGAGTCCCGGTTTCAGCGCCCGGACGATGAGTCCCGCCTTACCGGGCCGGATCGTATCCGCGGTTGGCTGGGCGACGACATGCTGACTGAACAGCAGCAGGATCAATGCAAGAACAAGATAGAACAGACGCATGATGGGGCAATTTTATACCGCGAATTTCCGCTTCCCCCCTACCGCCCCCAAATACATTCAACCAACACCCCTATATTTTTAACCGCCTGTATTTCCCCGAAAGGGTTGAAGGATATCCCCCGGTCGTTGAAAATATCCACGGGTCCGCCCGAATTCATAGTACTTTTGGACATGCGCATTTTTTTCCGGAACGCGACGCCATTTCAATTGCAGCTCCTCATCTGGGGAATGCTGTTCCTTCTCAATTTCCTCTCCTATCTGCCGATGGACGGTGTCGCCCAGGCCCTGACCTATAGTTTGATGAACAGCCTCTTCTACGCGATGATTATCTATGGCAATATCTCCCTGCTATTTCCATATCTGTATGAGAAGGGACGGGTCGCGGTCTATGTCCTGGTCACGATCCTTGTACTGGTGGCGATAGGAGCCGGCCGCACTTTTTTGTCCATTTCAATTTACAATCACTTTTTTTCAAAAGGCAAGCCGGAGACGTTGACGGTCCAGAACTCTTTTTACTATATCCTCTCAGGCCTCGTCATTTACCTCCTGAGCTTTGTCTTCCGCATAGCGCTGGCCTATTTCAAGCTGAAACGACAGGCGGCACAGATGCTCGAACAGAAAAGCCAGGCGGAGCTGAATCTCCTCAAGTCGCAGGTTCAACCCCATTTTCTTTTCAACACACTCAACAACATCTACTACGAAGCCTACCGGGAAGCACCCCGCACCGCCCTGCTGATCGGCCGCCTTTCCGATATAATGCGCTACTTCGTCGATGAAAGTCCAAAAGAAAAGGTAGCGCTTTCTACCGAAATAAAATTCCTTGAGAATTACATCGCGCTGGAGGAAATACGCATACGCCATGGAGTGAAGGTCAACTTCGAAAAGAGCTATGAGGGCGATCCTTTCCTGCCCCCCATGCTGCTGATGACCTTCGTGGAGAATATCTTCAAGCACGGTATCGATCGCGGCGCCATTGGCAACCATATTTGTCTTTCCCTGTCGGTAAACGATGGGTTCCTCTTATTCCGAACCGAAAACGCCCTGCCCAAAAACCCTCCTTTTTTTGGCAAGGAAGGATTTGGATTAAAAAACCTGCAAAAACGTCTTACCTTGTTATATGAGAACCGGTTTGAGCTAAGCATCACCCGTACCGAGACCTGTTTCCAGGCTCGTCTTAAAATTCCGCTCGCCCAAACCCTGACTCCGCTCACTCAAATCTCAACTTCGCTGGTATGAACCTGAGTTGCCTCATCGTGGACGACGAACCCAATGCGGTAGATCTGCTGGAAATGTTTATCCGGCAGAATACAACATGGAATCTTCTGGCCAAATGCTATGACGCCCGCGAAGCTCTTTCATTCCTGAAAACCAATACCGTCGATCTTATTTTCCTCGACATCAATATGCCGCATCTCACCGGAATGGAAATGGCGGCACTCCTGCCAGCATCGACGTCTATCGTCTTCACCACCGCGTATTCCGAATATGCTGCAGAAAGTTATTCCTTCCAGACCATCGACTATCTGCTAAAGCCCATCACGTTAAAAAGATTTTATGCAGCCCTGCAAAAGATCGAAGCCTTTTATGCCCGACCGGGATCTTTACCAGGAGTATCCGGTCCGATCACCTCAGCAGGTCAGACCGACCCCATCCCCCCTCCCTCCGAAGAAGATTATTTCTTCATCAAATCGGGCAGGATGCTGTATAAAGTTTTGCTAAAAGATATTCTTTACTTTGAAGGTGAAAAAGAATACGCCCGCGTGGTCACCAAAGACCAGAAGCTTCTCATCTACCGGCGTCTCAAAGACATCGAAGAGCAGCTGTCCTCCTCTTTCGCCCGGGTGCACAACTCCTATATTGTAAATCTGGCAAGGCTGGACGCCATAAAGGACAACCATGTGTTCATCGGCGCCAAACAGATCCCTATCAGCGAGAAATTTCGCGAGGTTTTTATGAACAGGATCAAACAACGGGTTTTTTAACCTAATTTTTCCCCTCTTTTTACGCTAATTACCGATCTTAGACGTTAATAGACTATCAACAAGCTCCTATGTCGAAACTCATTCGCATTTTCTGGATACTCTTTTTTGCAGGCCTCATCAGCTTTATCATCCTGATCGCACTCATCAACGGGGGTGTATTCGGCCAGCTGCCTTCCCTGCATGAGCTGGAGAATCCATCCCTCGTCCTTGCCTCCGAAGTATATGCCGACGATGGAAGCTCGATGGGAAAGTACTATACCGCCAAGGGCAACCGCATCCACGCAGACTACAAAGATATTTCCCCCAACGTGATCCATGCCCTGGTCTCTACCGAAGACGAACATTTTTATGACCATTCAGGTATCGATGGAAAGGCAGTCCTGCGGGCCGTGCTGAAATTCGGCAGGGATGGCGGAGGCAGCACCATTACCCAGCAGCTGGCGCTGAATATGTTCAACGGGGAAAGATCGCATAACCGTCTCAGTCGTGTCATCCAGAAGCTGAAGGAATGGATCATCGCCGTCAGGCTCGAACGTAATTTTACAAAGGAAGAGATCATTACCCTTTATTTGAACGACGTCTCTTTCAGTGACAATGTCTATGGTATCCGGGGCGCAGCGCGCACCTTCTTCCAGAAGGAGCCCGCCGACCTCACTGCTGATGAAGCCGCTGTGCTGGTAGGGATGGTCAATAATCCGACCCTGTTCAACCCGCGCAAAAATCTGAAGGCCGCAACCGAAAGACGCAATGTCGTGCTCAACCGGCTCGCGTCCCATCAGTTCCTTACCGAAGCGGAAGCAACCGCATTAAAGGCAAAACCTATCGATCTCCGGCATTACCGGAAGCTCGACGAGAACAATGGCCTGGCGCCATATTTCCGTGACATTCTGCGGGGCGATCTGAAAAAATGGTGCAGTGAACACACGAACCCGGCTACCGGCCAACCCTATAATCTCTACCAGGACGGGCTGAAGGTCTTTACGACCATCAATCCCCGTATGCAGGCCTATGCCGATGAAGCCGTCGCTCATCAGATGCCTGTCCTGCAAAAGATGCTGGACGCCCGTCCCTCTATCAAAAAAGGAGAGGTCTGGCAGGACCACGCAAATATTCTGGATGCCGCCATGCACAGCAGCGAACGGTGGCGTAACGGCCAGGAAGCAGGCATGTCCGATGCCGCCCTAAGGAGCAGCTTCAATATCCCGGTAAAAATGAAGGTCTTTGCCTGGACGCCAACCCACGAAAAAGACACCGTAATGACACCGCTGGACTCGATCAAGTATCACCGGCAAATGCTGGAGACGGGCTTCATGGTCATGGACCCCTTCTCCGGCGCCGTAAAAGCCTGGGTCGGCGGTATCGACTTTAAGACTTATAAGTTCGACCATGTCAATCTTTCCACGAAACGCCAGGTCGGCAGCTCCATCAAGCCCTTCCTTTACAGCCTCGCCATCGAAGACTTTAACTTCACTCCCCAGACAGAGTGTGAAGCCGTCCAGCAATATTTCCCGGAGTACAACGCCTACGTACCTGCGAAGGCAAGGCCCAATGTCAGCGGCACCCGTACGATGGCGACCGGCCTGACCTGGTCCATCAACGAGGTGGCAGCCTATATCATGAAGTCGTTTGGTCCCAAAGGGCCCGAACGCTTTGCCGAATTCCTCAAACAGATAAACATCCCCACTTCCGTCCAGCCCTTCCCATCGATGGCGCTTGGCGCCTGCGAGCTTTCCCTGTACGAGATGATGAGCGGATATACCATGTTCCCTTCCGGCGGCTTTAATGCCCAGCCTTATTATATTTCCCGGATCGAGGACAAACACGGTAACGTACTGGCAGACTTCACTTCCAAACAAAAGGAAGTGCTCAACCAGGTCACCGCCTATACTATGGCCCGGATGATGCAGGGTCCCGTTGACTTCGGGACCGCTAAAGGCCTGCGCGAACGGATAGGTGTCGCCGAGATGGGTGGAAAGACAGGTACTACCAATGACAACTCCGACGCCTGGTTTATGGGATATACCCCACAGCTGCTGGCTGGCGTCTGGGTAGGCTGCGACGACCGCTTTATTCACATGGGCGCCGGTGTAGGCGATGGCGGTCAGGCCGCCCGTCCGATCTGGGAATATTTCTTCGACAAGGCTCTTGCCGATAAAACCCTCGGACTAAATCGCAATGCCCATTTCGCCAAACCCGACAGCGTCCCTCCCGGAAGCCTCTATGCCAGCGGTGATGGGATCATCGAAAAGATACCCCCTCCGGGAGCAGAAGGAATAGACCAGGGTAATGGCAGTGCAAGCCAATATGCCGATACCAGCACAAAAGCCCGGTCGAGCCAATATTAGAAAATTCCCCCTTTTAGACATTTCTCCAATTTATAGAATGCATGAGCTAAAATCTCATGCATTTTCTTTTAATAATCACCCCATTACATTCTGGCATTGGTATGGCAATAGTCATATTACCTATAAACTGTAACATCATGAATCCTTTGTACTCGTGCCTGATGAAAAATCTTTCCCTGTCCTTCGCTATTCTCTTTTTGAGTTCCGGCCAGCTGCTAAAAGCCCAGGCCTGCAGCACCGCCCAGGGAGACCAGACAACCTACGGTACCAATAATGTTTGGATAGGTTATGCCTACACCGGTACTAATTTTGCCAACTACCAGGGTTATGTGACCGAAGGCGCCTCCTCCAGCCCCAACTTCGATGAAAGCTTTGGCGGCAATCAGGTCAATTATCCCACCAACGGTTGCAGCGTCTACACAGAAGGATTCAGCATGCGCTACAAGCTAACCCAAAGCCTGACCGGGAATTATACCATCACCGTCGGCGCCGACGACGGCTACCGCCTAAGCCTTGATGGCGGCAGCACCTGGGCCATCAACAACTGGAATGACCACGCGTATACCACAACAGCCATTACGGTCAACCTGAGCGGCGCCACCAATCTCATCCTCGAATATTATGAAAATGGCGGCGGCAACCGGGTATCGTTCAATATCGTCCAGAACTGCTCCGGCACAGGAAATCCCGCCATCTACGGGACCAACAACGTCTGGATGGGATATCTCTACCAGGGCACGAATTTCGACACGTATAAAGGATCAGTTACCGAAGGCAGCAGCATGAATCCTAATTTCGACGAAAACTTCGGCACCCCCAATGGTCCTTATTATACCAGCAGCTGCAGCGTTATCACAGAGCAGTTCAGCGCCCGCTATCGCCTGCAGGATAACCTGGCCGCCGCAACATATATCATCACCATCGGCGGCGACGACGGCTATCGCTTCAGCCTGGATGGCGGCTCCACCTGGGTGATCAACAAATGGAATGACCAAGGTTATAATGTCACGACCTATACCGCTTCGCTCAGCGGCACCCAGAACATGGTCCTCGAGTATTATGAAAATGGCGGCGACAACCGTGTCAGCTTCTCCATGAGCTCAAGCCTGCTCCCCGTAACCATTACCAGCTGGTCGGCCACCGCCCTTTCCGATCAGCAGACCCTGCTGAAATGGACAGCAGCCAACGCCATCAATTTCGACCACTATGTCATCGGAAGAAGCACCGACGGACAATCCTTCCAGGACGCCGGCAGGATCGTTACCTCCATCGCCAGCGGCACGGCACAGGATTATTCCTTTACAGATGTCTTCCCCTATGACGGTACGGTCTACTATCGTCTTGAAATGGTTGATAAAGACGGAACCGTAAATTATTCCAACATCATCAGTATCGTAAGACAGGGAGCAAGAACAGCCCGGATCTATCCCACCATCGTCGAAAACAACAGCCTGTTTGTCGAGACGCCTGCGTTTATCCCCCGGGCCCGCCTGGAGATCTTTGACATGAATGGCCGGAAGCTCCAGGAAAAAGACTGGTCCATGCTGGAAGGCCGTACGCAGGTGACTATCGGTAATGGCGGCACACTGCCCGCCGGCGCCTATCTCGCCCGCTTGTCAGACGGTCAGTCCACCATCGCCAAACAGATCATCCTTGTCAAATGACCGATCAATAATCATTCGGATTGAATGGTACTGTCGGCTGAAATTGTTCGAAGTCGTCAAACGTGGAATTGCTCCCGCTAAAGCCCGAGCCGATAAAGCTTAAGCCCGAGACAGTAAACGATACGGCGCCCGTGCGGGGCGCCTTCGGATATGCTGTACGACGGCTCCACCTGTCGCTGGCAAAATCGTAAGCCCAGGTAGATGTCTGCATGGTCCCATTGCTGCCGGTCACGAGGAAACCCTGGTCACCATTGACAAAACCAGTCGCCAGCTCCCGCTGGATGTCCGTATACCCATCATCCCAGGAGGAGGGATCGGTATTGGTGATATTGGCCAGCTGATGCCAGGGTACAGCCCCGGACGGATCGAATGACCACATATCCCTGACCATAACGTTATTGTTGGACCCCGTCACGATATAGGCTTTATCCTTGTATACCAATGCCACTGCACCCCTTCGTTTCGAGAAATCACCGGAAGTCCCCGCCGTAAGCGTCCAGGTATCGGTAGCAGTGTCATACTGGTAAAAATCATTTCTGCTATACCCGTTGAAACCGGTTCCAATATACCCCTTCCCCTGCAGGCTGAAACCTACGGCATCATAGCGGGGATCGTGAAAATCCTTTTTTTGGGACCATGAACGCGTCCCCGCATCATACCGGTAAAAATCCTTATACACATTGACCAGGTCATAACCGACGCCCACAAACCCATAGTTGCCAATGCTGAACGCCGAAGCATTGCTGCGCGCTGCACCCGGAAAATCCTCTATCTGCGTCCAGCCTTTCGCAACCGTAAAGCTCCAGAAATCATTCAGCCGGCCTAATGCACCCACGGACTCGTTGTAACCAAGACCGACATATGCCGTGTCTCCAATGACAAAACAGGAAGCATTCGCCCGGGGCGCATCGCCTATCTCCGCCGCCCGCACCCAGTTACCCAACTGGGTATTTGGCAGATTGTCCCGGTTGCTGCAGGAGAATGCAGCAACCGCTAAGAATAAAAGGCTAAAAACAGTAGTGCTCAGTTTCATATAGGTTTTGTTTAGTAGACAGGGTTAATTACACTTACACATAAACGTTAGTTTGCATACCACGGTCAGGCGGCCGGCAAAGACTACCAGCGACACTTAATCTCATTTTAATTTTCTGGATTCCGATAGCTAAGAGCGCGTGGTGAAGAAGAGTGATGCACAGGAGCTGTTAATGTTTCCTTTAAGAAATGTTAACAGCCTGCTTTCCCGTCCCGCCAGGAAATGGCAGGGAAATTGCAATTGCAATAGTTGTTTCTAAATTATCCGGTACAATGATCAGTTTAAAATTAGCTCTGGTGTGTTTGGCTCAACTGATGCAAACCACATTTACACATTCCGACAGCACGGCGCCCTACACCGGCCCGACTCATGATACTTCCGAACTCACTGCAGCCGTCGGCCTCCCGCGCCTTCGCGATGACCAGCCGGCCCGCCCTTTTCCCCAGCATAGCCCCTACCGGGCGGGGACCATCCTCCCGGACCATATCAGCCAGGAAGTTATGGACGACAGTGTCCGATCGTTCTATCAGGCATGGAAAGAACATTATATACGTGTAGGCTGCGGCCCGGATGAAGCCTATGTCTGGTTTGAAGGCACAAAAGGGACTAATATCTGCGTTTCCGAAGGCCAGGGCTATGGCATGATGATCGTCGCCCTCATGGCCGGTTACGACCCCAACGCCCAGGCTACCTATGATGCGCTGTATCATTTCTATAAATCACACCCCGCCACGACCAGCCCCCATTTAATGGCCTGGACGCAGACAAAGGATTGTCAAAGCATCGATGGCGGCACCGCTACCGATGGGGATATGGACATCGCCTATTCCCTGCTGCTGGCCGACGCGCAATGGGGTAAACATTCCTCCATTCCATACCGCGAAGAGGCCCTGGAAATGATCAATGCCATCCGGCACCAGGAAGTCAACCCCGATACCTATATCGTTATGGAAAGCAATGGCTGGACCAAAAGGAGCCTGGACTATTTCGACATGCGGTCCTCCGACTTTATGCCCGACCACCTGCGGGCCTTCCGCAGGGCCTCCGGCGACACATTCTGGGATACTGCCGTCGTCAACAATTATCGGGTCTTCCGCTATCTCCAGGATACTTATAGCCCCGAAGCAGGTCTTGTTCCCGACTTTATCCGGCAGATCCATGTCACGACCCCTCAGCAATCCTATTTCCCCGCAACCGCCGGAGACGGCCCGGGTGATATACCCGAGACAACAGCGGTCGAAAAGATCTCAGCCGTCCCCGCCCAGCCTCATTACCTGGAATCTCCCTACGATGGAAAGTATAACTTCAATGCCTGCCGCGTGCCCTGGCGCATTGCGGCCGACTACCTTCTCTCGGGCGACCCGCAGGCGGCCGCTTTCCTGGCCAAACTGAATCCATGGATCAGATCGACCACCAAGGGCAACCCTGATAATATCTCGGCCGGATATAATCTCGCCGGCGAAGACCTCCCCCATCGTTATTTCGAAGCCCTGTGTTTTATCTGCCCCTTTGCAGTGGCGGCTACCGCCAGCCCCGACAATCAACAATGGCTGAACAAACTATGGGATTATATCGTGCACTTCCAACGCAAAGATTTCGACTACTACGATAACAGCATCAAAATGATCAATATGATCATTTTATCCGGGAATTACTGGGCGCCGTAGGCGCTGCCAAAAACAGAGCGGCCGGTCCTTTGGAACCGGCCGCTGTATACTGGCTTTTAACGGGTAAACAATTAATGTACCGGCGATCCGTTCCGGCGCTCTTCACTGGCAACCTTGATCAATTGATCCCCTTCCTTGAGATCCCCATAGATCTCGGTCTTACCGCCTTCTGATCTTCCCACCTTTACATCGACCCATTGCGCCTTGTGGTCACTGTCCACTTTTATCACAAATACCCTTTCCGTAGAGTTTACGATGGCCGTAGCAGGCACCAGAAACGTACTGTCCTGGGAAGGCATCGGCAGATCGACTTCAGCGACCATACCCGGCAACAGCCGCTTCCCATCGCTATATACATCCATTTCTATCCGCTCGCTCCGGAGACGGGTGTCCAGCGCGCCGGCCATACGGTTGACCTTTGCCGTGAATTTCTGATTAGGCAAGGCCCTCACGCTGAATTTCACCTGGTCCTTGTTGGACAGGAACCCGGTAAAGGCCTCCGGAACGGAGACGACAAGCCGCAGGTGCTTCTGCTCCTGCAGCGTAAACAGCGGAAGCTCGGAACCCTTTCCGGATGGACCTACATAGGCGCCCGGGTTGACGTTCCTGGCCGTGATGATACCGCTGAACGGCGCCCGGATCTCCAGGTATTTCAGGGTCTCGGCGATCGTGTTATACGCGGATTTCGCGGCATCCCATTGGGCCATGTCCGACTTCTGACGTGCATCGGCCTGGTCGATATCGTTCTGACCGATAGTCCCCGGCGTCTTGCTGGTTTCTATCAGGCGATCGTAATTCGATTTACTTGCAATATAGATGGCCTCCTGTGATTTTACTCTCGACAGGGCACTGGCCAGCTGGGTCGTCAGCTCAGGAGCCTCCATCGTTACTAACAGCTGCCCCTCCTTTACTTCGGAGCCGACATCCACAAGCAGCTTCTTTACAAAACTATTTTCCTTTGCATACAGATCCACCTGCTGATAAGCGATGAGCTCACCGGGAGTGTTGAAATTTGTCGACAGTCTTCCCTTTTGCAGGTTAAAGGTCGCAACAGGAGCAGCCGCGCTATCTGTCTTTGGCGCTTCCTTTTTATCCTTTTTTTCTTCCCCATCAGAGGAGGAACAGCCACTCAGCAGACCTACGGTCAGCGCCGCGCAGATCGTGACGGTGGCGACAGTTAATCTTTTATTTTTCATTTTGATGTTCATATAATGACGGTATATAATGTGTACTTTCTTTATCGGAAGGGTCAAGAGAGACCGAATCGGTCGAGGTCTTATTTTGTACCCATGCAAATATCAGGGGCAGAATGAACAGTGCGGCAAACGTCGATGCGATCAGGCCGCCGATAACAGCCCGGCCGAGCGGCGCCGCCTGATCCCCGCCTTCCCCAAGACCCGAAGCCATCGGGATCATACCCACTACCATGGCCACGCTGGTCATCAGGATCGGACGCATACGAACGGCTGCCGATTCCCGCGCGGCGTTCAGCGCATTGCCGGTTCGCATACGAATGTCTTCGGCGTTGGTTACCAGCAGCACCGAGTTGGATATAGATACCCCTACGGACATGATCATACCCATATAGGATTGCAGGTTGAGGGTCGATCCCGTGATCATTAATAAAGCGAGCGAACCGAGCAGCACCGCCGGTACCGTACATAAGGTAACCAATGACACTTTAAAGGACTGGAAGTTCGCGGCCAGCATGAGGAAGATAACCACTATCGCCACCAGCAGACCCGTTTGAAGGCTGTCCAGCGTGTCGATAAGCACTTCAGACAATCCCTTTACTTCTACATTAAGACCACGGGGCAGCACACCGAGAGAAGCGATGGCCTTCCGGACATCCGTGGAGGCCTTGCCAAGATCCATCTTGTTCAGGTTGGCCGTCACCGATAACAAAGGTGTCGCTCCGATATTGTCATCTTCGCCATAGACCGAGTCTATCTTCAGCGAAGCGACGTCGCTCAGCACCGGGCGGGACGTATTCGGCAGTACCGAGATCTCTTTCATGTCCTGGAGGCTGGTCATCTTGTTCTCCGGAACTTCCACCTGTACGAAATACGAGAGGTTCGACTTGTGATCCAGCCATACATTCCTTTCGGTGAAACGGGAAGAAGAAGTCGCGGCGATCAGCGACCGGCCAATAGTTGCGGCATTCACGCCCAACTGGGCAGCCCTGACCCTGTCGATATCGATATTTACGGCAGGGTAATGAGTCGCCTGTCCTATCTGCACATCCCGCAGATAAGGGATCTCGTTCAGCTTAGCGATGACCTTCTTCGCATATTCTTCGTTCAATTTTTTATTCTTGCCCGACAGCCGTACTTCGATCGGTGTTGGCGACCCCTGGCTGAGGATCTTATCGGTCAGTTCTATCGGTTCGAAGGAAGCCCTGAATTCAGGAACGTCCTGCGCCAGTTTCACCCGGAATCTCTCTTTCAGATCGTCCATGTTCACTTTATAATCTTCCTTCAGGCTGACCTGTAATACTGCCTCCTGGGGACCGGCCATGAACAGATAGATCGGGTTGGTTGAGAACTGACCGCCATGCATACCGACCATCGCGGAGGTGATCTCTATATTATCATGTCCGACCAGGGTGTCCAATATTTTCAGCGTAGCCAGCGTATATTCTTCCGTCCTTTCGATCCGGGTACCGTCCGCTGCGCGCAACCGCACCTGGAACTGCCCGGCATTGGACTTGGGTAATACGTCACGGCCGATATGGCTGATCAGGAGCCAGGCTCCCAAAAGCCCCAGCACTATGTATCCCAGCGCTATCGGCGTACGGAAACGCAGCAGCCGGTCGAGAAAACGCAGGAACCGGTTCCGGAACTTTTCAAAACGCGTCAGCTTGCCATCCTTACCGCTGCCATGTTCCAAAGCCTTCATTTTTTCTTCCGCCAGATCATTCTCATCTTCCGGCTTCAGGCCAGATGCCCTGTACTCTTCATCGTCAGAAGCAAAACTCTTCCCATCCTTGTTCTTATGATGCCCCTTCATCAGGTAATTGGCCAAGACAGGTACAAAGGTCTGCGCCATGATATAAGACGTGACCATCGAGAATCCTATCGCCAGAGCCAGCGGCAGGAACAACGATCCGGGGATACCGCTCATCGTAAAGGCCGGCGCGAATACCGCGAGTATACAAAGCAGGATCAGCAGCTTGGAAAAGGCTATCTCCCGACACGCATCCCAGATGGCCAGCGACTTGGGCTTACCCATCGCCAGGTGCTGGTGAATATTTTCAATGGTCACCGTCGATTCATCCACCAGGATCCCGATGGCCAGCGAAAGCCCGCTGAGGGTCATGATGTTGATCGTCTGGTGGAAAAGATTGAGAAAGAGTACGCCGGAAATGACGCAGATGGGTATCGTCAGGATAACGATGGTGGCGCCGCGAAGGTCACCCAGAAATAGCAACACCATCAGACCGGTGAGTATCGCCCCGATCGCCCCCTCGCTCAGCAGGTTCTTGACGGCATTGATCACATATACGGACTGGTCGAATACATAATTCAGCTGCACGTCTTCCGGCAGCTGCGCCTGGAATTTTGGGATCGCCTTTTTAAGGTTCTGCACCACTTCCCAGGTAGAGGCTGCAGCAGACTTGGTAATGGGCAGGTAAACGGAACGTTTTCCGTTGATCAGCGCATAGCCGGCCGTGATATCAGCCGCATCTTCTACCGTAGCGACATCCTTCATATAGAGGTTCTGCACCCCATTGGCATAAATAGGAATATTGCCAAACTCCTTTACCGTTTCGATGGTCGTATTCGTAGGAGTCAGGTAATTGAAATTTCCAATACGGACATTACCGGACGGGTTAGCCTGGTTATTGATCCGCAATGCCTCCACCAGCTGGTCGGGCGTAAGATTGTGCGACCGCATGAGGTCCGGGTCGGCCTTGATCACGATCGTACGGACATTACCGCCAAAAGGCGCTGGCGAAACCAGCCCCGGAACCTGGCTAAAGGAGGCCCGGACATAAATATTGGCCAGGTCAAGCAATTCGTTGTTGCTGCGGGTCGGACTGCTCAGCACCAGCTGACCGACCGGCAGGGTCGATGCGTCAAAACGCAGGATAAAGGGCGGCTGCGAGCCACTCGGAAAGCTCGCCTGGGCCCGGTTGGTATAAGCCGTCACCTCCGCGGCGGCCTGAGCCATATTCGTATTCTCATAAAAGGTCAGCTTCATCAGCGTCAGACCCTGGATATTCTTGGTCTCGATGCTCTTCACCCCACCAACATAAAGCAGGAGGTTGACATATTGCTTGCCGAAATACGTCTCCATCTGATCGGGGGTAAAGCCGCCGTAAGGATGAGAGATATAGATCACCGGCAGGTTCATGTCGGGAAAGATATCGATCTTGATAGTCCGGACGGCGCTGATCCCGAAGAAAAGCAGGGCGGCTACCAGTGTCAGGATAGCAATAGGTTTTCTGAGAGCGCTTCTGATTAATCCCATTGTATGAATGATTCGGTTTAGAATTCATTAAAAAACAAAGCAAAGTCGCCACTGGAAGCAGCCTTGAACAACAGGGCCTGCCAAACATTGTTAAAGGCTATGTCCCGCTGTGTCTCCGCCTGGTTCAGTATAAAAGAGGCCGTCGTTACGTCGACTATCGTAGCCAGCCCGTTCTTATAAAGGGTCGCCTTCTGTAAATACGCATCGCTGGCAGCCTTCACCTGTACCGGCGCTTCCCGGTAATTGTCCAGCGCGTTCTTTATCCGCGTCTCGGAGAGCACAAGCTGTGCTTTCAGCTGCTGGTTGACAAGACCATATTCTTCCTTAAGACCTTCGGATGTCCATTTCTGCGCAGCCACCTGCTGATGGATCCGTAAAGGAGTGGTCAGGTTCCAGGTGACGCCAACACCGACGACATAATTGGCCGCACCGAAAGAGACGCCTTTCAGATAATCACTGGTATACGCATTCGGGTTAGCAGCACCATAACCGGATCCGAAACCCGAACCCCTGTCCTGGAAAGCGCCAAATAGAGAGAAGGTCGGGTAGTTAAATGTTTTCAGATATTTCGCCTGCTCATCGCTGACATTGATCCTTTCCTTGAAGAATTTCAGCAAAGGGTGATTGTCTATCGACTGCGCAGCCGGGATAGACAGCGCATTGGGGATCTTCGAAACAAAGATACTATCCAATAGATAGTTGTTGGAATCCGGCGCCGGCACCTGCATCAGCTGCGCCAGCTGGTTGGCCTGCTCCTGCTGGAACTCGATGGCATTGGTCAGTGCAATTTTAGCATTGGAGACTTCCGCATTGGCCAGGGAAGAGTCTACCCCGGGATTCAACCCGCTCTTTGCGCGGGCTGTCACTACCAACCGGAAGGAGTCTGCTCTGTCCAGGTTTCTTTGCTGCGAGATGGTCAGCTTTTGCGCTGCCAGCAGATTGAGATAGGCAGCTGAAACGCGAATGCTTTGCTGGAAACGTTCCTGGTCCAGATCGGTCATATCCCTGTTGAGAATGGTCTGGGCCACCCTGGTCTTCTCTTTCGCACGGCCAAACTGGAAAAAGTCCCAGTTGACATTCGTCAGGTAAAGGGCGCCAAAGGCTGCATTCCAGTTCTGGTTCGCCAGCACGGGTCCCGAAGAAGATACACCCGGGATCTTATATGCCGACAAAGGACCGTAGCTGCTGTTGATCGTACCATAATCCTGCTGTGCTGCAAAATTTATATCCGGTAAATACTCCCGTCTCGTTTCTTTGACATTGGCCTGGGAAGCTTTGACATAATTGGCCTTGGCCCGGATGGTCCCGTAATTGGTCAACGCGGTTTGCACTGCCTGTTTGAGCGTCAGTACCTGGGCGCTGGCCCTACCTGCCGATATGCTAAAGAGCAAAACCCATAACAGGCCAAAAAGTAACTGTTTTGACATGATAGATGCGCTATTTTTTTTCATTCTTCTTTAATCAAAATTTAATCCCTTATTTATTCATAGGAGTCCGCTGGAGGTTCTGCTAATAAGGGAGCAGCTTGAAATTTATGGCTGCAATGTGGGATTGCGATAAAAAATTGCTCAAAAAATAATTTTTTATCACAATGATCTAATGTCTGTACTTTCGGCCTTTGGCCTCAAGTACGAATTGGACTCCGTCCAATTCAGCCCAAAGGGAGCGAAAGATTTTGAAGCAATTTTGAAGCTGAAATACGGGATTGAAAACTAATGGCTACCATATGGAGGCCGGAACGAAATTCGTAAACTATATCAAAATGGCTCAGATCGCAAATCTGACGCACGATTGCGAGCCCTATGCCGATGGAGTCGCTGCCGGGATTCCCCTTTTTGAACCGTTCAAATAATTCCGTAGTGGGAACCTGCGGCTCCCGGCCTGTATTGGCGATGACCAGCCCATCATGGTTGAGGCTGACAATGATCATACCCTGCCCTGCTGTGGGCTCGATACCCGCCGCCGCAACCATATTTGGCGCATTATGCCGGATCGCATTGCTGACCAGGTTGGATAATAACAGGTCCGCCAGGGATGCGTGCAGCGGTACATATATTCTATCCTCTATATTTGATTGTAATGTCAGCGACTTCATCTCCATCAGTTCCGCAAACGCATTCAAGGCCTCCTTCATCAGCCTGCTGATGCAGACCGGCTCTTTCGCTTCATACTCCTGGTTCTCCAGCTTGGTAAGCAGGGTCAGCGAGCTATGGATCCGGCTGAGCCGCTCCAGCGCATTCTGCATCTCGGCAATAAGGATCGCCTGCTCGTCCCGGATATCCGACTCCATCAGCAGGTCCAGCTTGCCGCGGATGATGGCGGTAGGCGTTTGCAATTCATGAGAGGCGTTCTCCGTAAATTCTTTCAACGACTGATAGTCTTCACGGGCCTTCTCAGTCATTTTTGTCAGGAACTCATTCAGCTCCTTGAATTCAGAAGTTCGGGTGTGCGGAAGATGGATGGTCTCCTTTTGCTTGAGATCGAACGACTGGATCATCCGCATCGTGCGCTTGAAAGGCGCCAGGATATATTTGGAGATCAGCCCTCCCGAGATCACGACCAATACGAGCAACAGCAGCAGGATCCATTTGAACGAGTCGACGACCCCGGGCAGAAGCTGGTAAAAGGAAGGGATAAAAGAATAGGTCGTGATCCGGTAGTGCGATCCGTTGATCATATAGAAAGACGTGACGACCAGTTTGTATTCGTTTGCCTGAAATTCCGGGTTCCAGCCTGTACCACGGGTGTAAAAGGAAGCGACGCCCTCTGGCACAGAGTCCTGGGGTATAGGAGTTATCGCAGCTCTTTTCCGGGTAGGATGGTCCGTATAGTCCCCGCCCTGCCGGATCTGCTGGGCAATGATATCATTCAGCCGCTGATGGCGGACCACTTCCACCCTGCTGATCTTCCACTGTATCTCATAATAGACTATCGCCCCCCCGATGAGAAGCACGACCAGCATAATGCCGAAATACCAAAGCGTGAATTTTGTTGTTAACCTCATTCCTGCTTATGCGAATTAAATTTGTAACCCAGCCCATATACCGTGCTGATATAATCCATCCCGCCCGCGCCACTGATCTTCCGGCGCAGATTTTTAACATGCTGGTATACGAAGTCGAAGTTAGCCAGGTTATCCGTATAGTCCCCCCAAAGATGCGCCGCAATCGCCTGCCGGGACAAGACGCGGTTCTTGTTGACAAGAAAATAGAGTAAAAGATCGAACTCTTTGGGCGTAGTATCCAGCAGCGTATCATTGATCCGCGCCTCGAAGGTATCGGTATTCAGACTGATCTCGTTGAACTCAACGATACTCGCACCACCCAGGTTCTTCCTCCGGTACACGGCGCGTATCCGCGCATGCAGCTCCGCCAGGTGAAAGGGTTTGGTGATATAGTCGTCCGCCCCCTTCTCCAGTCCAATGATCTTGTCGTCCAGCGCATTTTTTGCGGAAATGATCAGCACATTGCTTTCCTTGTGTTCGGACCGGATAAGGTTGAG
>Ga0310811_10001900_pt1 | contig 25946 bp, 22 predicted proteins | sample YCmetagenome_FD_207642 | JGI IMG/M metagenome (GOLD analysis project Ga0310811, IMG submission 207642) | Soil microbial communities from experimental microcosm in Duke University, North Carolina, United States - YC | ecosystem: Engineered > Artificial ecosystem > Soil microcosm > Unclassified ... | reverse complement strand
CGCATGCCCGCCAGGCCGGCGAGCCCGGTCCCCCGCGTCGCGTGCAGCAGGACGGTCTCGGCCTGGTCGTCGCGGGTGTGCCCCGTGGCGATGCGGCTCGCCCCGAGGTCTCGCGCCGCGCGGCGGAGGAAGGCGTAGCGGAGCTCGCGCGCGTCGTCCTCGCTCTTCGGCGACCGTTCCGCGCGGCCGACACGGATGGTCGCGCCACGTGATTGCGCGAGCTCCGCGACGAACTGCGCGTCCTTCGCCGACTCGCGTGGGCGCAGGCGGTGATCGAAGTGCGCGACGTGGAGGTCGAGGCCGAGCTGCGGCGCGAGGTCGGTCAATAGGAGGAGGAGCGCGGTCGAATCCGCGCCGCCGGAGACGGCGACGACGAGCGGGCCGGGCGGGAGGAGATCGTGCTCGCGCACGAAGGCGAGGACCGCGGCGCGGATCGATCGGGTGGTCAACGGTGGCTGGGCCGGGATTCGGACCCGGGACCTATGGGTTATGAGTCCATTGCTCTAACCGCTGAGCTACCCAGCCGCTTCTCGCATCGATTTTACGGCCGTTCTCCGATTCGACCGTCAGCCGTGCGCGGAACTCGCTTTCGGTCAGGACGCCCTTACGAAAGTTGCAGCGCGAGCACGCCGGAAGAATGTTCGCGATCGCGTTCGAACCGCCTCGAGCCAGCGGGATCCGATGGTCGGCCTGAAGTTTCGTTTCGCACGCGCAGTACGCGCATTGGCCGCCGAACTGCGTCACCAAGATCCGCCATTCCGCGTTCGTGAATGCGCCTGCGGTCTCGAGCTTGCGCGAGCGCCGCCTCGCGTCCGCGGCCTTGCGTACTGCGCGCCGATTTGGGCTCGACTCGATCTGACGCTGACGGCGCTCCGGATCGCGCGCGTAGTACAGACGGTTTTCCGCTCGGTGTTCGTCGGGATGCTGCTGACGCCACCGCTGCATCGCCGCACGCGCCTTCGCGGCATTGCGTCGCATCCATTCGCGACCGTATGCGCGGCGCTTGTCGGCATCGCTGTACGGCACGCTTGCTTGGTACCAACAAGCGGATACCGGTGCAATAGGACCGGACACGAAAACACCCGGGCCCCAGCCCGGGCGCCTCTGTTGCGGGACTAGGATTCGAACCTAGGACCTTCGGGTTATGAGCCCGACGAGCTACCGCTGCTCCATCCCGCGAGGCTCATTTTACAGCGTCAAGGCCCATCGTGCCGCGCGACTTCGATCGAATACTCAGCGCGATCCGAAGAACAGCGCGATCCACTTCTGCACCCGCGATGGCCCCTGCGCACTCACAACGACTGCCGGCGCCGCCGCATCCTGCTGCACGCCGATGAGCGCCTGCCCCGGCAGCACGTATCCGTAGTCGTGGGCCTTGTTGGTCACGTAGTCGTCGGTCTGCTTCGTCGCGACATCCGCCGCGAGCTGCGCATGCTGCGCCGCCGCGGCCGCGATGTCCGCGCGGTACGCAGCCGCCTGCCGGTCGAGCGCGTTCCGCTGGATCTCGATCGCGACGAACGCGCCGGCCAGGAGCAGCCCGGCAATGAGCAGGAGCATCGCGAGCGATGGGCGGCCGAGCGTCGCCACGGCCGCCCGCCCGGCACGAGACGACCGCTTCGAGACCCGCGAACCCTTCGGCATCGCTGCCATCATCGCCCCTGGGGCCACTCGGATGGAAGCCCCTTCGCCTCGCCGCCCGCGCTCGCGTATGCGAGCCACCCGAGCAGTCCGAGGAGCGACCGCGCGGGCCGGATATCCGGCACACCGCTCACCATCCCCACCGCGACGACCGGCCGCTCGCCCCAGATGACCGCCGCGTCGTTCCGGACCTTCTCGAGCGAGCCGGTCTTGTGCGCCACGCGCGTCCGCGCGGGCAGGTAGCGGCGCACGAGCGCGTCATCCTGCGTCGCCTCGAGCACGGCCAGCACCGCGTCGGAGGTCGCGCGGTCGACGAGCTCGCCGCGGACCAGCCGCAGCAGCAGGCCGGCCAGCTCGCGCGGGCTGGCGACGTTGTCGAGCCCGCGGTTGGCGGCCTCGAAGTCGAACATCTTCCGCTGCAGACGTGTCCGCTCGCAGCCCCACTCGCGCATCCGCTCCGCGATCCGGTCGACGCCGACGCGCTCCATGAGCCGGTTCGTCGCGGTGTTGTCGCTCACGACCGTCATGAGCATCGCGTGGTCCCGGATCGTGAGCTCGGTCACGCCCGGGACCAAGCCGAGCACCCCCGTACCCGGCAGGTGCTTCCCCACCGCGAGCCGCTCGTCCAGCGACAGCCGGCCCTCGGCCGCGTCGGCGTGCACGGTCATGAGGATCGGGATCTTGATCACGGACGCCGCCGGATAGGCCCCGTCGGCCGCGCGCTCGTAGAGCACCGTGCCGTCTTCCGCGAGGGCGATGAGGCCGGCCGATCCATCGAGCGCCGAGGCGCCCCGGTCGAGCGCGACCCAGTCCACGCTCACGTCCGCATCCGGTCACGCACGCGGACGCGATCGGCGAGCCGGGACATGCCGAGCCCTTCGACGGCGAACGACGCGGCGGCACTCGCGAACGTCGCGGCCTCGATCATCGTCAGGCCTTCCGCCAGGCCGAGCGCAAGGCTTGCCGCGAACGCGTCGCCCGCACCGGTCTGGTCGATCATCTCCGCGACGGCGAACGCGGGCACGTGATCCGTGCGGCCGCGCGCGTGCAGCGTCGATCCGCGCTCGGCCTCCGTCACGACGACCGTCGTGAACGGCAGCCACGCGGAGAATTCCGCCCGGTCCTCCTCGCTCACGACGACCGCGTCGACCTTCGGGAGCAGCCGGGCGTAGTCGCTCCACGCCGTCGCGACCACGGTCCCGTCCGCGTCGAATGACCGGAGCAGCCCTTGCGCGGCGAGCACCCGCTTCGCGCCGGACCACGGCGCGAACAACGAGTCGTCGAGCTCGCCCGCGATGGACGCGAGCAGCACCGCCTTCGGGATCCCGACGGCGCGGCCGACCTCGCCGCGCGTGATCGGCGCGGCCTTCGCGCGCAGCCGGAGCGTCCGATGGCCCGCGGCGTCGTACGTGAAGGCGAAGGTCGTGGTCACGTCGCTCGGGAGCGCCCGGAGCGCGATCCCGAGCTCCTGGCAGAGCGTGTCGAGGACCTCGCGCTCGGTCGGACCGGCACGCGTCACGAGCGTGACCCGGGCGCCGAGCTTCGCGGCCGTTGCCGCTCCGTAGAGGGCCGTGCCGCCGAGCCGCCAGCGCCCATCCGGGAACTCGTCGCGCGCCGTGTGGCCGATCGCGAGGAACGGCACGGCCGACCTAGACATTGAAGAGGACATTCATGGTGTCGCCGTCCTGGATCAGATAGCTCTTCCCTTCGGTCCGCATGAGCGCCTGCTTTCGCGCGTTCGCCTCGCTCCCCGCCTTCAGCAGCTCGTCCCAGCGGATGACCTCGGCCCGGATGAACCCCCGCTCGAGATCCGAGTGGATCGCGCCGGCCGCCTGCTGCGCGGTCGAGCCCTTGTAGACCGTCCACGCCCGGACCTCATCCTCGCCGGCGGTGAAGAACGAGGTCAGCCCGAGGAGGTCGTACGTCGCGTGGACCACCCGATCGAGCGGCGCCTCCGCAAGCCCGAGCTCCGCGCGGAACGCGGCGGCCTCATCCGGTGGCAGCTCGGCGATCTCCGCCTCGATCTTCGCGCATACCGCCACGACCGCGCTGCCACGATGCTTCGCGGCGGCCTCCCGTAGCGGCGCGAGCACCGCGTCGGGCGACGCCACGTCGGCCTCGTCCACGTTGACCAGCACGAGCTGCGGCATGAGCGTGAGGAAGCGATAGCCGCGGATCAGGCGCTGCTCTTCCGGCTCGACATCGAGATCGCGGAGCGGCGTCTCGGCCTCGAGCGCGGGCTTGGCTCGCTGCAGGAACGCGAGCTCGCGCTCCTTCGACTCGCGCTCGGGCCCCTTCGCGCTGCGCATCTCGCGCTCGAGCCCGTCGAGTCGCTTCTCGACGATGGCGTGGTCGGAGAACAGGAGCTCGAGGTCGAGCGTCGCCATGTCGCGCAGCGGATCCACGGATCCTTCCGCATGCGGGACGGACGGGTCCGCGAAGGCACGGACCACGTGCACGAGCGCGTCGGAGTTGCGAAGGTCGCCGAGCTTCTTCGGACTGATCCCCTCGCCCGCGGTCCCGCTCTTGGCGAGGCCGAGATCGCGGTACGTGATCTCGGCGAACGTCGTCTTCTTCGGCTTGAACAGCGCCGCGAGCCTTGCGACGCGCTCGTCGGGGACCTTGGCCACGCCGATGTTCGTCTCCGCCTCCGCGCCGGCGAACGCACCGGTGGACGCGTGGGCGCCGGTCAGGAGGTTGAACACCGTGGTCTTGCCGACGTACGGGAGACCGGTGATCGTCGAGCTGAGATTCACCCGAGGGTCGCCTGCTCGACCGCGGGGAGATCCTCGCCGAAGATCGTCCGCGCGACGTCCCGGAACCGATCGGTCGGGCCGGTGGCGAACACGCGGTGCGTGGGCCCTGCGGCGGTGCGCACGAGCCGGTGCGAGAGCAGCACCTCGCGTACCGCGAGGGCCGTCGTCGCGGCCGAGTCCACGACGCGCACGCCAGGTCCCGCGACGCGCTCGATGACCGAGCGGAGCAACGGGTAGTGCGTGCAGCCGAGCAGGAGGGTGTCGACGACCGGCTGCACGACGCCGCCCTCGGTCAGCAGCGGCTGCACGTAGCCGCGCACCGCGGCCTCCGCCTCCGCCGAGTCGGCCTTCCCGCCCTCGACGAGCGGGACAAGTGCCGGGCAGGCCTGCTGGATCACGTCGGCCAGCGGATCGAGGTCGCGGAGCGCCCGCGCGTACGCACCGGAGCGCACCGTCGCCGTGGTCGCGAGCACGCCGACCGAGCGGCGCGCCGACGCGGAGATCGCCGCGGCGGCGCCCGGCCGCACGACACCGATGATCGGGACACGCGACTCGTCGCGCACGACGTCGAGGGCGACGGCGGTCGCGGTGTTGCAGGCGAGCACGATGAGCTTGGTGTGATGCGTCCCGAACCACGCGAGCGCCTCGCGGGTGAAGGCCACGATCTCGTCGGACGGCCGAGGGCCATACGGCATCCGGGCCTCGTCGCCGAGATAGATCGTCGATTCGCCGGGAAGGTGCCGGCGCATCTCGCGCAGGACCGTGAGCCCGCCGACGCCGGAGTCGAAGACCCCGATGGGCAGATCGGCTTCCGCGGTCACCGCTTCCGTTGCTGGCTGACGAGCGCGTTCGCGAGCGCCGCGATCGCCTGCGACGCGGGCGCATTCGCGTTCGAGAGCACGAACGGGTTCTGCTTGTTGTTCGATTCGCTGATCAGCTTCCAGTCCGACGGGATCTCGCCGACGACCGGGAGGTTGAGCGCGTGCTCCATGCCGCCCTTCGACAGCCCGGCCGTGAGGTCGGATTGGTTCACCACGAGGAGCAGCGGCTTCTGGCCCTTGTATCCGAGCGCCTCGAACGTGTCGATCGCCGACCGTGTGTTCGCGATCGTCGAGCCCTGATACGTGATGACGATCAGGATCACGCTCGCCGCATCGAGGATCGCGAGCGCGTCCTCGGACAGGCGGCTCGGAGTGTCGACGATGACGTAGTCATGCGAGTCGGCGAGCAGGTTGACCGCGTTCGCGAGCTCGGCCGAGGCGACGAGGTCGGCCTCCTCCGGCCGCGGCGGCGCGAGCAGGACCGCGACGCCGCCCGGCCCTTCCCACATCGCATCCGACATCGACGAGCGCATCGCCGCACCGGCCGGCAGATCGACGATGGATCGGGTCGCCGGCGGGACCGGCAGCAGGTGCCGGACGGCGCCGAACTGCATCACGCCGTCGAACAACGCGACCGACGCACCGTTGCGACGCAGGACGCAGGCGAGGTTCACGGCGATGGTCGTCTTCCCGACGCCGCCCTTCGGCGAATACACGGCGATGATCTGACCGCCGCCCTCGCGCCTCGCATCCTTCGCGCCGCCAAGCGCCGCGGCAAGCTCGTTCGCCCCTCCGGGCAGGACGAACACCGCGTCGATGCCGAGCTCCGGTCGGGGGTCGACCGGCCGCTGCGGCACCGTGACGATGATGATCCGCGTCCCCGGCGAGGCGGCGCGGATGCGCTTCGCGACGTCGAACCCGGTGACCTTGCCCTGCAGCAGCGCGTCGATGAGGACGACGTCCGGCTTTTCCGTCGCCGCCTGGGTGATCCCGGCCTCGGCCTGGGCGTTGACGCCGGCGATCTCGACCTCCTTTTCGCGGCCGAGCATGCCTTTCAGGTGCTCGGCCACCTGCGGGAGGTCTTCGATGATGAGAACGCGTTTCACGTCGGCGAGTCTAACGACGGGCCCGGCGCAGCGTCGCGGCCGCGCCGAGCGCGATGACCGCCATCGCCACGACGAAGGCCGCGCCGATGCGGATCGTCGTTTCGTACCAGTACCGATCGGGGTACATGGCGATGAGGTTGGAATCGGCCGGAAAGAGGAAGTTGCCCTGCGGGAAGAACAGCTCGTGGAACGCGAGGAAGAGGCTGTCGAATGCGACGGCGGCACCGATGCCGAGCACCGCGACCGCGGCGGCGGCGATCACGCTCGCGTCGCGGGCCAGCATGCCGAGGGCGACCGACCCGCGGCGGGCGACCGCGCGGCCGAGGATCGCGAGCGCGACGAGCCCACAGACCGCAGCGATCTCCGCGCCGACGAAGACATGCCGGACGTCGGCCATGTGCTGCGACTCGTCGACGGTGAACAGCAGCACGCCCGGCTCGATGCCGAAGCCGGTGACGTACGCGAGCCACGCGCTGTGCAGCCCGACAAGGTCGCCGACCGATCCTCGTCCGGACACGCTGCCGTCCAGGGGGCTATGCCACGTGACCGGTGCGAAGTCACGCGCGATCCCCTCGTAGAACACGGGCTGCGCGAAGACGAGCGCGAGCCCGACAAGTCCGACGAGCAGCAGCCCGACCGCGGCGACGGCCGTCTCCCACCGTCGGGTCAGGCGCGTGGCAGCACCCCGAGACCCGGTCGATCGCTGAACACGAAGCGCCCGCGCTCGACGGGCACGGCGATGAACGGGTCGTCGACGATCAGCAGGTTGCCGTCGAGGTCGGCCCACTCCACCGCCGGCGCGAGATGTGCCGCGGCCGCGATCGCGACGCTCGTCTCCGCCGCGCGGCAGCCGAGCATCACCTTGAGCCCGAGCTCGTGGGCACGCTCGATCATCGCCCGAGCTTCGGCGATCCCGCCGCACTTCTGAAGCTTCACGTTGATCCCGTCGCACGCCCCGGCAAGCCGGTCCACGTCGACCAGCCGCACAGCGGCCTCATCCGCGACGATCGGGATGGCGCTGCGCTCGCGCACGAACCGGAGCCCGTCGATGTCCTGCGGCGCCACCGGCTGCTCGACGAACTCGAGCCCGAACTGGGCGATGCGCCCGATCCGTCCGGGCGCTTCCTCGGGCGTCCACGCGGCGTTCGGGTCGACGCGGATCACACCGTCGAACACGCGACGGATCCCCTCGAGGATCGCGACGTCGTCGCCGTGGCCGAGCTTCACCTTCAACACGTCGAAGCCGGCGGCCTTCGCCGCCGCGGCGCGTTCCGCCATGAGCGCCGGCTCCGCGATGCCGATGGTGAACGACGTCGGCGGCGCCTCGGCCGGCGCGAGGCCGAGGAATGTACGCAGGGGCTGACCCGCGGCCTGCGCCGCCCGGTCGTGGGCCAGCGTGTCCAGGGCGCAGGCGGCCGCGCCACCGTGCGGGAACCGCTCGTCGAGCCGCGTCCGCACCGTCGCGAGATCGCGCGGGTCCTCCGGCAGCAGGGACCCGGCCCTTCGCACGTCGGCTTCGAGGGACTCGGTCGACTCGCCGAAGAACGGATCGGCCGACGCCTCGCCGTACGCGACGCGCTCGCCGTCGTCGAGCTCGACCAGCACGACCCGCTTCTCGGTCCGCACGGCCCGCGAGATCGCGAACGGCACGGCCAGATGCACGTCGACCGTGCGGACGGTGAGCTTCAGCGCAGCACCGCGGCGGCCAGGCGGTCCGCACCGGCCACGCCCTCGCGCACCGGATCGGCGACCGGCAGTCCGGTCTCGGTCGCGGCGTCGCGGATCGCGCGCGCCGCGGCGGGATCGTCGAGCGCGCTCGTGTTGAGCGCGACGCCCGCGACGCGGACGCGTGCACCGGCGGCCCGGCTCCAGGTCGCCGCTCCCTCGTAGAGCGGCACGAGCTCGCGGAGCGATCGGAGCGGCAGCCCCGGGAAGCCCTTGACGTCCGTGCGCGCGGCGTCATGACACAGGACGAGCACGTCCGGCGCGCTCCCGTGCAGCAGCCCGAGCGTGACCCCGGAGAAGCCCGGATGCGTGAGCGAACCCTGCCCTTCGACCACGACCCAGTCCGCCGACTCCGCCGCGTCGCAGACCATCCGCTCGGCCGCGCCTGCGATGAAGTCCGCGACGACCGCGTCGACCGAGATCCCTTCGCCTGCGATGGCGATGCCGGTCTGGCCGGTCGCGACGAACGCGGCGCGCTTTCCGGCTCGATCGAGCGCGCGCACGAGCTCGAGCGCGACGGTCATCTTCCCCACGGCGGCGTCCGATCCGACCGTCAGCACGACGTGGCTGCCCCCGCGACGGGCGCGATGGCCACCGATCGGCAGATCCGCGGGCGGCTCGCGGAGCTCGCGGACGTGTCCGCCACCCGCGACCGCGGCCGCTTGGAGCGTGGGGTCGTCGAGCACGCGCTCGTGCAGGCCGTTCCAAACATCGAGCCCGCGCCGCAGCGCATCGCCGAGCGCCGATCGGAACGCATCCGGGATCCGGCCGCCCGGCGCGGCGGTGCCGATGAGGACGACCCGGGCGCCGCGATCGATCGCCTCGCCGACGCTCGCGACGACCGGGATGCCGGCACCCACGCCGATCGCGGCCGCCGCGTCGGTGCCAGCGTGCGTCGAGTCGATCACCGCGACGACCGGGTAGGGCGCGTAGCGGATGACCCCGATCGCGGTCTTGGCCGTCTGCCGCGCGAGCTGGCCCTCGGCGAGGATCGCGACGCGAGGCCGGTCAGGCACCGGCGTCCACACCGAGCCGAAGGAACGCGCCTGGCCGGTCGACAAGCGTCTCGTCACCGTCGGTCACGACCACGCCGTTGACGATGACGTGATCGATGCCCGCGGGATAGCGATGCGGATCGTCGTAGGTCGCGGTATCGATGATCCGCTCGGGATCGAACACCACCAGGTCCGCCCAGGCGCCTTCCCGCACGACGCCCCGGTCACGCAGCTTGAGCCGCGACGCGGTGAGCGACGTCATCTTGCGCACGGCGTCCTCGAGGGTGATCACGCCCACGTCCCGCGCGTAGTGCCCGAGGATCCGCGGGAACGTGCCGTACGAGCGCGGGTGCGGCTTGCCGAACGAGAGGGGGCCGTACGGCGCGTTCGCGCGCGAGTCGCTGCCGGCGCAGACCCACGGCCTCGCCATCACGTAGCGGACGTCGGCCTCGTCCATCGAGTGGTGAATGATGTCGATCGCGCCGTCGTGCTCGATGAGCGCGTCGCAGGTCCACTCGAGCGGATCCCGCTTCGCACTGTCCGCGAGCTCCGCGACGCTCTTCCCCGACCAGTCCGGGTGATGCATCGCGCGGGCGATGACGATATCCGGCCAGTTGCGCTCGGTCTCGGTGTATTCGCCACGGATGCGCTGCCGGACCGCGGGATCGCGAAGGCGCTCGCACAGGGCCACCGAGCCACCGGCGTGGGCCCACTTCGGGATGGTGACGGCGAGCCCGGTGGACGATGCGGTGTACGGGTACTGGTCGGCGATGACGTTCACGCCCTCGGCCTGGGCGCGCTCGATCATCGCGGTCGATTCCTTGACCTTGCCCCAATTGCGTTTCTGTGAGGCCTTGTGGTGCGAGAGCTGCACGCGCACGCCACTGCGGCGGCCGATCTCGAGGTTCTCCTCGATCGCGGCGAAGAGCTCGTCGCCCTCGTTCCGGATGTGGCTCGCGTAGAGGCCGTCGTGCTCGCGAACGACCGCGGCCAGGGCGCTGATCTCGTCGGTCGTGCCGTACGCGCTCGGCGGGTAGATCAGCCCGGTCGACAGACCGATGGCGCCGTCGTCCAGGGACTTGGCGAGGAGCGCCTTCATCGCCGCGAGCTCACCGCCGGTCGGCGCGCGGTCGTCCGCACCCATCACGCACATCCGAAGCGTCCCGTGGCCGACGAAGGAGCAGAAGTTGATCGCGCTGCCCGAGTGCTCGACCAGCGCGGCATACTCGGAGAACGAGCTCCACGTGCGCTCGAGGTCATAACGCGCGAGGTCACGGTCGAGCTCCTCGGCGGCAAGCCCCATCACCGGTGCTGACGCGCCGCCGCAGTTACCGGCGACGACGCAGGTCACACCTTGATGGACGGTGCTCTCGAGCGCGGAATTGATGAGCACGGACTCGTCGGAATGCGAATGGATGTCGATGAAGCCCGGGCTGACGACCCGGCCGGTGGCGTCGATGGTCCGCGCGCCCGAGCCCGTCCCGACCTCACCGATGGCCACGATGCGGCCGTCGCGAAGGGCCACGTCGGCTCGGCGGCGGGCCGCGCCGGTCCCGTCGATCACGTCGCCCCCGCGAACGAGGAGCTCGGTCACTTTGGGCGCGCGGGCTTGAACGCGGCCTTCGTCTGCTTCAGCAGGTCCGGCCGCGCGAGGAGGTCGATGGCCGTGAACGCGAGCGCCTTCGCCGCAACGTGCATGGTCTCGAGCGCGCGCGGGGTGCGCGCCGCCGCCGCGAACTCGCGCGAATGCCACGGCACGCGGTCGGCGCTCACTGAGAAGAACGGATGGATCGATGGGATGAGCGACGTGATGTTGCCCATGTCGGTCGAGCCCGAGGTCTCTCCCGAGCGTCGCGGGCCGAGGACGCGCCCGAGCGACCGCGCGTTCTCGCCCAGCGCGGCCGCCAGCGGAGCGTTCGTGGTGACCATGTCCATCGCCTCGCCCCACTCGTAGCGCAGCTCGCAGCCCGTCGCCGTCGCCGCGCCCTCGAAGCACGCCAGGACACGCCGCCGGAGGTCGCCAAGGTACGACGGGTCACCCGCCCGGACGACGACCCGCGCCGCGGCGCGTTCCGGAATGACGTTCGACGCCTGGCCGCCGTCGGTGATGATCCCGTGGATCCGCGAATCACTCCGCACCAGCTGGCGCAGCGCGGACATCGCGCTCCAGCCGAGCATCAGCGCATCGAGCGCGTTCACGCCCGAGTACGGCGCGGCCGCCGCGTGCGCGGCCTTGCCGCGGAACTCGAGGTCGAGCACTCGGAGGGCCACCATCAACGGATCGAGCACGTCGGCGTCGGCCGGGTGGAACATCATCGCCGCGTCCACGCCGTCGAACACGCCGGCCGCGTGGAGCCGGACCTTCCCTGCCCCACCCTCCTCGGCCGGAGTCCCGATCAGGCGGACCGTGCCCTTGAGCTCCTTCGCCACCGCGGCGGCGCCCAGGTACGCGCCGAGGCCGCCCGCGGCGATGAGGTTGTGACCGCAGCCGTGACCGATCCCCGGCAACGCGTCGTACTCGGCGCAGATCGCGACCGTGGGCCCGCCGCCGGTCCTCGTCTCCGAGACGAACGCGGTCTCGACGCCACCCGCGCCGCGCGTCACGGGCAGGCCCTCGCGAACGAGGAAGTCGGCCAGCGCCGCGGACGCGAATCGCTCCTCGTAGCCAAGCTCGGGCCGGTCGTGGATCGCGAGGGCGAGGTCGTCCAGGCTCGGAGTGGCTGCGTCGATGCGCGCGGCCGCGCGCTGCTTCAGAGCTTGGAGATCCATCGGCCCGCCGGAGCGTATCGAGAACTCAGGCCCGCCGCGTCGAGAGCACGACCTCCGCGACGACGAATGGCACGACGACGAAGACCGCGGTCAGCGGGGTGAGCCCGTCGACCACCCGCAGGAGCGCGAGCAGCGCGAGGACGCACCCCACCATGACGCCGCGCCGCACGCCTCGCGCGACCGCGAGGCCGCGCCGCGTCCCGCGCTTGGCCCCACGCGTCGCCACGGACACGAACGCGAGCGCCGCCAGCGCGGCCACGGCGAGGGACGACCCGATCACCACGACGCCGACGCTGAGCTCGGAGTCCGGATCTTTTGTGGCCACGGTGAAGGCCACGATGGCGACGCCCGCCGCGGCGATCGCGAGGAGGGTCGCGGTCAGCGCCCGTCCCCGCGCGCGACGAACGGCAAGCGCCGGACGGTGCTCTCTTCTTCCCCGCTGAGCGGCAGCGTGGTCTGCTGGGTCGTCTGCAGCGGCCGGCCGACGGCTTCGACCGCGTCCGCGGCGCGGTCGAGCCCGCGAAGCGATTCCGCGTATTTCTTCGTCGCGTTCTCGAGGTGCTTGCCGAGCGTGTCGTGCATGATCCGGAAGTTCTCGATCTCGAGGCCCGCGCGCCGGATGTTCTCGTTCAGCTCCCGCGTGCGCTCCTCCATGGCCAGGCCGCGCAGGCCGAGCGACACCATCTGGAGGTAGGCGACCAGCGTGTTCGGAGACGTCGGCAGCACGTGCCGGTCGGAGCAGTACTCCCGCAGATCCGGCTCGGCGACCGCGGCCGAGTAGTAGACCGCCTCGGCCGGGAAATAAAGGAACGCGAAGTCGATCGTTCCCTCGGCCGGCGCGATGTATTTCGCGACCGCGTCGACGTGGCGCTTCACCTGCTGCACGAACGCGCGCCGGCGGCTCAGGCGCTCGGCGTCATCCGCTGCCGCAACCAGTGCGTTGAACGACTCGATCGGGAACTTCGCGTCGATGGGCACGATCCGGCCGGCGAATCGCACGATCGCGTCGACCCGCGAACCATCCCGATAGCCGTACTGGAGCTGATACGCGGTCGCGGGCAGGTTGTCGGCCAGCAGGCGCTCGAGCATGAGCTCGCCGAATCCGCCGCGTAGCTTCGGCGCGCGGAACAGATCGTTCAGCGAGCCGACGTCCTTGGCGAGCTCGCCGATCCGGGTGCTCTGCTCGCCGAGCGCCGCGAGGGTCGCGCCGAGCTCCCCGAGTGTCCGCTGGGTCGAGCCGGTCTGGGTGAGGACCTGCTGCTCCGTCGCGCCGAGCGAGCGCTGGAGCTCCGCGCGCATGTCGGCGAGCGCCTGGGCGTTCGCGGCTCGCAGCTCCGCCAGGGTCTGCTGGACCTGCGCCGCATCGGCCCGCATGCCCTGCTGCAGGAGCGCCAGCGGCACGTCCGAGGGGCGGCGGCGCAGGAGGAGCGCGATCAGAACGGCACCGGCGGTCGCGACGACGATCGCCCCGGCGAGGATCTCCACGCTGCGGTCCTCCTTCCTCGAATGGCCTTGGACCGCCACGATACTGCCAGAACGAGTGTTCGATTGCTACCAATATCGGTATCACCTAGCGTCGCCGCCGTGCAGGGCTCGCTGACCCGGACCAAGACCCTTCTCTACTCCGCCGGTTCGGTCGGCGCGGGCGCGTTCTTCGCCTTCAACAACTTCGTGCTGCCCCAGCTCCTGAAGGCGGCCGGCGCCGGCGACCTCCTCACCGGCCTCCTCTCGAGCACGCGAAGCATCGAGGGCGCGATCATCCAGCCCACGATCGGCGCTCTGTCCGACCGGACCCGCGGACGGTTCGGAAGGCGGCGGCCGTACATCGCTGTGGGGATCCCGCTATCAGCTGCGTTCTTCGTCGTGGCCGCGACCCAGCATGATGTCCTCGGCCTGACCATCGGGATCTTCCTGTTCTCGATCTTCTTCAATGCCGCGGCCGACCCGTACGTCGCGCTCCTCGCGGACATCACGACCGTGAGCGAGCGCGGCATCCTTCAGGGCGTCTCGACCGCCATCCAGCTCGCCAGCCAGGTCGCGTTCCTCGTGCTGATCTCCGCGGCCTCGGCCGGAGGCGGGATCCCCTCGTGGTCGTACCTGCTGGTCGCCGCGCTCATGGTCGGCACGTTCGCGATCACGGCGTTCGGAGTGCGCGAACCGCCGATCGTCGATCTCACCGAAGAGCGGCTCGGCTTCCGCCGCTACGTCGCGGAGCTGACCCAGCACCGTCAGGCCCTGCGCTACCTCGCGGCCATCTTCGTGTTCATGGTCGGCTTCAGCGCAGTGCTCCCCTACCTGACCCTGTTCATCACGGTCGACATCGGCGCGTCCGAGCAGGTGGCCCTGGCCCTCGCCGCGGCGACCCTGCTCGTGACCGGGCTTGCCGCGGTGGCCTTCGGGAAGCTCGCCGACCGCGTCGGCACGAAGCCGGTCCTGGTCATTGGCTGGGCCCTGCTGGCGATCGCGTCCTTCGGCGGCATCGTCATCCAGCGACTCCCTGAGACCATCGCTGTCGTGATCCTCGCTGGGGTCGGCAACGGCGCGGCCACAGCAGCCGGCTGGCCCCTGCTCGCGGCGCTGGTGCCGCCCGAGAAGACCGGTGTCTTCGCCGGGCTGAAGGCCGCCGCGGAATCGGTCGCCATCCCGGCCTCGGTCGTGGTGGCCGCGGAGCTGTTCCTGCCTCGGTTCAGCTACCGCGGCGTCTTCGTCCTCCTGGCCGGCGCCATCCTCATCGCGCTGTTCATCCTGATCCGCTACGTACGGGCGCCGGCGCTGCCGAATGTGGTCGCGGCGGTGACAACCTCGCCACAGGCTTGAGCCTGCTACCTATTTTGGTCTGTACCTGCGCAAAGACATTTTGAGTGACTCTCCGGGCGCTAGCCGGTCGTGCCCCGAACCTGGCGGGCCGACCAGGACTCCGTACAGATCGCGTTGTAGGGGCACTGGCTGCAGGTCCGCGACTCGGGCCGTTCCGGGTCGGCGGCGAACTGCCGAGCCCGGATCCTCGCCGCGGTCGAGCTGATCACCGCGCTGATCGCGCCCATCGCATCGGGCGTCGGCTTGACCTCGCCCCGCTGGCCCGACTCGAGGAAGATCAACGCGGTCTTCGCGGGCAGCTCGCCGAAGGTCTTCTGGTAGGCGAGCGCATAGACCGGCAGCTGCATGTTCTTCGCGGCCCGCCGCTGCGGCGTGTCCTCTTCCCCGTCGAGGACGCTTGACTTGTAGTCCGCGACCTCGGCGCCGGCGGCTGTCCGATCCACGCGATCCCACTGGCCGACCACCCGGTCGTTGCCGAGCATGAACGAGAACCGCTGCTCGACCAGGTCGGGCGGGGGCTTTCCGTTCTCGTCATCGAAAAACCGGCGCAGCGCGGTCAGCCCGGCTTCGAAGCGCTCGCTCTCGTGATCCGGCGAAATGAATCCCCCACCCACCCACGACGAGCGGAACGTCGCCTCGAGCTGTGCGAGCGTCGGCCGCTCGCCCTCCCGCTTGCGACGCAGGAAATCGGCGACCGCCCGATGCAGCGCGTTCCCGTAGACCATCGGGGGCGTCGGCAGGACCGGGATCCGAAGGACGTGGGCGAACCGGTAACGCAGCGGGCAGCGCCGGTAGTCGTCGATCTCGGTGAACGACACGGTCAACACGTTGTCGGCGCCCAGTCGCGGGAGCGGGCTGTCGACCTCAGCGGGCGGCGCGGCGAACCGTTGGAGCTCGTCGTACGCGGCGAGCCGAACGCTCTTCGCCGCGGGTCGCCGCCCGAGCGCCTCACCGATGAACCGGCTCGGCCGGTGGCCGCGCGTGCCGCCGTAGTCCGTCGCGCTGGTGAAGAAGAACGCCTCCTTGGCCCGGGTCATCGCGACGTAGGCGAGCCGCCGCTCCTCGGCCACGTGCCGGTCGCGGTCGCTCTGCGGCGTGCGGGCGAGGCCCTCGGGCATGCGCAGGTCCGGCAACCGCAAGCTCCCCGGCAGGCGTTCCTCGGTCGCGACCACCAGGTAGACGATCCCGAACTCGAGGCCCTTCGCTTTGTGGATCGAGAGCACATTCACCGCGGTCTCGGACTGCTCGAAGTCGGCAGCCGCCGGATCGTCGCCCGCCTCGCGGAGGAGCTGGAGGTGCGGGACCACGAACGCCGCGCGGTCCGAGGGAAGCGCCTTGCCGGCGCTCTGGACGAGCCGGAGGAACTTCGCGACATTGCGGCCCTGCTCGTCGGCCAGGGCGGAGTCCGGGTCGCGATAGCGGTCCAGCAGCTTCGAACGCTCCAGGAACTCGAACAGCAGCTCCGCGGTCGTCAGCTCGGCCGCCCGTCCCGCGTAGAGCTCGAGATCGCCGACGAGCTTCTGCGCAGCCGTCACCGCAGCCTCGGTGAACCCCGTCGCCTCTCCGCGGGCGACCTCATCGAAGAGCTCACGGAGCGGGCGCTGCCGCCGGCTCTGAGCCTCCGCCAGCTTGGCGAGCTCGCCGGGCGGGAAGGCGTAGAGCGACGACGTGGCGAGGAAGTAGACGTGCGGCGAGTCCGACGGGGCCGCGACGGCGGTGAGGAACGAGACCAGCAGCCGGATCTCCTCCCGGTCGTACAGCTGCCCGCCGCCGGAGAAGTGCGCGGGCAGCCCGCGCCGGGCGAGCGAGTTGAGCACCCGCGTTGCATCGGAGTTATTGCGGACGAGGACGGCGAAATCACCGAGCGGCCGGCCGGTCCGGGTCGCGGCTTCGGCGATGCGATCGGCCACCGCCTCGGCCTCCTCGGCGCCGCTTGCGAACTGCAGGTGGTCGACCTCCACGGCGTCGGTGGCCGGGCGTCCCTGGAGCTTCTTGTCGATCCCGAGCCGTTCCTCGAGCCGGTCCGGATTCTTCGTGATGAGCGAGTACGCCGCATCGAGAAGCCCCTGCCCAGAGCGGCGGTTCTCGACGAGGGTCACGACCTTCGCGTCGGGATAGGCCGCGCGGAAAGCGTCGAAGTTCGAGAGCGTCGCGCCGCGCCAGGCGAAGATCGATTGATCGTCGTCGCCGACCACCGTGAGGTTCCGGTGCGGTGAGACGAGCCGCTCGATCAGCTTGAACTGCGCGTCGTTCGTGTCCTGGAATTCATCGACCAGGACGTACCGGTAGCGCTCGGCGAGCCGCCGTGCCGCGCCGGGGTGGTCGCGCAGGACTCGGAGCGAGAGCGCGATCTGATCGCCGAAGTCGATCACCCCGGCCCGCTCCTTCAGCGCCGTGTAGGCGGCGTACGTTGCCGCGAGCTCCGCCTGGGCCTCCGCGTCATCGCGCGACGCGTCGTCGCCGGCATTCGCCGCCATCTTCGCGGCGAAGGCCACGTACTCGTCGGGCGAGATGTCGTCGTCGCGCGCGCGCCCGAAGAGATCGAGCAACGCGCGGACGTGCCGGACCGGATCCCCGGCCGGCCGGTAGCGCTTCAGCGGAAGATCCGAGAAGAGATGCTCGCGGACGAAGATGACCTGCTCCGCCGGCGACAGCACCCGCAGCTCACCCGCCCGACCAAGCTCGAGGGCGAACTCGCGAAAGACCTCGTCGCCGAACGAGTGGAACGTGCGGATCGCCGCGTCGTTCAGCCCGAGCGGTGTGTACAGGTCGACCCGCTCCTGCATCGTCGCGGCAGCTTTCTCGGTGAACGTCAGGGCCAGGATCTCGTGCGGTTTGGCCCGTCCCGATGCGATGAGCTGGACGATCCGCGCGGTGAGGACATGGGTCTTGCCCGTGCCGGCCCCCGCGACGATGAGGAGCGGCCCCTCGCCATGCTCGACCGCCTCGCGCTGTTCGACGGTCAGCAGGGTGAGGATGTCGGGCCGCTCCTCGCCCAGACCGAAGCTGAGCTGCTCGGTCACGGGACCGGGGTGAGGGCCGCAGGCTCGGCCGTCGCAACCAAATCCGGTCGCGAGCCCAGGAAGCGCGCGAAGGAGACCCGCGCCTGGGCCAGGTGGCTGCGGGCGCGCGAGCGCCGGTCGGTGCGCTGCAGCGAGTCTTCGAGCCGCGGGAACAGGCCCCAGGTGGCGTTCATCGGCGCGAACTCGCGCTGCGGCGTCGTGACGTACCGGATCAGGGACCCGATTGCGGTGTCCGCCGGGAACACGACCTCGTCCCCGCCGGCCACCGCCGAGGCCACGTTCAGCGCGGCGACCAGGCCGCTCATCGCCGACTCGAGATAGCCCTCGACGCCGACGAGCTGCCCGGCCAGGTACGTACGCGTTGTCGACCGCAGGCGGTGGCTCGGCAGGAGGAGGGCCGGCGAGTTCACGTAGGTATTGCGGTGCATGACCCCGAGCCGCGCGAACTCCGCGTTCGCGAGTCCGGGGAGCGAGCGGAACAGGCGCCGCTGTTCGGGCCAGCGCAGGTTCGTCTGGAAGCCGACCAGGTTGTACAGGTCGCTCGCCGCATCGTCGGGGCGCAGCTGAACGACTGCGTACGGGCGCTTCCCGGTGCGGGGATCGGTGAGCCCGAGTGGCTTCAGCGGACCGAACCGCAGGCTCTCCGGACCGCGGCGGGCGATCTCCTCGACCGGCAGGCAGGCCTCGAACCACATCGTCTGCTCGAAGTCGCGCAGCTCGACCTGCTCGGCGGCGACGAGGCCGGCGACGAACGCCTCGTACTCGGCGCGGTCGAGCGGGATGTTCAGGTATGCGTCACCGCCCTTGCCGTAGCGCGACGCGCGGAAGAGCGCGGACTCGTCGATGGACTCACCGACCACGATCGGCGCGGCTGCGTCGAAGAAATGGAGGTGCGCCTCGCCGGTGAGCCGTTCGAGCGCCGCTGCGAGCTCGGGCGAGGTCAGCGGGCCGGTTGCGACGATCGTCGTGCGCCGGGGATCGATGGCCACGAGCTCACCCGGGGTCCGCCGCACGCCGGCTTCGGCGAGCCCGGCCTCGACCGTCGCCGCGAACGCGTCGCGATCGACGCTGAGGTCCTGGCCCGATGGCACCCGGGCGCCGTCGGCGGCGCGGAGCACGAGCGATCCGAGCTGCCGCAGCTCCTCCTTCAGGAGGCCCGCCGCGATCTCAGGGGCGTCCGACTTGAACGAGTTGGTGCAGACGAGCTCCGCCGCCCGCGCGGTCCGGTGCGCCGGCGTGGACTTGTGCGGCCGCATCTCGAGCAGCTCGACGGCGATGCCGCGGCGCGCGAGCTGCCACGCCGCTTCGGATCCCGCGAGGCCCGCGCCGACGACGAGAACGGATTCGCTCATCCGTTCTATCCTACGCAGACCGACGCGGGCCTACGTGCGGGCGTAGTGCTCCGCGAGCGCGACGAGCGTCCGGACCGAGGGGCCCTGGGGGCCCTTCGGTGCGTGCGACCGGTCCCGGTCGCTCCAGAACGTCCCCGCGATGTCGAGGTGCGCCCACTCGGTGCCTCCCTCGACGGCGGCATCGAGGAACGCCGCGGCCTTGATCGCGCCGCCCTCGCGGCCGGCGCTGTTGGTGATGTCGGCGATGTCGCTCTTGATCTCGTTGCGGTACTCGTCGGTCAGTGGCATCGGCCACAGCCGATCCCCCGCCTCGGCGCCGACCCGGCGGACCTCCTCGACGAACGTGTCCGGCTTCCCGAACAGGCCGCTGAAGTGGTTGCCGAGCGCGATCCCGATCGCGCCGGTCAACGTGGCGACGTCGACCACTCTCGTCGCGCCTTCGCGCTGGGCGTAGGTGATCCCGTCGACGAGGACGAGGCGGCCCTCGGCATCGGTGTTGATCACCTCGACGGTCTTCCCGCTCATGCTCGTGAACACGTCGCCGGGCTTCGTCGCGCCGCCGCCGGGCAGGTTCTCGGTGCAGGGCGCGATCGCGATGACGTTCACCTTCGGCTTGAGCGCGCCGATGGCGCCCATCGCCGCGATGACCGACGCGGCACCGGTCATGTCGGCCTTCATGTGATGCATGCCCTCGGCGGGCTTGATCGAGATGCCGCCGGAGTCGAAGGTGATGCCCTTGCCGACCATCCCGAGGTCGTAGCCCTTCCCGCCGCGCCCCTTGTACCGGAGCACGATGAACTGCGGCGGCTGGTGGCTACCCTGCGCGACGGAGAGATAGCTGAACATCCCGAGGCTCTCGCATTTCTTGCGGTCGAGCACCTCGATCTCGACGCCGGCGTCCTTCGCGACGGCCCGGGCCTCCTGCGCGACGATCGACGGGGTCATCTTGTTCGCCGGCTCGTTCGCGAGCCGCCGCGCGAGGTTGACCGCCTCCCCGACCGCATCGCCGCGTCGGAGCGCGTCCTTCACGTTCCCGTCGGCCGTGATCGTCACGGTCGCGAGCGGCGGCAGCCGACGGTCCTCGGGCTTGCTGCGGTGCGCCTCGGGCCGCCACATCGCGAAGTGCGCGCCCTCGACGGCGGCCTGGGTCGCGCGCTGCTCGCCGATCGTCGTCGGATCCGCGTAGATCGTGGCGGCCTTCGCGTCGGTCCGCCAGAGCGACTTGATCCCCGCGCTCGCGATGTTGCGCGCGCGTTCGGCGTCGTACTCGGCGCGCTTGCCCGCGCCGACCACGACGACCCGGCCGTCCTTGTCGCCGCCGACGTGCGTGAACACGTTGTAGAGCGTGGTCGCGCCGCGCTCTCCGGCGAGCCGTTCGACGATGGCGCGTTTGCCGCGGGCCAGCGACTTCGGCGTCTGCTTGTCGTCGAACAGCGGAACGATCGTGACCTCGGACCCGGATGCGTCAGCGGGACGGATGGCCCGGAACTTCATTCGCTCTCCCCTTTGCGCGCGGACACGCGATGGATCGCGCGGCGGAGCTGCTCCCGGCTGGTGGCCGGGTCGTTGATGAGGACGCGATCGTCGCCCACGCGCCGGGTGAGGCCGTGGTCGTCGAGGAATTGTAGCAACGGAAGGACGTGCTTCCGGCTCGATCCGGTGAGATCGCGGGCCTTTGCGACGGTGATCGGACCGTTGGCGAGCGCGTCGATGATCGCGTCGCCGAATCGCAGCACCGCATCAGGCAGGAACACGCCGTCGCTGCCGACACGCACGACGTCGCCTCGCTCGGCCAGCGCCACCAGGAGCTCGAGATCGATCCCGTGCTCGCGCTCGAGCGTCGCGACGCTCGGCGGCTGGAGCGGCTCTCGCGCGAGGGCCGCGCGCGCATCTGCCCACCGCTGCTCCTGCGCGGAGGTCAGGGTCGGCCGGTGCGCGGGCAGCGCGAGCGCGCTGCCCCGCTCGGCGATGCGCCCGTCGGCGACGAGACGAGCGACCAGGGCCGCGTAGCGCTTCGGCGCGAGGTCGAGCGCGCTCCGGACCTCCTCGCGTGATGCGCCGGCGCGCAGCGGCGCCCGGCGATGGGTCATCGCGACCGTGCGCTCCACCCGCCTGGCGAGCGCCTCGAACACATCGCGTGACACCGCCGCGTCGGCGAGCGCGACGGCCCGGCCGCTCTCGACGAGCGTCGCGTACGCGAGGTCGCGCGCGGTCGCATCGAGACCGCTCCGCTCGCCGGCCTCGGCCGGCGTGCGCGGCGTGTCGAACGACGCGAGCAGCCGGTCCGCGGCCGAGGGCGCGCTCCGACGTTCGAGCGCGGCCACCGCATCCGCCCGCGTCCGCGAGCGCTCGCCGCTCACATCCGCCACCGCGCCGCCGCCGAGCGTCTCCGAGGGCGACGGCCGCCGGACGACGAGCCGGTCCCCGACGGCGACGGCGATCGGCGTCGCGAGCCGGAGCTGTACCCAGCCGCTCCCGCCGGGCGCGATCGGCGCGGCTTCGAGCACCGCGGTGCGCGCGATCGCCTCAGCCGTGCCGGCGTGGACCCGGACCGCATCGTCGTGCTCGAGCGGACCGCTCGCGTCGGCCAGCAGCGCGAGGCGCACGCCGATCGCACTCGTCGGCGCGAGCGTCCCCGGACGCGCCAGCACCATGCCGCGCTGGATGGCTTCTTTCTCGATGCCGGTGAGGTTCGCGGCGACCCGCGAACCGGGCCGCGCGACGTCGATCGGCCGGCGGTGGGTCTGCAGGCCGCGGATCCGGCCGCGCAGCCCGCCCGGGACGAGCTCGACCTCGTCGCCGACGCGGAGCGCGCCGTCGACCAGCGTGCCGGTGACCACCGTGCCGAACCCGGTCATCGTGAACGCGCGATCGATGGGCAGGCGCGGCCGTCCAAGGTCGCGACGGGGGGGTGCCTCGCCAAGGACCGTCTCCAGCGCCGCGAGGAGCTCGTCGAGCCCGCTCCGCGTGGTCGCGGAGATCTCGACCATCGGCGCGGTGGCCAGGGGCGTGCGCGCGAGCGCCGCCTGGACCTCGGAGCGGACGAGGGCCGCCCACTCGTCGTCCACGAGATCACGCTTGGTGAGGGCGACGACCCCGCGGTCGATGCCGAGCAGGTCGAGGATCGCCAGATGCTCACGCGTCTGCGGCATCACGCCTTCGTCCGCGGCGACGACGAGCAGCACCGCGTCGATGCCGCCGACGCCCGCGAGCATGTTCCGGATGAAATCCTGATGGCCGGGCACATCGACGATGCCGACGTCCGCGCCGCCGGGCAGCGTGAGCCAGGCGAACCCGAGGTCGATGGTCATGCCCCGCTCACGCTCCTCGCGCAGCCGGTCCGGATCGATCCCGGTGAGGGCGCGAATGAGCGTCGACTTGCCGTGATCGACATGGCCCGCCGTGCCGACGACGCGGATCGGCGCGTCGCCGCTCATTGGATGCCGGGGTTGGGTCCGCAGGTCGCGAACAGCGCGGGCACGATCACGAACGCGAGGACCACCAGGCCGCCGACCCAGACCCCGAGCACGATCGATGTCGCCCGGAGCGGGAGCGGTTGGCGATCGTCTACGTGACGCGGATCGCGACGCACTCGATCTCCACGCGCAGGCCCTTCGGCAGCGCGGACACGCCGACGGTCGCGCGCGCCGGGCGATGCTCGCCGAAGCGGGCCGCGTAGACCTCGTTCATCGCCGCGAAGTCGTTGAAGTCGGTGAGGTACACCGTCGTCTTCACGACGTGCCGCAGGTCCGAGCCCGCGGCCGCGAGCACCGCGCCGAGGTTCTCGAGGACCCGCTCGGTCTGCGCCCGTACGTCGCCGGCGACACTCTCCCCGCTGGCCGGATCGAGCGCGACCTGGCCGGCGCAGAAGATCAGCTCTCCGGCCGCGACCGCCTGGCTGTACGGGCCGATCGCCTTCGGCGCTCCGTCCGTCGCGATGCTCCTCATCTCCATGTGGACACCCCCTTCCTACCGCTCGGCGCCTGCGAGCGCGCCGATCACCGCGCGAGCGAGCAGATCATCGTGCTCCGGCAGGACGCTCCGCAGGTCGAGCACGACGCGGTCGTCGATGATCCGCGCGATCACCGGCGGGTCAGCGCGCCGGAGGGCGCCCACGGCCCGGGCCGCGGACGCCGCGGACAACGCAACGCCGCGCGACGGCTGGGTCTCTTCGGGCAGCGAGCCGCCGCCGACGGTCGAGGTCGTCTCGATGACCCCGGCCGGGATACCCGCGCCCTCCAGTCGCGCCGCGATCGCCTTCGCGCGCCGACCGAGCTTGACGCTCGTCTCGGCGATGAGCCGCCAGACCGGCAGCGTCTCGAGTGCCGTACCGTCGCGGTACGCGGTCATGGTCGCCACGAGCGCCGCGATGGTGAGCTTGTCCGGCCGCAGCGCGCGCATGAGCGGGTGGCTCCGCAGCTTCGCGATGGCCAGGGTGCGCCCGACGGCGATGCCGGCCTGCGGCCCGCCGAGGAGCTTGTCGCCGCTGAACGTGACCACGTCCGCGCCGTCCTTGACCGCCTCCTGGACGGTCTCCTCCGTGCCGAGGCCGAACCGCGCGGTGTCGAGCAGCGTTCCGCTGCCGAGGTCGTGGATGAACGCGATGCCGCGCTCCCGCGCGAGCTTCGCCAGGTCGGTCGAGGTGGCCTTCGCGACGAACCCCCGAAGCGCGAAGTTGCTCGCGTGGACCCGGAGGATCGCCCCGGTCTTCTCCGTGATCGCGTTCGCGTAATCCCGGACGTACGTCCGGTTCGTCGTGCCGACCTCGACGAGCTTGGCACCTGAACGCGCGAGCACGTCCGGGATGCGGAAGCCGCCGCCGATCTCGACGAGCTCGCCCCGGGCCACGATCACCTCGCGCCGGGCGGCGAGGGCCGCGAGGGCGAGCAGCACCGCGGCGGCCCCGTTGTTCGCGACGACAGCGTCCTCCGCGCCGGTGACCTCCGCGAGGAGCCGCGCGGCGTGGCCGTGACGCTCGCCTCGCGCGCCGCGCTCGAGGTCGTACTCGACGCTCACCGTCCCGCTCGCGTCGCGGATGGCCCCGAGCGCGGCCTCCGAGAGCGGCGCGCGCCCGAGGTTCGTGTGCAGCACGACGCCGGTGGCATTGATCACCGGACGCAGGGTCGGTGCGTCGCGCTTGGCGACCCGCTCGCGCGCGAGCTTCGCGTACGCGGCCGGGTCCAGGATGTCCGTCCCTGCCGAACGCGCGTCGGCGAGGACCTCGCGGACCGCGGGCACGAGCCGACGGCGCTCCAGGGCATCCGCGGGCGTCGCGCGAAGGACCGCGTCGACGGATGGCACCCGCCGCCGGGCGTCGCTCACGCGGCCAGGACCGCGAGCGCGCCGGGCCGGATCTTGATGGCGACGTCGCTCGCGTAGATCACTTCGCCGTCGATCTCCACGGCGACCCGACGGTCGAGCGCGATGTCGACGCTGCGGGCCCGGATCGCCTGGATCGTGGTCCCGTTGTGATGCGTGCCGCGATAGAGGCGCGCGAGCGCTCCGAGCGTCGCGACCTTTCCCAGCTCTCTGGCCACGGTCAGGTCGAGCCAACCATCGTCGAGCGCGGACTTCGGTGCCGGCTGCATGCCGCCCCCGAAGTAGCGGCCGTTCGACGCGACGACGATGAGGTGGCGCCCGTCGCGCGACTCGCCGTCGATCGTGATGCGCATCGGTAGCGCGCGGTACAGCGCGATGGCCCCGATCGCGCCGGCGAAGTAACCGAGCGTCGACCCGACGTAGCGCGAGCTGCCCTTCACGCCCTCGGCGACGACGCCGTCGATCCCCACCCCTGCGGCGTTCACGAACACGCGGCCGTTCAGCTCGCCGACGTCGATGACCCGGCGCCGGGCTCTCGCGAGGAATACCGGCACGTCGCGCAGCCGCTTCGGGTACCCGAGGCCGTGGGCGAGGTCGTTCCCGGTCCCGAGCGGGTACAGCCCGAGCGCGGTGGTGGTGCCGACCAGCCCGTTCGCGATCTCGTTGGCCGTGCCGTCGCCGCCGGCCGCGATCACCGTCGCGTAGCCGTCGTCCGCGGCCTCGGCCGCGAGTCGCGCGGCCTCCGCCGGTGCAGGCGTGACGAGGACCTCGATCCGCATGCCGGCATCGCGGAACACTCCGGCGAGCGTCGTCGCGAGCTTCCGACCCTTGCCGTGCCCGGCCTCGGGGTTCAGGATCGCGATGGCGCTCGCCGCGCCGCTGACGCTCACTTGGTCGCTTCGCGGATCGCCTGCTGCTCCTCGTCGGACAGCGAGTGCGTCGAGCGGCCATTGACGACCTGCTTCGCGAAGATCCGCGTTTCGGCGCGGCCGTGCAGGCTCGAGACGACGACGCCGCTCCCGCGTTGATCGAGGAGCGCGATCGCGAACGACTGGTCGCCGCCGCTGTCCTGGAACGGGTTGAACCGGACGACGCCGACCTTCTGGAGCGATCGCCCGGTCGCACTCTCGAGCTCGCGCTGCAGGGCGGAGAGCGCGTCGACGCGAGTGGACAGCTGCTCGATCCCGGTCGCCTGACCGGCAAGGACCTCATCGAGGCCGGTGCTGCCGTTGTCGCTGAGGATCCGCCGCAGCCGGCGGCGCAGGCGGCTCTCGGAGCGCTGCAGGACCACCAGCCACGCGGCCAGCCCGAGGACCGCGATCGCGAGCACGATGACCGCGAGCGACAGCGTGGACGGGTCGAGCGTCATGCGCCAAGTACCCTAGTGCGTTCCCGTATCCTTGCGTTCTCATGCCGAAGAGACAGCGACGGACCGCGCGCGAGCGCCGCGCCGCATCGGCCAACGCCAGGCCCGCTGCGCACGACCGCCCGGTCGCGCCCGCCGCGAGCCCCGCGACGACGCGCCGCTCGTACAGCGGCTCGCAACGAGCCGGCTCGCCGGTTCGTGCCGGGGTCGCCCGCGCGATCGGCGAGCCGTCAGCCGTCCTCGAGCGTGAGGCCGTTCA